>Ga0209640_10000168_pt1 | contig 46284 bp, 36 predicted proteins | sample RifCSP10_1_FD_184018 | JGI IMG/M metagenome (GOLD analysis project Ga0209640, IMG submission 184018) | Soil microbial communities from Rifle, Colorado - Rifle CSP2_sed 10_1 (SPAdes) (version 2) | ecosystem: Environmental > Terrestrial > Deep subsurface > Rock core/Sediment | place: Rifle...
GGTAGAGGATATGCGACACTCTGTCTTGTCTAATTCGCTTCTGCATGCGGGCTCCTCAATGTAGAGAACCCCTTCGGAAAATCCAATTGGTTTCTTAGCCGGTTCTGTACGCGCGTCCCTATTCAATCCCTGCGTCTTAGAAGACAAAACAAATGATACCTTCCTCTTCGCAAATCGGAAGAAGCGAGCTTCTTCCGCAGAGCGTTCATTGCAACAAACCCCGGGACGTGCCTGATTGCCCGTCTCACAGTTCTTTTCCAGCCTCCTGCGTGTGAGCCGGAGAGCCGGGCGACGTTCTCCAGTTGCGGTGTTCCCAGACTCTCCAAGTGTACAATTTCGAAACCCAGGTCTTGCGCAATGACACCGCATGTGCGGGAGGAAAGATACTGCATGTGCTCAAGATCGACACGTAGCTGGACTGGATCGCGTTCCTCAAGGAGGAACGAACCGTTCGGCGTCCAGATGGAGAGAAGTCCGCCCGGCGCAAGGATGGAGCGTGCCTTCTTCAGGAGCGACAGCGGGTCGAGGGGATGCTCGATCAGGTCATGGAAGGTGATAAGGTCATACGGTTGGTCCGGGGTGAAGTCGAGGAGATCGAGTTGATGGATTTCTGAAATGCCAAGGTGACTTCGTGCAAAATCAACAGCCTCCGGGTCGAGATCGATGCCGGCTACGCGCGCGCCGAGTTTTCTCAGCAGCACCATCGTCAATCCGATCCCAAACCCGACGTCGAGTGTGCGGGCATTTGCAAGCCTCATGGTTGTGGCGATCTCACGTACTTTGACGTCCGTAAATGGATCCATGGCCAGCATTTCCCTCAAGAGAGATGTATCATGCAGGTATTGCTGCATCTCCACCTTCCGATGGTTAGCATAATAGCGGGAGTATAGGTCGTTGAGCGCTTGAGCTGAAGGTGCGGGCGAGACGAAGAACGCTCCACAGGCGGAACAGGATCGCACGTGCAGGCGATCAGGGCGGATGAATTTCTCTTCCCCTTCGGATGAACAGAAGGGGCATCGTCGCGGATGAAGGCGAGCATGGTCACACGGTGGGATACGGGCGTCAAGCGGAGGAAGGGGAGAGATCATCGAAATCAAAAGCGTCCCATGGTTGCTGGTGCTGCAAAAGCTAATCAACCCCATGGAGATTATCAACTGGATTTCTCTTCTGGTACCCCACTTCTCGCCGTTTCTATTGCTTCTTGCAAAGAGAAGTGATAGAATTGTCCAGTATTCCGATGCATACATTCACAGAACAAGGAGAAAGCAGACATGTTACGAAGCCTGTTGGTCACGATCGCACTTTTGCTTCTTGGAACGATGTCGTTCGCCCAGACGCCCATTCATGCCGGAAAGGTCGGGCTGGGGATCGACGGGGTCAGTTCGCCCAACCTGATCCTGAAGTACTTCTTCAATAACCAGCTCGCGGGGCAGGTGATTGTTGGTGTTGAATTCGACTCACCCGGCGGTGACGCTCCACTGGGACTGACGAAGGTAACGGGGACAACGTTCCGCGGCGGGCTCTCTTTTCTTTATCATCTGACGCAGACGCAGATGTCGACGTACATTGGTGTGGAAGGGATTTTTCAGTCGGCGCAAATGGCGGGGTTCTATGTCCAGGAGCCGGATCGGAAGAGCAGTGTTATGGGTGGTGCGGTGCTGGGCGGTGAGTACTTCATCCACGATCAGTTCACGCTCGGGATCAAGCAAATGCTCGGACTGGACGTACAACTGAAACGCGATAATCCGGCGGAATCGTCAGATGTAAGGTTTGCAACATCGACTGTGGTGACAGGCCGGTTCTATTTCGACTGACCGCTTTCTACAATGCACGACCCAAAGCAACCGGAGCGCAAATGCGCTCCGGTTATTTGATTTTCAGGGGGTGTTTCTGTACCTTCATCCCAGTTTCGGACGCACGTCAGTCTCCCCTGTGCTGAGGCGCAGGGCTCCCTTCCTTCCCAACGCACACTGTCCTGCAGTTCGGTTATGGCTGCTGAAGCACTTGCACCCGGTTCGTCAGTTCTGCCGTTTGGTCCGCTCCCCGGAGTTGACGCCAAGAACTATTCACTAACCGACTTCAGCACGGCCAATGTGCTGGTGGTGGTCTTTTCCTGCAACCACTGTCCGTACGTGCAGGCGTACGAAGAGAGAATGATCGCACTTCAGCTCAAGTACGGGCCGCGTGGTGTTCAACTCGTTGCAATCAACGCAAACGACACGGCAAATTATCCGGAAGACAATTTCGCGGGAATGGTGAAGCGGGCAAAACTGAAGGGGTTCCCTTTCCCCTATCTTCGTGATGAGGACCAGTCTGTGGCCGAAGCTTTTGGCGCGACGCACACGCCGGAGTTTTTTGTGTTTGACAGGGAACGGCACCTTCGTTATCACGGGAAAATGGACGACAATTATCGAGACCCGTCGGCGGTGAAGAGAAAGTACCTGCAGGAAGCCATCGAGGCCATACTCGCAGGAGAGACAATTGCGGAGCCGGAAACCCATTCCATCGGGTGCACCATCAAGTGGAAGTACTAGTATCCCCCTATCGTTTCCCTTTACCCGGATAGCGTGGATCCCATCGCAGGCCCAACAGGGTTCAACATTTATCTGGTTGGCGCCCTTCCATTCATGCTTGCTCTGTCGGTGATGTTATATTATCGACGGAAAGAGCGTCGGGAAAGGTTGGCCACCTTTTCCTGCTCCGACAAGACGTTCCGGGTTGTGGTCTGCATCGCGGTTCTTGTGTCGACGGGAGGGTTCTGGCTCCTTGAGTACAGCAAGCCGGTTGAGACGCTTTGGGATGCCTACTATGCCAGGGCGTTGAACATGGTGGCGTATGGTGTGTTTGGGTACGGCAACGAGCCGACCGCATTCTTTCCTCCCGGCTACTCCATGTTGCTCCTTCCATCCGTTGTCGTGCTGGGCCATTCGAAGTGGGCGATCTTCGGGACGAACATGACCTTGCTGCTCGTCGCAGTGTTGGGGTTCCGTTGGTGTCTCCGCTCGATGCTGTTGAGTACTCACCTTGCGAATATTCTGTCATTGTTTCTTCTTCTGTATCCGACGCGGTTCTTTTCAACATACATCCCATTGTCGGACATACCGTTCTCATTGTTTGCGTTGGGAGCATTTGCTTCGATGCTGTTGGTCATCATGAAGAAGGGCGGGACGGCGGCTGTAGTATCGGCAGCTCTCTTCGGCGGTACCGCGGCGCTCATCCGGCCGAACGGATTGTTCTTGTTCATCCCCATTGCTATCGGTATTGTGTACGCCTCGTCCGCCGGAACTCGTCTGCAGCAATGCGCAATCCTCAGCGGCGTATTCCTCACCGTGCTTCTGCCGTGGACAGTGCGGAATGTGAATCTGTATGGCACACTCGTTCCGGTTTCCACGAATGGCGGATATAATCTTCTTGCAGGCAACAATCCCACCCGTAGTATCTATGGAGGATACTATCCGGACGTCCTGCTGCAGCGGTCCGGTCAACCCGAATGGAACGAAGCACAACGTGACGACTTCTGGTTGCGTGCCGGGATCGCGGAAATCGTTCATGACCCACCAGGGTTTGCGCTGCTGGGCGTCAGGAAAATCATCAGGACATTCTCTTCCGATACACACAGCCTTGGCGCGCTGCGCGTCCATACCAACGTGGGACAGCTTCCCGGCTGGTTTCTCGCGTTTCTCTATGCGCTCAACAATTTTCTCTATTATGTTTTTGGACTAAGTCTCCTCGCGACGATCTGGCGACGGTGGAACGAATATGATGTTGTGCGACTGATCTTCATCCTGACGTCAGTAATCGTTGCCGGGATGGTGTTCGTCTTGTTCGGAGCACCGAAATACAAAGAGCCTTTGAGTACCATCGCCCTCGCCGTCATTGGCGTGTACCTGTCCACGCTTCCTTATTGCAGGTCTGATCATTACTCCAAATCCTCATTCACAAGGAGCCCTTCGTGAAACGAGAACTCCATTCCTGGCACAGTCCCAATCTCAACAAGCAGATGGAGCTTGCGGTCTACGGCCATTACGGACTCGCGCTTCTGATGTTTCCAACGGCGGCTGCGGACTATCTTGAATATGAGCGTTTCCATCTCATTGAAGCGATCCGGCCGTTTATCGACTCGGGAAAAGTGAAGGCTTTTTCCATCAACAGTATCAACAGCGAGGCCTGGCTGAACGATCATGTTCCGCCACCATACAGGGCAGTCCGTCACCAGCAGTACAATCAATATGTGGTGGAGGAAGTGGTGCCATTTATCCGGAACCTGACGAGTCAGGAAACGATGATCATTACGACAGGAGCAAGCCTCGGTGCGCTGCACTGCGCGAACACACTCTTCCGGCGCCCCGATATCTTCGACGGGACCATCGCCATGAGCGGCTCGTACGACATCAAAGCGTACTCCAACGGCTACTATGACGACAACTGCTATTTCAACAGCCCGGTGGATTACCTGCCAAACCTGACCGACGAACGGATCCTCGGTCTACTCCGCTCCAAGCAACATATCTATATCCTCTCAGGACAGGGGAACTATGAAGCACCGGAACGATCGGTCCAGCTTGGCCAGATTCTTGCAGGCAAGGGCATTCCCCATCACGTCGACCTCTGGGGGCACGACGTTCCGCACGACTGGCCCACGTGGAGATCGATGTTGCCGCATGTCCTGGGGACGAGGTTCTAGCCGGTGACAAGTTCCACCCAATTCACACTGCTTCAACAGCAGATTATTGACTGTCGGCTCTGTCCGCGGCTTGTGCGATGGAGAGAGAAAACCGCGCGTGAGAAGGTGAAGCGGTTTGCCGATCAGGAGTATTGGGGCAAACCAATCCCAGGCTTTGGCGATCCGCGCGCCCGGCTTCTGCTCGTCGGACTGGCGCCTGCTGCACATGGTGGAAACAGGACAGGTCGGATGTTTACCGGCGACAATAGTGGCAACTGGCTCTACCGGGCGTTGCACAAAGCTGGTTTTGCCAATCAACCGTTGTCCGAGCATCGCAACGATGGTCTTCGTCTGACGGATTGCTACATCACCGCCACGATTCGCTGCGCACCGCCGCAAAATAAGCCGACGCCTAAAGAGATCCTGAACTGCAAAGAATTTCTTCTCAGAGAAATTGAATTGCTGAAGAATGTTCGGGTTATTGTTGGATTGGGGAAGATCGGTTTTGAGGCGGCACTCGAAGCCTATCGTGAGTCGGGGAAAATTGAATTCAAGTCGAAGCCGAGGTTTGCCCACTGTGCAATGTACAAAATCGGTGGACTCACATTCATCGCCTCATTTCATCCCAGCCAGCAGAACACCTTCACGGGCAGACTGACCGAGCCGATGCTCGACCGCGTGTTCACAACTGCCAGAACGCAGCTTCAATAAAACCTGTTGGGGCAGAATGTGTTCTTCCCCTTCGTGAAACTTATCTAAGAGGAATTGTTATGAAGAAGCTTCTTGCCCTTTCGATTGTTGCAAGCCTGCTGCCGCTTGCTGCAAATGCGCAGCGCCTTCCCAAGGGAAAACTCAATCCCATCCGCGAACGCACGTTCGATGTTCTTCATTACAAAGCCAATCTCGAATTTGAATTTGCCAAAGGGCAAGTATTTGGCGAGGCAACAATTACATTTGTTCCGCTCCGACAAATAGACAGCATCTCGCTGGACGCCTACTATCTCAGCATCAAATCTGTGAGAGATGAGAAGATGAACTCATCCCTTCCTTTTCGTTCGGGTGATAAATCAGTCAACATTAGATTTCCGAAAACCAAATCCGTCGGCGACACGATCAGGATGAGTATCGTGTACAATGCAATTCCCCGTGCAGGAATGTACTTTCATTCTGATCCCGGGAATCCTCAGAAGTACATTGTCGATACGTACGGTGAAGGCGGGTTGCACGCCAACTGGCTTCCCATCTACAATGATGTGAACGACAAGTTCTCGACCGAAATGCTCATCACTGTGCCGCCTCCTTACACAGTTATCTCGAATGGAAAACTCATCGAGACGATTATGAAAGGAGAAGGCTTCACAACATACCATTGGCTGCAAACGCTTCCGCACTCAAACTACCTGATCGCATTATACGTCGGGGATTTTGAGGAAGGCAAACTCGCGCCTGCATTCGGCACGATTCCGATAAGTTATTGGGTGCCTCGGGGAAGACTGAATGAGGGCGCATACGCGTTTCGGAACACGACGAAGATGGTGGAGTTTTTCTCCGGCCGTTTCAACTACCGCTATCCGTGGGACAAGTACGACCAGATTGCGGTACCCGATTACTCCATCGGGGCGATGGAGCACACAGGTGTAACAGGTCATCGCGCCTGCGTGTTGCGGGATTCTACTGCGCCTTTGGATTTCGGGCCGCCGGATTTCACGCAATATTCCGGTGACTGGTCCGCTGAAGCAACCATCTCGCACGAGCTTGCACACCATTGGTTCGGGGATAACCTCACGTGTCGCAATCTCAGCTACATCTGGCTGAACGAAAGTTTCGCAAGCTATTGTATGATGTTGTGGGATGAGAAATCAGTCGGACGGGACCAGTTGTTGTTCGACGTGCAGCTCGCAAAGAAGCATTATCTGAACTATGTGAAGAAGGAACATACTATTCGTCCGCTCGAGTATCAGAACTTCGATAACCCCGATATCATTTACAATGAAGAGCACACGTATCTTAAGGGCGCAATCATACTGCACTCGCTGAGAACCGTTTTGGGCGACGAGCAGTTCTTTCGAGCGATGAGTTATTATCTGCACAAGCATGAATTCGGGAATGTTGTGAGCGATGATCTGAAGATTGCGATTCAAGAAGCGACGGGAGAAAACATTGACTGGTTCTTCAAACAATGGATTACGGGCGCCGGACATCCGCAGTTGGAGGTGAGCTACAAATTTGTCCCCGAACGAAAGTGCATTGACCTTTCGGTGAAACAAGTGCAGCCCATCGTTGAAGGACAAGGGTTGTTTACGTTCCCTGTTGTGGTAACGATTGCAACGCGGGACAAGACCTGGAATGAGAAAGTCCTGGTGAAAGAAGAGAGCGTGCATTTTGTTTTGAAGTGCGACGAGAAACCGTTGATGGTAAGCTTTGATGGTGAGGGCAGCCTTGTCGCTGAAGCCTCGTTTGAAAAAGAGGTTGATGAACTTGCATATCAGGCAACGCACGATGCGCTGCCCGGCAGGTTGTGGTCGATGCGACAGCTGGCAGAGAAGTTCCCGACCGATGAAGCAACTCTCGAAACACTCTCGAAGATTATCTCAACACCGATCTTCTGGGCAGATGCGGCTGAAGCAGCCGGGTTGCTTGGTGATGTGCGGACCGATGCAACAATGAAAACAACGCGTCAGGCTTTGGCATCTCCCGACTATCGCGTTCGCAAAAGTGCGGTGCTTGGAATGACGACGTTTGGGGGGGCAGCAAAGGACATGCTGCAGGAGATTGTACAAAATGATTCTCATGCCGATGTTGTGGCAACAGCCATTGTCGCGCTTGCCAAAGTGGACAAGAAGCTTGACATTCATGCTATCGAAAAACAGATAGCTCGCAAAGCTTGGTATGACGAGATGGCGATAGCATGTTTGAAGGCGTTTGCGGAATTGAAGAACCCTGCCGCTGTCGGTATGATTAGACAATACGCGGGAGGCAGCTACAACCAATATGTTCGCGAAGCGGCGATTTTTGCGTGGAGCGAATGTTCTCCGGGCGATAAAGACCTCCACAAAATGTTATGTGAGCTTGCACGCAAGGCAACACTTCGACTGCAGCAAAAAGCAATTGACTTGCTCGGCGATTTGTATGCGATGGACGGAGTTCCGACCCTTGAAGAACTTGTAAAATTGGATTTTGATGCAAACGTAACCGCTGACGCGAAGGATGCGTTGGAGAAAATACGGCGTGTTCATACTCGTAACTAATTCTTGATGAGGAAATCTTGTAACTCTCCCAAACTTTCGTATCTTTTCATCCAATGTTGTTTGAACTATTTGAGGAAATGAAGTGGGTAAGCTTGCGCTGGTTCTTTCTGGCGGTGGTGCGCGTGGTGCCTTTCAGGCGGGTGCGCTGGTGGAGTTGCTCAGGTATTTCGAGCGTGAAGGAAAGCGGATCAACATTCTGTCCGGCACATCTGTAGGCGCATTGAACGGCATGAGCATTGCACAGGCGCTGACGTTGCCTGCCGCTGCCGACGAGATCGAGTCCCAATGGAAGAAGCTGACAAACGATGACATCTATAAGATCCGTGGCTGGGAGATCTTCGGACTGATCCTGAAATTCGCCACAACCCGAATGGATCTCTGGCCGACGGTTCCGGGTGTCGATTCACTGTTCGATAATACCCCGCTCTACAAAAAGTATGTGGAAGGATACTTCAAACCGGAAATGATCCGGGCACGGAACACTGTGGATGAGTTTTATGTCTCCCTCAGCTCACTCAACACTGGCGCGGCGTACATAAAATCCATCACCTCGGAACCGGACAACAGAAAAGCCATGGAGTACATTATGGCCTCCACAATTACGACAGTAGCGTACCCACCGGTCAGGACGATTGTGGACGACCCCGAAATCCCACCCCACCTCCGCGGCATTCCCCAGCTTTATGCGGATGGCGGCATCTCCAACAAAACTCCCCTCAAGAGCATCCTGAAGTTCGGCGACATCAGCGAATTGTTCGTTGTGAACACGTACCCCTCATATCCCAACAAGACGGAACATAGCATCAGAGCACGGTTTCCGAATGTCTTCTCCCTGCTGATGCGGACGGCGCTCGAGTTGCTCCCGAACCTCTATTTCCTCCGGGACATCGAGAGCGTGCGGGACGTGAACAATGACTTGCAAGCGTGGGAACGGATGAGAGCGAAAGTGCTGGATGCTGCTCCCGACAATCAAGCCAGAAAGAAAATCGACGAGGTGTTGAGGAAAGAAGAAGAGGAATTCTCGTTTCACGAAGGCGGAAAGCACATTGTCACCCCTGTCATCATAGCCCCGGATGAAGAGCTCCCCGTGCAAGACACGGAATTTGTTCAGCCGAAACTCGGGGAGACATTTGAGATGGGGAGAGCAAAAGCAAGGGAAGTCCTGAAAACGATGCCGTGACTATTTGGTGAGTCTGATTCGGAATGTCGTCCCGGCACCCACGGCGCTTTGCTTGACGTGCAGTTTCCCCTTGTGGTAATCTTCAATGATCCTCTTCGACAGACTCAAGCCCAATCCCCACCCACGCTTCTTTGTGCTGTAGCCGGGTCGGAAAACTTCCTTGTGGAGCTTCGGGTCGATCCCTTTGCCCGTGTCCGCTACGTCGATCGTGGTCTTGTGTCCTGATCGCGTGATCGCAAAGGAGATTCTTCCTGTCGGCCCTTCCATCGCATCCAGCGCATTCTTCATCAGGTTCTCGATCACCCACTCGAACAGCTCACGGTTGATCATGGCAGGGAAAGCTCCCGGTGTCTCGATGGTCAGCTCGACTCTCTTCCCCGACCGGGGGAGCCTTCTGCCAATATAGTCGATCACCCCCTGGATCACGTCGCTCAGATTCTCCTCCTTCAAATCCGCTTTCGATCCGATTTTGGAGAAGCGCGCAGTGACTTTGTTCAACCGGTCTACGTCGTTCTGCATTTCCCTGATGGTCTCGATCAGTTTTGGGTTTTCGCCCGCGTCGGTTTTGACGAGTTCCAGCCATCCCATGATGCTCGAGAGAGGCGTGCCGAGCTGGTGAGCGGTCTCCTTTGCCATTCCCACCCAGATATTGCTCTGCTCGCTCCGTTTGATATAGCTGAATCCAATATATGCGATGAAGATGAAAATACCTGCAAGGGAAATCTCGATGATGGGGAGCCACCGGAGTTGGCGGATCATCTCAGACTCACCGTAGTAAACATAATTGAGGACGAGGGTGTCGTTGAGGGCGATGCGGATCGGTCTGTTCCGCGCGGCCATCTCGACCACGGTGGAGCGGAGGAGCGAAGATTTCTCCTCGGACGTGAGGCCGAGCGTGTCGATGTTCTTGAAGTAAATCGGGTTGTTGTCCGGGTCGGTTTGGATGATGGGAAAATCGATCGTGCGGATGACTTCGAACGAGAAGCTGAAATCCCCTATGCCGGATTTGTCGTTGGCAACAAACTCGAGGGACCGGGCATAGAGGTCCACGATGTCACGTTCGCGTTCCAGGAGTTGCTTGACGATTTGCTGGGAATAGAGGAGCATCCCGGCGACGAGTCCTGAAGCGACGATCAGCAGCAGGATTTTGAATGTGTTCGTTCTCGCTCCGCGCATACGATCACCCGTGTGGTGCTCTCACAGGACGATGGTTTGGTCCCGGCGTGGCCCCACGGAAACAATCCACAGGGGAACGCCGGAAAGGTGAGCAAGCGCTTCCAGGTACCGGTGCGCCTTTGACGGGAGGTTGGCATACGAGGTGATCCCCGAAAGCGGGGTTTTCCATCCCTCGAATGATTCGTAAACCGGTGTGATGTGGGCGAGAGACGTCACGTCGGTCGGGAACGTCTTAAGACGTTTCCCTCTATGCTCGTACCCGATGCACACTTTGATCTCGTCGAATTCGTCCAGCACGTCGAGTTTGGTGATGGCGATCTTTTCGATGCCGTTGACCATAGAGGAATACCGGAGTGCGAGGGCATCGAACCAGCCGCATCTCCGCGGCCGGCCAGTGGTCGCGCCGTATTCGTGGCCGGTCGTTCGTAGACGTTCGCCGGTGGAATCGGTCAGCTCAGTTGGGAAGGGGCCGTTACCAACCCTCGTCGAATACGCCTTGACGATCCCAACGACGGAGGTAATCGCAGTAGGGGGGATGCCGAGTCCGGTGCACGCCCCACCCGACGTGGGGTTTGAAGAGGTGACAAACGGGTAGGTTCCGTGGTCTACGTCAAGCAACGCACCTTGCGCGCCTTCGGCAATGATCTTCTTCTCCTGTTTAAGAGCCTGGTTCAAATAGAGTGCGGTGTCGGTGATGTATTCGTCGATTCTCTTGTCGAATTCCTGATACTCGTTGATGATTGCATCGACATCGATCCTGGTCTCTCCGTAAACATTCGTCAGGATCTTGTTTTTTTCCTCGATGTTGGATTTTAGTTTTGAGGCAAAGACGTCGCGATCGAGGAGATCGACGATCCTGATACCGTTGCGCATGAACTTATCGATGTACGCCGGACCGATTCCCCGTCCCGTTGTGCCGATCTTGTTATGCACTTGTTCGCGGATGGTATCAAGCTGCTTGTGGTAGGGCATGATCAGATGAGCGTTATGGCTGATCAAGAGCCGCCCCTTGATGTTGACCCCCGCAGCCTGGAGCTTTTCGATTTCGTCCATCAATGCGGTAGGATCGATGACCGTTCCGTTACCGATAACGCAGGTGATCTGTTCGTGGAAAATACCCGAAGGGATCAGGTGGAGCACGTATTCCTTGTTGCCGATGCACACGGTGTGGCCAGCGTTGGCCCCCCCTTGATAGCGTGCAACGATGTCTGCATGCTCGGAGAGCATGTCCACGATTTTCCCTTTTCCTTCGTCGCCCCACTGGGCGCCGACAATAACCTGGACAGGCATTGGTGGTTGAGTTCCTTTGTCGTGGTGTGTATAGTGCGGTGTCAGGCGGGCAAAAAAAATCTCCGACGCTTCACGTGAGAAAGGTCGGAGAATCAACAGTCAGAAGCAATCTATTTCTTGAAGCTTGCCACCGCATCCTGTGTGGTATCGTACGTCTCGAGAATCCCGGTGAGTTTCGTAACCTTGATGAGCGCCATGATCTTGGCGGACGCGTTTGCAATCTTCAGGCCACCGCCGGCGTTCTTCATGGTGGAGACAGTGCCAATTAACATGCCGAGACCGGAACTATTCATGAGCTCGACCCCCGCAACATCGATCACCACATCCTTCTTCCCGGCGTCCACCAACTCGTGTAGCTTGTTATTGAGAGTCGAAGCGTCGGGGCCACCCATCAGATTGCCTTCCAACTGTATTACCGTGACGCCACCTTGCTGTGCGGTCTTGAACTTCATGGCACCTGCCTCCGTTGAGCGATTAGTCGATGAGCTTGGCTTTCCGTTTTGACCGCTCGGCCCACTCCACGACGACTGCACTGGCGATATAGATCGATGAATAGGTGCCGGTGACAATGCCGATGACGAGCGCAAAGGAAAATCCACGATTGACTTCTCCGCCGAAGATGAGCAACACCACAAGCACCACGAAGATTGTGCCCGAGGTGATGATGGTGCGACTCAGTGTTTCATTCAGGCTCTTGTTGATTAACTCGATGAGGCCCATGCTGCGAAACACCTTCTGGTTCTCGCGGATGCGGTCGAAAATCACGACAGTATCGTTGACCGAGAGACCGACCAGGGTGAGGAATGCCGCGACCATGTTCTGTGATATCTCCAGGTTGAAAACGCCATCGAATAGCGAGATGATGCCCAACGTAACCAACACGTCGTGGAAGAGCGCCACCACAGCCCCAACGCCGTAGATAAACTTGAACCGAAAAGCCACATACAAACAAATAGCAATAAGAGAGGCGATGATTGCGTAGAGAGCATCACGCCTCAACTCAGCTCCGATCTTCGGGCCGATCTTGTCCTCTTTCAACACGGTAAAGGGGTTGGTGGGGAAATGTGCCGTCAACCCTGCACGGATTTGTTCGGCGATGATGTTCCCTTCCCCTGGCTCTGAGGTGCGGATCAGGATGTCCCTGTCGCTCCCAAAGGTCTTGATCTCCGCCCTGCCGAACCCGATTTTCTCCATTGCGGAGCGAACGTCACCCACCTGGACGTTGTTGGCAAATTGAACGATGAGCTCTGTTCCGCCGCGGAAGTCGATGCCGTAATCCACACCCTTGACGAAAAGGGATCCCATCCCTACGAGGATCACGACCGTGGATACAATGTACCAGGTCTTTCTCTTCCCCATGAAATCAATACTTGTCTTGCCGAAAAGCCGCATTACACGTTCTCCTGAGAAAATCATCCGGGCGCGAATACCGCAGCCGGGGAATTAACCGAAATTGACCGCGGAACCGGATTTCTCCGTTAGCACTTCAAAGATCACGCGGGTGATGAAAATCGCACTGAACATGCTGGCCACAATACCGATCATCAGCGTGAGCGCAAAACCCTGCACCGGTCCGCTGCCGAACTGGAAGAGGATCACGCCGGTAATGAACGTCGTCAGGTTGGAATCGAAGATGGCGGTGAAGGCCTTGGCATACCCTGCATCGATGGCTGCCCTCATGGTCTTGCCGGTCGTGAGTTCCTCGCGGATGCGTTCATAAATCAGTACGTTCGCATCCACGGCCACGGCGAGCGTCAGAATGATTCCTGCAATGCCCGGGAGTGTTAGCGTCCCCTTGAACTGTGCAAGAATGGCAAGCAGGAACAGCAAGCAGAAAACGACTGCAACGTCCGCCACCGCGCCACCTGTTCTATAGTAGATGAGCATGAACAGGATGGTGAGAACGGTCGCGATCAGCGCAGAATAAATGCCGCTTCGGATGGAATCTTCTCCGAGCGAAGGTCCAACGCTCCGTTGCTCTACGATGTCGACCGGAGCTGGAAGAGCGCCGGCCTTGAGGACAATCTCCAGCAGACGGGCCTCTTCAATGTTGTCCATTCCCTCGATCTGGGAGTTTCCTCCGATAATTTTGTTCCGAACAACCGGAGCGGAAAACACCGCGTTATCCAGAACAATGGCAATCCGCTTGTTGATGTTGGCCCCTGTGATCCGCGCCCAATCCCGCGATCCTTCACTGCTCATCTCCATGGTGACGATGGGGAGATTGGTGTTCGGGTCAATGTTTGCACGGGCATTGACAATCACCCCGCCCGTCAGTTCCGCTGTCTTCTTTACCGGGTACAGGGTGTAAAATCGTGCGCCATCTTGTCCGACTGTCGGCTTAGCGCTCCAGGCAAATTCCATGTCCTTTGGAATTACTGCCCGAACGTCGTCGAGCTCAAGGAAGCGGCGAACTTTTTCCTTGTTGTCTTCCATAACAAAAGCCTCGCCCGACTGCTGGCTGATTCCGACAATGGCAAAGAAAGGGTGCTCTCGAGCAAGCTCTTCGGGGGTCTTCTGGTCTGCCGGTACGGTAGTGTCTGGCTTGGCGGCGGTGGAATCACCCATACTCGCAGCAAGTACCTTGTCGATGGATTCCATCACCTTGATAGCTACCTCAGGGTCGCGCAGAAGCCTGAACTCAAGAAGGGCTGTTCCCTGTAATAGTTGGCGAACCTCGGCCTCCTTGGTGACACCGGGGAGCTCCACAATAATGCGCGTTCCGCCCAACTTCTGGATTGACGGCTCGGAGACACCGTATTGGTCCACACGGTTGCGGACAATTTCCATGCCTCGGTCGATAGCCTTCACGGCCTCATCTTCGAGATTCTGGAAGATTTTCTCATCGTCATCACGCAAGCTTCCGTAATATCTGCTTAAGCGAATCCCCCTTGCCTCGAACTTGCGCCGGAGCAGCAATACAGATGATTCCTCCGATCGCCCCGCTTCTTCCCGCACCTGGGCGATGAGCTCGGTGAAGACGTTGTCCTTGTTCTTTGCGAGATCCTCCAGCAGTTTCAATACATTCACTTCGAGCACGACACGCATGCCACCCTGAAGGTCGAGCCCGAGTTTGATTCGCTTCTGACGATACTCGCGGAGATCATTCTCATTCTTCGCCACAAACGCGAGACTGTCGGCGCCGTGGAGTTGCTCGAGTGTGTTGTGCAGCTGGTAGTCCATGTACGTCGGATACAGGAAGTACAGCGAGACTAGCACCGCAGCAACAATGAGAATGATCTTGCTTCGATTCTTTCGCACTACAAACCTCCAGGGTAAAAAACGAACGGGAACAGAGTGAATGGAAGGCAAAGTCTGGTAAAATTAGCTTACAAATATAAACCAAGGTCTGGCAAAAGTCAATAAAAAACATTGCATTTGCTGGGTGTTTCATTTATATTTCTTTCGTTTCATACCTGATGTCATCACCCCCTTTGGAGGTTTTTTCATCGTATGCCTATCATGACCCGCATGCGCGACAGCATGCCTGTGATTCTCTTCGGACTTCTGATCGCGTTCCTGATTACCATTATCTTTGAGTGGGGCATGGACTACATGGGCCTCAGTGCGGGCCGGACAGACGCGGTTGGTGAGGTGAACGGGAAGAAGATCAGCTATCAGGAGTTCTCAGAGGTTCTCCGTCAGTACAGCGACAACCAGAAAGCACAAACGGGCGTCGAGCCCGATGAAACACAGCTGAAGCAAATGCGCGAGCAGGTGTGGCAGAGTTTGGTGACACAGCATTTGGTGTCTGAAGAGATCGCCCGGCTCGGAATTACCGTTACCGACCAGGAGCTGCGGGACTGGGTGCGGGGCGACAATCCACCGGACGATCTCAAGCGAAATTTTGTCGACTCGACGGGTCAGTTCCGCAAAGATCTTTACGATCAGTTTCTCGACAACCCGAATCAGTTCATTCAGGATCCTCAGGGTGCCGACGCAACTTATGGATCCAAGTGGCTTGTTGACTACGAGAAAAACCTCCGCCAGCGCCGCTTGCAGGAAAAACTTCTCAGTGTCTTGCTCGCCTCGGTTCGCGTGGGTGAGGGAGAACTCCAGCGCCGCTTCGCCGACCAGAGCCAGCAGTATGATGTACTCTATGCCCTTTTTGACGCGGCCCTGCTCGTGAAGGACGAAGAAGCGACGGTCACGGATGGCGATCTCAAAAGTTATTATGAAGAGAATCTCGATCAGTACAAAGTTGAAGCGAACCGCAAGTTGAAGTACGTACAGTTTATGGAAATGGCTTCGACAACGGATACAGCGGAGGTCCGGAAGAGTATTGAGGACGCAGCCGACAGGGCGCGCAAAGGAATGGATTTTATTGAACTTACGTACACCTACGCGGAGAAAGCGGACAGCGGGACGTTCTTCCGGCATGGCGAGATGGCCCCAGGCTTGGAAACAGCTGTGTTCTCGGCAAAAGTTGGTGATGTGATTGGTCCGGTGTTGGAGAACGACGGGTTTCATTTGATGAAAGTTCTCGGTGAGCGGAAGGGCGACAAGGAGTATGTGCATGCGAGCCACATTCTGTTCCAATTGGAAGGGGAGAAGGATTCCAATGCGATCAAGGCGATGGCGCAAACCGTTGCACGGGATGCGAAATCCGGAAAGGACTTTGCTCAACTCGCCCGCCAATATTCCAAAGATCCCGGGTCAGGTCAGCGCGGTGGCGATCTCGGATGGTTCACCCGCGGGAGAATGGTGAAATCGTTCGAGGATGCCATCTATCACTTGAAGCCCGGAGAGATCACAGGCCCTGTTCGGACACAATTCGGTCTCCACATCATTAAGCTGCATGGTCGGGATTCACGCGAGCTGAAAATCTCCAGTATCGTTCTGCCCATCACCCCCAGTTCCCAAACGAAGAATGATGTATTTGAGCTTGCACGCGACTTTGCGTTTCGGGCGAAGGAGGCTGATTTCGTAAAAGAAGCGCAGGGAAATGGCTTTGACGTGAAGGAAACACAGGTACAGGAGAAGGGCGGCTTCGTACCCGGCATCGGGATCAATGAGAGTATCACGCGCTGGGCTTTCAAAAGCGGCGTCGGTTCTGTGGGCGAGCCGTTTTCGATCCCGAATGGCTATGCGGTGTTCACAGTAGTGGAGGCGAAAGATGCCGGTATCCGTCCGCTTGACGAGCTGAAGGAAACCATCCGACCGCTCGCGTTGCGGAAAAAGAAGATCGAGAGAGTAAAAGAGATGGCTGCGGAACTCAAGGCAAAGCTCACCCCTTCCGACAGCCTGACGAAAGTCTCCGAACTCAACGGTGCCATCAAGGTGCAACGGACTGGACTGTTCACACTTGGCGGAACGGTGCCCGGAGTGGGTCGGGACATGAATTTCATGGGCGCCGTCTCCGGACTGAAAATTGGAAAAATCTCCCCTGCCGTGCAAAGCCTCCGCGGTGCATATTTGATCCAGCTCATTACCCAGGCACCATTTGATTCAGCCGCATATGGGATGCAGAGAGAAACGTTGCGCGCGCAGCTTCTGCAAGAAAAACGTAACAAGTTTCAGACTGATTGGCTCGCAAAGTTGAAAGAGGATGCGGAAATCGAAGACAACCGAGACACGTTCTTCCGGTAAGGTTCACATGCATGAGGTGGGATATGGCGGCCAGAAAACTTTCATCAATGCTGGTCCTTTGCGTGGTGTGTGGGTTGGGCACACAGTCTCTCCGTGCCGAGGAACGTCTGTTTTCAATTGGGCTCAAGGGAAACTTCACCACCGGCTCCCAGTTGTTCCCCACTCCAAATTCAACAGATCCATTCCAACGAAGCCAGTTTTTTTCCATAGAGGACTTTTTCGGAACGAGCGTAGAGCTGAAGTATTCCTTTCCGGAATCCAACCTCGCGATCGGTTTATCCGCTGACTATATCCGAACGACCGCATCACAAAGCCTCCGTATCTCCAGCACGCAGTCTATCCCCGTTGACGATGGTTACCGTGTCATCCCGGTGGAACTGACCGGCTATTTTCAGATCCCGGTCTCGGGCCCGACGTTTGGCGTGTACATGGGTGGCGGTGGCGGTGTTTACTTTGGCAGGCGGATATACCGTATCGGTGGAGTCGAGGCGCCAGCAATTGATGAAGGACATGGTTTCGGGATCCACGTATTGGGCGGGCTCAGTTACCAGTTCACCGAGTGGTTCGCGCTGAACGCCGAAATGAAATTCCGCGACCTCCAATTTGAATCGACCAATAGGTTTTCTTCCTCCCAGATCATCTACAACGGTACGATCATCAGGGTGAGTGATGCCCCGTTCGCTTCCCGAGTCCACACCGACGGCATTGTCTTCCAGATCGGAACAGTCTTTCGGTTCTGAGATCGTATCCTTCCATGAACATCCCAGAGTTACACACCCCTCTGTCGAAGCCTGTTCACAGTGCGGACGTTCCAGTGCTTACCTCCGTGCAGGTCCTTGCCGAAATCTCTTCCGGATATGACGTCGTGGAGAGGAACATCTCCCTCGGGACTACCGCCATTCCGCTTTTATGTGTGCGCGACAGCAATCGGCTTGTGGATGCAATTGATCCGGCCACGTTTACACATGACGAGCGATTGCCGTACTGGGCTGATCTCTGGGCGTCATCGATTGGGCTGGCAGGATGGTGTCTGGAAAGCAATATGTTGTCCGGTAAGAAAATCCTGGAACTCGGAAGCGGCCTGGGTCTTGCAGGCATCGCGGCCGCCCTCGTTGGTGCCGACGTGGAACTTACAGATTATGAACCAGACGCGCTTCTATTTGCGCGGTACAACGCTATGCGCAACCTTCCACCGGACGTACTCACCCGGCGGGTGAGATTTCAACAACTGGATTGGCGCACGCCGGGGGACCTTGAGAAAGTGGACCTCGTTATTGCCGCTGATGTCGCTTATGAGCGCCGCAATTTTTCTCCCTTACTCTCTTTGATCGGGCAGGTGGTTGATCCCGGCGGTGTTGCGATCTTTGCTGATCCTGATCGGTCGATCGGGAGGGAATTCCTGGTCATTGCGCGACAGCAATACGACGTGACGACGCAGACGCGCACGGCGACACTGAATGGCATCACCAGCACCATCGTGCTGGCGGAAATTCGTCTACCCATAGTTAGTCACACATGATTGACCAGCATCCCGCGAGAAAAGAACGCGTGTATCTCACGGGTTTCATGGGGAGCGGGAAAAGTACCATCGGACCAATCCTTGCCAATACCATCGGCTATGACTTTATAGATGTAGACCGGTCAGTTGAGACCTCGATGGGGAAAACCGTAAACCAAATCTTCCGCGAACACGGAGAAGAGCACTTCCGTGTCCTCGAACGGACATTGATCGCACAGATGTCTACCAGACCGCACATCGTTGTGTCGCTCGGTGGGGGGACAATTGCCGACCCGGAAAACTTCGGCGTCATCAGGGCGACCGGAATTCTGGTCTATCTGAAAACAACACCTGAGCAACTTTTTAGGCGACTCCACCACAAGTCCGACCGACCGGTTCTTCGGACGGAAGAGGGTGAACAATTGCCGGAGGGAGAGCTTCGCGCTCGCATCCTGGATTTGTACAAGCGACGCGAACCTTTGTATGCCAAAGCAGACATTGTTGTCCACACCGACGAGGTGAAAGTTGGGAAGACGGTAGACCTGATTGTACGAAAGCTGTCTCATTTCATCGAGTGACGGATATTTGGCGCACTCCGTCCACCGAAGGTCCATTTCTGATTGTCTTTCTTCACAGCGCGCGGTAAGGAAGCCCGTCGAGACTTCCCCGGGTTCACTCGAATTCGGACGCTACTCATCCCTCCAACTCCTTGCATCTCCAGCAGTTAATAGGTATATTTCCTTACAATTCTCTTTGTCTTTCATTCAGCACGAAGCGCTGTGGTACAATTCACTGAGCAACGGATCGAGGAACTCCTCAAGAGTTTTGTTGGTAAAAGAATCGCGGTCGTTGGGGACCTGATGGTTGATCGGTACTATTGGGGGACGGTAAATCGGGTCTCGCCGGAAGCGCCAGTACCCGTGGTTGACGTCCTCTCGGAATCCGTCCGGCTCGGTGGCGCGGCCAACGTGGCAAGTAACATCCAGGCGCTGGGTGGTGAGCCTGTTCTCGTCGGGCTTGTGGGCGACGATCATCCCGGGAGTCTCTTCTATCGAATCCTCAAGGAGCAGAACCTCAGTTCCGATGGGGTCGTCAAAGACCCCGATCGTCCGACTACGATCAAGACCAGGGTGATTGCCAACGGCCAGCATGTGGTTCGCATCGATAACGAATCGAAAGGCGACTGTCCGGAACAGCTCGAGCACCGGATCATCGACGCCGTCAAGTACAACATTCAGAAGATCGACGGCATGGTGATCGAGGATTATAACAAAGGAGTGATCACGAAAAACGTCATTGCCGAGCTTATCGCCGTGGCAAGGAAGTACAACAAAATCATCACTGTTGACCCGAAGTTCAATAATTTCTTCGAGTTCAAGAATGTGACCGTTTTCAAGCCGAACAGGAAAGAGACCGAGGAGGTGATTGGTCGGAGGCTCCAGACTGTTGAGGATGTAACAAAGGCGGGGAAGCGACTACAACAGGAGCTTGCAGCGGAAAACGTTTTGCTCACCCGTGGCGAGGATGGAATGTCGCTGTTCGAATCGTCGGGCGACATTAGCCATATTCCTTCATCAGCTGAGAATGTCCAGGATGTCTCCGGTGCGGGCGACACAGTGATTTCTACACTTACCATCGCTCTTGCGAGCGGAGCAAGTATCCGTGAAGCGTCCACTCTGGCCAATTGTGCTGGCGGTGTCGTGGTGGGGTCGGTGGGTATCGTACCGATCTTGCCGGACAAGCTGAAAGCAAGTACGCTCCACTTCTCGGGTAACAAGAGGGGCCGCATATAATGGGGAAGGTGCTGAGCCTCAACGCACTTGTCAACGTCCGGCGGAAACTGCGCAGGCTTGGACGGAAAGTGGTTTTCACCAACGGGACATTTGACATTATTCACCGGGGGCACGTGGAGTACCTGACGAAAGCCAAGCAACTTGGCGAAGTGCTGATCGTAGGGCTAAACACGGATTCATCCATCCGTCGCATCAAAGGGAATGGAAGACCGATTAACAAGAATGCAGATCGTGGAGCGGTACTAGCCGCACTAGAACCCGTGGATTATATCTGCTTCTTTGATGACGACACGCCGGCGCGGATCATCGACCGGCTGGTACCGGATGTGCTGGTGAAGGGGGCAGACTGGAAGATTGGTGAAATCGTTGGGAGGGAGACCGTCGAGCAGCATGGGGGAAAGGTCCGGACGATTCGATTAACCCCGGGGAGCTCCACCTCAAATGTCATCAAACGAGTGTTGCGGGCGTACGGCGGCGCTTCCCTTCGCAAGAGCCATAGCCGCTGACGGGTCATCCTTGGTGCAGAGTGAAAACTGTGAAGAAGATTCTCAAACGCATATTCTACGTCCTTGTCGGCGTCTTCATCTTCCTGCTCCTCCTGGCAGGTTTCACACAGACGCAATTTTTCCGTGACCGCCTCCGTGCTGTAGTTCTTTCCAATCTGGACTCCCTTCTAATTGCTGAAATAGAGCTCGGCGAATTCGACGGCAATCTTGTCACCGGCTTTTCAGTGGACCACCTCTCACTCAAAGTTGGCAATGATTATCTCCTTGTTGCGACCCGCTTCGACGTGAGGTACGACCTCTTCCAGATCCCCGGCAACACCATCTCTATCGACAACTTCACTCTGGTGGAACCTGCGATTGCCTTGGTCCGCGGCCGCGATGGTCTCTGGAATTTTGAACGAATGATTCGTCCGACATCGGAGGACACGTCGGCGCCGGCGCCTTTCCAGTGGCTCATTTTTCTGAACAAACTGGAAATCCAGGACGGAACGATCCTCCTGGTGGATTCGGCCGCGCTTGGAGACCCCGACCATAGACGCGATGATCCGTACTATGTTGAGTATCATGATGTGACGTTGAAGCAGTTCCATTTGGTTACCTCTCTCGCTATTACGAAGAATGAAAAACGGGCGGAGATCAAGACACTCTCATTCCGTTCCAACACTCCCGATATTACGCTTGAGAGCCTCGCGGGTGTCTTTAGCGTTCGTCGTGATGGAGCGGTCGTGAAAAACATGGTTCTCAAGACCGGCCGCTCTCAACTTATGCTCAATGCTGAAATGGAAGGAGTGGATCTGTTCGGTGGTGTTGACCTCGAGCAACTGAAGTCTAACCCAGTCGAACTCTCTCTCAGGTCCGAGAGGCTCGACCTGAACGAGTTGAAGCGCTTCATCCCTGAACTTGAATTTCTGAGCAGCACCATTGCGCTTGACCTTCAGGCCGAAGGAGAGTTTGGTGAGTTGAGGGTAAAGAAGCTGAACCTCGCAGTGGGGAAGACAAATCTCACGACCAGCGGAACAGTGTATAACCTCCATACGCCAGGGGATCTTTACCTTGACGTGAAGTTCACTGAGAGCAGACTCTACGGCCCGGATGTGCAGACACTTCTCCCGACGTTTGATCTCCCTGATTTCACAAAGCTGGGAGTCACAACACTGAATCTTGAATACCTTGGCGCACCGCTCAATTTTCATACGAAGTTCTTGCTGGAAACCGACGCTGGCAATGTTCATGCAGACGCGTCCCTTCTCGTCGGGGGACCTGCAACGCTGAAGTACAAAGGCGAGGTACATGGAGCGTCGGTCGATCTCGCGAAGGTGTTGGGTGATCCGGCACTGGCCAGCAATGTGTATGCAACGGCGCAGATCGAAGGAGAAGGAACTTCGCTGGATGACTTGCGGACGACGTTGAAATTGCAAATCGATTCCTCGGCTGTCGCCGGGAGACGTGTGACATTGTCACAGTTCCTCGTGGAAGCCGCAGATCGGAAGATCAACGTCACTGGTTTTGCCGAAGCCGGCCCGATGAGGATGGTCCTCACTGGAGAGCTCGACGAACGGAGGCCACTGCACCCCGCGTTTTCATTCACGGCGAATATTTCATCCCTGAACCTGGACGACGTGTTCCTCGACCAGAACCACACCAGTGCCCTGACAATGGACATCACTGCGGAAGGGACGGGTCTTTCGTGGGACAATCTTAACGCCGATTTTCGGATCGACTTCTCACCCTCGCGGTATCGCGACTACCAGATTACGGAGAGCAGGTTCCATCTTCTTGTTGATCAGAGAGATCCGAAAAAGAAGGAGCTGAAGCTTGAGTCCACCGTGGCCGACTTTTCATTGACCGGCACATTCGACACGAAGTACATGGCGGGCCTGATCTCGTTCGAGCTGCAGAACCTCAGAGGGGCGATCGGGGAGAAATTCGCCTCCCTGGATTCATCGATTGCTTCCTCGGTTGACCGGGATGCGCTGGCCGCTTTGGGAAAGGAGCTTGCGCACGCAGGCAAGCAGTTGGATGCAGCGTTCTCGCTCCACCTCAAAAACCTGGAGCCAATCTCCAATGTGACAGGCAATCGGACATTCAACGGCGTCGGTCTCTTGACTGGATCGATCAATGGGAATTATGATGAGGTTGATGTGCATGGGGAGTTGAAGATTGACGATTTCTTCTATGGCAATGCCGATTCCGGATTGCTGATCCAGAATGGAGCAGCTTCTCTGACTGTCAATACCCTCAAACCATCTGATCCGTTGAAGGATGTCGAAATCCGGATTGCTGCGGATGTTGACCGGGTGCATGTCAACCGGAGCGAACTGGACAGCCTCCGTCTGACATTCACGTACCAGCAGGAATACTCAAGCTACGCCGGGCGAGCACAGTTCAATCGTGACACACGGGCAATCCTCTCGGGCTTTTCCACGATTGTAGATGATCAGCTGGTGTTCACACTGAATGATTTCCAGTTTGCATACAAGAACTTTGGCTGGCGGGCAGATGGCGGAGCCTCTGCCGGGTTCGGAACACGGGGTATCGACATCAAGGGCCTTGTCATGCGCCGCGATACACAGTCTGTGAGCCTGGCATGTCATATCGGCTCAGGAGATGAGCTCGCGGCAACCGTGTCGGCAACCGCTGTTGATCTCGATAACCTGAAGTTTCTAATCGCGGAAGAACAGGGAGGAGCCCGTCGCAAGGCGTTTGCGGGGGTTGGCAATTTCACACTGCAGGCCAGGGGAACGTTGGAAAACCCGGAGTATACAGCATCGTTACGAGCACGCGATGTATCCTTCCGCGGAATTCCCTTCGGAGAGATCGTCGGGGACTTCACGTACGGCCATGAAGTCCTCGGCACCGATCTTCGCATCAAAGAACAGACCTCCGATGCGCAAGGTCGTGCTCTTCTCACGGTCAAGGGAACGCTGCCGGTGAACTTCGCCCTGAAAGGACCGTCCGGATCTGCTGACCGTCCGATGAATCTCATCATCCATTCAGACGGCATTCCCATCAATGTCCTTGACCCGCTTCTGCCGACATTCGATCAACTCAACGGGACCATGCGCTGCGATCTCACCCTCGTCGGATCTCCCACATCGCCCGATTACCGGGGGACGTTCAGTCTTGACAGTTGCTCCTTCCTTTTCGTGCCGAACCTGATTGCGTATGCGTTCGAAGGGAAGTTCCAACCGGATGGGAGCAGGATCAAGGTACTCGATGCGGTGGTTCGGAGCAAACCTCCGGACGATATTCGCAAGCGTGAAGGGGTCGTGCATATCAGCGGTGACTTTGCGTTCAGTGATTTTAAACCAAGTGACTTCAACCTGACGGTGCAGGGAAAACTTCTTGTTGTGAAGGAAACGACCCGCGCGTCATCGCTTTCTGTCTACGGCAATCTCTTCCTTGAAATTGGGCCGCGGGGACTGCACTATACGGGGGCTGTTGACAATTCGCGCCTCAGCGGGTACATCCTCATACGCAATTCGAGCCTCATTTTCCCACCCACACAAGAGACCATTGGCGAAGAGCTCACAAATACCGTTCCCGTGGTAGTACTTGATGACACGACACAGGTCAAGACGCAGCCTACCAGCTCGCTTTCTGCTCGCTACTTTTACACAGAGACCCCATCCGGCAGGAACGAGAATGATAGGGGGAACGGGACTCCCAAAAAGTCGTTCGTGGATGGCATCCATTACGATCTCGATATCGAAGCAGCCGGCGGAAACACCGAGTTCAGAATGATTTTCAATGCAGCGACGAATGAGGAGTTGGTCGCCAACCTTGTTGGAAAGTTTTCCATTACCGAGGACGGCAGGCGTTGGATCGGCACACTCACCATCGAGCGAGCGTACTACAACTTTGTGAAGAGGTTCGATGCAGAGGGGACCATCCGGTACTCTGGAGAGTTCCTGAACCCCGAGCTCGATATCACCGCGCGGTACGAAGGGCTCCGGACACTTCCCGATACATCGGCTTCGGTTCGGGGAGGCAAACCAGAAAAGATCGTTGTGACGATGAAGATCACAGGGACGAAGAGCGCTCCGAAGCTTGCCTGGTCAATGACCATTGACGAAGTTGATTATTACTCGTACCGTGGAGTGACCTCCAATGACGTGCAGACAGATGCCGTGGCTTTCATCCTGGCGGGAACATTTCCGCTGAGCAAGTCCGAAGCGAATGAAGCCGCTGCCAACCTCGATCTTGGTCCTGCGGCCAGCGGAGCACTCCTGACAGGTGCATCCTCGCTGTTCACTAATGCCCTCTCAGAATATCTCCGACGGGAAACGGGTTTCATCCAGTCCATCGAATTCCGATACGGCACGGAAGGGAGCGGGTTCGGCGATCGAGCTAACATCCGCCTAAGTGGCGTTGCAGCCGGCGGCCTTTGGCGCTACGGTGGAAAACTCTTCTCGTCGGGTAACCTCGGGGATGCCGATGTCAGCATACTCTACTCACTTGGTGACATTTTCGACCGGTCGTCGTTGAAGAATTTCATGTTTGAGTTCGAACGACGGGTCGAGACAAATAAGAATGGCGACGTGACCGACAAAAAGGAGACCAATTCCGCCCGTGTCTTCTATCGCTTTTCATTCTAGCTCATCATCACAGGAGTCCCTCTATCGCACATCTAAAAAAAAATCTGCTCACATTTCTTTCCGGTCACCCCGACGAGAAATTCACACTGAAACAAATCACCAAGCACCTCAAGATCAATGGCGCCGAGGAATACCACGGACTGCGTGTTCTCATCGAAGACCTGGAGGGCAGAGGCCTTGTTGGTACGGATGAAAAGGGACAGATCCATTATGCCCGCGTCCGGAAGTCCGGGCAGGACCAACATGCCGTCAAAGGACCCACCAACCGTCTGATCGGCAAATTGAGTGTGAACAGGCGTGGCATGGGGTTCGTCAATGTGGATGGGCTGGAAGAAGAAATCGTGGTCGCACCGCGATTTATGAAGACCGCGCTGCATGGGGATATTGTTGCGGTAGTACCGTTTGCGCGCCCTGTGCGTGGACTTCGTCGGGGAGAGCGAGAAAGGACTGAAGGCGAGATCGTTGAAATCGTCAAACGCACTCTCACCTCGGTAGTCGGAACGCTGGACGCAAATGCCAGGTTTTGGTTCGTCGTGCCGGACGACCAGCGCCTCTCGCGCGACATCTATATTGCCCGGGACGAAGCCACTACTGCGCACCATGGCGACAAGGTGCTGGTGGAGCTCCTTGCCTGGGATGATGAGCACAAGAATCCCGAAGGGACGATCGTCGAAATCTTGGGGAAATCCGGCGACGCGCGGGTGGAAGTGCTGGGTGTGGCACGAAGCTTCGGACTGCCGATGCGTTTTCCGAAAGAGGTGGAAGAAGCGTCCCGCCAGCTGAGCGATCAGATCACCAGTGATGAAATCCGTAAACGTGTTGATCTTCGCAAACAGACGTGTATCACGATTGACCCGGAGGATGCAAAGGATTTTGATGATGCGCTGTCGATCGAGGAATTGGAAGACGGGGCCGTCCGGCTCGGTGTTCACATCGCCGATGTAAGTCACTATGTTCGTGAAGGCACTCTCCTCGATGCAGAGGCGTATCAGCGGGGGACGAGCGTCTACATGGTGAATGAAGTCATCCCGATGCTACCGGAGCGGCTCTCCAATGACCTGTGCAGTCTTCGACCTGATGTCGACCGGCTGACGTACAGTGTGTTTATGGATATTAACGCGCAGGGGAAGGTGGTGGACTACTCTATTGCGAAAAGCGTCATCCATAGCGCGAAACGGTTCACGTACGAAGACGTTCAAGGTATCATTGAAAAGAAACATGGTGAACATGCAAGTGTCATCCTTCGTCTGTTTGCACTCAGCCAGGTGCTTCTCAAACGACGTCGACGTAACGGCAGCATCGACTTTGATACGTCTGAGGCAAAGTTCAAGTTCGATGAAACCGGCCTTCCCTCACAGATCGTGAAGAAGGTACGATTGGATGCCCACCGTCTGGTGGAAGAATGTATGCTACTTGCAAACAAGACTGTGACGAAACACGTCGGCGTAGAGAAGGCCGAAGAACAGGTGAAGCCTTTCGTGTATCGAGTCCATGACGCTCCCGATCCATCCCGTCTGACCGACCTGGCGAATTTTGTGAAGCAGTTCGGATACTCGCTCGACGCGAAGAAGGGAGTCTCGTCCCGCGCGCTGCAAAAGCTGCTTGATCAGGTCCGGGGGTCAGAGGTGGAAGACCTGATCACCGAGGTGGCGCTCCGCTCGATGGCCAAGGCCATTTACAGCGAGAAGAACATCGGCCACTATGGACTGGGGTTCAAATACTACTCCCACTTTACATCCCCAATTCGGCGTTACCCTGACCTCGTTGTGCACCGCTTGTTGTATGAATACACCCGTCCGCTCACACCCCAGCGGCGCGCGCAACTGGAAGCATCGCTACCGCCGACCTGCCGTCAGGCATCCGACCGCGAGCGGGTGGCAGTTGAGGCTGAGCGGGCATCGGTCAAGGTGATGCAGGTCGAATATATGAAGCGTCACGTTGGCGATGAATTTGACGGAATCATCGGGGGGGTGACGGAGTTCGGGCTGTTCGTGGAGATCACAGATCTCCTCGTCGAGGGATTGGTGAAGGTGAGGGACCTGGGAGACGACTACTATCTCTTTGATGAAAAGAAATACACCCTGCGTGGACGCTCACGGGGGAAGGAATACCGCCTGGGTGACAAAATCCGCGTAAAGGTAGTATCCGTTGACCCCGAAAAACGGGAAATTGACTTCGCTATCGTCAAGTGAATTCTGCGGAACACCGGCGCTATATTCGACTGTTGTAGTTAACAAGGGCGGAGGAATTGCATTTTCTCAGACCGTTTAGTAGTATATCACAGGTGCTGTTCTAACGGAAATACATCCCAACGTGCGAGGGGAACATGCTAGCGAAAGGGACTGCCGTGAGGCGCGGGAGGAAAATCGGGTGGTTGACTATCTTGGCAGTGGTGGTGATGGTGCCGGCGGTTGTGTTCGGGCAGGATGGGCTGTTCGGAAAGAATAAAGTCCAGTATAAAAAGTTCAACTGGTACTTCATCCAGTCGGACCACTTTGATATTTATTTCTCGGACGGAGGGGAATCTCTGGCTGAGTTCACTGCTTACGCTGCTGAATCCGCATACGTTTCCATCAGCAAATCCTTCCGCTACCAGCTTGTGAACCGTGTCCCGTGGATTGTCTACAACTCCCACAATGAGTTCCAGCAGACCAACGTTATCGGAGAGTACCTCGAGGAGGGGATCGGTGGTGTGACGGAGTTGTTCAAGAACCGGGTCGTCGTTCCGTTCGAAGGAGACTACAAGAAGTTCCGCCATGTGATCCACCACGAACTTGTGCACGCCGTTATTAACGATATGTTTTACGGCGGGTCCATTCAATCCATCATCTCCAACAACATCACGTTGCAGCTCCCCCTCTGGTTCAACGAGGGACTTGCCGAGTATGAAGCTCTACGATGGGATACGAACTCGGATATGTTTCTTCGGGACGCCACAGTCCACGAGTACCTTCCGGCCGTCAACCAATTGTACGGATACTTTGCCTACCGCGGAGGACAATCGCTCTGGTGGTACATCTCGCGCAAGTACGGTGAGCAAAAGATCGGGGAAATCCTGAATCGCATCAAGAGCACGCGGAGTGTTGAAGCTGGTTTCAAGGGGTCGATTGGCCTTGGCCTGGAGGAACTCTCCGAGCGATGGCAAAAGGACCAGAAGGTAATGTACTGGCCGGACATCGCCAAGCGAGAGGAACCGGCGGACTATGCGCGGCGCTTGACCGACCATCGGAAGGATGGTGGGTTCTATAATACCAGCCCTGCGATTTCCCCACAAGGTGATCGCGTGGCGTTCATCTCAAATAGAAACGACTATTTCGATGTCTTTCTTTTGAATGCCATCGATGGTACGATCATCGACAAGATTGTAAATGGGCAGCAGACTAACGACTTCGAGGAACTCCATCTTCTCACGCCCGGAATTACCTGGTCGCCTGATGGGAAGAAGATAGCGCTTGCCGCGAAAGCAGGGGAACAGGACGCCATCCTGATCATTGACATTGAAAATGATACACAGGAAAAGTTGGTGTTCGACCTGGATGGAATCTTCTCCGTGGATTGGTCGGCGCAGGGCGACAAGCTGGCCTTCGTCGGGAACGCACTTCACCAATCAGATATCTATGTTTATGACCTGAACACCCGACAACTCACCAATCTGACGGAGGATGTCCACAGTGACTCCGATCCCTGCTGGTCACCGGACGGCACACGGATCTATTTCACGTCAGACAGGGGTGACAGAACGGACCGTGCCACCGCAGTACTCACGAAGAGCTTCGATTACAGTCAGGCAGATCTATACAGTGTTGAAGTGGCCTCCAGGGCGGTGGATCGGATTCTTTCCTGGCCACACAGTGATGAGGGATCCACGGAGGTGTCGCCCGACGGAAAGAAACTCCTGTTCGTCTCGGACCGGAACGGAATCAACAACATCTATGTGTTGAACCTGGAGACGAAGGAGACGCGTCCGGTAACGAACTCCCTCAGTGGTGTGTACCAGCTCTCGCTTTCCAACGACGGCAGCAAGCTGGCTTTTTCTTCACTCAATCATGCCGGCTTCGATCTCTTCCTGATGCGGAATGCGTTTGAGCGAGACATCAAGATGGCTGAACTGGAACCGACGGAATTCTTCAAGGAGAAATTCAAAGCGTCAACAACGGCTCCAGACGAACCCGCAGTCGTCGAGCATCACACAGTTAAGGATACCACGGGGTTGTACGGTAAGGATATTCAGATTGACTTCAGCAGCTATGTGTTCAAGGACGCGTTGGAAGATGCCATTCCCAAGGACTCTACCCTTGCACGGCTCCCCAGGATTGCGAACAACCTTGACGAGGACGGCAGCTATAAAGTCAACAAATATAAATTGAACTTCTCACCGGATATCATTTACGGCAACGCCGGGTACAACACGTTCTACGGTGTCACTGGCTCAACGGTGATGGCATTCAGCGACCTGCTGGGAAACCACCAGATCGTGTTTGTGACAAACCTGCTGTTGGACCTGAAGAACAGTGACTACGGGCTACAGTATTTCTATCTGCCCGAGCGTGTGGACTTCGGGATCGCGGGGTTCCACAGCGCCCGCTTTGTCTTTGTGGATGATATCTACGGTGGGAGCTACTACCGTTTCAGGACCTACGGGGCAAGTCTCGCCGCTTCCTACCCGATTGACAGATTCAACAGGGTGGACTTTGGGCTGAATTGGTACAACATCACCCGTGAGAATCTTGATGTTCTTGGTGAGCCTCTCCAGCGTCGCACTGTGCTGGTCCCATCCGTCGGATACACTCATGACAACTCCCTCTGGGGATACACAGCGCCGGTGAACGGATCGCGTTACAGTATCAATCTCTTTGGTACCCCAAAGCTCGGGACGTCGGGCCTCAGCTTCGTTAACGTGACTGCAGACTATCGTACGTATCTCCGTCTCGGTCGGAACTACACAATTGCACTGCGAACTGCGGCAGGTGGCAGTTTTGGACGCAACCCTCAGAAGTTTATAGTGGGCGGTGTGGATAACTGGATCAACCGGGAGTTCGAAGGTGGCTATATCCCCATCGAGAACGCGGAGGACTACATCTTCCTGCAAACCGGCACGCCACTTCGAGGCTACAATTATAACGCCGCCATCGGTTCCCGGTACGGGTTATTTAACATGGAACTCCGGTATCCTCTTTTTGCATTTCTCCAGGCGGGTCCGCTCCCGATCGGACTCCAGAGCATTGGAGGGGCAATTTTCTTTGATATGGGTGCGGCGTGGAACAAGGAGCGCGATTTTGTGGCGTTTACCCGCGACGCCGAAGGACACCTTGTAACCAGGGACCTGCTGATGGGCATGGGAACAGGAGCCCGCATCTTCTTCCTTGCGTTTCTCGTCCGCTTCGATGTGGCGTGGGCCTGGAATGTGAACGGGTTCTCTGAGCCGAAGTACTATCTTTCGCTTGGCGCGGATATCTAATGACGGATTGCATATAGAAACACTCCGGCCCCACCTCTTCACAGAGATGGGGCCGTGTTCGCTTGGTAGGGAAGGGGGCGTGAACCACGCTGGGCCCGGACTAGGTGTCACGCCTCCCCTCCTTCTTCCCCTTACTTCTTCTCGTCTTCCTTCTTCTCCATCTTTGCCTCATGCTTCGCATCGTGCTTCTTTAGTTTCTTGACCTTCTTCACCCCGTCTTCTTTCTTCAGTGTTGTCTTTGGGGTTACCTCCTTTTTCATTTCTTCCTTCTTGAGTTCGGTCTTTGGCTTTTCCTGCACGACAAGCTTTGCGGCCGTCTGTGCGAACACGGTGCTCGAGAATGCGAAGAGAGTTGCGAGCACAAGAGCAAACATCATGTGGCTTTTCATATGAAACCTCCAGCAGTAGTGATAAGATATGTGTGAGGAAATGGTTGAGCTTGTCGCTGGATAAAGATACGTCCGGTGTATGAATCCGACGTTAACAGGCGGTTAAAGGTTTTTCATTGCCCGGAGTTTTGGACGCTCAATTGAGGGGAAGGTGGACGGTGAAGATGGATCCTTTGTCGATTTCGCTCTGGACGGTGATCGTGCCCCGGTGAAGCTCGGCAATCCACTTCGCGATCGACAGGCCAAGCCCGGTGCCGCCAAGATCCCTCGATCGTGCCTTGTCGACACGGTAAAATCGGTCGAACACCTTGTCAATGTCGTACGGAGGGATGCCAATTCCTGTGTCTGCGACGCGGAAGAGAGCGGTACCGTTTTGCTGTTCCACCGCGAGCGTTACGGAGCCCCCTTCCGGTGTGTACTTCACAGCATTGTCGATGATGTTGAGGAAAAGCTGACGCAGGCGTACCTTATCTCCAACAATCGTGATGGGCGGGTTCGCCAGGAGCGACACGTGGATCTTCTTCGGCTCAGCGAGCATTTCGCTGTCATTAAAAAGCTCGTTCACGAGATCGGCGAGATTGACCTCGGTGAAGTGTGCCTCGTAAGTACCCTGGTCGGCTTTTGCCAGGGTCATCAGGTTGTTGATGATCGAGGACATGCGGAGGATTTCCTCGAGTGAGCTCTCCAATGTGCGCCGGTATTCCTCGGGGGTCTTTGGACTGCGGAGCGAGAGCTCGATCTCACCGCGCAGGATGGTGAGCGGTGTACGCAGTTCATGGGACGCATCGGCGGAGAACTGACGGACTTGTGCGAACGAGTCGTGAAGACGCTTGATCATGTCGTTAAATGTCGTGATCAGCCGCCCGATCTCGTCATCGATCGTTCGGGCAGGGATGGTCTGATCGAGGTTCTCTGCCGTGATCCTTCGCGCGCGGGTGGTCACTTCATCGACAGGCCGCAGCGAGGCGTTGGCTAGATAGAGACCCCCGATGATGGATACGGTGAGGGCGATGGGGATGAGGATCAGGAAGATGGAGTATAGGTTCTCCAGCACTTCACTCAACTCCGCCAGGGGGTAGCCGACGAAGATCGTGAAGTTCTTGTCCCGCGTTGCTGAAATGCGGATTGGTTCGCCTCGGAGCCATAACGTGCTCAATTGCGTGGTGTCAATCGAAACAGTGGAAGCGAGCTTCAACGTATCCTCATCGAGATTCAGCGACCGATAAATGACGGTCCCCTTCTTGTCTGCCACCTGGATGTATGTTTTTTTTGGACTGAGGAGTGTGTGTTCGTAGATCTGGTTCCAGATTTCGTCCGCTTCCTCGGCGGCGGGGTCCGCTGTACTGTCGGGTTCTACCGGGCGCTGCCTTGGCTTTCTCCGAAGGAGGTATTCGATGGAGCGTTTGCTGGGTTTCACCTTGCTCGCCTGGGGCTGGATGAAATCCCGGACCCATCGGACCTCGTTGCGCAGTGAGATGTCGAGGTTGTCAGAGAGGGTTCTGCCGGTGTAGTAATACGAAAGGCCCCCAAACGCCAGGAGGGTGGTGAGGACAAGGAGGGAATACCAGAATGTGAGTTTTGCCCGGATTGACTGCAGTCGAAGCTTCACGTCTATTCCTCTTTGATCACATAGCCAACACCCCGAACGGTGTGGATGAGTTTCTTTTCCGCGCCGCTGTCAATCTTATTGCGGAGATGGTTCACATACACGTCGATGATGTTCGTTCCGGTGTCGAAGTTGTAGTCCCAGATGTGCTCGGAGATAAGTGTCCGGCTGAGCACACGGTCCCTATTCCGGAGAAAGTACTCAAGCAATGCATATTCCTTGGCGGTGAGCTCGATGAGCCGTCCCGCTCGTTTGGCTTTGTGCGTGACGGTGTCTAATTCCAGGTCAGCCATCGCGAGGACAGTGGATTTTTCCTTTCCCCCGCGACGGAGAAGGGAACGGACGCGGGCAAGAAGCTCGGCGAATGCGAATGGTTTGGTCAGGTAATCATCAGCGCCGCTATCGAGCCCTGCAACCTTATCATCCGTCGCACTTTTCGCCGTGAGCATGAGTGCGGGCGTGGTTCCCTTCCGCGCACGGAAGACCTTGATCACCTCCAGACCATTCTTCTTTGGTAGCATGACATCGAGGATGAGGAGATCGTATTGTTCGGATTCCGCCATCAACAATCCCTTCTCTCCATCATGGGCAACATCAACGGAGTAATGTTCTTCTTCCAACCCCTGCCGAATGAAGCTGGCGACTTTCTTTTCGTCTTCGACAAGGAGAATACGCATGTGAGGGCTCAACGCATTTGAGATAAATCCGCAGATGTTACAACTTATCACATTTCGTGCGGCGCAGAATTAACCGAAAATTAAACTATTTTAAGGCCAGTTGCAAAATCGGTGTCCTTGGATTCCTCTGGAATTTTGCCTATATTTTTGCCGAATCAATTACACATCACGCGCCATGAAACCACTTCTTCTGCCTTGCATCATTGCCATGCTCATATTTTCCGGATGCATTCAACAAATCGCCATCTCGACGGTTGGGGGGATTGTAGACGATGGCTTTGGAGCGCTGACAGAGGAACAGGATCTGGAGTTCGCTGAGAAAGCCCTTCCTGCCAACATCAAACTCCTTGAAGTGATGCTGAAGAGCGACCCGGACAACGAGGAATTGCTGACGCTGGTCAGCCAGGGCTACAGCAGTTATACCCTTGGCTTTGTGGAAGACGTTAATGAAGATCGCGCACGGCTCTTCTATCTGCGGGCGCGTGACTACGCTCTCCGGATACTCCGCAATGACGACAGGATGGCGCGGGCGCTCGATGGGTCGGTGGACGAATTGGCGGCCGAGTTGAACCGGCGCGATGCGGAGGCGGTCCCTGCAGTTTTCTGGGCTGCGTTTGCATGGGGAAGTTACATCAACCTCTCGCAGAATAATACGGACGCGCTCGCTGATCTTCCGCGGGCAGAAGCAATGATGAAGTTCGTTGCCCGCGTCGATTCATCGTTCTACTACGGTGGTGCGGATGTTTTCCTTGGAACGCTTGCCGGCAAAAGACCCAGGATGTTCGGCGGCGACACAGACCAGTCCAAACGACACTTCGAAAGAGCACTCCGCATCAACAAAGGGAAGTTCCTGATGACCTACGTCTACTATGCCCGGTCATATGCTGTCCAGACTCTGGATGAAGCATTATTCGAGGATTTGCTTACAAAGGTTGCACAAGCATCCCTTGACATCTTTCCCGAATTCCGGCTTGCCAACGCAATCGCCAAGAAGAAGGCACAACTGCTCCTTGCGCGAAAAGCAGACTACTTCTGAGAGGCCGGAATACCAGCAGATTCTATAGTCCGTTGGCCGAATGAACTTCCCCGGCGCTTGGGCGTTTAATAGTCACATGATCACTTTTGACGAGGAACAGGTGAGAACGACAATTGTTTGCGTGGTACTCGGAATACTGATCTTCTTTTTCGTTGAACAGGCTTCCGCCCAACACACCATCAAATTTGCAACCATTGCGCCCGAAGGCTCGACGTGGATGAACGTGATGCGGGAGTACGATGCCGCTGTGCGCAAAGAGAGTGGCGGCCGGCTGAGCTTCAAGATGTATGCAGGCTCTGTGCAGGGAGAGGACAAGGATGTTCTTCCCAAGATTCGCCTGGGTCAGTTGCATAGCGCTGGACTGACCGGGTTTGGTCTCGGCAAGATTGCACCAAGACTGCGTATTCTTGACTCACCGTTCCTGTTTACGAGCTATGAAGAAGTGGATTATCTGTACGAGACGCTGGATAAAGAATTCCGACAGGCGCTGCTCGACAATAATTTCGTTCTCCTCGGATGGGCAGAAGTCGGGTTCGTGTACGTCTTCACCAATACCCCGGTGCGTTCACCCGCCGACATGAAAGGTGTCAAGATGTGGATGTGGGAGGGTGACCCTGTGGCGGAAGCTACGTTCAAAGCATTTGATATCGAGCCTATCCCTCTCTCGGTGGTAGATGTGCTCACCTCACTACAGACAGGTCTCATCAATGGAGCGTACACTGCGCCCTACGCGTGCCTTGCATTACAGTGGAACACGCGGGTCACGTACATGATGGGCGTCCCGCTGGCGGATGCTTCCGGCGCAGTTGTGATCTCCAAGGCGATGTATGACAAGCTTTCACCTGACCTGCAGGAGATACTGCTTCGTAATGGGAAGAAGTACATGCGGGACCTGACGCTGAAAAGCCGGATAGAAAACAAGGAAGCAATCGGCACGCTGAAAAAAAACGGCATACAGATGATTGAGGTCTCTTCTCCGAAACTGTTGCAGGAGTATCAGGCTGCAGGCATGCGCGCACGGCAATCCATGGTGGGCACCTTGTACGACAAGGCATTTCTCGACCGTGTGGAAAAGGCGCTCATTGACTTCCGCACACGTGGCAACGCGACGAAATGACGTTCCTTCGCACGCTGGACCGTTTCTTCTATCGAATTGAGTTCGCCCTCCTCGTGCTGTTTCTCAGTGCGATGGTGCTGCTTTCCTTCACACAGGTATTCCTTCGCAATTTCCTCGGTACCGGGCTCGTGTGGGCAGACACCATCATTCGGCACCTCGTTATCTGGGCGGGGTTTGCCGGGGCGGCGCTGGCCACCACCGAAGAGCGTCACATCAGTATTGATGCGCTTACCAAGTTCCTCTCGCCTCGCATCAAGCACGTGGCACAATTGTTCACCGGCCTTTTTGCCACTATTACATGCGTATATCTTGGCGATGCAGCGTGGACCTACCTCAAGGATGAACTGACATCCGGCGGTGTGCTCGTGCTCGGAATTCAGACCTGGCAGGCATTGTTGATCATCCCGGTTGGCTATTTTCTTATCGCCTTCCATTTTCTTGTGAAGCTCGTCGAGAATTTGCTTGGCGTCCTCGGCAGACAGACGGTGAAACGCGTCTGATGGAAACCGTTCTCATCGGCATTGGACTTGTTCTGCTCGCATTGTTCGGGGCGCCGCTCTTTGCCATCATTGGTGCGATCGCCATGATGAGTTTTGCGGCGGAGGGCATCGACCCCTCGGTGGTGATCGTGGAACTCTACCGCATAGGGAGCAACCCAACACTCGTTGCGATTCCTCTTTTCACTTTTGCCGGCTACGTGCTGGCTGAAAGCAAGGCGCCGACTCGGCTGGTGAACCTTGCGCGTGCATTCTTCGGATCAATACCAGGAGGGCTCGCCGTTGTCGCGCTGGTGACGTGCGCTCTTTTCACGGCATTCACAGGGGCGTCGGGTGTTACGATTGTTGCCCTGGGCGGACTCCTCTATCCCATTCTGCTCAAAGAACAATACCCGGAGCGTTTTTCGCTCGGGCTTATCACCACGTCCGGGAGCCTCGGGCTGTTGTTCCCGCCAAGCCTCCCGCTGATCCTCTATGCGCTGGTGGCAAAGATCAGTATTGATAAGCTGTTTGCGGCAGGGATCATCCCGGGAATACTCCTTGTGGTTCTCCTTGCGGGGTACGCCATCTTCCAGGGGAAAAAGCTGCGTGTGCCCAAAACCCCATTCACATGGTCGAACGTATTCACGACGATGCGTGTGGCTGCCTGGGAAATTCCGCTCCCGGTTCTGATTATCGGCGGCATCTACGGTGGCTTTTTCACTGCAACCGAGGCCGCGGCGGTGACTGCGTTCTATGTTCTGGTGGTGGAAGTGTTCATCCACAAGGACCTCAACCTCTTCAAGGATATTCCGCGGGTCATGAAGGATAGCATGCTGCTCGTCGGTGCCATCCTGATGATCATCGGGGCGGCGATGGGGTTGACAAACTACCTGGTCGATGAAGAGGTACCGATGAAACTTTTCGAGCTGACACGAACGTTTATCTCCAGCCCTATAGCATTCCTCATTGTGTTGAACATCTTCCTCATCATTGTTGGAATGATGATGGATATCTTCTCCGCGATCATTGTGGTGGTCCCCCTGATCCTCCCGATCGCGACGGCGTACAACATCGAGCCGGTCCATCTTGGCATTATCTTCCTCACCAACCTTGAGATCGGTTATCTCACACCTCCTGTCGGGCTCAACCTCTTCATCTCCAGTATCCGTTTTCAGAAGCCGGTCTTCACGGTTGTGCGAGGTACGCTTCCGTACATTGCCATCCTTGTCGTTGCACTCATAATGATAACTTATGTACCCAACCTAAGCCTTTGGCTCGTGAACGCCCTGAACGTCCGTTAGGATCAGAGCAGGCCATTCGTTGGTTTGTGTTTTCGCAAAAAGATCATATATTGAATCCAGTGGCCAGTCCGGATTTTGTTCAATGCTTCGAATGATACGCTACATATCGCTTAGCTTGTTCTCCTGCGTGTATCTTGCTGTCTCGCTTGCGGGCCTGCTTGGTACCATGAACTTGCCGGCTATCTCCTCAGGACCGCAGGGGTTCGCTTCTGCCACTGCGAGCACTAAAGAGAAACCCAAAGTTGTTTGGACGCAACGTCGCCATATTCCGTTGGTCAAGACGTTTACTGTTCCAGTTGAGACCGCATGTACCATCGAGTTTCCATCTGATGTCCACCAATATTCCCTTGTTCCTCGATACACACACAGCGTTTCATATCTTTCCCTCTACTTCTCTTCTGTCGGTGATCGGGCTCCTCCCGTAGCCTAAGCTCTCCACATTTATCTCCATTCTTCTACCGAGGAAGTTCCGGCTGAAGCAGTGCTGTTGTACCACTTCGGCATCGAACTTTCCGAATAGAAAACGTTCTCTAAGAACGTGACGCTCACCCTGCTATCAGTCGAATGTGGAGGTGCATTTTTTGATCATTGTGTGGGGAAAAGACAACGGGGCGTCAACGAATCCATTCTGTATTCTCAAGGAGGGTTTGATTATGGCACATATTCAGAGTAAACCGGTTCATGATTCCGAGGCTCAGCACAAAAAGAACTTTCAGGCAGTCAACGCCAAAAGTCCCGCTGCAGACAGTAGTCATCGATCTCATCAAACGGAAGCAACACACGCTGACAACACATTGGCCCATCGACCTATTGAGGAGGCATCTCATGAGTTCGAGATTTTGGGATGCCCCTGGCAGTTTGTCGCGGTGATAGGAGCAATAGCTGTTGGAATACTTGGCCTTGTGCTAAAGTCGATCGGATTGTTCTAGGCAGAAGGGAAAGCCCCTTTTGGCGGGACACCAGCCACTAGCGAAGGCCGACGTGAGTTGTTTTTTCCTTAAGAGGAACTGTCATGAAAATCTCGATCATGGATGCAAGCGAATACCTTAGGGGATTACTCTTGCTTATCAGGAAGGACCGAAAAATTACTGAAGCGGAAAATCGATTGATGAAACGAATCGGCAAAACTCTAAAGTTTGAAAGAGAATTCTGTGACAACGCAATTTGTGAAATTCTTGAAAACAAACACATCCTGGACGCACCTCCTGAATTCTCGACCGATGAATTGGCGATGAGGTTTATCAAAGACGGCTTGACTTTGGCATTCTCCGATAAGGATGTCCCAGCGTTTGAGGCTGAATGGCTGAGGTCTATCGCGGAGATAAACGGGCTTGACGAAGAATGGTTCATTCGAGAATGGGCAAACGCCTCAAATAGAAAAGACGTTCCTGTTCATTTGGAAGTGGATGATTTGTCCGTGGAATATTCCTGACTTTAGTACGTTCACAATAGTTTCGGTATGGTCCTGAAAGTGGGTGCGCGAATATGGAATCCGCATACATGAAGTTCAAGACTTCGAGCGCCTCATGAGGCCGATGGTTCTGGAATTCGCTGTTCAAGAAAACACCCACGAATCACTATTACAGAGGGAAGAATAATCCATAAGCACTTCCGGACTCGTATTGATGATCTTTAGTATGGTCATATATAGTCATCACATTAGTATATCTGTTTTCCAAGTTGCTGAGAAAAGAGAGGGAGAAGAAACGCGCGGAGGAGGCTCGTGACAACGGGTGAAACGGCTACGTATGTTGTTTGCGTGCTTGCGGGAATATCGCCGTCGTGACAGCAATGGAGGATTCATTAGGACATGCCAATCCTTGATCAACAGTACTTGGGAAATACTCTACACACGTGGCTGATAGCTTGTGGAATCACGGTCGCCAGCCATCTCATTCTGAAGGCCGCTCAATGGCTCGTTGCCCATCGGCTCTCCAAGGTCACGAAAGCCACGAAGACCCAGTTGGACGATTTCGCCGTTGAGGTCATCAAGAAAACACGTTTCTTCTTCCTGTTCACGGTGTCGTTATACGCCGGCTTAAGCATACTTTCCCTGTCAGCAGCGACGCAGCGAACGGTGGATACCATCATCATTCTTGCGCTGCTGCTGCAGAGTGGCATGTGGGTGAGCGGGGCAATCTCGTTCTGGCTTGGTCAGACGATCAAGCAAAGGATGGAAGAGGACGCCGCCAGCGCCACAACGCTTACCGCACTTGGATTCATCAGCAGACTGATGTTGTGGGCTGTTGTGCTGCTGGTTTCTCTAGATAACGTTGGCATCGACATTACCGCACTTGTCACCGGCCTCGGAATAGGCGGCATCGCGGTGGCATTGGCGTTGCAGAGCATACTTAGTGATCTCTTTGCCTCCCTTTCAATCGTCCTTGATAAGCCGTTTGTCATCGGTGATTTCATCATCATCGACGAGCACCTGGGAACGGTTGAATATATCGGATTGAAGACGACGCGGCTCCGCAGTCTCTCCGGTGAACAAATCGTGTTCTCCAATGGAGATCTGTTGAAGAGCAGGATCCGTAACTACAAGCGGATGTACGAACGTCGCGTCGTCTTTGCCGTTGGCATCACGTACCAGACACCGTACGAAAAGATCGCCGCCGTGAGCTCGCTTCTGCGACAGATTGTTGAGTCGCAGCCGCACGTTCGCTTCGACCGCGCACACTTCAAGGAATATGCAGATTCATCGTTGAACTATGAGGTGGTATACTACGTTTCGAGCCCGGACTACAACACGTATATGGATGTTCAGCAGGCGATCAATTTAGAAATCTATCGTCGGTTTGAACGTGAACGGATCGATTTTGCATATCCAACACGCACAGTGTATATTCACAGACCGGGTCCCACCACGGCATCCGAGGACGGACTTGAAGGATGACGCATGCAAGGAGGAAGTAAACCGTGACCGCCTTTCACTTCTATACCAAGCTGGATCAAACTCTTCTCCTGGGGAAAAAAGCAAGAAATGCCCCCGGCCTGTTGGAGGGGATCAGGAGTGTCCCTGAGTCGAGCATCTACTACCACACCCACAGGTTTCTCCAGCAGCACCATTATCTCTCACCTGAACCTCCCAACGACTTTGCCTATTGGGTTACAGAGGTGTTGAGTGATGAAGTCCTGGGCGAGCAACTATCGAGCGTTGACACGATTCAATTCGAGAGCATCTCCACATTGAGGGAGAAATTCATCTTCCTGATCGAATCACATCTTGCTTCCGTGGAAAAGATAACAGACTGTTCTCACGGTGAAGAATTTCATTTCATGGCCTCACGCACGTTCGCACTGCCGACACCATATGTTGCTCAGAATCTTATCGAGTTCAGAGATGCACTTGGACGCGTAAGCGTGAATACGATATACTATCATATCTTTGACGCAAAGCTCAGATTGGAACGTGGCGAGAACGACTTCTCCAAATGGTTCGACACCAATGGGATGTCAACCCTTGCAGAGGAACTGAGGAAGTTGGATCCATACACACACACCCTCGAAGGCTTGCGAAAACGCATCATTGTCCTGGTGAGAAAATATGATACGCATTGAAGAGTACGCTGCCATTGTTGGTGAGGCCACCATTCAGGAACTTTTCCTTCTGGCCGAGCACTTGAAAGGGAAGGTCGTTCAGAACATCAATTCGACCGCAGTCGGCGGCGGCGTTGCGGAGATACTGACACGGATGATACCGCTGCTCAAACAGCTTGGCATTGATGCGCGGTGGGATGTCATTAAAGGCAATGAGAAATTCTTTGCTATCACCAAGAAGTTTCACAATGGGCTGCATGGCGTTCCAGTTGAGATCGCCGATGAAGAGTATGAGACGTTCTTGGAGGTGAACCGGGAGAATGCCGAACAGATGAACTTCGGCGATGTTGTTTTTGTGCATGACCCCCAGCCGATTGGGCTGATCGAGAAGCGAAAGGAATTGGGGAGGAATTGGATCTGGCGATGCCATATTGATTTCTCGAAACCAGATCCGAAGATTTGGAAGTTTCTTGAGCAATATGTTTTCCAGTATGATTCGGCGGTGTTCTCCGCTCCATCGTTTGCACGTAAGCTTCCGATCCCGCAGGTGTTGATCTCGCCATCGATCGATCCATTGAGCGAGAAGAATAAGGAGATCCCGGAAGAAACAATTAACGCCGTCTTCGAGCGCTTTGGGATTGACCGCTCGCGACCCGTTATTACCCAGATCTCCCGGTTCGATTATCTCAAAGACCCACTCGGTGTGATCAAGGCATACAAGATCGCAAAGAAGCGGGTGGACATGCAGTTGGTGCTTGCCGGAGGCGGTGCTACGGATGACCCGGAAGGACCAGTCATTATGCAACAGGTGAAAGAGGAAGCTGACAAAGACAAGGATATCTTTGCATTGTTCCTGCCACCATCGAGTGATCTGGAGATTAACGCTCTCCAAAGGGGTTCCACGGTCGTTTTGCAGAAGTCCCTCAAAGAGGGATTCGGTCTTACCGTATCCGAGGCGCTGTGGAAGGGGAAGCCCACTATAGCTGGGGCTGTGGGTGGAATTCCGTTGCAGATTGCGCACAAGTATTCCGGCATCCTCACACATTCCATTGATGGGACTGCCTACTGGATAAAGCAATTGGTAAACGAACCCGAATTCGCGCGGAAGCTTGGCGCGAACGGACGGGAACACATCAAGAACAACTTCCTGATCACGCGACATATCAAGGACTATCTGTTGCTCTTCATCTCATTGTTTCATCAAGGCGGCATTGTCTATCTATGACAAAAGAACAGTCCACATCCCGTCGGTTGGTTGTTGTCTCCAATCGTTTGCCGTTCAATGTGACTGAAGAGAACGGTCAATTGCGATTCAAGGAGAGTTCCGGAGGGCTGGTCACGGGGATGGTTGCTGCTCTTGAAGGGATCAGATCAGGATCCACAAGCAAAACCGGTTACACATGGGTTGGATGGCCGGGAAGCACGGTTTCTGATTCGCTCAAAGAGGAGTTGAAGGCGAAGGCACTGACCGACTTCCATTCACACCCGGTGTTTTTCACGGAACAGGAGATGGATCAGTTCTACCATGGCTTCTGCAACAAAACCATCTGGCCATTGTTTCACTACTTCCCTTCATACACGGTCTACCAGGAAGACTTCTGGCAGCAGTACAAACGCGTGAATGAGATTTTTTGTGAGACACTGGTGGAGGTCGTCAGACCGGATGATATCGTGTGGATTCACGACTACCATTTGATGCTGCTCCCCCAGTTGCTGAAAGCGAAGTTGCCGAACGTTCCGGTGGGGTTCTTCCTCCATATTCCTTTTCCCTCATTTGAGATTTTCCGCCTCCTCCCAGGCGCGTGGCGTCGAGAGATTTTGGAGGGTTTCCTGGGGGCAGACCTTATCGGCTTCCATACGTACGAGTATACACAACATTTCCTTCAATGTGTACTACGGATTCTGGGCTACGAACACAACATGGGACAGATCGTCACGCCCGATCGACTGGTTAAGGTTGAGACATTCCCCATGGGCATTGACTTCGAGAAGTTCTCTGTCGCCGTGAGCAGCCCGGAAGTGCAACAAGAACGAGAGAGTCTCAAGAGGTCATTGGCGAACGTCAAGGTGATTCTCTCCGTCGACCGTCTCGACTACACGAAGGGGATCCTCAACCGGTTGCAGGGGTTCGAGATTCTCCTCGAATCCAATCCTCAGTTTCGAGGGAGGGTGGTGCTTATCATGGTTGTCGTTCCCTCTCGCATTGGAGTGGAGCATTACGATCAGATGAAGAAACAGGTAGAGGAGTTGGTGGGAAAGATCAATGGCAGATTTGGGCGTGTCGATTGGACTCCTGTTGTCTATCAGTATCGGCATGTTCCGTTTCATCCTCTGGTAGCATTGTATAGCCTTGCCGACGTGGCATTAGTCACTCCGTTGCGTGATGGGATGAATCTGGTTGCAAAAGAATATATTGCCACGCGAGGTAATGACCCCGGCGTGCTCATCCTCAGTGAGATGGCAGGGGCGGCGAAGGAACTCGGAGAGGCTATGATCATCAACCCGAACAACAGGGAGGAGATTGCTAGCGCACTCAAGGAAGCTTTGGAAATCCCTCCGGAGGAGCAAAAGAGGCGCGGCGAACTGATGCAGGACAGGCTGCGGCGGTACAGTGTTGTTCGATGGGCCAACGACTTCGTGCAAGAGCTTGCCGCCATGGAGCAGGTTCAGAAGAAGTTCTGTGCGAAGATCTTGTCGCCTTCCGGGAAGCAAAAACTCGCCGAGCAGTACAAGAACGCAACACGCAGATTGCTTTTGTTGGACTACGATGGAACTCTGACACCCTTCGTCCGACACCCGCCGATGGCAAAACCGGGTGAAGACCTCATCACCGTGATCGCTCAGCTCGCAGGTGATTCTCGCAACCTCATCGTATTGATTAGTGGGCGGGACAAGGATACGTTGCAACAGTGGTTTGGCAAACTCTCCATTGGATTAGTGGCAGAACACGGAATATGGATCAAGGATCTCAACGACGATTGGAAGATGTTGAAGCAGCAAACCAATGAATGGAAGCCGAACATTCTTCCCATCCTCCAACTGTACGCCGATCGGCTTCCCGGAGCTTCCGTTGAGCAAAAGGATTATTCGCTGGTGTGGCACTACAGGGGGGCCGACCCGGAACAAGGACAGAAGCTTGCCGGTGAGCTTATGGATCACCTTGTGAGCTATACTGCCAACATCGATATTCAAATCATGCGTGGGCACAAGGTCATCGAGGTGAGAACGGCGGGTGTGAGCAAGGGAACTGCAGGCCAACATTTCCTTGCCAGGGAGACGTTCGATTTCATTCTGTCGATTGGTGATGATTGGACTGATGAAGACTTGTTCGGTGTAATGCCTGAGTGGGCGTACTCAATCAAAGTAGGAGTCGCCAATACACGCGCACGATACAATCTGCGCAACCCAAGAGAGGTGCTCAAGCTGTTAGATGTACTGACAAAAGCTTCCCTCGAAGTACAGGGTGTCCCTGGAGGAAGCACACCAGGTACATGACGGCATTCTTATGAATGCCATTCTGATCGTTCGGCGCAACATTTCTTGAGTGCAAGGAGCGTTTTGCATGCTGCTGACCTCTCTCCTCGGTTATGCCATCAGAGCCACCAATGGCGACATCGGAGAGGTGAATGATTTCTTATTCGAAGATGACACATGGGTTTTGAAATACTTCGTCGTGAAGACCGGCACATGGCTCCATGGTCGCAGAGTTCTCATAACACCATCGGCCCTGGGCCAACCGGACTGGTCGTCGCATGGCCTTCCGGTGAAACTGAACCGAAGAGAGGTGCAGAACAGTCCCGACATCAATGCTGACATGCCCGTGTCTCTTCAGCAACTGACCTTGCTGCACGAATACTACGGATGGCCTGCATACGCTGCAGGGACTGGATTCGCTTACATACCGATGGCTCCTCCGCAGTTCACTGAGCAAGAGAAAGAGCAGCTTGCGGCAATAGAGAAAGCAAGTGATCCACACCTGCGCAGCGCCCGCCACGTGACCGGTTACCGCATGCAAGCAATTGATGGCGAAATCGGTCATGTGGATGATTTCATTCTGAACAACGAGTCCTGGCTGATATCTTCTCTTGTGGTCGATACCGGAAAGTGGCTGACCGGAAAGAAAGTTCTGATCTCACCGCGATCGATAAGCGTAATTAGCTGGGGTGAAAGAATGGTGCATGTCGACCTTACCACTGATGCTGTAAAGAATAGTCCAGAGTATGAACCGACAACACCTGAATCTTGAGTATGAGGGACAACTCTGCGATTATCGTGGCTGCCCCGAGCGATGACGCCGAATGAGGATATATGCACGGTGACCCACTAGCACCCGTCCTGCTGATACTCTTGATTGTGCTTGCTGCAGCTAAGCTCGGGAGTGAAATCTTTGAGCGCCTCGGACAGCCTGCAGTGCTTGGCGAATTGATCGTCGGGCTTGTTCTCGGGAATCTCGTTCTTCTCAACGCTGACTGGACACTTTTTGAACCCCTACGCGCCGCAAACGTCACGGAACGTTGGGCACTTATCATTGACAGCCTCGCCCGTCTCGGTGTAATACTGTTGCTGTTCGAGGTTGGGTTGGAATCCACCGTATCGGAGATGGCAAAGGTTGGCACCTCGTCATTGCTTGTAGCCCTGGTTGGCGTGATCGCTCCGTTCATACTTGGCTTTGGAGTGAGTTACCTATTTATCAAGGAAGTTCCCGCGGATGTACTCGTACATCTACCGTCCGATTTCAGCGTAATGAACATACACCTGTTCATTGGGGCGACGCTTTGTGCTACAAGCGTGGGAATTACAGCGCGGGTTCTCAAGGACCTAGGGAAGTTGCAGACGAAGGAAGCAAAAATCGTCCTTGGTGCGGCTGTGATTGATGATGTGCTCGGATTGATCGTCCTTGCTGTTGTGTCAGCCATCGTCAGTGCTTCGATTACCGGTTCTGAAGTAGGCGCGCTCTCGCTTGTTAGAATAACGGCAATGGCGATAGGCTTTTTCGTCGTTGCCATCGCCCTCGGGGTTGCGGTCGGCGTGGCGGTCTCGTTCACGCCGTTCTTCGGCGTCCACGCCCTGATGAGCGTCGCCGTTGCCTTCCTGCTTGGCGGCAGCCTCGTCGCATCGGCGCTCGCCACCGCCATTGCCA
>Ga0209640_10000170_pt1 | contig 46123 bp, 41 predicted proteins | sample RifCSP10_1_FD_184018 | JGI IMG/M metagenome (GOLD analysis project Ga0209640, IMG submission 184018) | Soil microbial communities from Rifle, Colorado - Rifle CSP2_sed 10_1 (SPAdes) (version 2) | ecosystem: Environmental > Terrestrial > Deep subsurface > Rock core/Sediment | place: Rifle...
AAATCAGCCCGAGGCGGTTTCGAGTGGTCGCGAAAGCGAAGTATCCCGCCGACTGGCAGCGAGACGCGAAGACGCGCGATGGGGTCGCATACCGCATCCGCCCGATTCGCACCGCGGACGCGCAACGCGAACGCGAGTTCATCTGCAACCTGAGCGCGGAGTCACGCTACAACCGGCTCATGCACACGCTGCGGGAGCCCTCCGGTGCGCTCATCGAGCAGCTGGTGGGCGTCGATTATCGCACGACGATGGCATTTGTTGCCGTCATCGGCGACGGCGCCGATGAGCGCATCATTGGCATAGCGCGCTATGGGGCGGATGGCACCGGGTCCGCTTGTGAGTTCGGAGTCGCCGTGGCCGATGCCTGGCAAGCGCGGGGCATCGGCACCACACTCATGCGCCTGCTGTTCGACTACGCCAAAGCCAACGGCTTCCGGCGCATCTACGGGACGGTGCTGACCGGAAACGAGCGCATGATTCGTCTCGCACACTGGCTCGGCCTGCGGACACAGGATTCACCGGACGACGCGACACAGGTGATTGCGTCGCTCGATCTCGCGGGCCGCACTCACGCCCCGAAGGTGTGATTCATGCTCTACCACGACAGGCACGAGGCAGGAGGCGAGCTCGCCAAGCTTCTGCACGAATACCAGGACAAGCCTGACGTGCTGGTGCTCGCGTTGCCGCGTGGCGGCCTGCCGGTTGCGAGCGCGATCGCTGATGAGCTGCGCGCGCCGCTCGACGTTCTGGTCGTGCGCAAGCTCGGGCTTCCGTGGCAGCCCGAGCTCGCCGCCGGCGCGATCGCACCGGGCGGGATCATCGTCAGGAACCCGCAGGTCGCGGCGCTTTTCCAAAACCTGGACAAGACCTTGGAACAGGTTGCCGCGCGCGAATTGCTGGAGCTCAAGCGACGCGAAAACCTCTACCGGGCCGGCAGACCGGCACTGGACGTGCGGAATCGAACGGTCATCCTGGTCGATGATGGCATCGCCACGGGTTCAACCATGGAAGCGGCGGTGCGCGCCATGCGCGCATTGCAGGCTCGTTCCGTGGTCGTGGCCGTGCCGGTCGCGCCGCCGGAGACAGTCGAGATGCTGTCGCGCTGCGCGGATCGCGTGGTGTGCCCGCACCAGCCGGAGCCATTTGTGGCGGTCGGTCGCTGGTACGAGGAATTTCCGCAGCTCGCCGACGAGGAAGTGATAGCGATCCTGGCGCAAGACCGTTTGGCAGTGCAGCCCGCTTCCTCAGATAAACGTCGAGCGCAGTAGCGGGCGAAGCTCGCCCAGCCGGCGCGAATTGAGCACATCATCGGCCGTGAGCCAGCCCCGGCGGGCTTGCACGACGCCGTAATCCAGGTTCTCGAACTGGGCGCCGGCGTGAGCATCGCTGGCGATGCTCACGAGGACGCCGTGTTCCCGGGCCATGCGGCAATGCGCTGCGTCGAGATCGAGGCGCTGCGGTTGTGCATCGAGCTCGAGAAAGCAGGGTCGCGCTTTCGCCGCGCGGCAGATGCGCTCGAGATCCACTGCCACCGCGGGCCTCTCCCCGATCAGGCGCGTCAGCGGGTGAGACAGGACGGTAAAGGCTCGATGTTCCATCGCGCGCAGCACACGCGTCGTTTGCTTCTGCTCGCTCAGGTCGAAGTGGCTATGAACTGCGCCGACCACCAGATCCAGCTCTGTCAGTACGTCATCGGGCAGCGCCAGCTTGCCATCTTCGAGAATGTCCACTTCGCTTCCCTTCAGCAGCGTGATGCCATCGAGTTCTTCGTTGAGCTGGTCGATCGTTTCCATCTGCCGGCGCAGGCGGCGCACATCCAGCCCCTTTACGACTCCCAGATAGCGGGAATGATCGGTGATTGCGAGGTATTCCAGCCCGGCGGCGTGTGCTGCCCGTGCCATGGCTTTCAGGCTTTCGCTCCCGTCGGAGGCATTGGTGTGCGCGTGCAGATCGCCGCGCAAATCCTGCCGGCTGACGAGCGCCGGCAGTCGGCCGGCGTGCGCCGCCTCGACCTCACCCTGGTCCTCGCGGAGTTCAGGGGGTATCCACGGCAGCTGGACGGCCGCAAATACCGACTCCTCGGTGTCGCCGGCCAGCAGCCGACGTCCGCGGAAGACACCGTATTCGTTGATCTTGAGGCCGCGCTCGCGCGCGAGCCGGCGCACGTGGATATTGTGTGCCTTGCTGCCGGTGAAATAGTGCAGCGCCGCTCCGAAGCAGCCCGGCTCTGCGATACGCACGTCGACCTGAAGTCCGCTGCGGAGCACGATCGTCAGTCGCTTCGGCCCGCTCGCCATCCACCGGGTGACTTCGTCGTAAGCGCGCAAGGACTTCACGACAGAAGGCGCGTTCGTGCTGCTCACCAGCAGATCGATGTCACCGACGGTATCGCGGCCACGGCGATAGCTGCCGGCGATGACAACTTCGTCCACACCACGGGCTCGACGCAAGTGCCGGGCGAGCGGTTCGGCGAACTGCGCCGCGATCGAGCGCAGCCAGCGCCGTTCAACAGGGCGTTCAACGCGCAAGTCTGAGCTCAGCCGTTCGATCAGCTTCGGCCCGAAGCCTCGCAGCCGCGAGAGGGATCCTGCGGCGACGGCGCGTGCAAGGTCCTTCCGGTCGCGCACCTTGAGCTCGAGAAAGAGTGCGCGCACGCGTTTTGGACCCAGTCCAGGCATTCGCAGCAGCTCGACGAGACCCGGCGGAACTTGTCGCCGAAGCCGCTCCAGCGCCTTGCTGCGACCGGTGGTCACGAGCTCCGTGATCTTGGCGGCGAGATCCGGGCCGATGCCCGGCAGCGCATCGAGATCCTCGCCCCGCGCGACCAGCTCGGTGAGCTCACGCGACAGCCCGCGGATCACCTGGGCAGCCCGCCGATAGGCGCGGATGCGGAATGGATTCTCTTCCTGCAGGGCGAGCAGATCGGCCATCTCATCAAAGAGAGTCGCGATCTCCTCGTTGTGCATGAGCATCCGCGAGCCCTCTAGTCGCAGCTGGATCGCAGTATCCGGTGGAGGCAGCGGGTGGCCGATTGGTACATCTACCTATTGAGGCTCGGTAAGCGTGTCTCGTAACGTGCAAAGAGGACAATCGAGGTGTGCCAATGCCGGCAACGCCGATTCGCGTCCCCACCGGGCTGCCCACGCAGGCGAAAACTCTCGCACTGGTGCTGGCGGGAGGCAATGGCACGCGCCTCGGCGAGTTGACCCGGTGGGAGTGCAAGCCTGCGCTGCCGTTCGCGGGCAAGTTTCGCAACATCGATTTCTCGCTCTCGAACTGCCTGCACTCTGGCATTCGCCGCGTTGCAGTGCTCACGCAGTACAAGTCGCAGACGCTGATTCGCCACCTCGAACAGGCATGGAGTTTCCTCCCGAGGAATCTCGGAGAATTCGTCGAGCTGTGGCCCGCGCAGCAGCGCATGCAGCCCGATTGGTACAGCGGCACGGCAAACGCGGTCTATCAGAATCTCGACATGATCCGCGCGCACGCCCCGCAACTTATCCTGGTGTTGGCGGGCGATCACATCTACAGGATGGACTACCGGCGGCTTCTCCGGCACCACGTGCAGTCGCAGGTCGATGTGACCATTGCGTGTGTGCAGATTCCACGCGCCGAAGCGGCTGGCTTCGGCATTCTCACTTCCAGTGCCGAAGGCCGGGCGACGGACTTCATCGAGAAGCCGCATTCCGCCGAGCTCAAGACGGCGGAGGATTCGATCCTTGCCTCGATGGGGGTGTACGTTTTCAACGCCGAGTACCTCTACGAGCGACTCGCCCGCGACGCGTGCAACGCAGACTCCTCGCACGATTTTGGGCACGACCTGCTGCCGGCGGCGGTTACCGCCGACAAGGTGGGAGCCTTTGCCTTCACCGATCCGCAGACCGGAAAGCCCGGATACTGGCGGGACGTGGGTACTCTGGACTCATACTGGAAGGCCCATATGGAGCTTTTGGACCGCGAGCCGGCGTTCAAGCTCTTCGACGTAACATGGCCGATCTTCACGCACGCCCGCCAACTCCCGCCGGCCCTTCTGTTGGCTGGCACGCGCCCGGGAGTGGTCGTCGACTCGCTGATTTCGGAAGGTTGCGTGGTGCGGGGTGCGACAGTGTTCAGCTCGGTCCTGGGCCCTGGCGCGGAAGTGGGTGCAGACTCCGTCATCGAGCAGAGCATCGTGATGCCCGATGCAAGAATTGGCTCCGGTTGCCGCCTGCGCCGGGTCATCGTGGAAACCGGGAGCCACGTCCCTGATGGTCTCGTGATCGGCGAAGACCCGAACGTTGACGCGGAGCGATTCCAGCTCAGCGACGGCGGCATCGTGCTGGCCTCCGCCAGCGCTCTTTCCCAGGCGGACCCTCATAGTGGTCAGCCGGCTCCCCGGCAACCGGCGTATCGATTGCAAGCCACCGGCGGTATCTAGACCCGCATTACGACGGTCGCCGATCACGCGCGACACGACACGGTCGATGCCTCAGTTAAGGAAGATAATGGCGCGTGCCGCCCGAGCGGAGAGCAACGCCGGCGTTGAACCCTCAACTGCCGAGAAACTGGCATTCCTCGCCAATCCCCGCAACCTCGGCGAGACGGGCGTCATCGAATGCGTCGAGACGCACTTCGCGTGGGTGTTCCTGGGAAAGCGCTATGCATACAAGCTGCGCAAACCGGTGCGCTATCACGGACTCAATACTCTGACGCTGGAATCCAGGCGCACGATGTGCGGGGCAGAGCTCGGTCTCAACGCTGCCCTGGCACCCGGCATCTATCTCGAAGTGGTCCCTCTGATCCGTTCGGCCGATGGCAAGATGCGGCTCGGTGCCGCCGGCAAGCCGATCGACTGGCTCATCAAGATGCGCCGCCTGCCTCTGGCACGAATGCTCGACACGCTCATTCGCACTGGGCCGATTCGCGCGGATGAGCTGGCGGCGCTGGCTGCCAAGCTCTGCCGCTTCTATGAATCGGCGGATCCTGGCGTCGCCGATGGTGCCGAGTATTGCCGGCGGCTCAGGGCGCGCGTCAGAGCCAATCGCGACGATCTGCTGGCCGGATGCCGTTCGCAACGACTGCTCGCACGCGTGCGTACGATTGCACGTCTGCAGGAGGAGTTCATCGCCACGCGGAAAGCGCTGCTCGCGCAACGCGCCGAGAAAGGACTCATCCGCGATTGCCATGGGGACCTGCGACCGGAGCACATCTGCCTCGGGCCACCGCTGTGCGTGATCGATCGCCTCGAGTTCGATCGCGAGCTCAGGGTGCTCGATCCGCTCGAAGAGCTGTCCTTTCTCGCGCTCGAATGCGCGCGGCTCGGGGCGCCCGCGGTCGGGGAGTCGATCCGGGCGCTGTGCCTGCGGCTGATGGACCCGGCTGCCAGCCCACTCCTCATCGGCCTCTACACCAGCCTGCAGGCCACGACGCGTGCCGTCTTGCGCGTGTGGCGGATGGCCGAGGGCTCGCGCGCCGACCAGAGGCGCTGGCAAGGTGAGATTCGGGAATACCTGCAGCAAGCGCTCACTGCAGTTCGAGGAGCTGCGTCAGCGAGCCGTGACCTTCGAGACAGCGCACCGCTTCGCCCACGAGGGTCGACGCGGGCAGCACGACGAGCCTCTCGCCCGCGGCGGCTGTTGCTTGCGGATGGATCGGCACACAATCCGTCACGGCGATTTCGTCGATGAGAGGGTCTCTGAGCAACGCCTCCGAGCCGCTGCTGAAGAGCGCATGAGTCGCCCCCACGTAAACCGCGGTAGCGCCGGCCTCGCGGCAGGCTCGCGCGGCGCGTTGCAGCGTCGTACCGGTGCTGATCAGGTCATCGATGATCACGACGGCCCGGCCGGCGAGTTCCCCCATGAGCTGGTGACCGCTGACGACACCCTGGCTGCGCCGCTTCTCGACGACGCCGAAGTCCACTGCGCGCCCGAGATGCCGCTCGAGTGCCTCGCGCAGCAGCTGCGCGCGCTTGCCGCCACCGAGGTCCGGCGAAACCACCGCGGCCATCCCCTTCCCCAGGCGGCGCGCGAAATGACGAGCAAACAGTGCGGTCGTCGTCAGGTGGTCGGCGCGGATTCGAAAGGCGTTGTCGAATGCCGCCGGATTGTGGACGTCAACGCTCAGCACATGATCGATGCCGACCGCCTCGATGAGTTGGGCGACGTAGCGCGAATTGGCGGGATCGCGGGCCTTGGTGCGTCGATCCTTGCGCGAGTAAGCCAGGTAGGGAGCAATCGCGCACACGCCACTGGCACCCGCATCGCGCACCGCGCCGGCGAAGAACAGCAACTCGCACAGCCTGTCATTCGCGCTTCCCGGCGTTGCACCATCCGGCGCGGACTGGCCGTGCAGCGATTGCACGACATACACCCGCCGGCCACGCACGGATACGAGCGGTCGGATCTTGTGCTCTCCGCCGGCGAAGCTGCGCGCTTCGAGCGTCCCGAGTTCGACGCCGGCGGACTGTGCCACCGCCGTGCCAAACTCCCGCGTCGCGGGAAGCGCGAACAGCACGGAATCGGTGGCTCGATCTTGCATCGCATTAGCATTGACCAATGGCTCATCCTCCGCCTCGTGAGATATACCTATGTCCATCCCTGACCTCGCGCCCGGCGACGCGCTCATCATCGTCGACGTCCAGAGGGATTTTCTACCCGGTGGCGCACTGGCCGTTCCGCGCGGCGATGCGGTCATTGAGCCGCTGAATATCTGCATCGATGCTTTCCGGCACGCCCGGCTGCCCATTTTCTACACGCGCGACTGGCACCCGGCGAATCATTGCTCGTTCAAGGCGCAAGGTGGCACCTGGCCGCCGCACTGCGTCGCAGGAACGCCGGGAGCTGATTTTGCGCCGGGGCTCAACCCGCCGGGAGACGCGGAAGTCGTGTCCAAGGCGACCGTCGTGACTCGCGACGCCTATTCGGGATTCGAGGGCACGGATCTCGCGCAGCGGCTGCGAAAGCTCGGAATCCGGCGAGTGTTCGTCGGTGGGCTGGCGACCGACTATTGCGTACGCGCGACTGTGCTGGATGCGTTGCGGGCGGGTTTCGACGTTGTCGCGCTCACGGATGCGATGCAGGCGGTCGAGGTGCACGCCGGCGATGCAGTGCGCGCGCTCGATGAAATGCGTTCGGGCGGAGCATCATTCGCCACAGTCCGGGACCAGCCGGAATCGCGGGCTGGTTGACTGATGAGTGCAGCCTCACCACCAGCCCCGTGTGGATCAGTGCTTCTCACTGATCTCTACCAGCTCACGATGCTGGCGGCGTATTTCGAGCGCGGCATGGAGGAGACGGCCGTGTTCGAGTTTTTCGTCCGCCGCTTGCCAGAGCGGCGCAATTTCCTGGTGGCTGCGGGCCTGGAGCAGGTCGTCGAGTATCTCGAAGCACTGCGATTCACGCCGGCGGAGCTTGAATGGCTCGAATCGACGCAGCTGTTTGCGCAGAGATTCCTGCAACGGCTCGAGGGCCTGCGATTCTGCGGCGACGTCGACGCCCTGCCCGAAGGCACGCCGTTCTTCGCCAACGAGCCGGTCCTGCGAGTCACGGCGCCGCTGCCGCAGGCGCAATTGGTCGAAAGCCGGCTGATCAATCTGCTGCATTTTCAGACTTTGGTTGCGAGCAAGGCGGCGCGCTGCGTGCGGGTCGCCGGCGGCCGGGATCTCATCGACTTCGGCTTCCGCCGCGCCCATGGCGCCGAGGCGGGCCTGCTCGCGGCGCGCGCTGCATATCTGTCGGGGTTCACAGGCACAGCCACCGTCGAAGCCGCCCGCCGTTTCGGCATGCCGATGTTTGGAACCATGGCGCACTCTTTCGTGCAGGCGCACGCGGGAGAAGTCGCCGCATTCCGGCACTTCGTCGCATGTTTCCCGTCGCACAATACCCTGCTCATCGACACCTATGACACCGCACGTGCGGCGCACAAGGTCGTGGCGTTCGCGGCCAGCGTGCGCGCCAGCGGCGTGGGCATCCAGGCTGTGCGCATCGACAGCGGCGATCTTGACCAGGAAAGTCGAGCGGTACGGCGCATTCTGGATGAGGGTGGGCTCGGTGACACTCGAATCTTTGCGAGCGGCAGCCTCGATGAGTACGAGATCGAGAAGCTGGTGCAAGCCGGCGCTCCAGTGGACAGTTTCGGCGTTGGGACGCATCTCGATGTGTCGGCCGACGCGCCGTATCTCGATTGCGCCTACAAGCTGCAGGAATATGCCGGAAACCCCACGCGCAAGCGCTCCTCCGGCAAGATCACGCTACCCGGGCGCAAGCAGCTATTCCGCCGCTACGACGAGCGCGGTCAGCTTCTCGAAGACGAAATCGTGATTGAAGGTCAGGATTGCGGCGGGAGCGCGCTGATCGAACCCGTGATGCGTCTGGGCAAGAGGCTCGATTCGTTGCAGACCCTCACGCAGGCGCGCGAACGCGCCCGAGACTCACTCCCTCGCTTGCCCGTGCGGCTGCAATCCATTCGGGAGCATGCCGACTATCCCGTTCAGGTCGGGCCATCGGTCCTCGCGCTGGCCGAGGCAGTTGACCGGCGGGTAGATCGCGTGGACTAGCAAAAGCGGACGCGGCGGCAGGAGCCGCCGCATCCACGACAAGCGCCTCACTGGACCCGGATCTGAACGCTCTTGGCCTTCTCGGCCTTGATCTTCGGGATGTGCACGTATAACACCCCATCTTTGCTTTCGGCGCGGATTGCCTTGTCGTCGACGTTCTCCGGCAAACCGAAGCTGCGCGAGAACGTGCCATAGAAACGCTCTACGCGGTGGCGCTTCTCGTCCGTCTCTTCCTTTTCCTGCTTACGCTCGCCCATGATGGTAATGACACCATCATCGAGCGTGATATTGACATCTTCGCGCTTGACCCCTGGCAGCTCCGCCTTGACGAGGTATTCCTTCTCGGTTTCGGAGATGTCGGCGGCCGGCGCCCATTCGAACTTGCCGCTCTCTTCGTCGAACAGCCGTGGCCAGCGCCCGACCACGGAGGGTGCGGCTCTTTCGAAGAATTCATCAAACCCCTTGAAAGGTTCCCACCGTATGAGACTCATGACTAAACCTCCTTTTCACTGGACCCAGTCCACTCTTGCAGTCGCGCTATCTGCGTATAGAGTGCGCCCGCGCGATGCCGCATCCAATCCGTGAGGCCCGCAGTTCCACTGCGGCAATTCCGTATCGACCGCAGCCGCCCGGCGCGCGTCATCGAGCCTCAGCCGAGCAATGCCGCGACCACCGTGAAATAGACGATGACCGTCAGCAGGTCCTGGACGATCGTTGCCAGTGGGCCGCTGCCGTACGCAGGGTCGCGCCCGAGTCGATGCAGCAGCCAAGGCAGCGCCAGGCCGATAGTCGTCGCGATGCCACTGGCCGCGAACAACGAGATCCCCACTGCGATCGCAAGCCGGGAGTCTTGCATGACGATCTGCGCGCCGACGGCGGCCGTGCTGCCCAGGATGCCGCCCATGAGCAGGCCGGTGCGCACTTCCCCAGCCAGCAATCGCCCGATGCGCGCGTGGCTCAGCGACAGGCCGCGCACTGTGATCGCTTCGGTCTGCGTGCCGATCGCATCCGCCAGGTACACGATCCCGGGGATGAAGAATGCGACCGCCAGATTCTCGGCCAGCACGGTTTCGAATTGCGCGATCACGAGCGCCGTCAGAACGCTGCCGGCAAGACCCAGGAACAGCCACGGCAACCGGTGACGGGCGCGCCGCACCGGCGGCGCCTCCAGTGCCTCGCGATTGTTCGCGTCCTCGCGCGCAATGCCGGCCAGCCGATGCAGGTCCTCGACGTGCTCGCGGCGCAGAATCGCGAGCAAGGCCTGCGCCGGCACTACACCCACCAGCCGCTTTTCGGAATCGACCACGGGGACCGAGGTGAGTCCGTGATGCAGCGCGACCGAAGCCACTCGCTCCTGGTCGGTACCGGCGTCAACCGACGGAACGCCCGTCTGCATGACTTCCACGACCTTCTTTTCCAGCGGCAGCTCTAGCAACCGGCCGAGAGCCAGTTGGCCCAGCACGCGCTGGTTCGAATCGATGACCACGATCGCGTCGGTGCAATCGAAGTGTTGGCCGCGAATCGCGATCTGCACTTCCCCAACTGTGGCATCGGGTGTCGTAACCGGGACGACCTTTGCCAGATGCCAGTGCGCGGCATCCGCTTTCGGTCGAGACCGGGCAACGCGCCGCTTCTCGCCGCTCTTTGGGTCGTGCGCGCTAACCATATGTCGCGCGTCCGTCGCCGCGATGTGACCGCGCGGCCCGTGGAATGGCCCGCAGGAGCCCCGTAACGGCGACAGCAGCGACGCCGGCGAGCGCGGCAACGAGAACTGCTGCTGCCCCAGGGGTTTCGAATCGGAAGGCATCGGCGATGGCCGGCACCTCGAGAACCGCAACCAGCGCCGCGATGGCGCCCACCGTGATCCACCGGAACGCACGGTTCGGGCGCAGCAGGACCGTGGTAATCGAGTCCGATCGCGCTCGGCTCACCAGGATCAGCATCAGGTTGCTGGTGACGAGCACGACGAATCCGAGCGCGCGCGCCTGCCCCTCGGGCACCAGGACCAGGGCGATGCCGTACACAAGGGCCACGGCAGCCAGGCTCGCGATCCCGAGCACCGCGCTTTCGAACAGCATCGCTCCAGAGAACAGGCGCTCCCGCGAATTGCGCGGCGGCCGCCGCATGACCTCCTCGCCACGCTGCTCACTCTCAAAAACCAGCGAGCAGGCGGGATCGATCACGAACTCGAGGAACACGACGTGCAGAGGAAAGAGCAGCAGCGGCCAGCCGAACAGCAGCGGCAGCAATCCGGCGCCCGCGAGCGGGATATGCACGGCGAGAAGGTAGCTCATGGCATTGCGGATGTTCTCGTAGATCCGTCGGCCCACACGAATGCCCGTCACCAGCCCGGTGAAGTCATCGTCCACCAGAACCAGTGCCGCTGCCTCGCGCGCCACATCCGAGCCCCTGCTGCCCATGGCGATGCCGATGTCCGCAGCTTTCAGCGCCGGGGCGTCGTTGACCCCGTCGCCGGTCATGGCGACGAGCTCGCCGTTGGCGCGCAGCGCGCGGACGAGGCGCAGTTTTTCAGCGGGCGGAGTGCGCGCATACACATTGACCACTGCTGCGCGCTCACGAAGCGTCGCCTCGTCCATGGATGCGAGTTCCCCCCCCGTGAGAACACCGCGCGAATCGTCCAAGCCGACCGCTCGCGCGACCGCGCACGCGGTACCCGGATGATCGCCCGTGATCATGACCACGCGAACACCGGCGCGATAGCATTCCGTCAGCGCGGCTGGAACGGTCTTTCGTACCGGATCGCGCAGGCCGATCAGTCCCAGAAAACTGAGATGCAGCTCGTCCGGCGACGATGGCAACGCCCCACCGGTGACTTCGGCGCCCGCGATCGCGAGCACTCGCAGGCCGTCGTGCGCGATTTCGGCAACGCGCTCCAGCAAGCGGGCGACGACCGCAGGGTCGAGCCGACACAATCCGGCGACTGCCTCGGGCGCTCCCTTGGTCGCAATCAGCAGGCTGCCTGCACCGTCGGGCTTCCAGACGTGAGTCACGGCAAGTAACTCCGGTGTCAGCTCGAATTCGCGCACCAGGGTCATCCCACTCAGCTTTTTTGCATCCAGTGGAGCGTAGTCCTGCGCGGCCGCGGCAATTGCGCGCTCCATCGGATCAAACGCATCGATTTCGCAGGCCGCCAGGGCCGTTCCCAGCAAGCGGCTCATATTCGGTTCGATTTCGCCGAGCTGGCCGTCGAGAACCAGCTGCCTGGCGCCATCATCGAGCACCGACACGGCCATGCGGTTCTCGGTGAGAGTGCCGGTTTTGTCGACCGCGAGCACGGTTGCCGCGCCGAGCGATTCGATCGCGGGCATGCTCCGTGTGAGCACGCCGCGCTTCGAAAGTCGCCAGGCACCCAGCGCCAGGAACACTGTGAGGACGACCGGAAATTCCTCCGGCAATACGCTCATGGCAAGCGTAATTCCGGCCAATGCCCCTCCCACCCATCCACCGCGCGACGCGGCATAAAGGAGCACGACGGCGACGCATAGCGCGCCGCCCAGCAGCGCGAGCCAGCGCACCAGACGGCGCGTTTCACGGTACAAGGGGGTCTGCTGCGGCTTGAGCGTGGCGAGGGCGTGGCCAATCTGACCCAATTCCGTGCGCACGCCGGTGGCGGTGATTTCGGCTGTGCCATGCCCGCGCACGACCAGCGTTCCGGAATACACGCGAATGTCCGCGTGCGTAATTGATTGCGAGATGGCAACGCTTTCGGCAATAGGGCGCTTCACCACGGGCAAGGATTCGCCCGTCAGCAGCGATTCATCGACCTCGAGATCAACTGCTTCCCGCAGCACGCCGTCGGCCGGCACGCGATCACCCTCGCTCAGCAGGACGACATCGCCTCGCACGACATCGCGCCCCGCGATGCGCCGCATCTCGCCGTCACGCAGGACGGCGGCGCGGGGACTCGAGAGGTCACGAAGCGCTTCGAGTGCGCGTTCGGCGCGCCGCTCTTGCGCAACCGTGATGAAGACGACCGCGACCAGTGAGGAGGCCAAAATGAGCGCCTCGCGCAGGTCGCCCAGCACCAGGTACAGGGCCACCGCCACGCACAACAGCAGGAACATCGGTTCGGCCAATACGTGCAGCAAGGCGTCGAGCAGGCGACGCCCATGGGCGGCGGGAAGATCGTTTGGACCCTCCGCCGCAAACCGGCGCGCGGCCTCGGCGGTCGTCAGGCCGAGGCGTCCTGGCATGCTGCGGTCGGGCCTCATTCGAATGCCTGACGGCATTCTCGCCCTCGTCTCAGGCCAGCGCTGTAAGGGCGAGTACGTATGTGCGTAGGCATGGTTGACGGATTGTCGCCGCGAGTAGCTCAACCTACGATCGCGCAATTCCCTCGTCCAGCCGGGTGTGCCGATGAACGAAATTCGCCGAATTCTGGTGGCGATCGCCGAACCGAATGCGCGGTCGCAGCCGGCGCTCGAGAAGGCCGCGGAGCTTGCCCGTCGAACCGGCGCCGAGATCGACCTGTTTCACTGCCTGTACAACCCGTACGTGCAGAGCGAGCGACTTTACGGCGCGCGCGGGCTTTCTGCCGACATCGAGATGCTGGTGCAGGTTACCAGGGAACGGCTCGAGCAACGCGCAAGGTCGGTGGCGGATAGCGGAGTGCGCATCCGCACCAGCGTGCGCTGGGATTACCCGGCGCACGAGGGCATCGTGCGCCAGGCCATGCGCCACAAGTCCGACCTGGTCGTCGCCGCAACTCAGCGACATCGTGCCGCGGAGCGGCTGTTTCTCAGCAATACCGACTGGCAACTGATACGCGAGTGCCCGATGCCGCTGTTGCTCGTCAAATCACCGCGTGCCTGGACTGCATCGACGGTCTTGGCGGCGATCGACCCGCTGCATGCTCACGCAAAGCCGACCGCGCTGGACGCAGAGATTCTCAAGATGGGCAGCGCCCTCAGCGGGGCCCTGGAAAGTTCGATGCATGTCGTGCATGCCTACCCTCCGGCGCTGACGGTCGTGCCCGGAATGATGGCGGAGGCATTACCCGTCGCGGTGACGGGTCCGCAAGCACGCCGCTACGCCCGGCGCATTCGTCGCGCCGTCACGGCCCTGAGCAGGCGTCACGGCGTCAGCGACCGGCGAACTCACGTTGAAACCGGCGATCCAGCGACCCTGATCCCACAACTCGCCCGCCAATTGGGCACGCAACTCATCGTCATGGGTGCGGTATCGCGCTCCGGGCTCAAGCGACTATTCATCGGCAACACTGCGGAACGCATCATCGATCGCCTCGACTGCGACATCTGCGTCGTCAAGCCGCCGGGCTTTCGCTCGCCCGTTCCCGCACGGCCGCATCGGCGGCCGATGCTGTTTCCAGCGGTCTGATTCTCTCCGGCGCAGCGAACTCCGCATCCGTTCAGTGCGCGAGCTTTCGCAGCGCGCGCCGTGCTTCCTTCAGTGCGCGTTTCTCCTCGCCCGCAAGCAGCTTGCGAAGCCCGGAACGCAGCGGCTCAGCGAGCACGTCGCCGTGCCGCACCGTCCACTTACGGGCGTTGCGCGCATCGAGATAGCGACCAATTGCCTGTTGGGTCGCGCGTGCCGGTGCCGCCAGCCGCTCGCTGTCGAGCTCCAGTTGCCGGGCCAAAATCTCAATGACATAGCGATACGCTTTCGCCTGCACGCGTACGCGATGCAGTGATGATGCACGGCCGTCGACCTGCCGACGCGCCAGTGCGAGTGCTTGCGCAGATTCCAGCAGCATCACGCGTGCCAGCCCTCGCGAGTCGCTCGTGCGCGCGAGCTGGCCCTTCAGGTCATGCACCGACTGATCGAGCCGTTCGAGCCGCTCTGACCAAACCAGAGATTGCGTGTGCCGGTGCAGGAGCCGGCGTGCGGCGGCACGTTCCTGCTCCAGCAAGACCGCGAGGTGGCGCCTGGCGCTGGGTGTGACGGCGGAAAGTTGCGGCAGCGCCGCGAGCAATCCCTCACGGAGGACGTCGACCTCACGCACTGCAGCCAGTTCGTGGGACAACGCGCGCAGATCACGTATGCAGCGATCCCTGGCGCGCGGGTCGCGCAGGCCCGGGAGGGCAGCGGCGAGAGAACGGAGGCGGCGTGCTGCCACGCGCGTGCGGTGAACGGCCGGCGGGGAGGCATGACGCGCCACGAGCGCCGCCTCGCGGCGCAGCTCGCGATGCAGCTTCGAAAAGAGACTGTCCATTCCGGACGCGTAGGCCTTCAATCGAGCGTCTCTTGTTGTCTGGGAACTCAGTGCTTCGCGCCACGATGGACGGAGTTGACACGTCGCTTGAGATCGGCGCGCGGATCGAAGTCGAGCTCACGGCGCATCTGCTCGTAGAGAGCGCGCGTCTTGGCCGAGTCTCCTGGCGGAAGCACGATCTCGAGCGTGACCAGCTCGTCACCCGGCGGCTTGCCGGGCAGCCCTCGTCCATTGAGTCTCAATCGTTGGCCGGCACGCGCGCCGGCAGGAATCTTCATCTGCACCGAGCCACCGAGCGTCGGTACTTCGACCTGCGCTCCCAGAGCGGCTTCCCACGGCGCGACCGGCAGCGCCAGGATGACGTTGCGGCCCTCGAGCTGGAACACCGAGTGGGGGCGAATCGTGATCTCGAGATACAGGTCACCCGCTTCACCAGTACGGGTGCCGGAGTCACCCTGCCCTCGCAGTCGGATCTGCTGACCCCCCGTGACACCCGGCGGGATCGTCACGCGGACTTCGCGTTCTTTCAATTCCAGCCCGCCAGCTGCAGTCATCTCTGGCTGCTGCAGACGCAATGTGCGCACACCGCCATGGAACGCGTCCTCGAGATCGATTTCGATGCGGGCATGACGATCCTCGCCGCGCTGGAAGCGTTGCCCGCCGGCGCGGCCGAAAGGCTCGCGCCCTCCAAACAGGCTGGAGAAGAAGTCGCTGAATCCGGCCTGATCCTGGCCCCCGAACGAAAACTCGAAGCGCTGTCCCCGGCCCCAGTCGGGCGGCGGGCGGAACTGCTGGCCGGCGCGCCAGTCGCTGCCGAGCTGGTCGTAAGCGGCGCGCTTCTTGGGATCGTGGAGGACCTCGTAGGCTTCCTGCACTTCCTTGAACTTTTCCTCGGCGTTACGCTCCTTGCTGACGTCGGGATGATACTTGCGTGCAAGCTTTCTGTAGGCCCGCTTGATCTCATCCGCGCTCGCGTCGCGACCGAGGCCGATGACCTTGTAGTAATCCTTGAATTCCATCGCGTTCTCCCCCTGCAAAAATCTCACTCGGGACGCAATACCGCAAGGCTTGAAATTTCACTCCCCGCCACCATCCGTGCGCGGTCCCAGGTCGCCTGTTAGTATCTCCGCCCGGCTTGCCGGGCCCAGAACCCCCATCGGGCGACACAGTCCAACTGACCCGATTCCCGACTCATAGACAGGTGTTGATCCATGAAGCGTGTATTTCTGTTCCTAGTCACGAACCTGGCAGTGGTGGTGCTGCTCGGCATCGTCGCGCAATTGCTCGGCCTCGACCGTTACCTCACCGGGCAGGGGTTGAATCTCGGCGGCCTGCTCGCCTTTGCCGCGCTGTTCGGCTTTGGCGGCGCGCTGATCTCGCTCGCGATCTCGAAGTGGTCCGCCAAGCGCCTCATGCGTGTCCAAGTGATTCAGCAGCCGCGTAACGCCGCTGAAAGCTGGCTGTTCAATACGGTCAAGCAGCACGCCGACCGCGCTGGCATCGGCATGCCGGAAGTCGGTGTGTTCGATTCGCCGGATATGAATGCGTTCGCCACCGGTCCACGCCGTAACAACGCGCTCGTCGCAGTGAGCACCGGCCTTCTCAACGGTATGGCGCAGCAGGAAGCCGAGGCCGTCATCGGTCACGAAGTAAGCCACGTCGCCAATGGTGACATGGTGACGCTCACTCTCATTCAGGGCGTTGTGAATACCTTTGTCATTTTCCTCGCACGCATCATCGGTAACTTCGTCGATCGCGCAATTCTCAAGAACGAAGGGGGGCGCGGGCTCGGCTACATGGCCACGGTCATCGCGGCTGAATTGGTGCTGGGCCTGTTTGCCAGCATGATCGTCATGTGGTTCTCCCGACACCGCGAGTTCCGCGCCGATGCCGGCGGTGCGCGGCTTGCCGGAACCGGCAATATGATCGGGGCGCTCGAGCGCCTGCGGGCCGAACAGCTGCGCCGGCAGCCCGCTGGCTTGCCGGCCCAGATGCAGGCGTTTGGCATCAGCGCGGGAGTGCCGCGAGGCCTCCAGCGCCTCTTCATGAGCCATCCGCCGCTCGAAGAGCGCATCGCCGCGCTCAAGACGGTTCAGCCCCTCTGAGCTTGTCGGGCGCCATTTGACACGCGCTGCGCCGGCAGGCATGTAGCCGGCATGCCTGCAACTGTCTTTCCCGCCGCGGCACTGGAAAAGATGCGCGCGGCCGTCGGCCCAGCCGGCTGGCTCGACCAGCCTGTGGACCTCGAGCCTTACGTTGCCGATTTCCGCGGTCTCTTTCGTGGCCGCACACCCTTAGTCGTCCTGCCCGCCAGCACGCGAGAAGTCGCAGCGGTCATGCGTGTCTGCAATGAGCATGGAATCGGTGTCGTGCCACATGGCGGCAACACGAGTTACTGCGGCGGCGCGACGCCGGACGATAGTGGCACGCAGATCGTGCTGGCGATGAAGCGACTCAACCGGATCCGGGAGGTGGAGCCGCTCGACTGCAGCATTACCGTCGAGGCCGGTTGCGTGCTGGCGCAGGTGCAGGCAGCCGCAGATGTGCACGAGCGCCTGTTTCCGCTGAGCCTGGGATCCGAGGGCTCGTGTCAGATCGGCGGCAACCTCTCCACCAACGCCGGCGGCACCGCCGTACTCCGCTACGGCACGATGCGCGACCTGGTTCTGGGGCTCGAAGTGGTGCTCGCCGACGGCCGCGTGCTCGATGGCTTGAGGAGCCTGCGCAAGGACAACAGCGGCTACGATCTCAGGCACCTGTTCATCGGCAGCGAGGGAACGCTCGGCATCCTCACGGCGGCCTGTCTCAAGCTCTTTCCGAAGCCCATCGATACCGCGACCGCAATTGCCGCCGTGCGCGACCCTGCGGCCGCGATCGACCTGCTGGCGACATTACGCGCGGCGGGCGACGATACGGTCACGACGTTTGAATTGATCCCACGACTCGCCGTTGACCTGACCGCGGAACACATCAGCGGCGTTACAGATCCGTTCGGGCAGCGTTTCGCGTGGTACGTTCTCATCGAGCTCACTTCGTCGCACGCCAAGAGTGGTCTCACGACAACTCTCGAGGAATGCCTTGCCAATGAATCGTCGCGCGGCGCGGTGCTCGACGCGGTGCTGGCCTCGAGCCTGCGCCAGCGAGAATCGATGTGGCGGCTGCGCGAGACGATTCCCGAAGCGCAGCGGCGTGCCGGTGCCAGCATCAAGCACGACATATCGGTGCCGATTTCGGCGATCGCAGATTTTATCCAGCGGGGCGCTTTCTGGATCGCAGCGCGAGTCCCGGATGGCGAGCTCATTGCCTACGGCCATCTGGGCGATGGCAACCTGCACTTCAACATTCAACAGCGGCCTGGCACGGACACCGCTGCGTTCCTCGCGCGCGCGGACACGATTCATCGCGCTATCCACGATCTCGCCGCCGAGTATCGCGGCAGCTTCAGCGCCGAACACGGTATCGGGCAACTCAAGCTCGACGAGCTGGTGCGCTACAAGGACCCGGTATCCGTCGAGGTGATGCACCAGCTGAAACGCGCCCTCGACCCCAAGGGCATCCTCAATCCGGGCAAGGTTCTTCGCGCCTGAACCGGCGTCTCCGCGTGGAGCCGATCTCTCTGGCCGCCGGGTTCGGTGGGGTCCTTTCAAGACCGTCGGCGACAGGGCTCGTCGCATGCGACGAGCGTGTTTGCCGTGGACGGCAAACCCCGGCTTGCGCGCGCAGCAGGACGCGGAGCGCAGCAAGTCGCCGTCGGATGGACGTATTTACGGCGTTCTTGAAAGGACCTCCCGAGCCCGGCGGCTTCTTTCTAAAAGCTCGCAACAAACGAAAGTCGCCCCGCGCGCGGCGAGCCGGGCGTGATGTTGTTGTTACTGTGCGCGTTCGGAAAGTACTCCTCGTCGAGTAGGTTCTCGACGTTCGCCTGCAGCCTGAAAACATCGTTGAGGGTCCAGTAGAGCGCCGCATCCACGCGAGTGTAGCTCGGCAGCGTGACATTGCTCGCCGGCGTCGCCAGATTCTCGATCGCGACAAACTGATCCGACGAGTGGATCACGCCGAGACCGACGCCCCACGTTGGAGTGAAGTCGTAGCGATTCCACAATGAGAAGGTGTTCTCCGGAACCTGCCCGATCCGCGCGCCGCCAATGACAGTCGCCGATTGCGTCTGAGTGATCTCCGCATCCTGGTACGCATAACCGCCGGCAACGCTCCACGCATCCGTGAACTGGCCGGTGAGCCCCACTTCGACGCCTCGCGTGCGTTGCCCGTCGACCAGAATTGAGACCGTGGCATTGTTCGGGTCGGGCGCGATTACATTGGTCCGATCGAGCTGATACACCGCCACCGTGGCGGCAAGCTGCGGAGCGATGTCCCATTTCACGCCGACTTCCCGGTTCTCCCATTCCTCGGGGTCAAAGGCCTCGTTGGTTGGCGTCAGGCCATTCATTTGCGCGCCGGCGCGCGGCAGGGTCGCCACGGCATAGCTGGCGTAGAGTGAAAGCGAGCTGGTCGGTTGATAGATAAGGCCAGCGCGCGGCGAGATCAGATCGTCCTCCACCACGATGCGAGCGGGGCTTGCCGCCGTCGGCGGATTGAGGTTGTTGAAGTCGATCTCGACGTTGTCATACCGCACGCCAAGGATGGCTTGCCACTGCGGCGAGAACCTGATCTGGTCCTGCACGTACATCGACGCCTGCGTGGTTTCGATGTGATTGAACGCCGGATTGGCACTGGCGGCGGTTGGCACGTGTGCGAAGTTCACCGGGTAATTCGCTCTCGGATCGGAGAACGCCACGTACAGCCGCTGGTCATTGGAGGCCGGCGTCGTCACGGGAGGCATGCCCGCAAAATCGAACAGCCCGTTATCGCGCCGATTGTCCGAATCCTGCCGACCGGCCTCCGCGCCGATCAGGAAAGTGTGCCCAACGTCACCGGTCTCGAAGTCGAAGACAACGTCCGTCTGATTAAAGAGATTCTCCCGGTCGTTTTGCTGGCCATACGCTTCGATGCCAACGGTGCCGTTGGCAGTTACCGCAGTGACCGCATAGACGTTTTGGTACATCTTGTCGTAGTCGGCCCAGCGCGTGCGGTTGGTGAGAGTCACACCATCGCTGAACCGGTGCTCGAACATCGCCGTGAGGGAATTGACGGTCGCGGCTGTCGGACTCTGGCTCGGATCGCCGAAGAAGGTTGCCGGGTCCGTATCGCTCGGCCGCCCCTGGAATGACGGGATACCGCGATCGGCAACCCGATCGTAGTCATAGTATTCGTAGCCAAAGCGCAGCACGGTGCTCTCGCCAAGGTCCAGCAACAGCGTCGGACTGATCCCGATGCGCTCGAACGTCACGTCGTCGCGATAACTGTCGGTATCCTCGTAGAGCGCTGTCAGGCGCAGCGCGAGCTTGTTGCCGACGGCGTCGCCGAAGTCGGCTGTAAACCGTCCACCACCCTCCGAATAACCCTCGACTGCGACTTCACGCACCCGCTCGCCGTTTGCCTGTCGCGTAACGCGATTGATCAACCCACCAACCGCCCCACGGCCGAAGATCATTCCGTTCGGGCCCTTGAGCACCTCGACGCGTTCGACGTTGTAGAGATCGCGAAAGTATTCGACGTCATCGCGGATGCCGTCGACGAACATGTCCGCGGTCGAGCCGTTGCCGCGAAAGATCGGGTTGTCGCGATTGCCTTCGCCCTGGGCCGCGCCAACTCCGGGAGCGTAGCGAACGACATCTGTCAGGCTCTGCATGGCCTGGTCCTGGATCTGGTCGCGGGTCACGATGCTGATCGATTGCGGCACGTCGCGAAGTGCCGCGTGAGTCTTCGTTCCGGTCGTAATGGCCTGCACGTTGTAGCCGGCCTCTTCCGCTTCGACGCGCACTTTGGGGAGGGTCTTGGCGTCGCTCGAGTCCCCGGAAGGCACATCCTGAGCGAGGACGATTTCGGTGGCGTCGGCTGATCCTTGCAGCACGGTCAGAGTCGCCACTACCAGAAAAAACAGGTAGCTCCCTGATCGATTGAACATAATTCACCACTCCTCATTGATAGCTCAAAGCTCTCTCGACTCGCCGGGTCGGAGTTGAGCTGGCTGGCTACCGGAAGTGGCTGGCGGGCTTGCTCAAGCGAGACTTAGGGTTCACAATATAAATGAGATCCATTCTCATTCGCAAGCGTGTTGGCTAGAACAGTGCGGAGCAGAAATTACACCGGTCGCCGGTTCGGCATTCCGTCGGTGCACAAGGCTGCTGCCGCATCGATCGTCCTGGCCGGCCACGTCCTTGCGATTTTGGCCTTCGGCAAACTGGGACCGTCGCTCGCCGACACCGTCACCTCCGCTCCACTACAGATCGTCCTGATACCGACCGCGGTCGCAGCCGTGGAGCCCCCCGAACCCGTCAAGCTCGAACCGCAGCGCGTCGATCTCGAACCACCGCTCGTGCCAATCATCGAGCTGACCGTCGACACGGCGCTCCCAACCTCGGCGATCACGATCGCAGCGCTGCCGACGCCCCTTGCCGATCCGGTGCCCATCGCTGGCGTGCCGGAACTGGTTTCCGATGTCGAGTATCTCGATCCACCGCGACCCGGATATCCGAGCGCGTCTCGCCGTCTGCGTGAACAGGGTCTCGTGGTATTGCGAGTTCTGGTGGACGAACGTGGCCGCGCCGAGCGGATGAACGTTTACCACTCGAGCGGTCACGCACGACTCGACCAGGCTGCGCTCGATGCCGTCGAGCGCGCCGAGTTCAAGCCATACGTTGCGAACGGCATGGCGCGGCGCGTATACGTGCTGGTGCCGATCGAGTTCGCGCTCGGTCGCGGTTCCAATCCCCACGGCTAAGCGAAGCCCTCGTCGGGCGGCGCGCGGCTGGCCGATCCATGGCCCGGCGTGCAAGAATCCATCATGCCGTCACGGCAGCACCGTCTTTCGCGCGCCGGTACGCTACTTGCGATACTCGCCGTGGTGCATCTGGCGGCCTGCTCAAAAGATGATGCCAAGCAGGCCCCGCCGAGCGATTCCGCATCCAGCGTCGCCGAGGGAGCCGCGCTCACGGTCGCCTCCGAAGACGGTGTGCGAATCCGCTACCGCGTATATGGAAAAGGCGATCCCGCGCTGATCCTGATTCACTGCTGGTCCTGCGATAGCGGCTACTGGGATCAGCAGCTCGACACGTTGAAGGCGCGATACACCGTGGTCACGCTCGATCTCGCCGGACATGGCGAATCGGGGACAGCGCGCGGTGACTGGAGCATTCCGGCTTTTGGCGCGGACGTCGCGGCTGTGGCCGGCCGCATTCGAAACCAACAGATCGTACTGGTCGGTCACTCGATGGGCGGCCCGGTGGCGCTCGAGGCCGCGCGCCGGCTGCGTGAGCGCGTCATCGGCATCGTCGGCGTCGACACCTTCACCAACATCGGGCTGCCGCCGCTTGCACCGCGCGAGCTCGAGCAGCGCCTGGAGCCGTATCGGCGTGATTTCGCCACGACCACGCGCGACAACGTCACGCAACGCTTTTTCAAGCCGACCTCGGACCCTCTGCTGGTGCGCGAGATCGCGGATGACATGGCTGCCGAGCCGCCGGGAATCGGGATCGGCGCCATGATCGGCATGAACAACATGAACTACGCCGCGGCGCTTGGCGATATCGACGTGCCGATCATCGCGATCAATTCCGACCGGCTGCCGACCGACCTCGATCGCATCCGGCTGCATGCACCGACGTTTCGCGTGAAGATCATGCCGGGCGCAGGCCATTTCCTGATGATCGAAGAGTGGGTGCGCTTCAACCAACTGCTGGACGAGACGGTTCAAGAGCTGCTTCGGGCAAGCGGCAATCCTCTCTGACGCCTGATTCTCCTGGAAACCGAGCCCATGCCGGAATTCTCTCCCTCTACCCTACCCCGCCGGCTTGGAGTCTGGACCGCCACGGCAATCGTTCTCGGTATCACGATTGGCAGTGGCATCTTTCGCGTTCCCGGCAGCGTCGCCCAGCATGTGGACACCGTTGGCGCGATGGCATTGCTGTGGGTGCTCGGCGGCGTCATCATTCTGTGCCTGGCATTGAGCCTGGCGGAACTCGCGACGATGTTCCCGCGCCCGGGCGGCGTCATCGTGTTCGTCCGCGAGGCTTATGGCCCGTTGATGGCATTCCTGTTCGGCTGGACCTTTCTCTGGATCAACCCGGCCTCATGGGCGGCGATTTCACTGATATTCGCCGAGTACCTGGGTCACTTCGTGCCGCTTACGGACTTCGGGCGGCGCCTCGTTGCGGCCACGCTGATTGCCCTGATCACGCTCGCGAATTATTACTCCGTGCCGATCGCGGCGATGGTGCAGAACATCGCGACCTCGGCCAAGGCGCTCGCGCTGCTCTCACTGGCCGTGGGTATCTTCCTGCTCGGATCGGGCATCGACGGAGCGCTGGCTGCGCCGATCAGTTTCGAGATCAGGGACGTCGGCGGGTTTGGCCTCGCGCTCATCCTGGTGTTGTTCGCTTATGAGGGTGCCGCCGCGTTCTGCGCGTTGAGTGGTGAGATTCGCGAACCATCCCGGGCACTACCGCAGTCTCTGGTCGTCGGGATGCTGGCCGTGATCGTTCTCTACCTCTTCGCCAATGCGGCCTACCTGTTCGCGTTGCCGATCGACGCGCTGAAGACCTCGGGCCTCGTGGCAGCCGATGCGATGACCAGAACGGCAGGATCGTCGGCGGCCAACCTGGTATCCGCGCTGGTGATGCTGTCGACGTTCGGGGCAGTCGCTGCGACCGCCATGGCGGACCCGCGCGTGTTTTATGCGATGGCTCAGGAAAAGCTGTTCTTCCGCGGCCTGGGACGTGTCCGGCCGAGGTCGGAAACTCCGCACGTGGCGATCCTGGTGGCTGGCGCGATCGCCATCCTGTACGTGATGGTGCGCGGGTTCGAGCAGCTCGCCACCGGATTCATACTCGGCCTGTGGCCATTCTATGCACTCGCCGTACTGGGTGTGATCGTGCTGCGCATTCGCCAGCCGGAACTACCGCGACCGTACCGGGTTCTGGGCTACCCCGCGGTGCCGCTGATCTTCTTCGCCGCAAGCCTTTTCATCCTCGGAAACGCGCTCATCGAGCAGCCCGGCATCACGGTTCTGAATGTCGGCCTCACCTTGAGCGGCATTCCCGTCTACTACATCTGGCGCGTCTCGACGCGGAACAAGGCCTGATCGGAGGTCATCGTGAGCCCGGCCGCGCAGTTCGACCGCCGTCCGCCCAGAGCGCGCGCCGTCCGCTTGGCGCTCCCGCTTGCCACATCACGCCTCGAGATCAGGGAATTCTCAACGAGCGATCTCGATGCGCTGTGCCAGTTCGTTTGCGATGCTCGCGTCACGAGATTCATGCTGCAGGCGCCGCGCAATCGGGACGAGGCTCAGGACTACCTCCAGCAGGTGATCGGCTATCAGAGCGAATGGCCGCGCAGCGCCTGGGAGCTGGCCGTGACACAACGCGAAGATCGGACGCTGATCGGCGCCTGCACGCTGACCATGCTGGCGGCTGGAGAAGCTGATCTCGGCTACATGTTCGCGCGCCGGGTCTGGAAGCACGGGCTCGCAACCGAGGTGGCGTCCGCCCTGGTACACGCAGCCTTTCGCGAGCTGAAGCTGCGGCGCATCAGCTCCACAGTCGATGTTCGCAACCTCGCGTCGATTCGCGTGCTGGAGAAGGCCGGCTTGCGATGGGAAGCGACCCATCGCCGGCTTCGCAAGGTGCGCGGTGAATGGCGCGATTGTCATGTGTTCGGAATCGCGAGCGCAGAATTGGCGGCGCTGTGAAGTTCCTGCCCCGCATCTTTACCCGCTGGATCTTCTGGGCCGCCCTGGCGGGCTTGCTGCTCGCTTACGCTGCAGTGGGATTCTTGCTCGTTCCGCGCCTCGTGCGCAGCCAGCTCGTCACCACGATCGACGAAAACTTCGCTCGAGAGGCGCACGTTGGCGAAGTGCGCTTCAACCCATTCAGCTTTGTCCTCGAGATCGATGATTTCGCGCTGCTCGACATGGACGGGCGTGCGATGCTCCAGTTCCGCGGATTGCTGGTCGATTTCGAGCTGATCTCGATCCTGCGCCGGGCGTACTCATTCGACGCGATTGCGCTCGATGCGCCCGGGGCACGACTCGTCATTCGACCCGATGGCTCGCTGAATCTGGCTGATCTCGCCGCGCGGAAGGGCGCACCGGCGCCTGCGCAAGAGCCGGAGCCCGCCGCGCTCCCGCGGCTCTTCATCGAAGCGTTCACAGTGAGCAGCGGGCGAATCGATTTCGAGGATCACAGCCGCTCGAGCCCGTTTGCCACCACGCTGCAGCCGATCACCTTTTCGCTGCAGAACTTCAGCACCACGGGCACGGGCGACAATTCCTACGTGCTGGACGCACAATCGGTGCGCGGCGAGCGGCTCTCCTGGCGCGGCACCCTGAACGCGAGCCCGGTGAGCTCGAGCGGTTCGTTCTCGCTCGCCAACGTACAGGCGCGCACGCTGTGGGACTACCTGCGTGACGCCGTCACATTCGAGATTCCCGCCGGCAGCCTTGACTTGTCCGGGCGCTATGCCTTTTCGCTGGCACGTGAACCGGTGGATCTCGAAGTCATCGGCGAAGAGATCAAGGTTCACGGGCTGATCGTTCGGCCCAAGGGCGCCACCGTCGATGACATCACGCTCGACGAGCTCCTGATTCGCGACGCGCGCATGAACGTCGCGGATCGGCGCGCATCGGTGTCCGCCATCGCGCTCAATGGTGGCAAGATCCAGGCCTGGCTCGACGCCGATGGCGGGCTCAGCTTGTCGCGCCTTGCTGCTCCGCCCCCTTCCTCCGCCTCTCCATCACCTTCTCCGTCGCCCTCATCCGTGCCACCGACCGCAGGCACACCCGCCGGTGAATGGTCTCTCGCACTACCCCTTATCGAGACCTCGGGCCTCGAGGTCGCGTTCGAGGATCGGACCACCGAGCCAGCGGTGGCCGTGAAGCTTGCGCCCGTCGACCTCCGGCTCACCGACTATGACTCCGGCGGCGCGCAGCCGGTCCGTGTCGATGCGCGCATCGGTGTCGACGGTGAGGGCGAACTCACCGCTGGCGGCACCGTGAATGTGAGCGACATCGCAACCGCTCTCGATCTCGAGCTCAAGAACCTCGATCTGCGCGGCCTGCAGCCGTATATCGCGCGCATGACCGACATGACGCTCATGTCTGGAAAGCTGGGGATGAAGGGCAAGCTCGATCTCAAGCGCTCCGCGCCGGAAGCTGCCCTCGAGCCGCGCTTCGCCGGCACGATGGAAGTCGCCAAACTGCGGACGATCGACAATGCGCTCGAGGAGGATTTCATCCGCTGGGACGCGCTCCGCGTGCTCGGCATCGACTTCGATCAGGCGCGATCGCGTCTCGCGATCAGGGAGATCGTTGCCCGGCGGCCATATGCCCGCGTGATCATCGCGGCGAACGGCAGCGTGAACATTTCGCAGGTACTGCGCCCGGCGCGTTTGCAGAAGGATGCGGTTGAGTCGCCAGCCGGACGTGATGCCCGGGCGACGCCGTTCGCCGCCCGCATCGGGCTCGTCCGTGTCGACAAGGCTTCGGCACATTTCGCCGACTATTCGTTGCAGCCCAACTTCGCGACCGGCATCCAGGAACTCTCGGGAACGATCACCGGGGTGTCGACCAATCCGGATTCGCGCGCCGTGGTCAAACTCGACGGCAAGGTCGATGCCTACGCGCCCGTCACCATCGAGGGCGAGGTGAACTATCTCAGCGCCGACGCCTACACCGATCTCAAGCTGGCCTTTGACAACATGGAGCTGACGACCTTCACGCCCTACTCCGGAAAATTCGCCGGCTACCGCATTGAGAAGGGCAAACTTTCGGTCCGGCTCGCCTATCACGTCGAGGACCGCAAGCTCGACGCCCAGCACAAGATCATTCTGGACCAGTTGCAGCTGGGTGAGCGCGTCGAAAGCAAGGACGCCACCAGCCTTCCGGTGAGGCTTGCCGTCGCGCTTCTCAAGGATCGCAATGGCGTCATCGATCTCGATCTGCCCGTAAGCGGCAGCCTCGACGATCCGAAGTTCCGCTTGGGTCCCTTGATCTGGAAGGTCGTTGTCAACCTCGTGACGAAGATCGTGACAGCGCCCTTCGCCCTGCTCGGCAGCCTGTTCGGGGGCGGAGAAGAGGTCAACCAGCTCACCTTTGGGCCCGGTGGAGCCGAGCTGCAGGGCGAGAGCCGTGCGCGCGTCGACTCCGTCGCCAAGGCCTTGCGCGAGCGACCCAGCCTTGCGCTCGAAGTGCCCATGGTCATCAGTCCGGATCTCGATCGGCCCAAACTGCAGCGCGACCGGCTGCAGGAGCAGCTCGTGGGCGTCAAACGGCGGGAGCTGCTGGCCAGGCGCAAGCCGGTCGATACGCTCGATCAAACCGTGCTCGCGGATCGCAACGAGTATTTCCGCCTGCTCAATGAGCTGGCATCGCAGAATCAGCTGCTGACCGAAGAGCAGGCGAAGAAAAATCGCAAGGATAAACCAGCTCCGGAGATGCTCGAATCCGAGATTACAGCTCTCGAGGACATGGTGTTACCGCGTATCGATGTCCCGGACACGGAGCTTGCGGAGCTCGGCAAGCGGCGTGCGCAAACGGTTCAGGATCTGTTGCTCGCGAGCGGCGAGATCGAACCCGCCCGCGTGTTCGTGATCACCGCACCGCCGGCCCCGAACGACGCCGGATTGGTTCGAATGGATCTGTCGCTGCGATAGTCGTCGCGTTCACCAGCCGGCGTCGTCTTCATCTTTCTGCTCGATTCGCGGTGGTTGACGCTCGTCCTGGCGTTCGGCCGGACGATGGCCGGCGGTCCTGCGCAACAACATCAAACCGCTGAGCACGACTCCCAGCACCAGCGCAAAGAAAAGGACGGCGCGCAACATGGCTGCCGATCAACTCCCGCTTGGCAACACGCGGATGAGCCCTTCCTGGCTCGTGCTCGCCACCAGCTTGCCGTGGCGCGTGAAGATGCTGCCGCGCACCAAGCCGCGTGCTCCCGATGCGCTCGGGCTGTCGATCGAGTACAGCAACCATTCATCGACACGCACGTCCGCGTGAAACCACATCGCATGGTCGATGCTCGCCATGCGCACGTTGCCATGGACCATCGAGATGGCGTGCGGCAACGTCGCCGTGTCGAGCAGGTGGTAGTCGGACACGTACGCGAGCAAGCAGCGATGCAGCGTCTGCCCCTCCGGCAGGCGATCGACGGCGCGCAGCCACACGTGCTTGATGGGCTCGTGCTTTTCGGGCTTGAAGTAGTCTGGCAGGTATACGGGGCGAAATTCGAACGGCCGCTCGTGCATGAACACGCGCCTGAGCTTCTCCGGGATGAGATGCAGGATTTCGCGGCGGTAGGTCTCGTAGTCCTTGAGCTTCTCGGGCGCCGGCACCTGCGGCATCGTGATCTGGTGCTCGAGCCCCTGCTGCGGCAGCTGAAAGGACGCCGCCATGTTGAAGATCGGCTCACCATGCTGAATCGCCACCACTCGGCGATTGGAGAAACTCCCGCCGTCGCGGGAGCGATCCACGTCGTAGACGATCGGCGCGTTGAAGTCGCCGGGCCGCAGGAAGTACGCATGCAACGAATGCACGACGCGCTGCTCGACCGTGGCGTACGCGGCCATGAGCGCTTGGCCCAGCACCTGTCCACCGAACACCTGTGGCGAGCCGATGTCGCGGCTCTCGCCGCGGAAGAGATCGATTTCGATGCGCTCCAGCTCGAGCAGTTTGAGCAGGTCGGCGAGGCGGCGGTCCATGCGCCGATTCTACCTTGACAGCCTCGGACGGCCTCATTAGTCTCCCGCCTTGCGCCGATTTGAGATTCAGCTTGCGGGCGCCTTAGAAATACAGCTAAAGCGAAGCACAACCTGCTGGAGCTTTGGCTTGAGCGGGTTTTTTTTCCCCCGCCCGAGCCGGATAGGACGCCCGTTTTCCGCCCCGCAAGCCAGGTCGTCGGCACGCATCGTTCGCCGCCGGAGATCGTGTCATGTCCATCATCAGGTTGATCGAGATCGACGACTCGTTGCTGCAGCCACCCGACCAGGTGACACCTGCTGTGCACGATTGCTATCGCCGACTGAGGCGGCATCGTGGTCCGGCTGACGTACGACACCAGCTCGCCAGCGCGCGCAGCGCAATGATCCCGCCGCGTTCGCACCGACCGTTGAGAATCGTCCTTCTGGGTCTGGGCACGGTGGGGCTGGGGGTGTTTCGTCACCTGAGCGCTCGCCCCGATCTGTTCGACGTTCGCCATGTGGTGGTGCGCGACATTTCACGGCATCGCGACGACGGCGTTCCCCGCGAGCGCCTTTCGACCAATCTGTGGAGAGCAATCAACGAACCCGCGGACCTCGTGATCGAACTCATCGGCGGAGTGGATCCCGCTGCAGATATCGTGCACGCGGCCTTGCTGCGTGGGCGTTCCGTCATCACGGCGAACAAGGCCTTGATCGCCGCCCGCTGGGAGGCGTTGGCGGGTTACGCACACGAGCTGCAGCCGCGGCTGCGCTTCTCGGCCGCTGTCGGTGGCGCCGTTCCGGTTCTCGAAACCATCGCACAGGTCGCACGCGAGAGCGCGGTGACCCGGGTACGCGCGGTCATCAATGGCACGTGCAACTTCATCCTCGATGAACTGGCGCGCCACCGGACGCTGCAGGAGGCAGTGATTCTCGCGCAGCAGCGCGGATTCGCCGAGGCGGATCCACGCATCGATCTGAACGGCACTGATGCCGCGCAGAAACTCTGCCTGATCGCGCATGCGGCGTTCGGTGTGCCGTTGTCACTCGACGGCGTCGAGCGCAATGGAATCGAGGACCTGGCTCCCGATGAAGTGGCCCGGGCAGAGGCCTGTGGATGGCGCATACGCCTGGTTGCAACCTGCGAACGCACGGCGGGCTGGCTTCACGCCCGGGTGCGACCGGAGCGGCTCGAGCTCACCGATTACCTGGCCGGCGCGCGCCGCGAAGAGAATCGCGTCGAAGTCACGACGTCCACCGGCGCAAACGTGCGGCTCGCAGGCAGGGGCGCCGGCCGCTGGCCGACCGCCCTTGCCGTCATGGGCGATGTCTTCGACTTACTGGAGGATGAACTTGCCCTTCATGAGGCCGTAATGGCCTGGGAATGAGCAGAAGAAAGTGTAGTCGCTGCCCTTGGTGAGCTTCGAGGTCGGAAACTTCACCGAAGTGCTCTGTCCACCGCCGATCATCTTGGTGTGTGCAATGACGCGCGCATCGCCGGGTGGAATGTGATCCTTTGCGAGCCCCGCCGCGACCCCCGCATTGGCGACCGCCATGAACTCCGCGGTCTTGGTGAGCACCCAGTTGTGACCCATTGTCTGCACCGGAAGCTTGCCGACGTGCTTCAGGACGACTTCGACCTCGGTGCAATCCGCGGCGACTTTCATCTCCGCGACGTTGTACCTCATCAGGTCATTGCCCTCTATCTGCAAAGTGCAGGTCTTCGCTGCCTGGGCCAGGTCTGCAGCCAGCAGCAACCCGAGTGTGACGACGAAATTCTTCAACATGGATCGTTCTCCGCGGTTCATCCGGTTACGCCCAATCGCTTGTGCATTATCGGGCTCGTGGTCGTGTACTGCAAAAACTGTTTCCTCTCCGGGTGCAGGTAATGCTGAATGCCGAAGGCCGCCAGCGCCGCCTCATGGAACCCGCTCAGGATCAATTTCTTCTTTCCCGGATAATGATTGATGTCGCCGATCGCGAAGATGCCGGCAACGCTGCTCTCGAATTTCTCCGTATCGACGCGGATGCTGCGCTTGTCGAGTTCGAGGCCCCATGCGGCGATCGGCCCGAGCTTCGGGTGCAGGCCGAAGAACACCAGCAGGTGATCCGCCGGCAATTCGTGGTGCGCGCCGGCTATGCCAGCAACCATCACACCCTTGAGTGCGCCATCCTTCACAACGAGCTTTTCAGCAATCCCTTCGATGTATCGCATGCGACCTTCCGCAACCAGCTGGCGCATGCGGGCCACGGATGCCGGTGCTGCGCGAAATTCCGCGCGCCGGTGGATAAGCACGAGACTGCGCGCCTTGCCGCACAGGTCGATGGTCCAGTCGAGCGCCGAATCCCCGCCGCCAAAGATGACTAGATCCTTTCCGTGCAACGCCGCTGCATTCTTGATGCGGTATTGGATGCCGTGACCTTCCAAGGCCTCTGCACCCTCGAGACCCAGCCGTCGCGGCTGGAACGAGCCCAGGCCGCCCGCGATCACGATGGCACGCGCATGAAACGTGGTTCCGGTGGAAGTGCGCACGAAAAACAGCCGCTCGGTCTCGCGCTTGACCTCGGTCACCTCCTGTCCGAGATGGAACACCGCATTGAACGGCTTGATCTGCTGCATGAGCCGGTCGACGAGCTCCTGCGCGCCGCAGACCGGGAGCGCCGGAATGTCGTAGATCGGCTTGTCCGGATAGAGCTCCGTGCATTGGCCGCCTGCGTGCTGGAGCGAATCGACGATGTGCGCGGAAATTCCCAGCAGTCCCAGTTCGAAGATCTGGAACAGGCCGCAGGGGCCCGCACCTACGATCAGGGCCTCACACTCTATCGGCGCGACTTGTTGATCTTGCGCAGTCAATCACGGCTCCGCGGGACTCGCTGATCCGCAACGAGGGGCGCGCAGTTTACCCGAAGCGAAGCGCGATCGGTGCCTCAAGGCGCGGCGAAGGCCTGGTTGGTGAACTCGCCGCCCATCGGCGTGCGCACCTGGATGAAGCCGTGACCAAGCGTCTCGTGGCAAGCATTGCAGGAGTCGGTGAGCGAATCGAACGCTGCCGCGAAGCGTGCGCCGTCGCGCGTGCGGATGGCGCCGTGGATCTCTCCCAGTGGCGGACCAACGAATGAGGGCACCAGTTCGCTCAGCGGTGTCGGAAAGTCCTCGAATTGATCGTTGAAGGTCTGCACCGCCTGCAACGCCTCGTTGATCTCGTGCAGCGAGTACGCCGCCAGCGTCCAGTTCTGCGCGTGCCCCGCGTAGTAGAGCTTGGTGTGCTGAGTCTGCACTTGCGCCATGAGGACGGCGGTCTCGGGCATGAGCTGATCGACGCGTTCGGTGAGCGCTGCAACCTGCTCTTCCAGCCCGGTGATGCGATCCGCCGAATCCACGGGCGGTGACGAAGATGCCGGCGGCTGGCAGGCGAAAAGCGCGCTGCACGCGACCAGGACAAATGCATGTACTGGGAACTGACTCATCGTGGCTCTCTACAGTCTTGACCTGATGCGGGCCATTATAGAGGCAGATGAGAATGACTCCTATTCATGAGAGTTCAGCGGCTCAACGAGCCCAGGAGCAGGCGGTGGAAATGATGCACGCCGCTCTCGCGCCGTGGCGAGTGGGGGCTCGGCCGATACGCGCGCGAACGCAGGTTGTGGTGCACTTGCTCGCAGATGCCCGCGTCCTCCCCGGTAGCGGCAGGCGAACAACAGCTTCTGGTGTCCGCAGCCTTGCGCGATCGGGCCGGCACGATGCCGGCAGACGTTCAGGAAGGCGCGCAGCGTGCCCGTGTCGTTGACCACGAGCAGGCTCTCGCCACAGACCTCGGTGGTGAAGAAATCGCCGGGCTCGGCCAGCTGCGCGGTACGGCCGACGAGTTGCCAGGAATTGCCGAACACACGCTCGACCTCGCGTGCATGCCCATCGGCATCCGTATAGAAGCTCGCCTCAGGCGTTCGCGCACGTGCAACGCTGACGTGAAATTGGCTCGACACGGAAGGTCTCGACTCGAGATCGGAGCGCGCATTATAGGTTAGCGGCGCCGCGGACGCAGCCGCACGACTCCCGATGCCGAGATGTCGTATTCCTCGCTGCGTTCGACAAGTCCCAGCAGCATCTTCATGCGCGCCGGCATGGCGGAAATGAGCCCCAGGACTTCCGAGGCCGCCGCTGGGCGCTCGATGTAGTAGCCCTGCACGCTCACGTCCCCACAATCGGCGAGGAAGTCGAGTTGCGCCGGCCGTTCGATCCCTTCCGCCGTGACCTGCAGTCCGAGGCTGCGGCACAATGTGATGATCGAACGCGCAATGGCGGCGGAACGCGCATTGGTGTCGACGCTCGCGATCAGGCTGCGATCGAGCTTCACCCGGTTGAGCGGCAGCTTCTCGAGCGAAGTGAGCGAGGAAAAGCCCGTCCCGAAGTCATCGAGCGCCACACCCACACCCAGTTCGCGCAACCTACGCAGCGTATCGATGGTCACAGCGCCGGTCTGCAGCATCGTTTCCGTCAGCTCGAGCTCGAGGCAGTTCGGCGGGACGTCGTGGGACTGCAACAGCGACTCGAGGCTGCCGATGAAGTCACCCGACATGAACTGTTGTGAGCAGACGTTGAGCGCCACGCGCGCCTGCGGCCAGCCCGCCTTGCGCCAGAGTCCCACGGCCTGGGCCGCACGCTGCATCACCCAGCTGCTCAGCTCGATGATGAGTCCCGATTGCTCGGCGACGGCGAGGAATTCCGCTGCCGGCACGATGCGGCCATCTCCCTGGCGCCAGCGCAGCAGCGCTTCGACCGCCACCGGCTCGTGGTTTGCGAGCGATACCTGGGGCTGGAAGTGGAGCACCAGATCGTCGACCTCGATCGCCCGCCGCAAAGCCTGCTCGGTCTGGAAGCGGTTCGATGTCGCGACCAGCAGCTCCGGGCTGTATACACACGCCCGATTGCGACCGAGCTCCTTGGCGCGGAACAGCGCCGCGTCAGCGGCGCGCAGCAGCGCCGCCGCATCTGTGGCGTGATCCGGATAGACGGCGGCGCCCGCGCTCATGCCGATCAGGAGTTCCCGCTGGTCGATGACCAGCGGGCGCTGGAATTCAGCCACCATGCGCGCCGCCCTGCTCTCAACTTCCTCCATCGTGCCAGCGTCTGGAATGATGAGAGTGAATTCGTCACCCCCGAGGCGCGCCACGAAACCGCTGTCCCCGATGGCAGCACGCAACCGCTCGCTGATGATCCTGAGCACGCGATCGCCGTACTCGTGCCCAAGACTGTCGTTGACGATCTTGAAGTTGTCGAGGTCGAGGAACAGCACCGTGATTCGCTGCTCATTGCGCGCTGCGCGTCTGAGCGCGCTATGGAGATAGGCGAACAAGTGCCGGCGATTCGGCAGTGAGGTGAGCGCGTCGTGATGCGCCAGCATTCGCAGCTGGCGCGTGCGTTGCGCGACCCGTTCCTCGAGTTCCGCCTGCTGTGAGCGCACAGCCTGCTCGGCACTGGCGAGTTCCCCGGCCAGGTGATTGAACGCCAGCGACAGCTCGTCGAGCTCGAGCACGCCACCGCGTGGCACGCGCGTAGCCATTGCGCCGCCCGCCAGATTGCGCGTTGCGGCCGTTAGTCGACGCACCGGAAGCATGATGCCGTACAGCATTGCAGCGGTAACCAGCACAATCACGGCCAGCACGATGATGCTGACGGTCATGATCATCCGTTCGGCATCCTGGGTCGTGGCGCGAGCTGCGGTCGCGGACCGCGCCAGCGCGCGCAGCGCCGGCTCTTCAAAGCTGACGCGGACGCGTTCGATCAGCGCGGCGCCACTGCCGGCGAATTCACGGCGTCCGGATTCCAGTTCGCTGTCGAGCTGTCGCACGGCGCCGTGCGCCTGTGAGGCGCGCTGAAAGTCCTCCTGCACCAGCTCGTACCAGGCGAGGCCCGGCGAGCGCTTGAACTCGTCCGAATGCTCCTTGAGCTTGCGGCGGAATGCCACTTCGCTGCGCGCAGAGTAGTTCTCGCTGCGGGAGCTTGGCTGTGCGAGCTGGGCGGTGAAGCCGCTACGAACGTCGTTCAGCGCCTGTGCCAGTTCGGCGAGCGAGCGACGCGCGAAAACATTGTCCCCGACGGCGAGTCCCTCGGCACCCGCTCCGGCGATGCGCGTCGCCAGTCCATCCATGAGCGACCAGCAGATGCCAAGCAGTGCGCTGCGGCGATCGAAGCGCATAACGAGCTCGGTACCATTGCGCTCATGGCGCGCAACATCGTCCGCGAGGTTGCGCGTCGATGGAAGGCTGGCATCGGCCGTCACGCGCTGAACATGCTCGGTGATCGCTTTCTGCATGCGCTGCTGCGCCCGATCGATGGCTGCATGATCGCCCGGATTGCCCGGCTTCATGTACGTGAGGACCGCGCGCTCGTAGCCGGCGATCGCATCGGAGAGTTCGCGGGCGCGGCGTGCAAGCGGCTCCAGCTCCTGTTGCACGCGCGTGACGTCCTGCGTCGCCTGGTTGGTGCTGCGCTGAACCAGCACGTTGCCGGTGAGAAACACGATGACGATCGCACCCAGCCCGACAGTGAGCCAGACACTGACGGAGACGCGAATACGCGGCGCGCGCTCGCCCGGTGGCACGACTGGAGTCGCATCCGGGTCGCTTGCGGGCCGATCCTGCTGGGCGTTCAGTTTCATGGGACAGCACGGGATTGCCGGGGATGAACTGTGTCCCGGGGCGCAGTTTCACGCCATGCCGCAGGTCTCAGCATTCACCCTAATCAGGCCGCGTTATGACCAATCGTGGCGGACGCGGTACGATGTGTGTCCCACTACCCTTCCGGATTCAAAGTCCATGGCCACGAATGAGGAGCTGCATCGCCGTCGCGCGAACGCTGTGCCGCGCGGGGTTTCCAACCTGCTCGGCGTGTACGCGGATCATGCCCACAATGCCGAGCTCTGGGACGTCGAGGGCCGTCGGTACATCGATTTCGCGAGCGGCATCGCGGTTCTCAATACGGGCCACGTGCATCCGCGCATGAAGGCGGCGGTGGCGCGTCAGCTCGAGAAGCTGACGCATGCGTGCTTCCAGGTCACGCCCTATGAAGGCTACGTGGCGCTCGCCGAGCGCCTCAATGCGCTCGCTCCCGGTGCCACGCCCAAGAAAACGATCTTCCTGTCGACCGGTGCAGAGGCAGTGGAGAACGCCATCAAGATCGCGCGCTTCTACACCAACCGCTCCGCGGTGATCGCCTTCACCGGCGGCTTCCACGGCCGCACGCAGATGTGCATCGGCCTTACCGGCAAAGTGCAGCCGTACAAGGCGGGGTTTGGACCGATGCCGCCCGAGATCTTTCACATTCCGTTTCCGATCGCGTATCACGGCCTCACCGCCGAGGACTCGTTTGCGGCGCTCGACAACCTGTTCAAAGCGGACGTCGATCCGGCGCGCGTGGCGGCCATCATCATCGAGCCGGTGCTCGGCGAGGGCGGCTTCTACATCGCGCCACCCGCGTTTCTGCAGCGATTGCGCCAGGTGTGCGATCGCCACGGGATTCTGCTGGTCGCGGATGAGATCCAGTCGGGCTTCGCGCGCACCGGGCGGATGTTCGCCATCGAGCATTCGGGAGTGGAACCCGATCTCATGACGATCGCAAAGAGCGTGGCGGGTGGTGTGCCGATCTCCGCGGTGATCGGCAAGGCGCCCATCATGGATGCGCCACCACCCGGAGGATTGGGCGGGACGTTCGCCGGCTCGCCGCTCGGTTGTGCGGCGGGACTCGCCATCCTCGACGTCATTCGCGATGAGAACCTCGTCGAGCGCGCGCGCGTCATCGGCGAACGCACGGTCTCGCGACTCAAGTCGCTGCAGGCGAAGTGGTCCTGCATCGGGGAGGTGCGTGGCCTGGGCGCCATGGTGTCGATGGAACTGGTGAAGAACCGCGACGCCAACGCACCGGATGCCGAACTCACGAAAGCGCTCACGCAGTTGGCCGGCAAGAAAGGATTGATCCTCCTGTCCTGTGGCGTGCGCAGCAACGTGATCCGCTTCCTCGCGCCGCTCACGATTACCGACGCGCTTCTCGAGGAGGGAATGCAGATCGTCGAGGAGAGCCTCAAAGAGCTGACCATCGGGCAACGCGGAGCGGTGGCAGCGGCCGGCTGACGAGCTGCAGCGACTTCGATTTCGAGCCTGTCAACGAAGTACGAGCGCGTCTGCGCGCGCTTCGGCCTCGCGTGCCTCCGGCCCCCGGCCTCTCGCCCGGAGCGACTCCGCGACCAATCGCCATGCCGAGGATTGTGTGCGCGGATCTCCGGTTGCGAGCGACAACGCCTTGCGACCGAGATTCTCCGCCTGCGCATGGTTGCCCTCGGCCTGCCGCAGCTTGCCGAGCTCGATCCATAGCAGCGGATTGTTCGGTTCGATGCGCAGCGCGCGTTCGATCGATCCCGCCGCTACGACGAAGTTTCCTGCCACCATTTGCGCATGCGCCTGGTCTACCAGCGAGCGCGAGGCGGAGCTGAGTTGGTACTCTCGCGGCGGCGGTGCAGGACTCGGTTCCGGTACGGGCTCGGGTGCCGGCAGAGTTTCAACCGGTGTCTGCGACTCTGGCGAGGGCGGCAGACTGGGTGCGCCACCCGGCACCTGCCGCGGCGGTGTCGGCGGGGCGTATGGATTCGGCAGATTGCAGCCCGAAAGCAACATCGCCATTGCCAGCATCAGCGTCAAGCGCATCATTGGCGAATGATACCCTCGAGCCACTGCCTGGTGCGTTCTGCGAAATCGCTCAAGGGATCTTCTCCGCAGCCGGGTTTGATCGGTAGCTCGCTGTCCTTGGGAACCGCGATCGACACCACGTCGTCGGCGCAGCCAGGATTCGCGACGAGGCCCGTCGGATACTCGATCCAGACCTCGGTCAACGACTCGGGCAGAGTCGCATCCCAGGACTCCGGATCGAGCCTGCGCATCAGGTTCGACCATACCGTGAGCGCGCCCGCCGAGCCGGTGAGGCCAGTCGGCCGGTTGTCATCGAAACCGATCCACACCACTGCCAGGTGATTGCCAGCAAAACCTGCGAACCAGCTGTCGCGGAAATCCGAGGACGTCCCGGTCTTGCCGGCGACGATCACATCCGGCGGGATGCGGTTGTAGACCGCCCGCCCGGTGCCCCGCTGCGTCACCTTCGTCAACATGCGATTCAACTGGTACACGGTGGCTGAATCGGCAACCGGAGTGACCTCCAGCGGAAACGCCTTGAGCGCCGTGCCCTCCGCGCTCAACACGTCACGCACCGCGCGCAAGGGCGTGCGAAAGCCGCCGTTGGCGAGGCTGTTGTAGAGCTGCGCGACTTCGAGCGGCGAGAGATCGAGCGCGCCCAGAATCAAGGCCGGGTTCGGGTCCGGCGTCTTGTCGAGTCCCAGCCGTGTGAAGGTTTGCGCGACTTTCGGCACTCCGACATCGAGCCCGAGGTGCACCGTGGCGAGATTGAGCGAATCGGCCAGCGCGCGCGTGAGCGGCACCAATCCATGCGCCTGGTGCGTAAAGTTTTCGGGCCGCCACAGTTTGCCGCCGGGTAGCTTCACCTCGATCGGCGCATCGTCGATGAGGCTGGCAGCGTTGTAGCGCCCCGTTTCCAGTGCCGCGAGGTACACCACCGGCTTGGCGAGCGAACCGATCGAACGCTTGGCGTCGAGCGCGCGATTGAAGCCGTCGAGCCCGGTCTGCCGACCGCCGACGATCGCCACCACGTCGCCACTCTGCGGGGCCGTGACGACTGTCGCCCCCTCGAGCAACACCTGCTTCTCCTTGTAGCGCTGGTCGAGTCGCTTGAGCTCGTCAACCAGCGCGCGCTCCGCGGTCGCCTGCACGCGCGGATCGAGGCTGGTGAAGATCTTGAGGCCCGCTTCGGTCAGGTCCTCCTCGCGGTAGTCCCGGCGTAGAGTGCGCCTGACGAAATCGAGGTAGGCGGGGTAGTAACCCGCGGTGACGCTCGCTGTCACCTCGAGCGGCTGTTTGATCGCCTTGCGCGCATCCGCCTCGCCGACCGCACCAAAGTCGCTGAGCAGCTTCAACACCAGATCGCGCCGTGCGAGCGCTCGCTCCGGATGCTTGCGCGGATCGTAGTAGGACGGTCCACGCACGATCGCCACCAGCAATGCGATCTCGCTCAAGCTCAGCTCGTTGAGCGGCTTGCCGAAATAGAACTGGCTCGCGAGCCCGAAGCCGTGGATGGCGCGCTGACCGTCCTGGCCGAGATAGATCTCGTTGATGTAAGCGTTCATCAGATCGGCCTTTTCGAAGCGCGCTTCGAGAATGACCGCCATCACCGCCTCCTTGATCTTGCGCCACAGCGTCTGGCGCTCGTCGAGGAAATAGCTGCGCACCAGCTGCTGGGTAAGCGTGCTGCCCCCTTGCTCGATCGCGCCTGCACGCACGTTGACCCAGGCCGCACGCAGGATCGCTTCCAGGTCCACGCCGTGGTGGGTTTCGAAGCGGCGATCCTCGACCACCATCAGCGCCGTCGGCAGAAGTGGCGGCACTTCCTGCGGCGTCACCACGATTCGATCTTCCCCATGGATTGGAAAGATGCTGCCGATCAGGAGCGGATCGAGCCGAAAGATCGGCAGCTGCGTCCCATTCATGTCGACCAATCGCGTGACGCCACCGCTGCCCGTGATCACGCTGATTGTCCGGGCTTCGCGAACCTCATCGACGAATTGCGCCCTGCGCGCGGCGATGTCGAGACGCGACCCGCGCCGTCGATAGGTCCCGGGCCGTGTGAGGTCCGACGCCCGCGTGTACTGCAACCGCGCCAGCTCCGCCTCGAGCGCATCCACCGACAGACCGAGCCCGGCATAGAGTTCGAGCGGCTGTGCAAATACCTGCGCGGGTAACGTCCAGCGCCGTCCCTCGAACTGCGACGTCACGCGCCGGTCGAGATAGAAGACAAAAATTGCGTCGGCGATGATGGCGAGAAGGGCAACCAGGATCAGCACGCGCCGCAGGCGCCGGGTTCTCCGGCTCGTTCGGGACATGAGGGTCTAAGCATTCCTCGTCGTTGAAAGGCGACAGCGTGCAGTGATTCAGGCAGCCACGGCAAGCCCGGGGTTCGAAAACGGTGCATCGCGCGCGCACCTCCACCGCGCAAGATGAACGTCGATTGCACGTTGTTGGGTCAATCCAGGACCGCGCGACGCCGTGCATTGCCCACCATTCAATGACTTCCATGGTGGCACGCGACTTGCCTCTCATCGAGCAGAGGCAAGCGACACATCATGCGACATCCGGCCGGCACACGACTGCAACACACCCGCGGCATAGTCCGCGTGTGCGAAGGATGAAGGCGCCGTGCACGGCGTTGAAACGCTCCAAACCAGGGCGCCGCGGCATCGAAGCGGCGGTCCGCTCTATGCGCCTACCGTCGCTCAAGTATCTCAAGACATTCCACGTCGCGGCCACGCGCCTGAGCTTCAAGGCGGCCGCCGAAGCTCTGTTCGTCACACCCTCGGCAGTAAGTCACCAGATTCGCACGCTCGAGGAACAGCTGGGCGTCGCATTGTTTGTCCGTGGGCCACGTGCGCTCACACTCACCGACGCCGGCGCCGGTTACCTGGAGCAGATCGATGCGTTGTTCCGGCGGCTCGAATCGGTGACGGAACAGCTGCAAGTGCGGTTCGGCCGCGCGATCGCGCGCCTGCACGTGCCACCCTTCTTCGCGAGCGAGCTGTTGCTGCCGCGGCTGGAGAAGTTTCTGGAGGCCGCGCCCGAAACGGACATCGATCTCGATACGGTTCTCGCGCCGCTCACGTCGCACCCCGCCGATGCGGACCTGTCGATCGTCGTGGGCCCGGGTCCCTGGGAAGGATTCGAAGCCCATCGCCTGTTTTCGCAGCGTTTTACTCCCGCGTGCTCGGCCCGACTGCTCGAGCGCGCGCCGATACACAGCTTCGATGACCTGAACGGCCAGATACTGATCGTTCACGATGCGCGGCGCGATGCCTGGGATCGGTGGGCGGAGACGCACGGCATCGCGAGCCTGACGCCGCGCACGCTGTTGCGCGTCGACACCATGTTCGCCGCGGCTGAAGCCGCGGAGCAGGGGCTGGGGATCGCGCTGGTGTCGGTGCCGCTCGGCCTGCGGCGCTTCGAGAACGGCTCGCTCGTACGACTGTTCGCGGCCGAGCTCGACAGCGGCGACAGTTACTTTCTGCTGCATCGTGCGGAAGACGGTGCGCGGCGCGAAGTGCAGGCGCTGAAGGAATGGTTGCTCGAGGAGTTTCGCGCCGATGCATGAGCGGATTCGCTGGGTGCTCAAAAAATGATCAGTTGTCCCCTTACGCGGCGCTGCCTAGATTGCGATCGTCCGCTGACAGATCGGGCAATTGCAATCAAGGAGAGCCAACCATGATTACTCGCACACTTTCATGTCTCGTCACCGCGGCATCGCTCGTGGTGTTGCCGGTGGTGGCCACAGCCGGTAGCGCCGAGAAAGCGGTGTCCACGTGCTCGGAGGCATTCATTCAACATCTTTCGACAACGTATGGGCCAGCGAACTATCGCGTCGCCAAGCCCGCGGGAATCGCGATAACGGACAGTCCGGTCACTGCCTATCACAAGCGCCGGATCGAGCTCACGCTCACCGCAGTGGAGAAGAGCTCCGGCAACTTGATCGCCATGATGGAGTGCACTGCCAAACCGTCCGGCGAGCTGATCGCGACCACGCATGTCCCGGCCGATTCAGCGCGCGCCGCGGCTCTGCGCCTGTCCGCGCGCAATACGAAGTGAGGCGCTGACCCCAAACAGCGTTCCTACTGCCTCCCGGATCCGGGTCGCCGAGCACCCCTCTTCTCGGTCGGGCTCGGGTTCGGGAGGTCCTCTTGAGCCCCGCCTGTCAACCGCCAGCCGCCAGACCCGTTAACCCTCTGTTGAGTGGTCTACTCGCGAGGTGTGCCATGTCCCGAGTGCTCTTTGCGGCCCTGCTGGCCGCGTTCATGGTTGCGGGTTGCGCTTCCAGTGCGTCGAGCAAGGTCTATCCGCGCCACCAGGCGCAACAGGCCTGGACCGTCGAGTACGGCAAGGTTGCCGGCGTCGATGCCGTCACCATCGAAGGCGAACGCACCTACCTTGGACGCGTCGGGGGCGGATACATCGGTTACGAAGTCGGACGCGCGGCCGTTGACGGATCAGGACGCGGTGTTGCGGGTGCTGTCGGCGCCGTCGCTGGTGCCGTGGCGGGCGACGCGATCGAGGAGCGCGTGACGCGTCAGGATGGACTGCAGATCACGATTGACCTCGACAAGGGTTCAACGATTGCCGTCGTCCAGGCGGACGATCAGCAATTCCAGGTCGGCGAGCGCGTCAAGGTCCTGCGCGGACATCGTGGGGCCGCGCGGGTAGCGAAGATCTAAGGCACCCTCACTCCAACCCTCTCCCGCAAGCGGGAGAGGGAGTGGAAAGCGTCACTTCAGCATGCTCACGATGTAGCCGCCGGACTTCTCGTCATGTTCAAGCTTGACCAGGCCGCGCACCTGTGCTTCTTCGAGCAGATCATTGAATCCGGCAAAGCCGTGATAGGACTCGTTGAAACCGGGCAGGCGCCGCTTGAGTGCCTGCTTCACCATTGAGCCCCAGATCTTTTCCTCCTCGCCGCGTTCCTTGATGAGCGCCTCGAGAGTCCCGACCACCAGGTCGAATGCCTCCTGCTTCTTTTCTTCTTCTCCCTTGCGCACCGGCTTCTCGCCTTCGGGCTTTACCGCGGCCTTCTTCGGCGCTGCGCGCCGCTGGCTCGCCTTCTCGCGCACCAAGTCGTCGTAGTAGATGAACTCATCGCAGTTCGCGATCAGCAGGTCCGAGGTCGAATTCTTGACGCCGATGCCGATCACAACCTTGGCGTTCTCGCGCAGCTTGCTCACCAGCGGCGAGAAATCTGAATCACCGCTGATGATGACGAACGTATCCACGTGCGCCTTGGTGTAACAAAGATCGAGCGCATCGACGACCATGCGGATGTCGGCGGAGTTCTTGCCCGACTGGCGCACGTGCGGAATCTCGATCAGCTCGAACGACGCCTCGTGCATGGCGGCCTTGAACTGCCGGTACCGATCCCAGTCGCAGTAGGCCTTCTTGACCACGATGCTGCCCTTGAGAAGCAAGCGCTCGAGCACTTTCCGCATGTCGAACTTGTCGTACTTGGCTTCCGCGACGCCGAGCGCGATGTTCTCGAAGTCGCAGAAAAGGGCCATATTGTGGATCTCTGTCGTCGCCACGATGGGTTCTCCCGGGCTGTGGTCGCGGGCGAAGTTTACGGGACTTTCACGCTCTGTCGCCAAAAATAGACGCTTCGACCGCTTGAGGGCGGCATCCCGAGTGCTGCATAGTCCAAGCCCTAACGAGTGAGCGCGCGGCCTCGAGGGGAAGCTCAATGCGCGATCCCAAGGATCCGTCCGTCAAGACGCCGGAAGCGATTCGCCTGGTTCCATCACGGGCCGAAGGCGCGCGCGTGCTTTACGTCATCAATCTCAGCGCCTCGACGACTCCGATGCCGCTCGAGATGCCCGAGGTCCGGGGCTTTTTCGATCTCGCGGTGTTTCGTTCGCGGCGGCTGGAGGACGGACGCGACCGTTACCGATTGCATCTCGGCTATTTCGAGTCGCGGGGCGACGCCGAACGCGCCCTACCGGAAGTACAGCGCCGATACCCGACCGCGTGGATCGCCGCCGCGCCGCGCAGCGGACTCGGCTCGCTCGATGACACCGACGTTTCCGAGTTCCGCCTGCTTCATTCACCGGCGCGCGTCCTGCCCACGGAAAGCGCACTGGGTGAGGCAGGGAAGGAACCCGGCGCGGTTCCGGCCGCCGCGCCGCAGCGCTACGTGGTGCAGCTGGTGTGGTCGGAAGAGCGCATCGATCCCGGCCAGATTCCGCAGCTCGCGATCTACGACGCCTACACGGTCTATACCGTCACGCTGATGCGCGGCGGCAAGCGGCTATATGGCGTTCGCCTGGGTTTCTTCACCAGCGTGACCTCGGCGCGACAGATCGCGCTCTACGTGCGACCCGATTTCCCGGGCGTGGCCGTCGTGCCAATCAGCAGCCGCGAATTCGACGTCGCGCGCACGATCGCCTGGCATCGCGAAGCCCGCACCGTGATTGGTGCCGACGCAGAGTCGATGCCGATGCCGGCGCAGGGGCAAACTCCGGCTGCGCCGGCATCAATCGGCGCGCCCGAACAGAACGCGCCGGTGGCATCGACTGCAGCTGCGCCCGCCCACCCCGCACCGGTCGCTGCGCAATCAGCGCCGGCAATTGCACCAGGACCTGCGCCGGTTGCTGCTGCCGACCCCGTCAAGGTCGTGTCGGCAAAGCTCGTGAAATCGCCCACGCCGACACCCACGATGTTGGCGCGCGAGCAGTCGCGCAAACGACGCCCCGCGTTCAGCCGCGAAGAGCTGCTTGAGGCACTCGGGGCCAACGATCTGTCTCTGCCGCGCAGGCGGCATGATCCAGTCACAGAACCCGGAATGCAGTATCCGGGCGTCGGTCCGGCTACCGGCGTCAGCGCGCCCAAACGCGAATCGAAGCTCGGGCGCCTACTCCATCGCCTCACGAACCGGCACCGCTAGTCTCCCTTTCCTGCGTGCCGGAGCGGACCGCGGTGAGGGTCCACTCCCGCTCCCGCTTGCGGGAGAGGGTTGGGGTGAGGGACCGTCATCGCTTCCCAGACGAGTAAGCCGCTGGCGGCATCGAGCGCGATGAGGCGGCCATCGATCATGCCGACGTGCACTTTGTAGTTCCACGCGGCAGCGCCACGATTGACGAGTTCGCAGCAGGCGTTCACCGCTTATTCGCGCGGCACCTTGGGATCCTACGTCCACAGCAGCGCACCGCGGCGCGCGTCGAGAGCATGCACGCGACTCCAGCTGCTCGTGACGTAAATGACGCCATCGACAACCAGGGGCGTCGCTTCTCGTGGGCGTGCGTCGAGGGGCAGATCGCGATGCCACGCGAGCTTGAGCTCGGCGACGTTTTGCGAGGTGATCTGCGTGAGGGGACTGAAGCGGTGCTCGTCCTAGGTGCGGCCGTGAGTCATCCAGTTGCGAGGATCTCTCCCGGTCGTGCCCAATCGTGCCGCATCGACTGCGGAAAGCTCGACATCCTTGGGCCGCGTCGTATCCGCTGTGCCGTCCTCGCCGCGATTGCACGCGGCGAGGAGGCACGCGAAGCTCAAACCAACGAACGCAAGTCGTCCCGACTTGCGCGCGCGGGGACTAGAAGCGGCGCGGTCGCCCGCCACCGGTGCGTGGCTTGTCCTGCGCCTCGTTGACACGCAACGGGCGGCCATCCATCTGGTGGCCGTTAAGGCTTTGAATCGCCCGGGCTGCATCGGAATTCGACATCTCGACGAAACCGAAGCCTCGTGGCCGGCCCGTGTCGCGATCGGCGATCAGCGTAAGTGATTCGACAGTCCCGAACTGCGCGAACAGCGCGCGCACGGATGCCTCATCAGCGGTAAACGGCAGATTGCCGACATAGATCTTGGTCATGAAGAGTCACTCTCTAAGGAAATGAAGTTAAAAGGAATCGCGCCCTGACGGGACGACTATCTGGCTCGAGGAAAACTCGGATGTTTGGGCCCGGACCGGGTCGGTAGCGCCGGATCGGCGAACGAAGTCAGGGCAGACATAGGGAAAGCGCACAAGCCGGCGCGCACTTTACACGAATCCCGCCCCGGCGTCGAAACGAAGGCTCCTGACGGCCCCCTTAGACGCAGATTTTGCTCGTATTTATCCCCGTCAGGACCTAAGGTAGGCACATGAGTATCGCCTTCCGGGCCGCGGTATCCGCGGCCGTCACCGAAGAGCCCTATGCCCTAGCCTCCATCACCCCGGCGACCTCCCCGGTGGCCGAAGACGCGCGCGACTGGCATTGCTACGTCATCACGCAGGGCACCAACCGGATCGTTGGCCACCGCCCCGGCAGTCTCGAGTCCGTGCGCCTCGCCGCGGAGGATCTGGTGGGCCGTTTGAACGCCCGCCGCAGCGTCCCCTCCGGACGCCGCAACCTGGTCATCGGCCCCACGAAGAAGTCATAACAGCTGCCGACGCCAGTCAAGGTCGCCAGGCAGCTAACGCTGAATTCGATTGCGGCCTCTTCGCGCGCGAGAACTCGCGCCAGAGTAGCGCGCGCAAGTGCAAGCTCGAGCCCAACTTCGGGAACCCCGATCGCCGGCGTAGCATTAAAACTGGCAGCGTCGGACATTCTCAACTCAGGGGACAACCATGTTCATGAATGCCGTGTGGCTCTTTGCGGTCGCCGCGCTCGTCGGCGTCTATATGGCCGTGCTGCACTTTCGCGGCCGTACCCCGCCGCCTGTGGCCGCCGCCGTGTTGCACGGCGTGCTGGCGGTTTCCGCCGTGGTCGCCTTGCTAATGGGCGTGATGGCGACCGGTTGGGGGACCGTGCAGGCCAAGGCGCTCGGGATTTTTGTCCTGGCCGCGTTGGGTGGCCTGTATCTCGTCAGCTTTCACTTCCGCGGCAAGGCCTTGCCGAGCGCGGTCGTGGTCATTCACGGCATGGTGGCTGCGATCGCCTTCCTGATTCTCGTGGTCGCCGTGTTCGCAATCGCATGACCCGTGGCTCTTGAGTCGA
>Ga0209640_10000171_pt1 | contig 45936 bp, 47 predicted proteins | sample RifCSP10_1_FD_184018 | JGI IMG/M metagenome (GOLD analysis project Ga0209640, IMG submission 184018) | Soil microbial communities from Rifle, Colorado - Rifle CSP2_sed 10_1 (SPAdes) (version 2) | ecosystem: Environmental > Terrestrial > Deep subsurface > Rock core/Sediment | place: Rifle...
CGCGACGTAGGCGTCTTCGACGGCCTTGCCGTATTCGGCCCGCGCCTCGGCGGTGCCGCGGAGTTTTTCGAACTGCGAGATGTCGGCCCCGGAGATGAAGGCCTTGTCGCCGTCGCCCGCGACCACGATCGCGTGCACGGCGGGATCGGCGTCGAGAGCGGCGAGAGTCTCGGGAACCGCGCGCCACATGTCGTAGGTCATCGCGTTCAGCCTGAGCAGGTTCGAGAACCGCACCGTGGCGACCGCACCCTCGCGCGTCGTGATCAATCGTGCCATGCGCCTCCCTAAATGGTTCCGTGTTTCCTGAACTCCGCGATTTCGGCGTCGCCGTAGCCGATCTCGCGCAGCACTTCGTCGGTGTGCGCGCCGCGCTCGGGCGTGGCGGAGACCAGGCGCGCGGGCGTGCGCGACAGCTTCACCGGCTGGTTGATGATGCGGAGCCTGCCCAGGCGCGGGTGTTCGACTTCGGCCGCAGTCTGGAGGTGCTGAACCTGGGGATCGGCAAACACCTTGTCCATGGCGTAGATCGGACCGCACGGAACGCCCGCGCGATTCAGGATCTCCACCCACTCGGCGCTCGTTTTTTTGGCGAGTGCCCGGTCGATTTCTGCGTTGAGCGCCTTGCGGTTCTTCGCCCGGCCTTCCGCGTCGCTGAAGTCCGGATGCCCTGCGAGGTCCGGGCGGCCGATCGCCTCGCACAGACGCATCCACATCGCGCTGCCCGTCGCGGCCACGTTCATGTATCCGTCCGCGGTAGCGTAGGCGGAGGTCGGCATGCTGGTCGGATGGTCGTTACCCGATTGCGGCGCGACCTCGCCCGACATCGTGTAGCGTGCCGCCTGGAAATCGAGCAACTGGATTCCGGCCTGCAGCAGATTCGATTGCACCCACTGGCCTTCGCCGGAAGATTCGCGCTCGAGCAGCGCGGTCACCACGCCCAGCGCGGCGAGCAGGCCCGCCGCGACGTCGGCGACGGCCGCACCGACGCGCATCGGCCCGCCGCCCGGATGCCCGGTCACCGACATGATGCCGGAGAGGCCCTGCGCGATCTGGTCGAAGCCGGGCCGGTCGCGGTAAGGGCCCTCCTGCCCGAAGCCCGAAACGCTCGCAAGAATGATGCGCCGGTTGATCCTTTTCAGCGATTCGTAGTCGATGCCGAGGCGATCCTTGACGTCCGGCCGGTAGTTTTCGACCACGACGTCGGCGGTCTTTACCAGGCGCATGAAGATTTCCCTGCCTTCCGGCGCCTTCAGGTTGAGCGTCATCGAGCGCTTGTTGCGGTGCAGGTTCTGGAAGTCCGGGCCGTCGCGCGGGCCGCCCATGTCCTCGACGACCGTGGATTCGATCTTGATCACGTCCGCGCCGAAATCGGCGAAATGCCGTACGCAAGTCGGCCCCGCGCGCACGCGCGTCAGATCCAGAATGCGGAACCGGGCGAGCGCGGGTGAGGCGGAGATCCTGGGCATGCGCGGCGAATCCTACTTTGCCTGCCGCAGGCGCTCGCGCACCAGGTCGATGTGGCTGCGCAGGGCGTACAGCTCGTCGGTGTACGAAAGCGGCACCGTGACGCGCGCCGCCTTTGCGTCAAGCTTGTTCAGTTCGTCGAGCAGTTCACTGGGCGCGGTATCGCCCCGGCCGGCCTCGTTCTCGATCGCGCGCAGGTGCCGGTACCAGCGGAAGATCCGCGAGCGCACGCGGAACGCATAGAGCGGCGGCACCACCCGGCCGAGCGGAATCAGGATCGCGATGATCGAGATCAGCGCAACCCACATGCGGTCGATCAGGTTTGCCAGCCAGAACGGCAGGTAGCGCTGCAGCAGCGGCGGGCCGCTGCGATAGTAACGTTCGGCTTCCCGGGCGAGCGGCAGCTCGACGTTCTTCGCCGATGGATACTGCCCGGCGCGCGCGATCCATCCGGGCTCGCCGTGGATCTTGTGCGCCGCCTGAACGAAGAGCTGAATCAGCGCCGGATGGGTGCGCTCGCGCGCCACCAGCATCGTCGTAGGCGCGATCAGGCGCACGTCGCGCGACGGAATGTCCCGCGGCAGGTCGGCAACGCCGCGCGGCAGCACCGCCGGGCCGAGGTACGCGAAGCGGCGCGAGTAAGCCTCGGCCTGCTCGAACTCGAACAGCGCGATTCCGGGCTCGAAGAGCAATGCCTGCACCACCGGGGCCTCGGGCGCGGACACGAGCACGATGGCGTCCAGCGAGCCGTCGAACAGGGCGGCCACGGCTTCACCCTGATCGCGCCGGTCCAGTTTCAGGCTCTCGCGAGCAACGCCGTTCGCGTCCATCAGCTTGATCAGGATGATGGTTGCGCCGCTGCCGCGGGCGCCCGTGTTCACGCGGAGCTGCTGCAACTGGGTGATTCGCGCAAGCGTGCCGCCGGGCAACTTCTTCGCTGCCTCCTCGCGATAGAACACCCACACCGGTTCGAGGAACAGGCTCCCCAGGGCCACCAGCGGCACGCCGCCTTTTTCCTCGTCCTTGCGCAGCGCCTCACCGGAACCGCCGCGCACGAAGCCCAGGTCGACGTTTTCCTTCTCGTCGCTGAGCAGGCGCCGGTTGCCCGACGAGCCCTCGGTGCCTCTCAGCACCACCTCGATGCCGTGGCGCTTCAGCTCTTCGCGGTAGCGCTTGCCGAATTCGGCGTAGTCGCTGTAGGTCGGCCCGGTCGCGAGCACCACGCGCCGCGGCGGCTGGGGCTTGAGCAGGAGATATGCGCCGGCGAGCAGTGCCAGCGCGATGAGCGTGAACGGCCCCGCGGTGAACAGCAGATCGCGGACCGAAAGCAGCGTGACGCGCAGTAACCGCGGCATGCGGCGACGCTGCGCCCTGGAGGGTTCCTCCGGCATTACTCCTTCGTCCGCACGATCACCGCCTCGATCGCGTCGAACGGCACCACGGCGTCGAAAAATTCCCGCCCGCCGAGCGCGCCGAGCTGCACGAACCGCGGCGTGACTTCGCGCACCACGCCGGTCAACTCGTGTCCGGAGCGCGTGCGTACCGTCACCCGCCTGGTCTTCTGCGCCGCGAGCAGCGTTTCGAGAGAATCGCTGGAAGAAATCTTCAGCTCGGCCGCGAAAGCGGGGCCTGCCGCAAGCGTTGCGGCGACCAGGAGCGTCATCATGGTGGTGCGCATGGTTCCTCCGGGGAGCGGGCCAGGGTGCGGGCAGCCGGAAAACGGCTCGGTCCTGTGCCCGAATGCGGCGATAATACCCCGACACGATGAGCATGCGGCTGCAGATTCCGGAGGGCGAAGTCGAGATTTCGGCGGTGCGGTCCACGGGCGCGGGCGGGCAGAACGTAAACAAGGTCTCCAGCGCGGTGCACCTGCGGTTCGATATCACGGCCTCTTCGCTTCCGGGAGCGGTGAAGGCGCGGCTCCTCGCCCTCAAGGACCAGCGCATCACGCGCGAGGGCGTGGTCGTCATCAAGGCCCGGCAGCACCGCAGCCGGGACATGAACCGCGAGGACGCCCTCCGCCGCCTGCATCAGCTCGTCGCGAGCGTCGCCACGCCGCCCAAGCCCCGCAAGCCGACCCGGCCGACGCGTGCCTCGAAAACCAGGCGCATCGAGAGTAAGATCAGGCGAAGCCGAATCAAGGCCCTGCGAGGCAGAGTACACTTGACCTGACGATGACCAACCTCAATCCGTTGAAGTACTGCTACCACGGTCAGCATTCGAGGCCGCGCGCCACCTTCCGCACGCTTCCCGGGGGCGAGCGGAAACGCGAAGTCTGCGCGGAGTGCTACGAGAAGATCATGGCCGACCGGAAGCTCAAGCGCCTGGCGCTGTCGGGAGCCGAACTCCCAAAGTGAGAAATCGAGGGTCCGGGGAACGGACCCCGAAGCCCTTCCGGGTGCAGGTCCCCGATGACGCGATCGCGGACCTGCGCGCGCGCCTCGACCGCGTGCGCTGGCCCGACGAGCCGCCCCTCGAACCCTGGTCCACCGGAACGAGCCTCGCGTACCTGGAGGGGCTCGTCGAGTACTGGCGAACGGGGTTCGACTGGCGCAAGGAAGAAGCGAAGCTCAACGCCTTCCGGCAGTTCACCGTGCCGCTCGGCGGGATCGAGCTTCATTTCATCCACGAGGAGGGCAGGGGCGAGGATCCGATGCCGCTCCTTCTCGCACACGGCTGGCCGGGTTCCGTTGTCGAATTCGGAAAGATCATTCCGCTGCTGACCGACCCGGCCCGCTTCGGCGGTGACGCTGCGGACGCATTCACCGTGGTTGCGCCTTCCCTTCCGGGATATGCGTTTTCCTACCAGCCCGGGCAGAGTCGCTTCGGCGTCGAGGACATCGCCGAAACCCTCGCGTCGCTGATGTCGGATGTGCTCGGCTACGAACGCTTTGCGGCGCAGGGCGGCGATTGGGGCGGGTTTGTCGCCTCCGTGCTGGGGCATCGCTACGCCGAACGCATGATCGGCATCCACCTCAATCTTCTTGCGGTGCGCCGCGACCCGAAGATGGTCGCCCACCCCACGCCGGAGGAAAAGGCGTTCCTCGGCCAGCTCAGTCAGTGGCTCAGGGAGGAAACCGGCTACCAGGCGATTCAGGGCACCAGGCCGCAGACGCTCGCCTTCGGTCTCGCGGATTCGCCTGCGGGCCTCGCCGCCTGGATCACGGAAAAATTCCGCAGCTGGAGCGACTGCGGCGGCATTCCCGAGAACGCCATCAGCCGCGACGAGATGCTCGCCAACATTTCGCTCTACTGGTTTACCGGCGCGATCGGCTCATCGTTCTGGCCGTACTATGCGCGCCTGCACGGCCCCTGGCCGATTCCCGAAGGCGCCACGGTCGGCGTGCCGACGGGATACGCCGAGTTTCCGAAGGAAATCGTGCGCCCGCCGCGTTCCATCGCGGAAAAGACCTACACCGATATCCGGCGCTGGACCGTGATGCCGAAGGGCGGGCATTTCGCCGCCCTGGAGCAACCGGAGGCGCTTGCCGCGGAGGTTCGGGAGTTTTTCCGGCCGCTGCGCAAGTCCGCGGTCGCGAGTCAGGAATCCCGGACCGAAAGCCCGCTGGCGCCGCGCGGCGCGATCAGGCGGCGCGGGTAAGCTCGCCGCTCTGGTAGTCGCGAATCGCCTGCTCGAGTTCTTCCCGCGTGTTCATGACGAAGGGGCCGTACTGCGCGACCGGCTCGCCCAGCGGCCGGCCCGCGATCACGAGGAAGCGCGAACCGTGCGGACCCGCGGTCGCTTCGATCCGATCGCCCGCCGCGAGCACCCCTGCATCGTGCGTCTTCAGCGCTTTTTCGCCGACGAGAAGCTCTCCCTCGAAGGGATAGACGAACACGCTGTAATCGTGTTGTACCGGGTGCGAAAACGTCGCGCCGCCCGGTAGCTCGACATCGAAGTAAAGCGGATCGGTCGTGAGCCCCCGGATCGGGCCGGGAATCGAGCGGCCCTCCGGATCGAAGGTGCCGGCGATCACCTTTGCGCGGCCACCGTCCGGCAATTCTGCGACCGGGATTTCCGAAGGCTGAATGTCGCGGTAGCTCGCGGGCTTCATCTTTTCCCGCGCCGGCAGGTTGACCCAGAGCTGGAAGCCGCGCATCCGCCCGCGCTCCTGCTGCGGCATCTCGGAATGGATGATGCCGCGACCCGCGGTCATCCATTGGACGGCGCCGCTTTTCAGGTCGCCGCGATGGCCGAGATGGTCCTCGTGCAGCATGTGGCCGTCGATCAGGTAGGTCACAGTCTCGAAGCCGCGATGCGGGTGCGCCGGGAAGCCCGCGATGTAGTCGTTCGGGTCGTCCGACGAGAATTCGTCGAGCATCAGGAACGGATCGACGCGCAGTCCCTGCGTGCGCCCGAGGCTGCGGCGCAGCTTCACGCCCGCGCCGTCCGAGGCGGGAACCGACTGGATGACCTGCTGCAATGCGCGCGTGCTCATGATGGTGTCCTCCATTAGACGATAGCCCGGCTCAGGCGGCAACCGCGACGGCATCGGGTGCAACCAGGCGCCGGATCGCGCGTTGGGCGCGGGCAAGGCTCTCGAGACGGCTCGCGTCACTGATCGCAAGTCCCTCGGCGTACACGAATTCGACTTCCTCGATGCCGAGAAAGCGCAGGAAGTCGCGCACGTATCCGGTCTGCGTGTCGAGCGGCGTGCCGGCAAATAGGGTCGGTCGCTCAGGCCGCTACAACACCACGGGTTTGTCGGGCAGTTCGTCGCGATTTTCGCCCTGCGGCGGGAAGTGTTTCGCAAGCAGTCGGGTGACCCGGTCGATCGCATCCAGCGCTCCTTTCTCGAAGCGGCGCTCGCGGAACGCGCTTTCCATGCCCCGGCAGATCGCGTCCCACTCGGACTGCGGCACGCGGGAGCTGATGCCGCGATCGGAGACAATCTCGATGCGCCTGTCCACGAGTTGCACGTAGATCAGCACCCCGCTGTTGTGTTCCGTGTCCCATACGCGCAACCGGGAAAAGACTTCCTCCGCCCGCGCGCGCGGGGTCAGGCCGCGCAGCAGTGCGCGCATGTCGAGCCCCGCTTCCACGGCGAACCGCAGCTCTCCCGTGTGCGTGCGTTCCGAGGCGCGGACCGCCTCGCCGATCCGTTCGAGCGCGGCGCGCGGAAACGCGCGGCGCGCGACCCAGTCCGGCGTGATCAGGTGCTTGGCGATGCGTTTCAGCTTCACGTCACCAGCCCCCGCTCGCGCCGCCGCCGCCGGAACTGCCGCCACCGCCGCTGTAGCCGCCGCCCCCGCCCGAGGACCAGCCGCCGCCCGAACTGCTCCCCCAGCCGCCGGTGCGCCCGAAACCCGCGGTGCCGCTGAACAGGTGGAGCACGAGCACGATCAAGCCGACGATCAGCGCGACGAGGAACGAGCCGACGACCACCCACACCGCGAGGCCGGCGACTGTCCCGATGAGACCGGCGCCGATGAAACGGCCGAAGAGCGCGTTCAGGACGCTCCCGGCGATGAGTACCAGGATCACGCCGGGAATCAGCAGGTCGGAGTATTGCGACAGGATCGACTGCTCGACGGCGCGCTGCGGCGTCGGCAGGAGCTGCTCGCCTTCGATGACTCTCAGGATGCGGTCGGTGCCTGCGCGCACGCCGCCATGGAAGTCGCCCTGCTTGAAGCGCGGCACGATGTCTTCCTCGATGATGCGTTTCGCCGTGGCGTCGGGAAGCACGCCCTCCAGGCCGTAGCCGACTTCGATGCGCAGCTTGCGGTCGTCCTTGGCCACGAGCAGCAGCACGCCGTCGTCCACTCTCTTGCGGCCGAGTTTCCAGGATTCCTGAACGCGCACCGCGAACTGCTCGACGGTCTCGGGTTGCGTGCTCGGCACCAGCAGCACCGCCACCTGGCTGCCTTTGCGCGCTTCGAACTCCGCGAGTGTCTGCTCGAGCGCCTGTTGCTGCGGCGCGCTGAGCGTGCCGGTCAGGTCGGTGACGCGCGCCTTGAGCGGCGGCACCGCGATCTGAGCCGCGGCGAGCGCCGAAATGACGAGCGCCGCGAGCGCGAGGAGGGCGCGGCGCACGGGCTTACTTGCCGAAGTCCACCTTCGGCGGCCGCGCGATTTCCTTCTCGCTTTCGACCGTGAACTGCGGTTTTTCCTTGAAACCGAACAGCATCGCGGTCAGGTTGCTCGGGAAGGAGCGCACGGTCACGTTGTATTCCTGCACCGCGCGGATGTAGCGGTTGCGCGCCACCGCGATGCGGTTCTCCGTTCCCTCGAGCTGCGCCTGCAGGTCGCGGAAGTTGGCGTCGGACTTGAGCTGCGGATAGTTCTCCGCGATCGCGATCAGGCGCGTCAGCGCGGAGGTGAGCTCGCCCTGCGCGGCGGTAAAGCGCTGGAACGCCGCCGGGTCGTTCACCAACTCAGGGGTAGCCTGGATCGAACCCACCTTGGCGCGCGCGTTGGTCACGCCGAGCAGCACCTGCTGCTCCTGCGCGGCGAATCCTTTCACGGTGGCGACGAGATTGGGCACCAGGTCGGCCCGACGCTGGTACTGGTTGAGGACCTCCGACCAGCTCGCCTTGATCTGCTCATCGGTCTGCTGCAGCGTGTTGTAGCCGCAGCCGCCGAGCAGCAGCGTCGCGGCGAGAAGCACGGCCAGAGCGGGTAAGCGCTTCATCGATCCTCTCCGAACGAACGAATGCGGTTCGTAGATGGGGCCGGCCCTGCGGTTTGCACGAACCGGGATCGTGCGGATTCTATAGCCATATTCCGGATCGACGAGCGACCGGGCGGCCGCTCGCGCGCTACACTGGCGCCATGACAAGCACGGAAACCGCCTTGATCGTCGGCGCCGGCAGCGGGCTGAGCGCGTCGCTCGCGCGCCTGCTCGCAATAGAGGGCGCGCATGTCGCCGTCGCGGCGCGCGATACCGCCAAGCTCGCTCCGCTCGTGAAGGAAACCGGCGCGCTGGCCATTGCCTGCGACGCCACCGATGCGGCGCAGATCGATGCAATGTTCGCAGGCGTCGAAGGAAAGCTCGGCATGCCCGATCTCGTCATCTACAACGCGAGCTACCGCACGCGGGGTCCGTTCGTCACGCTCGATCCGAAGGAAGTCGAGCGCTCGATCGCGGTCACCGCCTACGCGGGCTTCCTCGTCGCGCAAGCCGCGGCAAAACGCATGCTCCGGCGCGGCTCGGGCGCCATTTTCTTCACCGGCGCTTCGGCGAGCGTCAAGGGCTACGCCGAGTCCGCGCCATTCGCGATGGGCAAATTCGCCCTGCGGGGTCTCGCCCAGAGCATGGCCCGCGAGCTTGCCCCCAGGGGAATCCACGTCGCGCACTTCGTGATTGACGGCGGGATCCGTCCGTCCACGAGCGACCCGCGCGCCGGGCAGCGCGGCCCGGACGGCATGCTCTCGCCCGATGAAATCGCCAAGACCTACCTGCACATCCATCGACAGCACCGCAGCGCATGGACCTGGGAAGTCGAGCTGCGGCCGTGGGTGGAGCGCTTTTGATCCGTGACGCGCTTCGGCGCGCCGTCCGGCATCAGGCGATTCGTCCGCTTCCTTCAAGTTCGACTGAAGGACGTACGCCGGTTTGCAACCGGTCAAACCCGAAGCTCAGCCGTCTTCCGTCTTCTCCGGAGCGGGGATCGGGAGGCCGACCGGCAACTCTTCCCGGGAAATGCCATGCGCCCGTTCGCTGAGGACGGGGGGTGCGGCGCCTTTTTTGGGCCGCCCCGGCCGGTAATAGATGTGAAAGGGTTTGAGCGGAGGAACGGCCGGCGGCTTCTCCAGATGGCGGCAATCGGATTCCGTGGGGACGCTTGCCATCGCTCCGATCCGCCTTCCGCTCAGGAACACGGTGTAGCGCAGCATGTGCGTGGAGCCGGGAATGGGCTGCGCGACGATCTCGTATTTGCCGAGCATGAATCGCCTGTGCGGCTGAGGAGCGGCATGCTGGCGCGGCCACTCAGGCATGGCCAGCGAGGTGATACGGTTCTTGGTTCCGCTCATTGCTCTCATCCTTGTCCGATGACCCTTATATACCATATGCGAAGGCGGAGGGTCTGAAATTTCCCGCGTCGGCGGGTCGCCGACCGATGCGTTCGAAGGGTTTCAGCGACGGCGGTACCGGATCATCAGCCACCCGCCCAGCATGCCGCCCAGATGGGCGAAATGCGCAACGCCCGCCTGGGTGCCTGTGACGCCCAATACCAGCTCGAGCGCGCCGAAGACGATCACGAACACGCGCGCGGGCATCGGAATCGGCGGGAAGATCAGCATCAGCATCCGGCGGGGAAAATACATTCCGTAGGCGAGCAGCAGCCCGTAGATCCCGCCGGAGGCGCCCACGGTCGGGTGCGGCGGCGCGCCCATCCAGCCGGTCACGACCAGGTGGCTGAGCGCGGCGGCCGCGACGCTGGCGAAATAGAACGCAAGGTAGAAGCGCGGCCCGAACAGCCGCTCGATGTCGCTGCCGAACATGTACAGCGCGAACATGTTGAAGAAAAGATGCGCAACGTTCGCGTGCAGAAAGCTGTAGGTGACGAGCTGCCAGATCTCGAACGCGGGGACGGAGGACCCGGCGAGAGGTGCGGACGGCCAGAGCGCGAACCGCGTGAACAGCGACGCGTCGCCACCCGATTCGAGCAGGAACACCGCCACGTTGGCGATGATCAGCGTCCGGGTGACCGGCGGCATGACGCCATATTTCTTCTATCGTTACCGCGGGTCCAGCTCGCGATAATGCCGGAAGATTCCCTGCCGGTTGAAAGGGATGCGTCGTTGCGACGCGAGATACGCGGCGATGCGCGGCCGCGCGGCGACGCGATCGTGCAGCGCGATCGCTCCCGGGCATCTGGATTCCAGCCGCGCCATCGCGCGCGGAACGGCGTAGCGCAGGCCGGCGATCATCTGAAAGAGCGACAGATCGGCGTAGGAGAATTTCTTCCCGAGAAGAGTTCCACCCGGGTTCCGCCGCAATACTTCCTCGAAGTAGCCGAGGAATTTCGGCAACCGGTTCGTGACGAAGTCCGCCGCACGCCGCATCGCCTCGGGTTTCTGCTCCTCGTAGTACAACCCGCCCGCGATCGGGTGGTGGCTGTCGTGCACTTCGACCAGCCAATCGGCGATCGTAAGCTGCAGTTGATGCACCCAGAGCCGGTTCGCCTCGCTCCGCGGCACAAGGCCGAGACGCGGCCCGAGATAGAGCAGGATGTTCGCGGTCTGCCCGATGATCTGCTTTCCGGCCTTGAGGAACGGCGGCGCAAACGGCGGGCGCTCGACCGAGCGGCTTTCGAGGAAACGCTCGAGCTTTGCCATCCCGCCGCGCAGGCGCGCGACGTCGACGTAATCCGCGCCGGCGTCCTCCAGCGCAAGGCGCACAAACTCCCCGCGTCCCTGGATCGAGGGCCAGTAAAAAAGCTCGTAGCGCGTCTGAACGTTCCTTCAGCTCATCATGCGAAAGGACCGCCGGATCACACGGGTCGCGCAGGAGTCATCTCGATCGGCACGCCGCTCAGCACCGCATTGCCCGAAAGCGGATCGCGCAAGCCTTCGAGCAGCGCGTTGAGGCTCGCGCCCGGGCGCTTCGCGGCGAGCGACATCCTGGCCCCGGGCGCGTCGTGGCCCCAGCCGTGCGGCAGGCTCACCACGCCGGGCATCATCTCGTCGCTCACTTCGACCTGCGCCTCGATCGAGCGACCGGCGCTCGCGATGCGTGCCATGCCGCCGTGGCGCAGGCCGAGGCGTTGCGCGTCGGCCGGATTGACCAGCGCAGTACAGCGGAACGGCCCCTTGGCGAGCACCGGAAGGTTGTGCATCCAGCTGTTGTTCGAGCGCACCTGGCGGCGTCCCACGATCACCAGTTCCGGCGCGGGCCGCGCGAGGCCGGCCGCCGCGCGTTCAAGGTCTTCGAGCAGCATCGGCGGGGCGAGGTCGATCTTGCCCGACGGCGTGCGCAGGATCTCAGGCACGCGCGGGCTGAGCGGCCCCAGATCGATGCCTTCCGGCCGAGCCTGCACCTTCTCGAGATTGAGCCCGTCCGGGTTCAGCCCGAGCCGGTCGCCATAGGGGCCGGTGCGAAGCGCGAGATCGAGCAGCCTCTCCGGCCCTTGCCAGCGCGAGAGCGCCTTGAGCACGGAATCGGCCTGCTGCCCGGCCACACGGCGGACTTCCTCGGCTGCAAGCTCATCATCCATCTGGGCCACGTCGGCCCTGGCGCCCTTGCCCTGAACGATCGCGATCAGCCGCAGCAGCGTCTGCCACTCGGCGGGCTGGCCGTCCGGGCGCGGCAGCACCGGCGCGCTGTAGCGCACGGCATTGCGATAGGAAAGCTGCGGGAACGCGGCGTCGTAATGCATTTCTTCGAGCGGCGAAGATCCGGGAAGGATGACGTCGGCGTGGCGCGTGGTCTCGTTGAGATAGAGGTCGAGGCTCACCATGAAGTCGAGCCGCTCGAGCGCTCGGGCGAGGCGCCCGCCGTCGGGCGCCGAGAGCACGGGGTTGCCCGCGATCGAGATCAGCGCTTTCACCTGTCCTTCGCCGGGCGTCTCGATCTCCTCGGCGAGGCAGGTCATCGGCAACTCGCCGAACACTTCCGGCGCGCCGGAGACGCGGCTCTTGCGCCGCCCGGTGACGATGCCTTTGCCGATGCCGGGCTTGCCCATCGTGTTGGCGGCGAACGCGGCGGCTTTCGGGAACATCGCGCCGCCCGGCTCGTCGAGATGGCCGGTGAGCACGTTGAGGACATCGATCAGCCAGTTCGCGAGCGTGCCGTATTCCTGCGTGCAGGTGCCGATGCGCCCGTAGACCGCGGCGCGCCCGGTCGAGGCGAGGGTGCGCGCAAGCTCGCGAATGGTGTCGGCGGCAATGCCGCACCGCGCGCCGACTTTTTCCGCGGAAAATCCCGCCACCGCAGCCTCGAGCGGCTCGAGCCCGGCAACATGCTCGGCGAGCCGCCCGAGCCGCACCCGCTTTTCTTCAAACAGCGTGTGCACCAGCCCGAGCAGGAAGAACGCGTCGGCGCCGGGGCGGATGAACAGGTGGCGGTCGGCGATCGCGGCGGTCTCGCTGCGCCTCGGATCGACCACCACGATCCTGCCGCCGCGCGCCTGCAGCGCCTTCGCCTTGCCGCGGAAATCCGGCACCGTCCACAGGCTCCCGTTCGAGACGATCGGATTGGCGCCGAGGATCAGCAGGAAGTCGCTGCGCTCGATGTCCGGCACCGCGATCGAGATCCAGTGGCCGAACATCAGCCCGCTCGAAAGCTGTTTCGGCATCTGGTCGAGGGTCGAGGCGGAGTAGAGGTTGTGCGTCCCGAGCGCCTTGCCGAGGCGCGGAAAGTAGAGCAGCAGCCCGATGTTGTGAACGGTCGGGTTGCCGATCACCATTGCGACCGCGTGCGGGCCGTGCCGTGCGACGATCGGCGGGAGCCGCCGCTCGATTTCGGCGAAGGCCTCGTCCCAGCCCGCCTCGACAAAACGCCCGTCGCGCTTGATCAATGGCGTGCGCAGGCGGTCGGGGTCTTCGTGCAGGTCCTTGAGCGCCACGCCCTTGGGGCAGATGTAGCCGGCGCTGAATACGTCCGCGTCATGGCCGCGGATGCCCGTGACATGGCCGTTGGCAATCCTCAGCTCCAGGCCGCAGCAGGCCTCGCAGATCGGGCAGATGCGATGGGCGATGGTCTCTCCGGCGTGGCTGGTCATGGCGCGAATCTCCTCCGAGGGACCGCATCTTCGCCGCGAAACCGTGCGCTGGCAACGCACCGCTTCGACGTCGATCCCGACGCCGCACGCCGCGGTTCAGCCCCCTACTCCGCTACCCCCTTTGCTTTCAGCACCTGCCAGACTTTTTCCGGCGTGATCGGAATGTCGATGTGCGTGATCCCGAGATGGCGCAGGGCATCCACCACCGCATTCGCGATCGCGGGTGGCGCCCCGACCGTCGCCGATTCGCCTACGCCCTTCGCGCCGAGCGGATGGTGCGGCGAGGGCGTCACGGTCATGTCGGTCTCCCAGTGCGGAGTCTCGAGCGCGGTGGGGACGTAGTAGTCCATGAAGCTGCCGCCGGAGATATTGCCCTCGTCGTCGTAGCTGATCTCCTCGAAGAGCGCCGGCGCGAGCCCCTGCGTCAGGCCGCCGTGGATCTGGCCTTCGACAATCATGGGGTTGATGATGTTGCCGCAGTCGTCCACCGCGACAAAGCGCCGCACCGTGACCACTCCCGTGCCGCGATCGATGTCCACGACGCAGATGTAGCTGCCGAACGGGAACGTGAGGTTGGGCGGATCGTAGTAATGCACCGCTTCCAGCCCCGCTTCCATGCCCTGCGGGTGATTGGTGTAGGCCGCGAATGCGCACTCCTGGATGGTCTTCGACTTCTGCGGCGCGCCCTTGACGGAAAATTTCCCGGGTTCCCACACGAGATCGTCCTCGCGCACTTCAAGCAGGTGCGCGGCGAGCTTTCTCGCCTTGTCCCGGATCTTGCGCGCCGCCATTGCGCCGGCCGCGCCGGCGGTTGGCGTCGAGCGGCTCGCGTAGGTGCCGAGGCCGTAGGGCGCGGTATCGGTGTCGCCTTCCTCGACCTGGATATCGGAGGCCGGAATGCCCAGCTCCTCGGCGACGATCTGCGCGTAGGTCGTTTCGTGGCCCTGGCCCTGGCTCTTGGTGCCGAAGCGCGCGATCGCCTTTCCCGTCGGGTGAACGCGGATCTCGGCCGAGTCGAACATCTTCAGTCCCAGGATGTCGAAATCGCGCGATGGCCCCGCGCCGACGATCTCGGTGAAGCTCGAGATGCCGATGCCCATCAGCTCGCCGCGGCTGCGCTTTTCGGCCTGCTCCTTGCGGAGGGCATCGTAGCCGATGAGATCCATCGCCTTCTTCAGCGCTGCATGGTAATTGCCGCTGTCGTACTCCCAGCCGAGCACCGACTTGTAGGGAAACTGCTCCGGCTTGATGAAGTTCTTCAGCCGCAGTTCCGCGGGGTCCATGTTCAGCTTCTGTGCGAGCGCGTCGGTCGCGCGCTCGATCGCGTGCACCGCTTCCGTGACGCGGAACGAGCAGCGGTACGCGACACCGCCCGGCGGCTTGTTGGTGTAGGCGGCATCGACTTCGCAAAAGGCGTGCTTGAGATCGTAGGAGCCGGTGCAGATCGAGAACAGGCCCGCGGGGTATTTCGACGGATTGGCCGACGCGTTGGCGTAGCCGTGATCGGCCACCGTCTTGATCCGCAGCGCGGTCATGGTGCCGTCCTTCTTCGCGCCCAGTTCCACTTTCATGTGGTAATCGCGCGCGAAGGAATCCGCCTGCAGGTTTTCCATCCGGTCCTCGATCCACTTCACCGGCTTGCCGATGACGACCGAAGCCGCCACCGCGATGACGTAGCCCGGGTACACCGGCACCTTGCCGCCGAAGCCGCCGCCGATGTCGGGCGAGATGATGCGGATGCGCTCTTCCGACAATCCCACGTGGCCGGCGACGAGGGCGAACACCGTGCGCACCGCGTGCGGCGCCTGCGTAGTCATGTACACAGTGAGCTTGCCCTGCGCGGCGTCGAAGTCGGCGATGCAGCCGCAGGTCTCCATCGACGCGACGTGGATGCGCGGCAGGTAGACGTTCTCGCTTACCATCACTTCGGCTGCGGCGATCGCCTGGTCGGCGTCCGCGCGATTTCCCGCCTCCCAATGGAAGGCGAGGTTGTCCTTTTTGTCCTTCTTGTCGGTGCGCAGCACCTGCGCGCCCGGCGCAAGCGACTTGTGCGGATCGACGATCGGCGTCAGCGGCTCGTATTCGACCTCCACCGCCTCGACGCCGTCGGCGGCGATGTAGCGCTCGGTGGCGATCACCGCGGCCACCTCCTGCGCCTGGTACATCACCCGGTCGGTGGGAAGCACCATCTGCGTGTCCGCCGAAATGGTCGGCATCCAGTGCAGGTTGTACTTGGCGAGCGTCGCGCCGTCGATCACCGCGAGCACGCCGGGAATTTTCAGCGCCGCCTCGGTATTGATCTTCTTGATCTTCGCGTGCGCATACGGACTGCGAACGATGTCCATGTAGAGCATCCCGGGCAGCACGATGTCGTCGACGTAGCGGCCCTGGCCGCGGATGAAGCGCGGGTCCTCCTTGCGCTTCATGGAGTGGCCCATGCCGCATATCCTGGCGTCGGTTTTGGGAGCAGTCATCGGAGTTCTCCTAGCGCATTTTTTCGGCCGCGTACTGCACGGCGCGGACGATGTTCACATACCCGGTGCAGCGGCACAGGTTCCCCGAGATCGCCTCGCGGATTTCCTGCTCGCTGGGATTGTTGTTCCGCTCGAGCAGCGCGCTCGTGGTCATCAGCATTCCCGGGGTGCAGAAGCCGCACTGCAGGCCGTGCTTCTCGGTGAAGCCTTCCTGCACCGGATGGAGCTTGCCGCCTTGCTCCAGCCCTTCGACGGTGGCGATCTTGCAGCCGTCGGCCTGCACGGCGAGCACGGTGCACGACTTGACCGGAACGCCGTCCAGGATCACGGTGCACGCACCGCAGTGGGACGTGTCGCAGCCGACATGCGTGCCGGTCAGCCGGAACACTTCGCGGATGAGGTGCACCAGCAGCAGACGGGATTCGACTTCCGCTTCGCGCGCGGTCCCGTTCACCGCAACGCTGATCCTGTGCTTTGCCATGGGCTATTTCCCTCCCGCGCGCGCGAGCGCCTTGTGCAACGCGCGCCCCACGAGGACGCGGGCCATTTCCTTCTTGTACTCGACCGAACCGCGCCGGTCGGCGCTGGGCTCGCTCTTCGCCGCCGCCATCCGCGCGGCCTCGGCGATGGTCTTTTCGTCGGGCGCCTTGCCGACCAGAAACTTCGCCGCATCGGTGGCCTCCACCGGCGTCGGCCCTGCGTTGGTCAGCCCGATGCCGGCGCGCTCGATGGAGCCGTTACCGGCAACCGTGACCTGCACCGCGGCGGCGGCGGCCGCGAAGTCTCCGGTTTTGCGTTTCAGTTTGAGGTAGGCGCCTCCGCTTCGCGGCGGAGGTATTGGAATGCGGATCTGCGTGAGGATCTCGTCGGGCGCCAGTGCCGTGGTGTAGAGCGCCTTGTAGAACTGGTTCGCCGCGATGCTGCGCTCGCCCTTCGGCCCGCGTGCCACCAGCGTGGCGCCCAGCGCGAGCATGATCGCCGGCTGATCGTTCGCCGGATCGCCGTTCGCCAGGTTTCCGCCCACGGTCCCGCGGTTTCGCACCAGCGGGTCGGCGATCAGCGGGACGGCGTCACCGAGGATCGGATACCTGGTGCGGATCAGCTCGGAGCGCTCCAGCGCGGCCTGCCGGGTCATCGCACCAATGGTGAGAAAGCCGTTTTCTTCCCTGATGGCGTCGAGCCCGGGGATGCGCCCGATATCCACCAGGTGCGCAAACGAGCCGAGGCGCAGCTTCAGCACTGGAAGCAGGCTCATGCCGCCCGACAGCACCTTGGCTTCGCTGCCGTGGCGCGCCAGCAAACCGATCGCCTCGTCGAGAGATGACGGACAGTGATAATCGAATGCCGCAGGAATCATCGGTCCTCCTTTTTCCGCGCGTGGCGCAGCTCCTCAGCCCAAGACCGGAACGGCGAGGCAGCAAACTACCTCAGGCCACGACCCGGAGCAAGCGTTCGAGCGACTCCAGATTGTGAGCCGGGCCGAAGTGATCGACGAATTGCAGCGCAACACGCATGCCTTCGGCCTCCGGCTTGTAGCGCGGGTCGCCGAGCAGGGGGTTCAACCACAGGATCCGGCCGGCGCGCTCGCGCAGGGCACGCATGGCCCGCGCGAGCACCCTTGCATCGCCGTGGTCGAGGCCGTCGCTGAACACGAGGACGGTCGTATGCCGATGGACGAGCGCACCGAGGTACTGCGCATTGAACTCTTCCAGGCAGCCGCCGATGCGCGTGCCTCCCGACCAGTCCCGGACGCCCGCGGAGAGCCGTTCGAGCGAGCGCGCGACCTGCGCGGGCGAAACCATGCGGGTCACGCGCACGAGCGAGGTGTTGAACGCGAAAATCTCGACGCGCCGGATGGTGCGGCGCAGCGCAAAGGCGAACGCAACGAGCATGCGGGTGTAGGCGTCCATCGAACCGCTCGTGTCATACAGGACCACAAGGCTCGGTTCATCGATCGCGCGGGCGCGGCGGGCGAGCTTCAGGAAATCGCCTTCGCTTCCCAGCGCGTGCCGGAAACTGCGGCGCAGATCCACCATGCCGCGCGCGCGCGTGGGAACAAGGCGCCGCGTCCGGCGGGCGGCGAGCCGCGCCTCGAGACGCGCGAGCAGCCGCTCGAGCGCGGCGATCTCATCCGCAGTGCAGCGCTCGAAGGATTTGCGCCGAAGAACGGGGTCGGGGCTGTAGCCCGGAGTGTCGCCGGCGGGATCTTCGCCGCTATCGGGTGCGACGAGGCGCACGCGCTCGCCGTCCCACTGCCATTGCATCGGCCCGCGATGGTCGCGCGGCAACGCCTGGCGCGGCGAGTTGCCGCGGGGCGCCGTGGTCCCGTCCCAATATTCCTCGAACAGCCGGTCGAAGAGGTCCCACGCTTCGCGCGGCACCTTGAACGCGATCCGCAGCGCGCGGTGCACCTCGTCGCGATCGAGCAGATCGACGAGCGTGAGCGCGGTCGCCGCATCGATCTCGTCGCCCAGCCCGACGCGCACGTCCCGGGCGCGCAGCGCGCCGGCAAAACGCGCGAGCTGCGCGATCAACCCGTGCGCGCCGTCCTTCATCGATTCGTCCGCTACCGCTCAGTCGCCTGCCGCCGCGTAGGCGAGCAGTTCGGCGACCGCTTCCTGGCCGGTGGCCTTGAGGTCGTGCTCGTCCTTGAGCAGGCAACCGAGCGTCGCGAATACCGTTTCCGCGTCGAGCGCGTTCCGGTGCAGGCGCAGGAGCGCCTGCGTCCAGTCGATCGTTTCGGCGACTCCGGGGAGCTTCCGCAGTTCGCGCGCGCGCAGCCGCTGCACGAAGCGCGCCACCGCGCGGGCGAGCTGCCCGTTCACGCCGGGCACCTTGCTCTCCAGAATGCGAATCTCCTTCTCCAGCGTGGGGTGCTCGACGAACAGATACAGGCAGCGCCGCCGCAGCGCGTCGCTGATCTCGCGCGAGCGGTTGGAGGTGAGCAGCACGAAGGGCACGTGCTCGGCGCGGATCGTCCCCAGTTCGGGGATCGTGATCTGGAAATCCGACAGCACTTCGAGCAGGAACGCTTCGAATCCCTCGTCGGCGCGGTCGACCTCGTCGATCAGCAGCACCGCCGGGCCTTCGCGCCGCGTGATCGCGCGCAGCAGCGGGCGCTCGAGCAGGTACTCGCGCCCGAAGATCAGCTCCTCGAGCCTGCCCGGGTCGTGCCCTTCGCGCTCGGCGATCTTCAGGCGCAGCAACTGCCGCTGGTAGTTCCACTCGTAGAGCGCGGTGTGGGTGTCGAGCCCCTCGTAGCACTGAAGCCGCACCAGTTCGGTGCCGAGCATGCGCGCGAGCACCTTCGCGATCTCGGTCTTGCCGACCCCCGCCGCGCCCTCGACCAGAAGCGGCCGGCGCATCTCGCGCGCAAGGAACACCGCGGTGGCAATGGCGGGCTCGGCGATGTAGCCGCAGCGCTCCATCTCCGCCTGGACGGAGCGTATCTCCTCGTTCATGCCTCCGGCTGCGCTCCGAGCGGACGGATGCCGATGATGACGCGATAGATCGCCACGCTCACCACCATGCCCCAGACCATGCCGCCGATCATGCCCCCGAGCATCGCCGGCACGCCGCCGCTGCCGAACCATGCCGCGAGCCTGTAATAGAGCATCACGCCGGCGATCATGCCGGCGATCATCCAACCGGAACACGTGATGTTCTGCACGAAGCGCGCGCAGAACTGCCGCCTGCACCCGGGACGCATGCGCCGCAGCCACGCGAGCGCGCCGAGGCCTCCGGCGACCATGCCCAGGTGCATCGCGGGCAGCCACTCCACGTGCAGTTGCGCCACGGCGAGAAAATCCGGCGCGCGCGACACGCACATCGAGGCAATCGCCGCGAGCCCCGCGCGCTGCACGTCGAACGCGAGCCCCGTGAGCATGCCGAGGGTGCCCAGCAGCATCATCGCCTGCGGCGCGGTGATCCCGACGCGCGCCGGGCGCAGCCAGCCGAGTGCGACAAAGCCTGTGAGGACAGAGAACGCCGTCACCGCGAGCCACACCAGCTCGCGCGCCTCCCGCAGCGCAGCAAGCTGCCACCACCAGGCCGCGCCAAGCACAACCAGCGCGCACGCCGCCATGGTGTGCCTGCGGACGGTACCCGCGAACGCCGTCGCGATTGCGCTCATCGCCCAGCCTTTTACCAGAAGGGCGCATGGTCCGACAAATCGTCCGGACAAGGCGGATTGAAAGGCTTCAGCCGGTCTTCCAGGAATCCCTGAGCGTCACCGTGCGGTTATATCCGCTCCGATCGCGAACGAAGTAGCCGTGCCGCTCGAACTGGAAGCGTTCCTCGGGTTTCGCGTCTTTCAGCGCCGGTTCGAGCTGTGCGGTGATGATTTTCATTGAGTCCGCGTTGATGTCGTCGAGCCACGAGTGCTCGCCCCTCTCCCCTGGCCCCTCGCCCGCAGAGGGGAGAGGGGAACCTGGTTGGGGCACTTTGAAGAGCCGGTCGTAGAGGTGCACTTCGGCGGCATAGGCGTGCTTCGCGCTGACCCAATGGATGTTGCCCTTTACCTTCACCTTTTCCGCACCGGGCGTGCCTGATTTCGTGTCCGGGTCGTAGGTGCAGCGCACGGCACCGGTGGCTTCGTCGTACCCGAGGCATTCGACGACGTAGCCGTAGCGCAGCCGCACGCGGTTGCCGGGGAAGAGGCGGAAGTAGCCTTTCGGCGGCGTTTCGGCGAAGTCTTCGCGCTCGATCCACAGCTCCTGCGAGAAGGGGACAGGGCGCTTGCCCCAGTCGGGCTTTTGCGGGTGGTTCGGCACTTCGCAGAGTTCTTCCTTTTCTGCCGGATAGTTCTCGATGACCAGTTTGACCGGATCGAGCACCGCCATGCGGCGCGGGGCAACCTCGTTCAGGTGCTCGCGCATGCAGTCTTCGAGCACGGAAAAATCGATCCACGAATCGGCTTTCGCCACGCCGATCCGCTCGGCGAACAGGCGGAAGCCCTCGGGCGTGTAGCCGCGCCGGCGCGCGCCCACGAGCGTGGGCATCCGCGGATCGTCCCAGCCCTCCACGCGGCCTTCCTCCACGAGCTGGATGAGCTTGCGCTTGGAGAGCACGACGTAGGTGAGGTTCAGGCGCGCGAACTCGATTTGCTGCGGCAGCGGCAGTTGCAGCATCCCCGGATGCCGGATGTTCTGGGCATCAATCCAATCCTCGGCGAGCCGCTCGTTGAACCAGTCGTACAGCGGCCGGTGGTCTTCGAATTCGAGCGTGCAGATCGAGTGGGTGATGTTCTCCAGCGCATCCGAGACGCCGTGCGCCCAGTCGTAGGTCGGATAGATGCACCACCGGTCGCCGGTGCGGTGGTGGGTCGCGTGCCGGATGCGGTACATCGCCGGGTCGCGCAGGTTGATATTGCCGCTCGCCATGTCGATCTTTGCGCGCAGCACGTGCGAGCCGTCCGGGTGCTTGCCCGCGCGCATCTCGCGCAGCAGGCGCAGATTCTCCTCGACCGGACGGTCGCGGTAAGGACTTTGCCTTCCCGCCTCGGTGAGCGTGCCGCGGTGTGCGCGCATTTCCTCCGCGCTGAGGCTGTCCACGTAGGCGTGCCCGCGCCGCACCAGCTCCTCGGCGAAATCGTACAGGTGCTCGAAGTAATCGGAGGCGTAATACAAGCGCTCGCCCCAGTCGAAACCGAGCCACCTCACCGCCTCGATGATCGAATCGACGTATTCCTGCTCTTCCCTGGCCGGGTTGGTGTCGTCGAAGCGCAGGTGGCAGACGCCGCCGTACGCCTGCGCGAGGCCGAAGTTGAGGCAGATCGATTTGGCGTGGCCATAGTGGAGATAGCCGTTCGGCTCGGGCGGAAAGCGCGTGCGGATCGCGGTCTTGTCGGGCGGCGCGCCGGCGTGAAGCTTCGCCGGCCCGGGCTTTCCGGCCCAGCGGCGCTCGAAGAATTTGCCGGCCGCAAGGTCGGCTTCGACGATCTGGCGGATGAAATTCGAGCTCGAGGGTGCTTGCGGCGTGCGCGCAGGCTTCTGCATTCGGCTCTTCTTGTTTCCGGAACGGTATGATGGAAAACGGATTCTAACTGGCAACCCCGCCACCGGAGACCCACGTGAAAGCAGTCGGCCTGTACCGCTACCTTCCGATCGATCATCCCGAATCGCTGCTCGATGTGGAAATCGAGACGCCCGTCGCCGCGAAGCGCGATTTGCTCGTGGAGGTGAAAGCGATCTCGGTAAACCCCGTGGACTGCAAGCGCCGCGCGCCCAAGGACCAGGTCGAAAGCAAGCCGAAAATTCTCGGATGGGACGCAGCCGGCGTGGTCAAGGCGGCCGGCCCCGAGGCGAAACTCTTCAAGCCGGGCGATGCCGTGTACTACGCGGGGAGCATCATCCGGCAGGGCGCAAACAGCGAGTTTCACCTGGTCGATGAGCGCATCGTCGGCAGGAAGCCGAAGAACCTCTCGTTTGCCGAAGCCGCGGCGCTGCCGCTCACCACGATCACCGCGTGGGAGCTGATGTTCGACCGGATGGGCATTTCGAAGGGCGGTGTGCACGCCGGCCGCTCACTGCTCATTCTGGGCGGCGCGGGCGGCGTCGGTTCGATCGCGGTCCAGTTGGCGAAGAAGCTTGCGCGCCTCAAGGTGATCGCGAGCGCCTCGCGCCCCGAGTCGATTGCCTGGGCGAAGGGGCTCGGCGCCGACGCCACGGTCGATCACAGCAAGCCGCTTCCGGAGCAGCTCACGGCGCTCGGCGAGCCGGAGGCGGATTACGTTGTGTGCTTCACGAACACCGACCCGTATTTCCCCGTGTTCCCGAAGCTGGTCAAGCCGCAGGGCCGCATCGGCTCGATCGTGCGCATGGTGAAGCCGGTGGACCTCTCGTCGCTTCAGGAAAAGAGCCTGTCCTTTTCGTGGGAAGGAATGTTCACGCGCTCGACCTTCCAGACGCCCGACATGATCGCGCAGCACGAGTTGCTCGACGAGACCGCGGCGCTGGTCGAATCGGGCGTGATTCGCACGACGATGAAGACGAATCTCGGCACGATCAACGCCGTGAACGTGAAGCGCGCGCACAAACTGCTCGAAGAGGGCCACGTGATCGGCAAGCTCGTGCTCGAGGGGTTCTGACGCCGGCAGGCGACGGTTTCACGTTCCCGGCCCGTGGCCGCGCTTGCGGGCGGCCGTGCGATCCGTTGTCCGGAATTTTCGCTAATCCCGCGCCACATCTTGCTTTTTTTCGAGACCGCGCCAGGTCAGCGGCGCGGCACCGAATGTGGCATGTACCTTGCCTCTTTCAACAGCGGGACATCGCAATTCACGGAGGCACTACGAAGGGCCATCTGTTTCGGCTGACATTGTCGGAGTTTCGCGCGCGTGCGCTCGAGCTCGAGCGCCACGCCGAGACACGATATGGCGAGTATGCGATGCGGATGCACTATCTGGACGCGAGGCGTGTCGCAGACGCATTTGAAAAGCTGAAAATGCTTCAGAAGCAGGAAGTGAAGGCGCTCGAAGCCGAGGCGGAAGTACAAAGCCGATCGTGGTTTTCGCCGTGGAAATCGATGTCGCGACCGACTCATTGTCCGGATGCGCTCGAGCTGATGCTGCCTGTCCCGCCGCACGGCGCCCGTGAGGCGCTTCAGGTCGTGATTGCGATGGAGAAACGTGCCGGCGCCTACTACGGCGAAGCGGCAGTTCAAGCGCGCGACGCGGCGCTGCGCGCGTGTGCAAGCGAGATGTCCGGCCAGAAGAATACGCGCCTTGAACTTCTCGAACAGCTCCTCGCGCTCGAAACGGGTGCGGCCTGGACCCGTGTGGCGTCGCTCGCCGGCGACGCTCCGCGGGTGGTTTAGCGGGCCGGTAGTTGCAGGCACGAGCTTTGAAGGGATGAAGCTCGCTTTCGGCAGCTTCGCGTTCGAGACGTTCTGACGCCGTCAGGCGACACTTTCGGCTTTTCCACCCCATGGCCGCGCTTCCCGATGGATGCGCGATTCGGTCTCGGGAAAATCCGCTAATCCCGCGCAACATCTCTCCATTTTTCCGATGCGGCGGTGCCGCAAAGGCACCGGATTGAAGTTGGCACGGGCCTTGCCTGACCGGGTAGAAGAACATAAACAGCGAAGGAGGCTCCATGGGCGTCCGACTCATGCCATTGACCTTGGCGCATCTCTGCGCGCATGCGCTCGAACTCGAGTGCCGTGCCGCGGCGCGCTACGACGAGTACGCACATCTGCTGCGCGCCTGGGGCGCGAACCTGGTCGCGGATGCATTCGAGGAACTCGGGAAGCTGCAGCAGCAGGAATTGAGGGCGCTCGAAGCCGGGGCGCGAGAGCAGAACCGTTCCGACCCTACGCTTTGGGAACACGCTTGGCAGCTCGCTTTGTCTCCCGAAGCGCTCGAAGCGACCCAGCCGTTCGTGCCGCGCAACGTTCGACACGCGCTCCAGGTCGTGGTGGCGGTGGAGCGACGCGCGGAATCCTATTACGCCGACGTGGCCGGGAACGCGCGCGATGCGGTAGTGCGCGATTGCGCCGCCGAAATGTCCGAGCACAAGCGCAAGCGCCTGGAGCTGCTCGAGTACATGCTTGCATGCGAGCATCGCACCCGTTGGGTGTACACACCGTCGCAGGCGGCCGAAGCCCTCGATGTGCGCTAAGTCGTAGACGGGAGAACGCCATGGGTCATCGCCTGCCCCCGCTTTCGCTCGACGAGCTGTACGCGCATTCGCTCGCTCTGGAACGCCACGCCGCGGCCCGCTATCGCGACTATGCGCAGATCGTGCGCGATCTTGGCCATCACCAGCTTGCCGAGACGTTCGTGCAACTGGAGAAAGACGAGCTGGAGCAGGTGTCGCTCCTGGAGCGCGGGGCCGGAGGGCGCACGCTGCCGGAGGTCCCGACCTGGGAGCACGGATTGGCCCTCGCCGGCCCGTCCGGAGCGCTGAAACACAGGCCTGTCGAACGGCCGCGAAGTGCTGCCGATGCGATCGCAATGGCGCTTGCGGCGGAGCGCCGCGCCGAAGCCTTCTACTGCGACGTCGCTGCCCACGCGAGCGAGATCGCGGTGAAATCGGTTGCCGCCTTGATGGCCGAGGACGAGCGCCGCCACATCGATCAGCTCGAAGGATTGCTCGGGCGCAAGCTCGGCCCGGTCGAACTGGACCGCGAGACCTTGAGGCGCCGGACGCAACAGCGCTCCGTCGCCGGCAGGAATTGGTAAGCGGAGAAAAATCAGGACAGCGCGTAGACCTCGACCTCCGCCGACTTGCCTTTCACGCGGACCGCGGGAAGGGGCCGGAGGTTGAATACGCCGTTCAGCCGCGCGCGCGTGGCGCCGCTCACGAGAACGTCGGTGCCGAACTCCTTGTTGAGCGACTGGATTCGCGAGGCGAGATTGACCGGGTCACCCACGAGCGCGTAGGACAGCCGCTCGCTGCTGCCGATGGTTCCGGCGAGCACCGTGCCGGTGTGGATGCCGATCCCGTTGCGCAGCGGAACCTTTCCGGTGGCGAGGCGAGCCGCGTTCCACGCCGCGAGACGCCGGCGCATCTCGAGCGCGGCACGCACCGCCGCCTCGGCATGGCGCGGGTCCGCGACCGGCGCCCCGAACACCGCCTCGATTTCGTCGCCGATGAATTGCAGCACCAGCCCCCGGTACTGGCGGATCGCGGCGTCCATCTCGGTGAAGTAGGCGTTCAGGTCGGCCACCACTTCGGGCGCGGGCGTGGACTCGACCCACGGGGTGAAATCGCGCAGATCGGCGAACAGGATCGTCGCCTCGCGCGTCGCACCGGCAAGCGAGGCATGGCCGGCGAGAATTTCGTCGCGTACCTCGGGGCTGATGTATTTGCCGAAAGTCTCCCGGATCACCTCGCGCTCGCGCAGTCCCGCGACCATGCGGTTGAACCCTTCCGCGACCGCGCCGATCTCGTCATTCGAGACCACGGCGCAGCGCGCATCGAGCGCGCCGCGCTCCACCCGCGCCATCGCCGCCTGCACCTCGCGCAGCGGCTCGGCGACGCTCGCGGCGACCAGCGTCGCGAGCCGCAGCGACACCAGGAGACCGCCCGCGGCAAGCACCGCGACCACGACGATCAGGTTGCGGATGATCGCTTGCGCTGTTTCCGGATCGGCGCCGAGCAGCGCGCCTGCGCGCGTGAGCGCCGCGACCGAGAGCACCGCAAGCGGCAGCAGGCTCATCATCAGGAATACGGCAAGCATGCGCGTGCGCACGCGCAGGCGCGGGGCGCGCACCTCGCTCAGGTCGCCCTCCGGGAAAAAGCGCGGCAACTGCAATCGCCAGAGTCGCTCGATGGCGAAAAAGACGATCGCCGCCACGGTCGATCCGGAGACGAACACGATGCCGAACATCTGCCGCAGCGCCCGGCCGAGCGCAAAGTCCCCGGCAAGGACAGGCCAGAGAATGCCCCAGAGCAGCGCGGCAAGCATCCAGCCGGCAAACGACAGCAACGCGAGAAAGGCGGGAAGAAGGAGCGCCCGCCGGCGGAGTTCGTCCCCTTCGGGTCCGGACGGCGGCGCGACCGCTGCGCCGCTGACCGGCCCCGTCCAGCGCGAGGCGAGCACGTGGCCGGCGGCGGCGAGCAGCGAAAAGGCGACCACGAAATAAAGCAATTCGCCTTGCCCCACCTGCCTCGCGCCCGCGTGGGCGGAGGGATCGAGGAAGCGGAAATAGACGAACGTGAGGACCGCGCCGGCCAGATTGCCGAGCAGGGTGATGCGCGTCAACTGACCGGCGACGCTCGTCCGGGGCGCCATCGCTCGGGATCCGCTCGCTACATCTGCCGGAACAAATGCGCGAACACGCGGCTCACCGGCAGCGTTTCCTTTCGATGCCGGAGCCGGAGCGAGACCCGTCCGGCGTCGTCGCGCACGGCTGAGGCGATTTCCTGCAGGTTGACCGCGGTGCCGCGATGGATCTGCTGAAAACGATCCGGCGGCAGTTGCGCGAGCAGTTCCCTCAAGCTCGTGCGGATCAGCGCGTCGCCCTCGCGCGTCACCACGGTGGTGTACTTGTCGGCCGCCTGGAAGTAGCACACGTCCTCCACCGCGATCATTTTCACCGTGTTGCCGGCGCCCGCGCGGATCACGCGCAGCGGCTCGGCGGCGCGCGGCGGCGCGTCGGCGGCGATCGCCTTGCGCAACTGGGCGATCAGCGGCGCGAGATTTCCTTCGGCGCGGCGCGTCGCGAGCCGCTCGCGAAGCCGCGTCACCGCGCGCGCGAGGCGTCTGCCATTCACCGGTTTGAGCACGTAGTCCACGGCGGCGTGGTCGAACGCCTTGAGGGCGTACTCATCATGCGCGGTGACGAATACGATCGCCGGCACCGCCTCGCCGAGCCGGTCGGCGAGCTCGGCGGCGACCTCGAGCCCGTCCAGTCCCGGCATGCGGATATCGAGAAACGCAACGTCCGGCTGCAGCCGCTCGGCCGCCGCGAGCGCTTCGAGACCGTTCGGCGCGAGCGCAACGATCTCGAGTTCCGGCCAGGCCGCGGCGAGCGCCGCCTTGAGGCTCCGTGCGAGCAGCGGCTCGTCTTCGGCGATCAGGGCGCGCGGCTTCATGCCGCCAGCGGCAGGCGCAGCGTCGCCGCGACGCCTCCGCCCGGGTTTCCGGCGAATTCGAGCGACGCCGAGCCTCCGTACACCGCGGCGAGGCGCTCGCGCACCTGCGCGATGCCGGCGCCGGTGCCGGCGGTCGGCGCGGCGCCGAGTCCAAGACCCGTGTCCGTCACCTCGAGCACCAGCCGGCCGTCTCCGGCGCTCGCGCGCACCGCGATCTCGCCTCCGTCGATCTTCGGCTCGAGGCCGTGCTTGACTGCATTCTCGACCAGCGGCTGAAGCAGCATCGGCGGCATCTCTGCCGCGGCGAGCGATTCGGGCAGATCGAGCCGGTACCTGAGCCGCTTGTCCATGCGGATCGCGAGAATTTCGAGGTAATCGCGCAGCAGCGCGAACTCGTCGGCCAGCGAATTGCGCTCCTTGCGCGATGCAGCGAGCGCGGCATGCAGGAATTCGTTGAGGTGATCGAGCATCAACTGGGCGCGCGCCGGGTCCGCGGGAATCAGGGCCTGCAGGTTGGCGAGCGTGTTGAACAGGAAATGCGGCTCGATCTGGGCCTGAAGAAGCTTCAGCCGTGCCTCGGCGATCTGGCGCTCGACGGTCTCGGCGCGGCTCTTATCCTGCGCGGCCGCGGCTTCGAGACGCGCCACTTTTTCGCGTTCCCAGAAATAGAAAACCGCGATCGATCCCGCCACCGCGGTGATCAGCAGCGAAGTCAGGTGGCTGTGCGCGCGCCACGGATGACCGAGCAGCGACGCCGCAAGCCAGGTCCCGCCGGCGGAGGCGATGAGCAGGGAGACGGCGAGGATCAGCACCATCGGGGCGGCAGGCGGCCGGCGATCTCGCCAAAGGAGGTGTCGCGAGCCGTCGATCAGCAGCCACGCCAGCAAACCGATGCTCTGGCTGTACACGAAGTTCGCGAAGAATCCGCCGCCGAAGGCAAGCGCCGTAAGCAGCGACGCGACCGCCGTGTTGTAGATGGCAACATACAGGCCGTGCCTCGGCAGCGAGGCGCAGGCGGCGAGGCGAGGCGAGAGCTTCATCAGAACGCTAGGCTAACACCGGCGAACAGGATTCCCCGCTCGGGCAGCAGTCGGTATACCGAGTCGGGCTTGCCGCCGAAGCGCCGCATTCCCGCGTCGAAGCGCACCCGATCGGCTTCCCAGCCGACGGCGGCGGTCGCCGTCCAGCCGCCGTCCTCGAGCGTGCGCAGAATGTCGAGCGATGCCGTCCAGCCGCCGCCGGCCGGATCGGTCCAACCGAGGTGCGCGAGCGCGGTGCGCCGCGAAACGCCGGGCGCTTGAAATAGTCGAGTCGAGGCAGCGAGAGAACCCGCGACCGCGGCTGCCGGCACGCCTGGCAGGCCGAGCAGGGCGTTGCGCCGCCGTGCCTGAGCGGCAAGAGTTTGCCAGTCGGCGGCGGTTGGGGCAGTGCCGTCCCACCACGTCTCTCCGATGACCGACCAGCCGCTCTCCCAGGTCCACGTGAAGCCTGCGAGCGCTTTACGCGGCGTGTTCAAGCTTGTGACGCCGAATGCCCGGTCCGGATCGAGGAGCGCGGAAGTCGTTGCCGGCTCGGCGAGCGGCGTCAGGCGTTCGCCGCGGCGCTGCACGAGGAACGAGGCGTGCAGCTCCAGGCTTTCGTCCGGAACGGCGGACAGCGCGGCGCCGGTTTCGAGGCGGTAGCGGTCCGAAATGCGCGCGACCGCGTGAACGTCGGTGCCGCCGGAGCGGCGGTAATGGCGCACGGTGAGCGAGCCGTCGCGCTTCGGGTCGCCGCGCTGGCCGTGACCGGGGTTGGCGAGGACCACCGACCATGCGGTGTCTTTGGTGAAGCGTTCCCACGTCAGGTTCGGAACGCCTTCCAGCGCCGGCGGCAGCACCTGCAGCCGCAATTCGCGCTGGATGACGTCGATCGGCCGGAAGCCGAAGGCGACATCGCCGGAGAGGATCTTCTTGCCGATGGTGAAGTGATTCTCTCCGGCGCGAAAATCGACGTAGGCCTCGTTGGCGAGCAGCCTGGCGGCGGGAGTCTGTCCTTCCTGGCTGAACACGGTTCCCGTAAGCAGCAGCGACGCCGGCCCGAGTCGTCCGCGCACCTCTTGCTCCAGGCGCCCGCGGTCGCGGCCGAAACCGGTGAGCGGCAGGCCCGGCGCGAAGACGCTGTCGCCGCGCAGGTCATGGTGCTCAGCGACGAGCCGGGTCTTGTAGGAAAGGTCCGCAACCGGATCGTCCGCCACTGCGGCCGGCGCGGCGGCGAGTACTGCGACGAAAAAAGCGGCCCGGTTCAATTTTCGATGTCCGCGCGCACCAGGAACGCGGGGTTGTAGTACTCATCGGGCAGCGTCTTGCGCGTGCGCGCGAGGTAGTTCAGCTCGGTCCGCCGGTCCTTCTGCAACCGGTCAACGAGAATCATCGTGCTCACGACGCGCCGCCCGCCTTCGACGCCGAGCTTGAAGGTCGCGAGCTTCGCGAGCTTGTCCGAGGCGACGTAAAGTTCGGCCTGCACCGGGTAGTGGCCGTCCCTGGCAAGGTACAGAACGATCCGCGGATAGGAGACGCCCTTGCGCTGGCCGGTGATGTCGAGCTTGATGCAGGGAATCCCTTCGACGAGCTGCTCTCCTTCGATCGTTCCGTCGTAGTCTTCGGACCAGGCGAGCGACGCGACGTCGCCGGTCGAGGCGTCGCCGAGGAGCTTCTGCAGCGGCGTGATGCGCAAGGGGCGCTGGCTGCCCGGCAGCACGAGCCAGAAGTCGTCCGCCAGCATGAGCAACTTCTGGCCGCGCTCGGAGGGCGAGCGGAACACCACGAGCGAGCGGCGTCCGGGCTTCACGTACACGTTGTACAGGCGCGTCTTGTCGAGCACGCCGGCCTTGTAGACCTTGGCCTCCGTCTCCACGCGCAAGGATTCCTCGGTGAGGCGAAAACGATCGGCGTCCTTCAGCAGCGCCTTGACGTCGGCGGCGCAGGCCGGCACCGCGAGCAGCAGGATGGCGAAGCCAGGGAGCACCAGCGTGGCGAGGCGTTCGAGCCGGTCAGACATGGGCGAGGGCCTCGGTAATGGGCTTGCGCGCGGCGTTCCGGCTGACGAGATACGCCGCGATCGCCGCCACCGCGATGACGGCCAGGCCGGTCGCGGCATACAGCGGGACCGAGAAGCTGACCAGCAATGGATAACCGCCCGAGCGCCCCGGAGGCGGCGGCATCTGGAGGCCCGAGAAAACCAGCGCCACGTTGATCGCCCCGGCGATCAGCATCCCCGCCAGCGCGCCGGCGCCGCCGATGAGCGCGCCTTCGAGGACGAAATTGCCGACGACCTCGCCCGGCATGGTGCCGATCGCGCGCAGCGTGCCGATCTCGCGCGTGCGCTCCACCACGGCCATGCTGAGGGTGTTGCTCACCGCGAAGAGCACGATGACCAGCATGATCCCGCCGAGCATGCCGAAAATGCGGTTGTAGAGCGCGCGCACGGCCTTGTAGAACACCGCCAGGTCGAGCCAGGTGCGCAGAGCCAGTTCCGGGTGCGCGGCGCCGATGCGCGCGGCGGCCGCGGCGGTGTCGCCCGTGTCCTTGAGGTACACCGACAGGGTGCTTACCTTATCCGTGAGAAGCAGCTTCTGCACCGCGGCCACGTCGGCGAACACGAGCCGCTTGTCGATGTCGGGCACGCCGACGCTCACGATGCCGCGCACGATGACGTCCACCGCGTTGAGGTTTGCCTCCGTCGTGGTGGCGAGAAGCGTGAGCGAAGTCCCGGGCTTCGCCTTCATCGTCCTGGCAAGCTCGCCGCCGATCGCGATCTCCGGAACCGATCGGCCGGCGTCGAAGGCTTCGCCGGCGAGGAAGTTCATCTGTCCGCCGCGCAGCCGGAAGTCCACCTCGGGAACGACGCCGCTGCCGATGAAGACCGCGGTCTTGTCGCCGTTGGAGATGAGGCCCGAGAACTGCACGCGCGGTACCACCGCGCGAACGCCGGGCAGCGTACGCAACTCCGCCGCAAGCGCCTGGGCGCCGGCGAGCCCGAACTGCATCGGCGCGTCCTCGTCGCCCGTGAAGTAATTGCGCTGCGCGAGCACGACGTGGCCGGTGTCGCGCGCGGAGACTTCGCGCAGGCTTTCATAGGCAAACAAGGCGAAGCCGCCTCCGGTCAGCACCGCCGCGGTGCCGACGGCGGTGATCAGCAGCGCCATGAACGAGCGGCGCCGGTTGCGCAGCACGTTTTTCCAGGCGAAGAGCAGCCACTTCATTGCAGCGCTCCGTCCCTGAGTTGCAGCACCCGGTCGCAGCGGCTGGTCATGCGGTCGTCGTGCGTGGCGACGGCCACCGCCGCGCCGCGCTCGTGCGCAAGTTCGCGCAGCAAGTCGACGATCTGCGCCGCGGTTGCGGAATCGAGATTCCCCGTCGGCTCGTCGGCGATGACGAGCGCGGGGGACTTGACCAGCGCGCGGGCGATGGCCACGCGCTGCCGCTGGCCGCCGGAGAGCGCGTCCGGCAGCCGCCGCTCGAACCCGTCGAGGCCGACGCGCGCAAGGATGTCCTTCACTTTCTTTTGCCGTTCCGCCGCGGGAATTCCCAGCAGCAGGAGCGGATATTCGACGTTATCGAACACGGTCATCACCGGCACCAGGTTGAAGCCCTGGAATATGAAACCGACTTTCTCCCGGCGCAGTTGCGTGAGCGTCGCCTCGGAACAGCCGTTTACGGTCCTGCCCGCGATCTCGCGCCGGCCCTCGTCCGGAGCGTCGATCAGGCCGCAGAGGTTCAGCAGCGTGCTCTTGCCGCTGCCCGACGGTCCGGTGAGGGCGAGCAGCTCGCCCGCGCCCAGCTCGAGGCTGACGCCGCGCAGCGCCTGCACCCGCGCCTCGCCGACGCGATAGCTCTTGCTCACGTCCGTAAGCCGAACGACGGGGGCGGGGGAGGCGGCCGGTGTCATTTAGGGGCTTCCTTCGCCGCATCCGCCGCGCGCTGCACCGCGCCGCGGAATTCGGCGGGCGCAGCGGCGAAGCCGGGATTGCGGAGCACTTCGTCGATGAGCTTCTTTCCTGCGGCGCGGCGATGGAAGATCCCATCGGGAAGGCTGATGAACATGTTCGCGGCCACGAGCCGCGTCTCGAGGCTCACCGGTACGCCGCGCACGAGTCGCCGGTCGTGCTCGGGCTTGAGCGAGGCGAGCGCGCGGTCGACGTGGTCCAGCCCTTCCTCGGCGTACTTTACCTTGTTCCACGGCATCAAGGCGTCGCGCGCCCTCAATCCAAGGGCGCTTCCGAGGTAGGCGGCGTAAACGGGGTGTTGAGGGTCGGCGCGTGCAAGTCCATCGAACGCGGCAATCGCGGGGTCGACCTTGCCGGTTTCGCCTTCGCGGGCTTGCTGGAAAGTTTTCAGGGCGTCGATGAACGGCGCGGGCGATGCGCCCGGGGACTGCGCTGCGGCCGTTCCAGCGACCAGGGCGGCGCCGAGAGCGATATCGATCCAACGCATGGCGTGATCCTCCGTCTGATGAGCGACGCGGCCATGCTAGGGCGGTCAGCCCGGCCGAATCAGCCGCGATGCGACGAAACGGCCCGTTTTGGTCGCGAAATGAAGCCGGCGGCGACGGGCGGCGAACGGGCTTTTTGACTTCCGGAGGCGCTGCGCGAATGATCCTGCGGGGTACAGCCGAAATCCGATAAAGTGCACTCCCGCATGAATTTTCGCTGGGGCGTAATCCCCCTGCTCCTTTCGAGATGGACTTCCGGCTGACCCCTGAACAGGAGCAACTGCGCGACAGCGTGCGCCGCTTCGCCCGGGCCGAGCTGCCGGGCCTCGCGCGAGAGATCGAGGAGAAGCACGAGCCGCTGCCGCGCGAGTGGATGCAGCGCTATGCGCAGCTCGGCTACCTCGGCATCAATCTGCCCGCGGACTACGGCGGGCACGGCATGAGCCACCTCGATGCGGCAATCGTGCTCGAGGAGCTGGCGAAGATCTCACCCGCGGTCGCGTTCCCGGTGTTCGAATCGTGCTTCGGTCCGATTCTCGCGATCGCGCACTTCGCGCCCGTGGCGCTGCGCAAGAAACTCATCCCGCAGGTGGTGGCGGGAGAAAAGATCGTCGCCGTGAGCATGTCGGAGCCGGAGGCGGGCTCGGCGCTCACCGATCTCAGGACACGCGCGATTCTCGAAGGCGACACGGTGCGGCTTTCCGGGCAGAAGCGCTGGTGCTCGGGCGCCGGCCACGCCGACGGCTATCTCGTGTACTGCCGCCTGTCGGAGGATCCCGGCGCGAAGGGGATCGGCGCGGTGTACCTCGAGAAAGGCGCGCCGGGCTTCACCTTCGGAAAGAAGGAACAACTGATGGGATTCAGGGGCGTGCCCTCGGCCGACATGTTTTTCGACGACGTCCGGGTGCCGGCCGCGAACATCGTCGCCGCCGCCGGCGGCGGCTTCAGGAAATTGATGGAGGCGTTCGACCTGGAGCGCTGCGGCAACGCCACGATGAGCCTCGCGATCGCGCAGGGAGCGCTCGATTACGCTCTCGGCTACGTGCAGGAGCGCAGGCAGTTCGGAAAGCCGATCGTCGAGTTCCAGGCGGTGCAACTTCGCCTTGCGGAGATGGCGATGAAGGTCGAGGCGGCGCGGCTGCTGATCTACCAGGCGGTCGCGAACGCGAGCGCGGGCCTGCCGTCGGTGCGCGAAAGCTCGATGGCGAAGTGCTTTGCCAACGAAATGGTGCGCGAGGTGGCGGGTTCGGCGCTGCAACTGATGGGCGCCTACGGCTACAGCAAGGAATACCCGATGGAGCAGCGCCTGCGCGACGCCTGGGGCTGGGGCATCGCGGGCGGCGCGATCGACATTCAGAAGACCAACATCGCCTCTGCGCTGGTCGGCAAGCGGTTCGATCAGCGGCGCTGAGATTTCGACCGCAAGCATTCCGATGCCGGGCCGCGCAATTGAAGTGAAGCGAATCGCGGGTGCGCTCGGTGCCGAGGTGCACGGCCTTGACCTTGCGCAGCCCCTCGCCGCAGAGGAGATCGCCGAAGTCCGCCGCGCGTGGCTCGAGCACCAGGTCATCTTCTTTCGCGATCAGGACCTGACGCCGCGCCAGTTTCTCGCGTTCGCCGAGCGCTTCGGCACGCCGATCGAGTATCCGCTGGTAAAGGGCATCGACGGCTTTCCGACGATCATCGAAGTCAAGAAACTGGAGCACGAGCGCAACGCCTTCGGCGCGATCTGGCATTCGGACACCACCTACCTCGAAGAGCCGCCGATGGGCTCGATGCTGCTCGCGCGAGAGATTCCGCCCTACGGCGGGGACACGCTGTTCGCAAACATGGTGCTCGCCCGCGAATCGCTATCCGAGGGGATGCGGCGCCTGCTCGCCGGCCTCAATGCGGTCAACTCCTCGACCAAGGCGGATGTTTCCCGGACACGCGAGGACCGCGTTCGCACCGACGGCCGCGAAGACGCACGCAGGGAATACGTGGCCGAGCATCCGGTCGTTCGCACGCATCCGGAGACCGGCCGCAAGGCTCTCTACGTCAATCCGGCGCATACGGTTCGCTTCGCCGGGATGAGCGAGGAGGAGAGCGCCCCGCTCCTGGAATACCTGTTTCGCCACCAGACGAGAGCGGAGTTCACGTGCCGCTTCGTTTGGCAGCCCGGATCGCTCGCCTTCTGGGACAATCGGTCCTGCCAGCACAACCCGGTCAACGACTACCACGGTTTCCGGCGGCTGATGCACCGGATCACGCTCGCCGGCGACCGGCCGGCCTAGCGCGAATTCATTTGCGGTATTCCCACACGCCGTCGGCGCGACGGCACGCGGTCCCGTTGGTGGTCTCGGTCTTTCCACCGGACCTCGCACGCGTGGTGAAGTCGCGGCACGGCGCGCCTGCCACTTCGTAGCCCCTCACCGGCGTGAGCCGGTAATCGACCCCGGTTGCGGCGTTTTTCCATGCGACCGGTCTGCCGTCGCCCATGAGTTCGAGCGCGTGTCCCATGCAGGCGCGGTCGCGCTCGTCGATCTGGCGCCCGATTTTCGAGCCGACGACGGCCCCGATTGCAGTACCGAGGATCGTCGCGATGACGCGGTCGGAACCCTGGCCGACCCGTGACCCGACGGCCCCGCCCACCGCGCCGCCGAGGACCGCGCCCACCGCCTCGGTGTTGCAGCGGCCGCCGATCACGCCATAGTCCTTATCCCACTTGTGGCCGGTGTAGCCGACGTAGTAGGGATCGTGCTTTTTCCGCCAGCCATGCGCGGGCGCCCAGGGCGGCGGGTCCGCCGGGGCCGGGAAGGGGATTGCCAGTGCGAGCAGAACTGCGAGTGCAAGCTTTGTCGGGAAACGAAGACGCTTTGGCATTGCCGGCTCCTTGTCGTGACGTCTCGTCTGCGAGTAACGGATGCAGCGCCGTCAAGGTTGACCCCGGCAATACGCTTATAGTTCCAGTCGCGATCGCGAAATGCAGTATTGAATTTTGGGAAGCGCTCGACACGATGGTCACGCAGAGCGATTGAAGTGCTGCACCTGTTTCTGACACTGAACGCGCGCTTCGCGCATCAGCGGGGTCGCACGCTGCTTTCGATCGCGGGGATCGCGCTCGGCGTTGCGCTCGGCTTCGCGGTCAACCTCATCAACCGCGCCGCGGTGGAGGAGATGGCCGCCGGGGCCCGCTCCCTCGCCGGAGAGGCGGATCTTGAAGTGCGCGGCGGCCGCGCGGGTTTTCCGGAAACGGTGTATCCGATGCTGGCGCGATTGCCGGGCGTCGCGGTCGCAAGTCCGGTGCTGGAAGCCGAGGCCGGTCTCGCCGGGGGGGAGGGAACGATCCGGCTGGTGGGGATCGATTCGCTGCGTGCGGCGCAGCTCCAGCCGGCGCTTTTCGCCGACGAACCGGCACGGCGCTTCGAACTTCTCAAGACCGATGCTGTGTTTCTTTCCGCGGCTGCCGCCGGGCAGTTGCGGCTCGGCAAGGGAGATCGGCTGCGCATCGTGGCCGGGCTGGAGGTCGTGACGCTGGAGGTGGCAGGGGTACTCCCGGCATCGAGCCTTCGCGGAGTGGCCGCGCTCACCGATGTCGCCACCGCGCAATGGCGATTGGCCAGGCTTGGGCAATTGAACCGCATCGACCTGCGCCTCGCGCCGGGCACGGAGCGCGAGCAGATACGAGCGCGCATCGAAGCGATGCTGCCGGCGGGCGCGCACGTGACGTCCGTCGAGACGGTCGAGGAGAGCGGCGCGGCGCTGTCGCGCTCCTATCGGGTGAATTTGAACGTGCTCGCGCTGGTCGCGCTGTTTACCGGCGGATTTCTGGTTTTTTCCGCGCAGGCGCTGGAAGTCGCGCGGCGGCGGGGCGAGCACGCGCTGCTGCGCGTGTTGGGTCTGAGGCGCCGGGGCGTGGCGCGGCTGGTGCTCATCGAGGCGGGAGCGATCGGCGCGATCGGTAGCGTTGCCGGACTTGCGCTCGGCTACGCCCTTGCGAGCGCCGCGGTGCGGTTCGCCGGAGCCGATCTCGGCGCCGGAATGTTTCGCGGCGTGGCGCCGGAAGTGAGCATCCCGCTCTGGAGCGCCGCCGCATACTTCGTCGCAGGCACGGCGATCGCGTTGGCGGGGGCTTTGCTGCCCGCGCTCGATGCGGCGCAAGCGGCGCCGGCGCAGGCGTTGAAGGCGGGCGACGAGCAGCGCATGTTCGTGCGCACGACGTCGGTCTGGCCAGGCGTCGCGCTGCTCGCTTCGGGCGCGGTTCTCGCCCAGCTTGCGCCGGTGCGCGGCGTTCCTCTTTTCGGTTATCTCGCGATCGCGTGCTTTCTGGTCGGCGGAATCCTGCTCATGCCGTGGCTGTCGCAATCGGCGTTTGCGCGTCTTCCGCTTGGCGGACGGATTCCGTACGCGCTGGCGATTGCGCAACTGCGCGGCGCGCCGGGACAGGCGATGGTGAGCCTCGCGGCGATCGTGGCGAGCTTCTCCCTGATGGTCGCGATGGCGATCATGGTGGCGTCGTTCCGGACTTCGGTGGATCAGTGGCTCGGCGCGGTGCTTCCCGCGGACTTGTATTTCCGCACCACGCACGCAGGCGAGACTGCATGGCTGGAACCCGAATTCCAGGCGCGGGTGAAAGCGCTGCCGCAGATGCAGCGCGTCGAATTCCTGCGCAGTGGGCGCGTTGCGCTCGACCCGCGGCGGCCGGTGGTTGCGCTCATTGCGCGCGACCTTACGCGCAGCGGATCCGCACTGCTGTTTCCGCTCGTGGGGAGAGCGTACGAGCGCAAGCGGAACGATCCGCCTCCGGCGTGGATCTCCGAGGCCGTCTTCGAGGTCTACGGGTATCGCCCGGGGGACCGGATCGAGCTTCCGCTGGCGGGCGCATCCCGCACCTTCGTCGTCGCCGGCGTCTGGCGCGATTACGCGCGCCAGCACGGCGCGATCGTCATCGAACGATCGGTCTACGCCGCGCTCACCGGCGACGGGCGCGCCAACGACGCCGCGGTCTGGCTTGCGGCCGGCACGCGCCCGTCCGACGCCATGCAGGCATTGCGCGCCTTGCCGGGCGGCGAGCTGCTCGATCTCGCGGAGCCGGGGGAGATCCGGGAGGCATCGCTGCGCATTTTCGACCGCAGCTTCGCCGTGACCTATGCGCTCGAGGCGGTGGCGGTGCTGGTCGGCCTGTTCGGTCTTTCCTCCAGCGTGGGCGCCATCGTGCTCGCGCGGCGGCGCGAGTTCGGCGTGCTGCGGCACCTCGGCATGACGCGCGGGGAGATCGGCGCGATGCTCGCCGCCGAGGGGGGCCTGCTTGCGCTGCTGGGGATGGCCGCCGGGCTGGTTCTCGGCGCGCTGATCAGCCTGGTGCTCATCCATGTCGTGAACCGGCAGTCATTCAATTGGGGCATGGATGTGTATCCGCCGTACGCGCTGCTGGGTGCTCTGTCGCTGGGCCTGGTACTGCTTGCCGCCCTGACTGCATACATCTCCGGGCGCGAAGCAACCGGCATGGAACCGGTGCGTGCGGTGAAGGACGACTGGTGAGGCGGCGCGCCTTTCTTGCCGGTGGAATGGGACTTGCGCTTGCGCCCCTGCTACGCGCGGAAGAAGTGAAATACCCGGCGGTGAATCCCGGCTACGCGCTGAGTTTTCCGCGCGATCACGGCGCGCATCCGGGATTCCGGACCGAGTGGTGGTACGTGACCGGCTGGCTCGCGACCGCGCGCGGGGAGACGCTCGGCTTCCAGGTCACGTTCTTCCGCAGCCGGCCGCCGTTCGACAGCGCGAATCCCAGCAGCTTCAGGCCGCGCCAGGTGATGCTTGCGCACGCCGCGCTCGCCGACCCGAAGCTCGGGCGGCTGCGCCACGATCAGCGCGCCGCGCGGCAGGCGCTCGGTCTCGCGGGAAGCAGCGAAGAGACGACAGCCGTATGGATCGACGATTGGCGGCTCGCGCTCGACGGCGATATCTACCGGACCCGCATCGCTGCGCGTGAATTCCTGCTGGACCTGGAATTCAGCGCCGGCGGTCCGCCGCTTCTCCAGGGCGAGGGCGGTATCAGCCGCAAGGGACGGCGCACGGAGGAAGCAAGCTACTACTACAGCCGGCCTCAGCTCGCGGTGCGCGGCAGCGTGGATCGCGGTGGCGGCAGCGCAGCGGTCACGGGCGCCGCCTGGCTCGATCACGAGTGGTCGAGTTCCTACATGGCACGCGAGGCGATCGGCTGGGATTGGGCCGGGTTGAATCTGGCGAACGGCGGCGCCCTGATGGCATTTCGCATGCGCGACCGGCAGAACGGTCCTCACTTTGCCGGCGGCACGTTTGTCTCCGCCGCGGGTGAGTCGCGTACCTTTGCACCTGAAGAAATCGTGTTCGAACCCTTGCGCCGCTGGCGCTCGCCGCGCACCGGGGTCGAGTACCCGATCGCAATGCGCGTGAGGGCGGGCGGACTGCGCTGGGATCTTGCGCCGCTGATGGATGACCAGGAGCTCGATGCGCGCGCGAGCACCGGTACCATCTACTGGGAGGGAGCCGTGCGGGCGCTGGATGGAGGGGCCGAAACCGGGCGCGGCTATCTCGAACTCACCGGCTACTGGAAGCCGATGAAGCTCTGAACGTCGAGAGCCCGACGCCGGCGAGGATCAGCGCGATGCCGGCGAAGTGGTACCAGCGCGGATATTCGCCGAGAAAGAGCGCTGCAAGCGCAACGCCGATCGCAGGCATGAGATGCATTGTCGCGCCGGCGCGCGCGGCACCGAGGCGCGTCACCACGTAGCTCCAGCCGGCGTAGGCGAGGAGCAGCGAGCCGACGGCGGAATAGAGCACGCCGAGCGCGCCTGCCGGCGTGAGCGTCACGCGAGTCCCGCCCGACACTTCCCAGGCGACCCACGGCACCATGAACCCGAGGCCCACGGCGCACAGCGCCGTGAGGTATTCGGGCGTATCGAGCGCGTCGCGGCGCATGCGCAAGAACACGGTGTACGAGCCCCACATCGCCATCGACGCGAGCGCCAGGAGGTCGCCGACGTTGAACGAAAGTGCCGCGAGCGCGCCGGGCTCGCCCTGTGCGGCGATCGTCAGCACTCCGGAAAAGGAGAGCAGCACGCCGGTCCATTGCCGCGCGCGGATCGCTTCGCCGAGCACGGGCCGCGCCAGCAGCAGGATGAAGATCGGCGCGGTCGAGAGGTAGAGCACCGCGCTGGTCGCGGTGGTGTAGTGCAGGCCGAGCCACTGGAACGCAAGGTGCAGGCCGCCGCCGGTGAAGCCGAGCGCGGCCAGCACCTGCCAGTCGCGGCGTCTGAAGGCACGCAGCTTTGCGGCGAGACCGCGCCAGCAGAACGGCGCCAGCAATGCAATGACGATGACCAGGCGCCCGGCCGTGGCGATGCCGGGCGTCACGTCCTCGCGCACCGCGCGCGCGACGATCCAGTTTCCCGACCACAGCAGGAGCGTCGCGAACAGGACCAGATAGGCGGTGAAACGCACGCGGGCGATTATCGCCTGCATGGTAATCTCGCCGCATGCCGTTTCTCAGCGCCGCAGGGCGTTCGCTCGAGTACGAATGGATCGACGCGGCGCAGGCCGGCAAGCCGACACTGGTCTTTCTGCACGAGGGGCTCGGCTCGATCCGCCAATGGCGCGATTTCCCGCTGCGCGTGGCGCAGGCGACGGGCTGCCCCGCGCTCGTCTACAACCGTTACGGCTACGGCAATTCGGATGTGCTTGCCGAGGCGCGGGTGAGCGTGCGCTTCATGCACGAGGAGGGACTCGAGTCGCTGCCCCAGGTGCTCGCCGCGCTCCGAATCGAGGAACCGGTGCTCGTCGGGCATTCCGACGGCGCGTCGATCGCGCTGATCTACGCCGGAGCGGGGAACCCCGCGCGCGGCCTGGCGCTGATGGCCCCGCACGTGTTCGTCGAGGACGTCTGCATCCGCAGCATCGAACAGGCGAAGCGCGAATTCGAGTCCACCGATCTGGCGCAGCGGCTCGGCCGCTACCACCGCGATCCGCTCAAGACGTTTTACCTCTGGAACAATGTCTGGCTCGACCCGGAATTCCGCGCCTGGAATATCGCCGAATACCTGCCGGGAATCCGCTGCCCGGTGCTCGCGATGCAAGGGATGGAGGACGAATTCGGGACCATGGCGCAGCTCGACGCCATCCAGGGAAGAGTCAGCGCGCCCTGCGAGCTGGTGAAACTGCCTGCCTGCGGGCACTCCCCGCACCGCGACCAACCCGAGGCGGCGCTCGCTGCGGTGGCGAAATTCGTGGGCTCGCTACGTTGACATGAGCGCGCGCGCCTTGGAGCAAGATGCGCGGATCATCGGACTGGTCGCGCTTGCGCACGGTCTGTCGCACTTCTATCAGATCGCGACGGCGGTGCTGTTTCCGATGATCCGGAGCGATCTTGGCGTGTCCTATGCCGCGCTTGGCGCCACCACCGCGGCCTTTTACGTGGTGTCCGGAATCTGCCAGACCCTCGCCGGGTTTGCCGTGGACCGCTTCGGCGCGCGTCGCGTGCTGTTTGCCGGATTGGCGCTTTGCGTGGCAGGGGCGCTGCTCGGCGGACTGGCGCAGAACTACGAAATGCTGTTACTCGCCGCGCTGGTCGGCGGGCTGGGCAACAGCGTCTTTCATCCCTCCGATTTCGCGATCCTGAATGCGCGCGTGAACCCCGAACGGCTGGGCTACGCGTTCAGCTGGCACGGGATCGCCGGCTTTCTCGGCTACGCTGCGGCGCCGGCGTTCGGCGCGGGGATGGCGGAAGCGTTCGGCTGGCGCGGCGCCCTGGTTTCTGCCGCGGCGCTCGGCGCGGTCGTGGTCGCGTTCCTGTTCGCGCAGAAGGATTCGCTGCAGGTGGAGGCGGCGGATGCACGGCGCGGGAGCAGGGCGACGAGTCTCGCCACGGACCTGCGCGTGTTGCTATCCGCGCCGGTGCTGATGTGCTTCGGCTATTTCCTGTTCATCGCGGTCGGATTCATCGCCATCCAGACCTTCGGGGTGGCGGCCATGATCGCCCTCTACCGAACGAGCGCGCCGCTCGCTTCCGCGGCGCTGACCGCCTATCTCGTCGGCGCGGCGGCCGGTATTTTCGCGGGAGGGTTCGTCGCCGCGCGGTTCCAGCGGCACGATATCGTCGCGGTGGGCGGGATGGCGCTGAGCGCAGCGCTCGTGTTCGTGCTCGCTTCGGCGTGGCTCCCCGCGGCTGCCCTTGCGCTGCTGCTTTCGGCAACGGGGTTTGCGAGCGGCCTGACCAATCCGTCGCGCGATCTGATCGTGCGCTCGACCACGCCGCCGGGTTCGACCGGCAAGGTGTACGGCTTCGTGTACTCGGGGCTCGATGTCGGCTCGATGCTTACGCCGGTGTATTTCGGCTGGCTGCTCGACAGCGGCCGCGCCTCGGCCGTTTTCTACTCGGTGGTCGTCGCACTCGTCCTGACCATCGCGACCGTGCTCAACCTGCCGGGGCGCTCGCGAGCGCGCGCGATGACAGGCGACGGCGCGGTCCGTTCGATCTCGCAGAAGTAGACCGGCACGCGCGGCGGGTCAGGCTTCTAGTCGCGGTAGTTCGAGCCTTTGCGGTCGAGCAGGCGCAGCAGCGCCGGCCAGTCCTTGTGCGGCGAGGAGCGGTCGGACCGCTCGAACTGTTCCCAGACCTTCTTCACCACTCCGTCCGGGAGGAGGTTCACCTCGCCGCCGGCGAGCGCATCCACCTGGATCTGGCATGCGGCTTCGAGGTAATACATCCGGTCGAACGCATCGCGCACCGAGTCGCCGAGCGCGAGCAGGCCGTGATTGCGCAGGATCATGGCGCGCGAGCGCCCGAGGTCGCGCACGAGCCTCGCACGCTCGTCCAGCTCGAGCGCGATGCCCTCGTAGTCGTGGTAGCTCACGTCGGCATGCACGCGCAGCGCATGCTGGCTGATCGGCAGCAGCCCGCACTTCATCGCCGAGACCGCGACGCCGGCGCGCGTGTGCGTGTGGATCACGCATTGGATCTCGGGGCGCGCCTGGTGCACCGCCCCGTGGATGACGAAGCCCGCTTCGTTGTACCCGAGCCCCGTCGGGTCGTCGACGACCTTGCCGTCATGGTCGATCTTGACCAGGCTCGAGGCGGTGATCTCGTCGAACATCAGGCCGTACGGGTTGATGAGGAACTGATCTTCCCTTCCGGGGACGCGCGCCGAGAAATGCGTGTAGATGAGGTCCGACCATCTGAAATGGGCCGCAAGCTGGTAAGCGGCGGCGAGATTGGTGCGCGTCTCCCACTCCGCGCGGCTCACGCGCGCGCGCACCGGCCGCGGATCGACGGTTTTCAGGCCTCGGGTTTTGGCCGGCATCGCGCGCCTATTTCGATTTCGGCGCCGCGGCGGCGGGCGGCGGCGCGGGAAACTGCACGAACGGCAACGTCGGCGTCTTGTCGGGCGGAACGTAGGCGGGCGCCACCGCGCCGGAGGGGCCCAGATGCCGAAGGTAGGCGTAGATCGCCTTGAGGTCGGAATCGGTCATGGCGCGCAAATTGAACCACGGCATCGGCGGACGCATTTCGCTCCGCGCCCGGACCATCCATTGGGCTTGCGTCATGCTCTGGGCGACAAGCCTCAGGTTCGCCGGATAGGTGGTTCCCCACGGCCCGCGCCAGCCGAGGGCATCGCCGATCAGCCAGTTCATCTCGTCCACCTTGCCGTCGCTGAACGCGTACCCCGGCGTATGGCAGTCATTGCAGCCGCCGACCTGCACCAGGTACTTGCCCCGCTTGGCTTCCTGCGACATCGGCTTCGGGGATTTTTTCTCGGCCTTTTTCTGCGCCTGGGCCGGATTTACGCCAATGGCGATCGGCATCAGAAGCAGGCTCGCGGCCAACAGGCGGCTCCAGTTCACGGCGGTTCTCCTCATGGGCGTCGATGGGGTGCTTGCGGCGCAGGTGAAGTATAGCCTCCACGGCCCGCGGCATCGACGAACGAGGGGCGCAGGTTTATAGTTTCGGTCCGTTTGCTCAAGGAGGAGTCCGTCCATGAAGCTTTACATGCATCCCGTGTCGATGACGAGCCGCCCCGTTCGCCTGTTCATTGCGGAGAACGGCATGAATGTCGACGAGCAGGTCGTCGACCTCTTTACCGGCGAGCACTACAAGGAGCCCTACACCTCGATCAATCCCAACCACCTCGTGCCGGTGCTCGAGGACGGGGATTTCCGGCTCACTGAAAGCTCCGCGATCCTCAAGTACCTCGCCGACAAGATCAGCTCGCCCGCCTACCCGAAGGACCTGAAGCAGCGCGCCAGGGTCAACGAGATGATGGACTGGCTGAATACGAATTTCTACCGCGAGTACGCCTACAACCTCATCTATCCGCAGCTCTTTCCGCACATGAAGCGGCCGAGCGACGAGGTGCAGAAGGCGACGCTGGAATGGGGCAAGGAGCGCGCCAAGGGCTGGCTGCAGATCCTGAACGACCACTGGATCGGCGCGAACCGCCAGTACCTGTGCGGCGACCAGGTTACGATCGCGGACTACCTCGGTGCGGCGTTCGTCACGCTCGGCGAGATCGTGCGCTGCGATTTTTCGCCTTATCCGAACGTGCAGCGCTGGCTCGGCAACATGAAGAAGCTGAAGAGCTGGCCGAAAGTGAACGAGGTATTCGAAGGCTACAAGGCCTCGGTCAAGGACCAGGCGTTCAACGCGCTCTGAGCGCGGGACGCGGAGGACCGGGATGATCAAGGGACTGCACCACAACGCCTACCGCTGCCGGGACTCGGAAGAAACGCGCCGGTTCTACGAGGACTTCCTCGGCCTGCCGCTGGTGAACGCGTTCCACATCAAGGAATCGAAAAGCGGCCGCGCGACCGACGTGCTGCACTCGTTCTACTGCATGGACGACGGCTCGTGCCTCGCGTTCTTCGAGGCACCGGACACGCCGTTCGAGTTCAAGCCGCAGCACGATTACGACCTGCACATCGCGCTGGAGGTGAAACCGGACGACCTGCGCCGCATGTTCGAGAAGGGAAAGTCCGCGGGGATCGAGACGCGCGGCATCTCGGATCACGGCTTCATCGACTCGATCTATTTCCGCGACCCGAACGGCTACGTGATCGAGCTCACGGCGAAGCGGGAAAGTCACGAGCAGGCGATGGACCCGGCGGTCAACGGCGCGCGCGCAACGCTCGCCGACTGGCAGGCGCGCAAGGCGCGCCGGGCGGCGTAGCCGGTCTAGGCGGCGCGCGCGAATGCCGTAGCGCCTTCGACCGTGTCGAGGGCGTCGAGCAGCAACTGCGGATCGTTGCACGCGAGGCGGGCAGGGTCGCTCAGCATCCGGCGCCAGAGCCGCGCGCGCGGATGCCCGTGGTACAGGCCGAGCATGTGGCGCGTAATGTGGCGCAGCGCGGTTCCGGCCCGCACCTCCCGGGCTGCGTAGGCGTGCATCGCGCGCACGACTTCGCCTCGCTGCTTGCCCGGGTCGGCGAGCAGCCAGGGATTGTGGTACGCCGCGCGGCCGAGCATCACTCCGTCCACGCACGCGAGGTGCCGCTCGATGTCCGCAGGCGACGAGACGCCACCGTTGAGTACGATCTCGAGGTGGGGGAAATCGTCCTTGAGGCGATACACCAAGTCGTAGTGGAGCGGTGGAACTTCCCGGTTTTCTTTCGGTGATAGTCCCTTGAGGACCGCGATCCGCGCATGCACGATGAAGGTTCTGCAGCCCGCTTCGGACACCGCGGCCACGAAATTTCGTACGAACTCATAGTCTGCGGTGCGGTCGATCCCGAGCCGGTGCTTGACCGTGACCGGAATCGCCACCGCGTCGCGCATCGCGCGCACACAATCGGCAACGAGACCGGGCTCCGCCATGAGGCAGGCACCGAACGCGCCGTGCTGCACGCGCTCGCTCGGGCAGCCGATGTTCAGGTTGATTTCGTCATAACCGAAGTCCTCGACTAGCCGGGCGCACATTGCAAGGTCCTCCGGCTCGCTTCCTCCCAATTGGACGCCTACCGGGTGCTCTTCTCGATCGAACGCCAGATGCCGCTCAGGATCTCCATGCAGCAGCGCGCCGGTCGTGATCATCTCGGTGTACAGGAACGGGCGGGAGGAGACCTGGCGCAGGAAATACCGGCAATGCCGATCGGTCCAGTCCATCATGGGGGCCATGCAAAGACGGTGAGCGTTGAATTTGCTGGGATTTTTTTGAGTGTCGGTCACTTGTTACGGACCATAGGGTCGTCGTTTCCCGCTATTTCTCGCTATTTTCCTCGATTGCCCACCATCGCCGGCGTCGGAAGTGTACCTGTCGGCGCCCAACCAGAACGGATCCATGGGCCGGACGTCCGCGCTCGAGAGGTGAACGGGG
>Ga0209640_10000172_pt1 | contig 45850 bp, 44 predicted proteins | sample RifCSP10_1_FD_184018 | JGI IMG/M metagenome (GOLD analysis project Ga0209640, IMG submission 184018) | Soil microbial communities from Rifle, Colorado - Rifle CSP2_sed 10_1 (SPAdes) (version 2) | ecosystem: Environmental > Terrestrial > Deep subsurface > Rock core/Sediment | place: Rifle...
CCGTTGGCCATCAATTGTTTGATGACATCGATGGGGCTGGCTTCGATCCGGGTGGCCAACTCGCGAACGGTCAGGCTTTCCGGGATCTCGATCAGGGTATGTCCGTCCTCACTCACATCGCACCTCCAGCTGCTCGGCCGCGACGGAGCGAGTAGCTCGGCGGCCTAGGGGATTGGCCAGTGGGTCGCGTTGAACGAGTCACTCATTGGACTCGTCCCGCAACGTTCTTACGTACATCTCCAGTTCATGTCGATCGGCCGCGGAGATCTCGACTCGCAGTGCCCGTGCCAGCGGACCTTTGAAGGCGGCCTCCCAGCATTGGCGACGGTCGTGCACATACGCCCCCCGTCCCTGGGCCTTTGAACTCGGGTCAATCTTCACCCCTTGCGGGGTGCGCACGACTCGGACCAAAGATCGCTTTGCGAGCACCTCCCGGCATCCGACACAGGTTCGCTGGGGGACATGCTTTCTGATTCTAGGAGACACAATCGGGCAACGGTCTCAGGATTCTTCGGTCTGGTCCAGATTCTCCCAATCGACTTCGCGTCCCGACTTTCGCTTATGCCTTACCACGGTCGTATCCAGGTCCGGATCATACTCCACGATCTTGGCGCGCTTCTTGGCTTTCTTGGGCTTTTCTTTGCCTTCCAAGACCGCTTCTGCCCCCTCAGTCTCTTCTTCCTCGTCGGGCTCCACCGCCACGCCCTGCAGCAGTTCTACCGCTTCCTCGAACACCTTTTCAAGCGGCTGGGCCTCAGGCAGGGTCTCCGGGACGGGCAGCCCTTCAGGCGACACCGGGGTTTCGCCGGCGGCAGCCGGCAAGAGCAAGACTTCCGCGGTCGGCTCGGCCGCTGGCTCTTCCCCGCCGGGCTGCACTGGCTCGGCAGCTTCGGCGATCGCTGGCTCGGCCACGACCTCCGGCGCCAGCGGTTCGGGATACTCGATCGACCTCAATTTGTCGCCGATTTCGACGATGGCTTTCGGGCCGATTCCTTGCAAGGCGAGAATCTTGTCCGGATCGAGCTCCATCTGCTCCAACACCTGACCGGCGAATTGATAGCCGGCTTCGGCCAGCAGATTGAGCACCCGGGTGGTCAGGCCGGTCTCTGCCAATCCGGTCTGATAAGCACCGGCCGGGACCCGTTGGCGGATCAGTTCCAGCTTTTCCTGGATGCGGCGTCGCTCGCTGACCCGGCGGGCCATGACCTCCTGCTCTACCCGGGTGACGAATCCCGTCAGTTGGTGGTATTCCTCCGGGGTTACCGGGCGGGTCTCTTCTTTTTTCGCCAGGATTGCCTTCACTTGAGGCAAGATCTCGGCCTCGGCACTCGCCATGTCCGCGTACGATCCGTCGGTCGCCAGTCGGTTCAGCGCCTCGGTCGCGGCTTCCACCAAACTCTTGATATCAATCCGCCAATTCGTCAATCGCGCCGAGAGCCGGGCGTTGACTCCCGCCCGGCCGATCGCCAGGCTCAACTGATCCTCCGGAACAACCACGACCGCGGTCTTGCCTCGCTCGGGATCGTCATCGAGAAAGACGCCCGACACACGGGCCGGGCTCAACGCCTTGGCGATAAAGGCGGCCGACTCGGCGTTCCACTCGATGACATCGATTTTCTCGTCGTTGAGGTCCCGCACGATGGACTGAATTCGAACGCCCCGCAAACCGACGCAGGCCCCCACCGGATCCACCCCGTCACGGGTGGCTGCTACGGCCACTTTGGCGCGTTTTCCGGCCTCTCGAGCAATCGCCTTGATCTCGACCAGACCCTGGTTGATCTCCGGGACTTCCATCTCCAGCAACCGGCGCAGCATGTTGGGGTGGGTCCGCGACACAACGATCACCGGACCGCGGGAGGATTTGCGCACTTCGAGTACGAAGACCCGCACCCGGTCCCGAACGTGAAATCGTTCGCCCGGAATCTGCTGGTTGCGGGGCAGAATGGCCTCGGCTCGGCCCAGGCCGATCGTGACCGCTTGAGGCGTGATCGAGTGTACGGTGCCGTGCACCAGGTCGCCCTCCCGCTCGACATATTCCTCGTACTGGGCGTCGCGCTCCGCCTCTCGCAATCGCTGCAAGATCACTTGCTTGGCGGTCTGGGCCGCTACTCGACCGAAGTCTTTGGGAGTCGACACGACTAGAGTCATTCCGCCCATTACCGCGCTCGGGTCGTGGCGAAGGGCTTCGGCCAGCGAGACCTCGGTGAGCGGATTCTCAACATCGTCAACAATCTCCTTCTCCGCGAATATTTCGACTTCGCCGGTGTCGGAGGCGATGCGAGCCTCGATCGCTTGGGCGGTAGAGGCGTTGACTGAGCGGCGATAAGCGGACACCATCGCCGCCTGCAAGGCCTCCATCACCGTGTCGCGTGAGAGACCGAAGCGTTCCGTGATTTCATTGAAAGCTAACGAGAATTCGCTCTTCATCCTACGTCCCCTGCTTTTGTTCGTTTGGAGGCACTTCGAGCGGGTGCATCTTACCCATTATTAAGAAAAGTGGGGGTTGCCCACTTTTCGGAACCACTACATCAGGCCGAACACACTCATTCTAGCACAGCCTTGCTGCGGCTGCAAGCCGGTTGCTATCCTTCACCAGGCAGCTGATAGAGGATCCGATTTGCGCGGGTCGAGCAAGTGCAGGCCGCCACTACGTTAGACCCTTTGGTCAGGGTGCCTTCGTACAGCGAATTCCCTTGCTTGGCGACCCAGCCATCCAACTCGAACGGCACCGCCCCGTCGGCCGGGATCCACTCTCCATTATAGCGACGCGCCAGGTGGAAGTGAGTCCCGGTGGCCGTGCCGCCTTCACAGGATGGGCGACCAAGCAGGTCGCCGGGGTTGACCTCGATACCGGCTTCGATTCGACCTTCGCTCGCAATGTGAAAGAAAAACAGGCTCCAGCCGGTGCGCTCGTCGCCATCCTGGTCCAGGTCGAGCACCACAGTAGCTTCCTCGCTGCGGGTCACGATGCCCGCCGCGGGGGCCGCCACCCATTCCAAGGAAGGCTCGCATCCGCTCACGACGGCTGGGGGTCCGAAATCCAGGGCACCAAGCGGCAGGCTGGTTCCCCAGGAATAATGCGGTCCCCCGGTGAAGTCCCAGATCCGATTGGGAACGAAAGGTAGCGCAAGCTCAGGCTGCTCCAGATCAGCCGGGATCAAATCAAGGGAGGCGGAGAATGGATCGCCCCAGAGCGCGGAGTAGGTCGCGGCGAAACCCTGCGGGCCGACGGCCGCCTCGAACTCATTGGCATCGAGCAATCCGGCCAGGGCCAGTTGGACGGCGACCGTTCCCGCGTTCTGCCACGAATCGGGACGATAGAGCATGCCATCGGCCGTATCGAACTCACGCAACGTTCCAGTCCGCCAACCGTAGTACCCGTCGTTGAGTCGCTCGGCCACCCAAAGCAGCTGTCGGAAAAGCCCCTGATAGCGTGAGTGGATGAATCCCAGCGGGTAGGTTCGCGCCGCCTCGTCTGGGAACGGGTTGGAAAGGGCTCCGGTCCGGTACTCGAGCATGGCCAGCAGCACTCGAGGGTTGATCGAGTAGTTGCGGGCGATCACTTCCACCACCTCCCAGGCTGGTCGTTCCAACCGGTAGGCGTAATCTGACAGATTGGCCGAGAACCCTGCCCGCGCCAACAACTCGGCCCGAACGTCAAATCCGATCGCGCTGGGGCCGTTAATCACTTCGCTGTCCGGCAAGATCTGGAATGGAGTACCGGTGAGAGGGAGGTAATAGGCTGGGATCGATAAAGGCTGGCCCGGGGCCAGGGTCGTGACCTCGGACGGAAGTTCAGGGTTCGCCTGCAGAATCGCTTCGACTGATGTATTGAAGTGGGCCGCGACGGCGGCCAGCGTATCGCCGCTTTGGGCCTCATATGGAACCAGTTCCCCCGGAGGGTGCGGCCCGCGAGTCGGAAGTGGGGTAAGCACCGCCTCCGTTGTTGGCGATGAGGTTGGGGAAGGTGTGGGGTGGAGTGGGCCGGGCGCGGAACAGGCGGACAACAAGAGCGCCCCTACGACCAGGGGCCAATGCCTCATCGACTGATATAGGTTGCGTGGCTGGCGCAGGTACAGGCGTAGACGATCTGGTCCCCTTTGGTCAACGCTCCCTGATATGGCTTCGAACCTGCCTGCGCGACCCACTCGCTCAGAGTAAATGGCAAAGGTCCGTCGGCAAGAATCCATTCGCCATTGTACTTGCGCGCCAGGTGGACGTGAGTGCCGGTCGCCACCCCGCCCTCACAGGAAGGATGACCCAGCAGGTCCCCCTGTTCGACCAGCTGGCCCTCGCGCACCAGGGCATCCGCGCCAATGTGCAGATAGAGCAGGTTCCAGCCAGTTTGCTCTTCTCCGTCGCCGTCGAGGTCCAGCACGACGACCCCGTTTCCGCTTCGGACCACCAGTCCGGCCGCCGCGGCCAGAACCCAGTCTTCCGAATCGGCGCAACCCGGTTCCATAGTGGAGGGAGCGAAGTCGAGCGCCGCCCAGGCCGATTCCCGCTCCCACGCCCCATGGGGGCCTCCAGTGAAAGCCCAGATCCGACCCTTGAGGAAAGGCAGGATGAGCTCGGGCTGCTGGATCCCAACCTCGTACAGCGGGTGAGCGTAATCGAACGGGTCGCCGAACAGACGCCAATAGGTCTCAATGAATCCGGTTGGCGAGACCGCCTCGGCCCACGACCGGCCGGAAGTACGCAGCGAAAAGTAGTACTGCAGCGCGACCGTCCCTGCGTTCAGCTCTGGCGCCAGGCGGACGAGCGAGCTGTCCGGGAACAACAATTCAGTCATCGTCCCGGCCCGCCAACCGTAGTAGCCGGTCCCCAGCTCATTTGCCAACCAAGTGAGCTGGCGATACAGCCCTTGTGTTTCTGGGGCAAGATGGCCCAAAGGGAAGTCGAAGGCACTCCCTGCCGGGCGACCGGTCTGGGTCACCCATCCGGAGTGGTACTCCAAAAGCGCCAGCAGCACTCGTGGGTTGACACTGTGGTCACGGGCCGCGAGGGCGACCACTTCCGCGCCGGTCCGGGTCCGCTTGGCGACGACCTCCTGGTATTCGCTCAGGTACCCACCCTGAGCCTCGACGAAACCGGCGATATCAAAGTCAATGGCGTGAGGCGAATAGACCAGCTCGCTGTCCGGCAACAGCGGCTCGGCGGGACCGGTCGACCCCAGTCGCCGCGGGATGAACAGGATCTGGCCCGCCGAGAGCAACGAGCTGTCGCCGGGAAGCACTCCCTCCGGCAGCAGGATGTCGGCCGGCAGCACACCGAAACGGACCGCCACGCTGCGGAGCACGTCTCCCGGCTGAACACGGTACAGGATGTTCTCGCTCGAGGATTGCACCGCTTGGGTTGGGGTGGGTGGGAAGGTGGGGGAAACGATCGGCTCCGGACTCGGGGGGGGTAGAGTTGCGGAGGGTGCCACTACCGCCGGCGCCGGAACGGTGGGCGGGATTGAATCTGTGCTTGAGGCAATAACCACCGGCTCGCCGCCCGAGCCGATCCCTCCCGGAGCGGCCGAGTCCGAGCGGGTACAGGCGAGGATCGCCATGCCCAAAGAGACGCCGAACGCCAGCCAGGCACGCTCGCGAGCCGCGAACCCGAGCTGCGGGCGGCCGTCAGCGCGAGATCTGGTTGATCGGGAAGCGGCAGGAGCAGGCTTCCAGGTTGATTCCATCTCGACTCAGAGTTCCGTCATAGGGTGAACCCAATCCGCCTGAAATCCAACCATCGAGATTGAAAGGCAGGTCTCCGTCTGCCGGGATCCACTCTCCGTTGTACTTCCGCGAGAGATGCAGATGGGTGCCGCTCGAGACGCCGCCCTCACAGGAAGGATGTCCGATCCGGTCGCCGGCCTCGAGCTCGGCCCCCATCGATACCCGATCCCGAGTCTCTAGGTGTAGATACTGGATAACCCAGCCGGTGCCTTCCAGGCCGTCTCCATCCAAGTCCTGGATGACCTCGCCGTCTGCAGATCGAAGGATCAGGCCATCGGCGACCGCGACCACCCACTCATTGGACTGCACGCAGCCGAGGGCATCTCCGGGGGGTGCAAAGTCAATCGCCGACCAGGCGGCCCAATTTCCCCAACCGCTATGGGGCCCGCCGGTGAACGACCAGGTCCGGCCGAATTCGAAAGGAAGCTGCAGCACCGGTTGACTGAGACCCGCTGGGAGCAAGGGATCGGTGGCGTTGGCAAAGGGGATCCCGAAGAGAATTTCGTAGACTCGATAGAAACCGTTCTCATCGGATACGCCTCGCCACAAGTCTCCTGGATAGAGCTGAGCGAACAGCCATTGGACCCCCGCCGTTCCGGCATTGATCCCGGGGCCCGGATTGATTGCAGTCCCATCGGCCAGAATGTATGGGCCGGCCCAACCCGCCCGCCACAAGTAGTATCCCTGGTTCAATTGATCGGCGGCCCAGGCCAGCTGCCGATAGAGTCCCTCGAATCCCGGCTGAGCATATCCGAGCGGGTAAGTCAGTCGCTCCGGAGCGGGCTGTGGGCGGGTCAGCCAGCCGCCCTGATACTCGAGCATGGCAACGAGCAGGCGTGAGCTCACCGAGTATTTCTCGGCCACCCACTCCACGATTTGAGCCCCGCTCTGTTCGCTGCCATTCATCGTTTCGCGATACCGATGAAGGGCCCCATCCCAGACTTCGATCAATGGAAAGATATCGAATGCGGCTCCGGCTGGCCCATTCACCAACTCCGAATCAGGGATGATCTTGAAGCTCGGTCCGGGAAGTTGGGGGATGGGCGTGGGAAGCCAAAGGACCTGGCCCGTGGCCAGGTAGTCTGGATTGGCCAGGCCGTTGGCGACCATGATTTGGCTCATTCCGATTCCCATGCGGCCCGCGATTGCGTTCAACGAGTCTCCCGGTCGGACGGTGTACCACTCCGGAAATTCTTCTCTGGCCGGCGTCGCTCGGATTGGATCGGGGGTCGGAGTCGAGTACGGAACTTCGACCACCTCCAGCAGTCCCGAGCCATCGAGCGTTGGAGGCGCCTTGGCCCCCGACTCACCCGGCTGACCCCCCAGCCGCACCCCAAGGATCACGATCGGCTGATCGCTGCGGGCGCAGGCCAGGGCCGCAAGCAACAGGAATTGAAGCGCTAGCCGCGGTTGTGCCAGCCTCGCTCGGTTCATGATCGGTTGACGGTTCACCCTTGGAACGACACCCCAGCACGGTTCAAGAACCGTGCCAGGCGTGCAGCTCCGGCATCGGCAGTGCCGCCGTAGACTCTGGCACGGTTTCCGAAAATTGGAAAGAAGGCGGGGCCGGCGAAGGCTAGGTTAGAGCCACTTCTCTAGCACAAACGCCGGCTCGCGTACTTCGCGGACCTGTCCGAGGTGGTCGACATAAGACCACTCGCCAGGGTCCTCAGAAAAGATCCGGTAATCTAACCGCTCATACAAGCGTCGGGCGGCGGTGTTCCGTGTGGCCACCGAGATCACGACCCTGTCATAGCCCAGCCGACGCAGCCGAGACTCCGCCTCGCGGATCAGTTGGGTGCCGATTCCTTGGTTGCGGTGCGGCTCTTTGACTCGGAAGGCGTACAGGTAGCCTGAGCTGCAGCCGGACGCGGAGAAGGCCAGTCTGGTCGAGAGCTGGACAAAGACTTGGCCAACGATCTGTCCTTCCACCTCGGCCAGGAGCAATAGTCGTCGACCTCGGCGGGCCTCGGCCACCGCCTTCTTGAAGAGTCGGCGGTAATGCACGTATTGGCCCTCCCACTCCAGGGCGGTTAGATCGGCATCGGTCGCGAATCGGACCACGACCGGAGGGGAGCTATCCATGGCCGGAGTACTTCTCGATCAACTGCTTCAACAGTGACTCTTCTTCTGCCTCGGACCGGATCCGGCCGTCTAACCAGGCGGCCCGAAGCTCATCCATGATCTGGCGAAAGGCGGGTCCGGGTGCCAGACCGAGCTGACGCAATTGAGTTCCATCGGTTCGCTGTCGCACCCAGCGCCACTTGGACAGAAACTGCTCGATGATGAGGCGGGCCCCCGCTCCAGCTCCGAGCGCCAACCACTCTGCAACCAGCGACTCCTCCGGCACGGGCTCCAGGCAGGCCACGACCTGGCTGGCCTGGGGGCCACCCGCGAGATCGCAGCCATGCCGGCCGGCGGAAACGATCAACGTTCGTTCGGCCGCACTGAAGGCCAGCCGAGCGCAGACCGCCTCGGCTTCCGGGCGAGGCAGCCGGTAGAGCCAGAGTGCGTATTTGAGGCGCTCTTGCGACGGTTGGCCTGCCAGCCGCCAATCTGCTGGGGCTATGAGCTCTGCGGCGGCCGCGAAGCGGGCCGCACTCCAGTCATCCCAACCGAGTGCCGGGTGGATGGCGTGGAGCAATCCAAGCTCCGCCAGGCGAGCCAGGATCCGGTCGACCCGCTGCTCCCCTAAGATGTCGGCCAACTCGGCCCGGATCCGCTCTCCGCTGACGCTGCTGAGCAGGGGAAGCGCGTGGCTGAGCTGCTGCAGGGTGCGCGCCTCAATCGAAAAACCGAGCCGCTGTTCGAGCCGGACGGCGCGCAGCATCCGAGTTGGATCATCGACGAAGCTCAGCGAGTGCAGCACCCGGATCTGGCTCTCGCGCAGATCTCGCCCGCCCCCCCAGTAGTCCAACAGCTGGCCGTAATGATCCCCGTCGAGCCGCAAGGCCAAAGTGTTGATGCTGAAATCCCTGCGGTGCAGGTCCAGCTTGATGCTTCCTTCGGCCACCGACGGCAACGCGGATGGATGAGGGTAGAACTCGGTCCGAGCCGAAACTAGATCCAAGGTCTGGGGTAGGCCCACCGGTTGGGATCCAATCGCAGAATGGAGTGAGGCATTGTCGGGATCGAGCCGCCACTTGGCGGTGCCGAAGCGCTGGTGACTGGAGACTTTGCCTCCGAATCTGGAGGCCAGGCGTGTCGCCAGACGAATTGCGTCGCCTTCGACCACCAGATCGAGGTCGGCACCGGGGGCATCCAGCAGCAAATCTCGAACAAAACCTCCCACCAGGTACAACGCGGACCCGGCAAGTTCGGCTTCGCCGGCGATCAATCTGAGCAGTGCGAGCCTGCCAGCCGGCAAGGCACGCTCCAGGCGAGCCGCAATGCTCCCGGTGCCATTTGGGTTGTGACCTTCGGGGTTGAGTGAGTTCAAGAGGTCGGTCCGAGTCACGATTCCGATAATTTCACCCGACTTGGGGTCGGCAACCGGCACCTGCCCCCATTGATGTTCGATCATCAGCTGCTGCAAGTGTCGAACCGAATCTCCCGGGTGGACGACGAGGCTGCCCGCCTCCATGATCTCGGATATGGGCCGAGCTTCCATCCCGTGAGCCATGGCCCGATCCACGGCCCGCCGGGTGAGTAAGCCGACAACCTGGCCGTCTTCGGTAACCGGATATCCTTCGTGACCGAATCGCTGCATCTGGTCGGCGGCTTGACGGACGGTGACTGTCGGCCGCAGCAGCCGCGGCCCACGCGACATGATCTCGGCCACCGTGCCGGGATGCTCGGACGGCAGATCCACTACGGGCGGAAGGTAGAGTTCCGATGGCTGGGTCAATTCAGGAAGATTCAGGAACGCGCTGGCGACCCCCAGATCAGCCCCCTGCTCGAGCAACCAGCCAGCTGCCCGGGCGTCACGGGCAGTCGTCCCCGGTTCGGTGAGGGAGTTGGTCTTTTCATAGATCCCCAGCAGCATGAGGGTGGTAGCCTCGCTGGGCAGCGTTTCGTCCCGTCCTTGAAAGGCTTCGACGAGTATGGTCGAGGTGGCGCCGACCGGCTCGCTCCGCACTGCCCAAGCCGGATCGAGCCCTGACTCCGGTGGCTGGTGGTCGATGACTCGGACCGCGGGACCTGCGTCGATCAATTCGGACGAGGGCGGCGCCTGAGTGGCAACCAGGGTCAGCCGATCTGACCGCTGAAGATGGTAGTCGTCCGGGTCAGCGAAGGGAAACTCGTCGCCGTAGCGATCCAGATAACTTTCGACATTCCGATTGAGTGAGTGGGGCAGAACCGCAAGCGACCCCGGCTCCAGCCGGGCGGCGGCCCAGAGCGAGGCAACTGCGTCAAAGTCCGCCTGTTCGTGGGTGAAGACCAGATGCATCCTCGGCAACCTTAAAGGGGGCGAGGATTATACATCTGCGAGTTCCTCGAGTGCCCTCCGCAATGCGATCTCGACCGAAGTTCCCTGGACCGCGACGGCTCGAGCTGCCCGCTCCAGGATCTCCGCAATCTCCACCGCCGGCGGTTCCAGCGGCCGAGAAATCCCGCTCAGGAGTGCTTGGTACATCAGCCCGTACACTCCAACCAGAGGCAAGGTTCCCGCATGGACCGGGAGGTTCCCGGCGCCGAATGGGCTGCTGAGCGCTTGCTGCGACTCAGCTGAGAGCAGGAAGGTGGAGAATTCCCACGCCAGCTCCAACTCGGCCGGCGCCATTCCATTCCGAAAGTAGATGCTTTCTCCCCATACATATCCGGCGAGTGGCTCACCCGAAGCTTCATAGATCGGCCAGGGATCCACTGCGACCACTGCTTCGCCGAGCCTGGCCGCGAGTGTCTCGTACAACTCGGTACTGTCAATCAGCCAACCGGCCTCACCGGATTGAAATGCTTCCCGGTCGAGATCTGAATTGAAAGCAACCGGGCCCGCTCGGCTCAGCTCCTGGAGCAAGGCCAGCCAACAGGGTCCCAGGGCACCCTGCAGCTCGGGCAACGACCCGGGTTGGACTAGCTGGCCTCCGCAGGCGGACCCGAACGGCACGATCGTCGAGTAACCGTAGTCCAGGTTCATCCCGACGGCCGGCGTGCCGCGAAACCTTCGAGACGACTCCACCAGCCCCTCGACCGTCGCCGCCGGGACCGGCGCCAATTCGCGATTGCGGTAGAGTACGTTTCCCTCCAGTTGGATTGGCAGGCCAAGTACCTGATCCCGTTGTATCACCTGGCTCCAGGCCAGGCTGTGAACGATTGCCTTGACCTGGTCGATCGGCTGATCCGCCAGGTCGCGGATCGCCCCGGACTGCTGCAGTCCGGGCCCCCACTGCGAGGGCGCAAGAAACAGCGAGGGCAATTGTCGAACGGCAGCAGCTTGATCGAGAGTCTGCCGGAGTTCATCCGCCGGAACATAGGCGATTGCGAAGGTCGCCCCCGGGTGGTCGGACTGGAAGTCACGAATGAGCTCATTGAGCGCCCTCACCCCGTCCGGGCCCCAGGACAGCCAAATGCTCAGTGTCCCTTCGGAGCGTTCGGCTGGCTCGGTTCGCTCCGGTGCGGTTGTCGGTGCCGGTATGACGGTCGGAGCCGTCGCCTGGGGGGTTGTTGTCGGAACCGGGACTGACGGGGAACAGGCGGTCAGCAGGGCAAGAAAGAGCAGCGGCCCGCGCCGCAAGAGGGCGTATGTAGATGGAATGCTGCTCACGTGGGGGGGCGGCTTGGCGGGCAGTCTACCATACCGGCCCGATAGGTATAATCCCGCGGATGGTCGGTAACCGTTGGCGTTTGATCCTCTCCCCGCCGGCCGCGGGGTCGGTGAACATGGCGCTGGACGAAGCGATTCTAGAGAGCGTCGCGGCCGCCAAGTCACCGGCTACCCTCCGGCTTTACGCCTGGGCACCCCCGTGTCTCTCGCTGGGCCACGCCCAGTCCATTGAGTCGGTCGATCTCTATGGTTTGCATGATTTAGGCTGGGATCTGGTCCGCCGGCCGACTGGGGGAAGAGCGATCCTGCATACCGATGAGCTCACCTACGCGGTGGCCGGGCTCGCTGCCGATCCGTTGCTCGCAGGTGGAGTACTGGCCAGCTACCAGCGACTCAGTGCCGGTCTCGTGCACGCATTGCAGCTCCTGGGATTGGGTGCCGAACTGCGGTCAAGTTCAAATCCGGCCCCCTCCGCCAGCCGTTCCAGTCCCATCTGCTTTGAGGTGCCGGGTCCATTCGAACTCACCTGGGCCGGTCGGAAGCTGCTTGGATCGGCCCAACTGCGCCGGTCCGGGGCAGTGTTGCAGCACGGTACGCTTCCCCTGGAGGGTGACCTCGGACGAATTTGCTCGGTCCTGCACCTGCCAGATCGTGAACAAGCTAAGCAATCACTGCGGCGCGCCGCCGCCACCCTCGAGCAGGCGCTCGGGCGAAAGGCGAGCTGGGAGGCCGCGGCCGCGGCACTGGCCGATGGATTCCGAGAAGCACTGCAGCTCGATCTGATCGAGGGCGCTCCGACCGAGGCCGAACTCGAGCGCAGCGAGCAGTTGTTAGCCGAGCGATATGTCCTCGTTGATGGACCGGTCCGCCGATGAACGTGGTGGCGCTTGCCCTCGAGCTGCATCTCCCCGGTTGCGCCTCCTTAAAGGAAAAGCGAGGCCGGCTGAAGCCGCTGCTGGTCGCCCTCCATCGAGAGTTCAACGTGTCGGCCGCCGAGATCGACCGTCAGGATGCTCACCAGGTTGCCGTGATTGCCTGCGTCGTGGTGAGCAACAGCAACCGACATGGCGAACAGCTGCTATCCGGAATCCCGAGCTGGGTTGAGCGGCTCCGGCCCGATCTCCAAGTTGTGGACCACCAGCTGACGGTGCTCTAGCTCAGCCCGGCGATCGCCCGCCAAAACAAAACCACGCAGGGTCGCTGCGTGGTTTTCATTCAAGTCAGAGAGATGCGCTTCAGGCCGCCTGAATATTGGGATTGAGTGCCTTGCGGCGCACCAAGGTTCGCAGCCGGGAGGCGAGCAGGCTGGCATGGACCGGCTTGATCAGATAGTCATCCGCTCCTGCATCGAGAGCCCGCGCCACACTCCCCGGTGAACCCAGAGCTGAAAGGATCAAAATCGGAACGTCCGAGAACGACCGAATCCGCTCGCAAACCTCCCAGCCATCGACTTCCGGCATGAGCAGGTCCAAGATGACCACATCCGGCGTCGACTCCGGGTTCTTGACCTTGGAGATGCCGTCCTCGCTCGAATACACGGCCTTAATTTGGAAGTCTTGTCCGCGCAACAGTGTGCGCAGCATCGTAGAGAGATCTGGGTCGTCGTCAATCAAGAGAACTTCGATCGCCATCTTGCGCTCCTAGTGCATCCGCCCCATTATCCGACAGGAAAGGAGGTGACGAACCTTACAGAGACCTTGCAGTACTACCTTCCACTTGCCGCCCTTTGCTGGAGCGGCTAATATACCCGCGAGGCCGGTTCCAGCATGTCTGAAGCCCAAATCACAGCTCCCTCCATTCCTTGCCCTCAGTGCTCCTTCATCATGCCTGGGGATTCCAGGACCTGCCCCAACTGCGGGGTGGATCTGGCCCTGCTGGCGCTGCTGGCCGAGCGTGCTTATTTGGCCGGGGTGCCGGACACCGCCCCGCTGCCCGACACCCCGCCGGCGTTCGTTCCTCGACTTGGCGAGTATCTGGTCCTTCGAGGTCTGCTAACTACCGGCCAATTGGAATCCGCCCTGGTCCATCAGAAGGAGCTGGCCAAACTCGGAGAACGCCGCCTGCTCGGGCAGACCCTGGTAGAGCTGGAGATGGTCGATCGGGAGACGATTGACCGGGCAATCACCAGCCAGATCATCGAATTGCACGCCGCCCTGCAGGAGGCCAATCGGACCCTCGAACTGCGGGTGTCCGAACGGACGGCCGAACTCCGCCAGGCGCTCGGGCGGCTTCAAGAGCTGAATACGCTTAAGACCAATCTAATCTCAAACGTCTCCCACGAACTGCGCACCCCACTGGCCCACGTCAAGGGCTATGTGGAGCTGCTGGAAGGGAAGGAACTCGGCCAGCTTACCCCCGAGCAGGGCAAGGCGGTCTCCGTGATCAGCCGGGCCACTCTGCGGCTCGAGCATTTGATTGAGGATCTAATTGCCTTCTCCACGGCTTCCCGGGAAGGCCTGGCCTTGGACCTCCGACCCGCTCAGCTGGCCCAGCTCGCCGAGGCGACTCTCGAGCGATCCAAAGACAAGGCTGCCCTGGCGGGCGTGGCAATCCAGCTCTCGGTCGATCGTGGGTTACCGTATGTCCAGGCCGATATGGATAAGTTAAGCTGGGTGCTTTACCAGTTGGTCGACAATGCAATCAAGTTCACCCTGTCCGGAGGCCGGGTGAAGCTTTGGGCAGAACAGGTCGACCGCTATGTGACGGTTGCGGTCTCCGACACCGGGATTGGCATCCCGTCCGACAAGTTCGAGGAGATCTTTGAGCCCTTCCATCAACTCGACGGATCACCGACCCGTCGCCGCGGTGGAACCGGGCTGGGGCTCGCGCTGGTCAAACAGATCGTGAGCGCCCACGGGGCTTCGATTCAGGTAGAAAGCACGGAGAATGCCGGAAGCACATTCCGCTTCGATCTCCCGCTCGCTACGGATTCGGCATGACCGGACCACTGGTTCGACCTGGGCCATTGAGTCACGGTACGGAGTTGAACGCGGTCTATGCCATCGCGCGGATCGTGGCCGAGACCTACGACACCGAGGCCGGGTTGGACGCCGTATTTCGGCTGTCCCGCTCGATATTCATCTTCGACGTGGTTTCGTTGTTCCTAACCAATGAAGAGACCGGCCAACTCGAGCCGGCCTACGCGCTGGCGCTCGGCCGCGGTCGGTCGCGGGAAGCCGATCTGGCCTGGGGCGAGCCGGCCGCCATCGAGGCGTATCGCAGCGGCCAAACGATCCTGCGCCAGGAGGATGCCGGCGTGTCGGTTCAAGGCCGCGAGCGGCGCCGCGATTATCTCGGTCTGCCGATGATGGTCCATGGCCGCTGCGTCGGCGGGCTGGTCTTCGGTCGATTCGGCGGGCCATCGTATCCAGCGGAGCATATCCGGCTGGCCGAGTTCGTCGCCTGGCACGTCGGGCAGTTGCTGGAGAATCGACGCATGGCCCGGCGGATTGCGACCCTGGAGGCCCAGCGTGAGCTGGCCCGCATGCAGGACGAGTTCATCTCGACGATCTCGCACGAGCTACGCACCCCGCTCGGATTTATCAAGGGCTATGTGACCACCCTCATGCGCAAAGACGCCATCTGGGAACCCGAGACCCGGCTGGAGTTCTTGCAGATTGTCGATGAGGAGGCCGACCGGCTCCGGGAGCTCATCGACAACCTGCTCGATTCATCGCGGCTGGAGACCGGGACCCTGGGGATGACCCGGGAGCCGATCATGCTGGCGGGCCTCATTCGGGACTCGGTTTCCCGCACGAAGTCCGCCTACCCGGAGATGAAATTGGACGTCGAGCTTCCCGAGGATTTGCCGAGTGTGTACGTAGACCCGACCCGGGTTGCCCAGGTAATTGACAACTTGCTTTCGAATGCGAACAAGTACGCGCCCAACGCGCTCATTCGGATTCGCTCGCAGAGCGACGACAACCTGGTCCGCATCGAGGTCGAAGACACCGGCCCAGGGATCGCGCCGCAGCACATCCCCCACTTGTTTGAACGCTTCTACCGGGTGCCCGAGCAGAACTCCAACGTGCGCGGCACCGGCCTGGGGCTGTATATTTGCCGGAAGATCATCGAAGCTCACAATGGCGAGATTGGGGTTGAGAGCCGGGAGGGAACTGGCACCCGGATCTACTTCACCCTCCCCTTGCTGGCGACCCAACCCGTACCGGAGGCAGAGCATGAACGATAAAACCATGATTCTGGTTGTTGACGACGAGCCCCGATATGTGCGCCTGGTCCAGGTCAATCTGGAGACCGCCGGCTACGCAGTGGACTCCGCCCAAGACGGGCAGCAAGCGGTGGAGAAGGTGGCCGCGGCTCAGCCGGGATTGCTATTGCTCGATGTCATGATGCCGGTGATGGATGGGTTCACTGCCACCGAGCGGATCCGGGAGTTTTCTACGGTGCCGATCATCATTCTGACTGCCAAGGGAGAGGAGCGGGACCGGGTGCGCGGACTGGATGCCGGGGCGGACGACTACATCGTCAAACCGTTCTCAGCCCAGGAGCTCCTGGCCCGGGTCCGGGCCGTGTTGCGGCGGGCCGAGAGGCAGACCGATGCCAGCTTCCACGAACCGGTGTACGCCCACCATGAGCTGCAGATCGACCTGGCCAAGGCCATGGTCACTTCGAATGACAGAGAGATTCCACTGACGGCCACCGAGTATCGGTTGCTGCAGACCCTGGCCGCCTCCGAAGGCCGGGTGCTGACCCCCGAGGAATTGCTGACTGTAGTGTGGGGCCCTGAGTATCGGGACGATAAGGAAATCCTGTGGGTGTGCCTCAGCCGCCTGCGCCAGAAGATCGAACCGGATCCTAAGAATCCGATCCACATCGTGACCCGGCAGGGCCTGGGCTACCTGATTCCTCCAGCCTCTAATGGGAGAGGGGAGTAACTCCTCGGCCACCCAGCCCAATCCTCGCTTCTCAGATCCCCATGTACAATTGAGCCGCTCGAGCGCCCCTGCTCCTCCACTTGCCCGACCTACAGGGGCTCAGTTCGGCCGAAAGCCAGCCAGCATGGATCAAATGTCGCTCGTCCTGAAGACCAAAATGCTCGGCGCGCTGCTGCGCGGAGTCAGAAAGCAGGCAGGAAAAAGCCTCAAGCAGACCGCCGAGATCGTCGGAATCAGCCGCAGCACGCTGGCCTCTTATGAGTTGGGGAAGAAGGGGATTTCGCTGCCCGAGCTCGAACAGCTCGCCTTCCATTTCGATGTGCCGCTGGGTGGCTTGCTCGCCCGGCGTCCGGAGGAGGCTCAGCGAAAGGCGGTATTCGACCCGAAGGTCGTAGTTTCGTTCAGGCAAAAGATGATCGGAGCCTTGCTCCGTCGGCACCGGAAGGATGCCGAGCTGTCGCTTCGGGAGCTGGGCGAGCAGGTCGGGTTCCCGGCCAGCCGGGTGAGCGCCTACGAGCGCGGGCTGCGCCCCATCCCGGTGCCAGAACTCGAGTCCCTGGCAAAGGCGCTTGGGCACGCAATTGAAGACTATGTCGACACCCAGGGTCGCGGCCCGGTCGCGGACTGGCATCGCAACCAGCAGGCGTATGAAGCCTACCGGGAGCTGCCCCGGGACCTGCGGGATTTCCTCGGCAGGCAGGATAGTCCCCGCCTGATCCGGTTGGCTGTTCGCCTCGAAGAGCTTTCGATCGATCGGCTGCGCAACCTTGGCGAGCTGATCTCCGATATCGCCCGATGAGTCCCACAGCCGCCAGCCTCGGGAGTCAGGCGATCGAAGCCTATCAACAGGGCAGGCTGGAAGAATCGATCCGGCTTTTTGAGGCCGCCCATGCTTCTGAACCCGATCCGGCCCTGGCGGCCGAGCTGGCAAACAACCTGAGCGTCGCCTACTTGAAGGCTGGGCGCTCACAAGAAGCCCTCACCATCGTCCGAGGTACGGCGGAAGTTTTCTCGAAGCTGGGAGATGAGCAACGGGCCGCTCAAGCAACGGGTAACCTGGCTGCCGCGCTGGAGGCGTGTGGCGATCTAGCTGAGGCAGAGGCGGCCTATCAGCAGGCTGCCGATTTGTTCCAAGCGCTGGGCGATTCCGAATCTCTTCGCTACACCCTCAACGCCCTCGCCCAACTTCAGTTGCGCCAACATCGCCCGCTTGAGGCGGCCAACACCCTCCAAGCCGGAGCACAGGCAAGCCCTCCCCGCGGCCTGCGCGGCCGATTACTCAAGCAATTACTTCGACTGCCCTCACGCCTGCTTCGACCCTGAAGTACGCCTGATGAACGGATGGACGATTCGTCAGGCTACGGCGGATGACCGGCTGCTGGTCGACGGGTTGATCCTGGGTTCCCGCTGGAAGCACCTGCACCTGGACTGGCTGGACCCGGCCGCGTTGGCCGATCGGGCCCCGTTCTTGCTGGCTACCCAGGCCGGCCTTCCGGTCGGCTGTTTGGGTTGTCCGCCTGACCTGCCCGGTGTGAGCTGGCTTCGGGCGTTTGCGGTGACTTCCGGCATCCAGCCTGAGCTGGCCTGGCAGCCGCTCTGGGAACTGGCAGCCAGCGGCCTGCGCGAGCTGCAGGTCGACCGAGTGGCCGCCCTGCCCATTGAGGGCTGGTTCGAGTTGCTGCTCACCGATTCCGGGTATCAGCCAACCAACGCGGTAATCTTCTTCGAGCGAGAACTGGTCCACTCGATCCCCGCCCCCTCTCATCCTTCACGCCCGATTGAGGCTGCGGACGAGGCTGCCCTGCTTGAACTCGATCACCTGGCGTTCGAACCCTTCTGGCAGCTTTCAAGCGACTCGCTTCGGGCCGCCCTCAGCCAAGCGGACACAGCCACGTTGATCGAATTAGCCGGCAAAATGGTGGGCTACCAGATTACGACTCGATCACCCTTTGGAGCCCACCTGGCTCGCCTAGCTGTGCACCCCGATCGCCGCCGGCAGGGGTTGGGGCGTTCACTGGTCTCGGAGGCGCTGCAACGGGCCCAAGCGGTCGGCCTCGGCCGGCTCTCAGTCAATACTCAGGCCGACAACCTGCCCAGCCAGCGCCTCTATCGAAGTCTTGGATTCCGCGAGACCGGCCAGCGGTATCGGGTCCTGGAAACCCGCCTGGCACAGCTATAATCCACCCGGGGTTCTCAACCTGGCTCCGCGGATCGGCAACAAACGCCGCAACTTCAAATGAGTACTTCGCCCGATCGGTCGCTACCCAACTGCCGGATGCGCTGGCTGGTCTTGGCGATCGAAGAACAAATGGGCACCCATGGGCTTCGGATGATCCTCCGCCAATCCGACCTGACCCGATACCTGGAATCCTTGCCACCTGCCAACGATGAACTGCAGTCCCGGGCCGCCGAATACACGCGATTGTTGACGACCGTTCGGACCTACTTCGGACACGGTGCCCGTGGAACCCTGACCCGGATCGGACGATCGATCTTCAGGCACCAACTGGGACAGCGCCCGCTCTTGAACGCGCGGCGGAAGGTCATCGGGCCCTTTCTCTCGATCCAGAGCAAATTAGCCTGGATCCTGAATCAACTGGCGGGGGAGATGGCCGCCCCGAATGGGCCGGTCCGGGTCAGTCGTGCCGGTGAGGGGTTTTGGCTGGTCGACGAAACATTCGACCGCACCCTAGGAGTAGTTGCCGAGCAGGCGATCTGTTGGTCGGTGGTGGGGGAGTTAGCCGAAGCGGTAACCTGGATGACGCGGGAAGAGCTTCCGATCCGCGAGGTGGATTGCCGGGCAGCCGGAAAACAATCCTGCCGCTTCGCGATCCTTTAGACCTCGGGCTTGGCCAGGGTCGGGGAGGCTACCCCCGCCCGCTGGTTCTCCCACAACCCGAGCACGAAGCACAACGAGGAGAGCCGGTTGAGATAGGCCAGCATGGCCGGATTCTTCAGCTCGCCCTCATGGGCGAGTTGAACCACGGCCCGTTCGGCCCGCCTGACAATTGTTCGCGCCAGATCGAGGGCCGCGCCAGGGGCCGAATCTCCTCCGACCACGAATCCCTTGGGCAGCTCGATTTGGTCGCCGACTCGCCGGAGCTCAGCTTCCAGCCAGGTCACCCGCTCCGCCCCCAGCTCCCGGAACCGGTGGGCCTGATCGCGAGTTGCCGCGACCTCAGCCATGATGTGGTAGAGATCGCGCTGGATCTGGACGATCAACTGCTGAGTATCTGGTTCACCAGCCAAAGCCCGGGCCAAACCGAGCGCCGCGGCGGCTTCGTCGAGAGTTCCGTAGGCGGCCGGTCGCGGATGGAATTTGGGGACTCGCTGGTCGCCCAGCAGACCGGTGGTGCCGTCATCCCCGGTCCCCGAGAAGTAGTCTGGCATCCCGGGTATTATAAGTAGAAGCGCGTGGACCGACCCGAGCCGGCTACTTTGCTGCGACGCTCTGGCCAGCTATTTGCTGGAGTCCTGGTTGGGCTGCTGCTGGGGGGCGTTTACTATCTGCTCAGCGCGCAGCCAAGGGGAAAGCCCGTCGAGCTGCTGCCTCCACAGCCGCTGCGGGTCCATGTGGCCGGCGCGGTTGAAAGGCCCGACGTCTACTCGCTCCCGCCCGGGGCGATCCTGCAAGACGCGATTGCCGCGGCTGGCGGGTTGCAAGCGGCGGCCGATCTCAGCCGCTTGAACCTTGCCCAGCCTCTTGCAGATGGACAGCGGATCGAGGTCCCGCTCCAGGCCGAGTCCGCCGCATCCTCCGGGCCTCAATTCGTCGACAGTGAAAGCCGGCTGCGCCTGAACTCTGCCACCGCACCGGAGTTGGATAAGCTTCCCGGAGTCGGACCGGTCTTGGCCCAGAAAATCATCGAATACCGGGAGCAGTACGGTCCGTTCCAACGGATCGAGGATCTGCTGCAGGTCGATGGGATTGGCCCGGCAAAGCTCGAGGGGCTTCGGGATTTGATCGTCGTGCCTTGAAGGCCCGGCCTTAGCCGGGCGAGCCCCCTCCCACACCGAGCGTTCTGCCCCCCGCTGTATAATCCAAACGGATGCCTGAACTCCCGGAAGTCGAGACAATCTGCCGATCGCTGCGCGACGCCACGGAGGCTACTCCGCCGCTGGTCGGGCAGCAGATCATCGGGGTCCGATTGGGTTGGCCGCGCCATGTTGTCGAGCCTTCAGCCGCAGGCTTGCGTCGGCGAATCCGGGGGCAGATTGTTCGTGACGTCAATCGCCGGGGTAAGTTCATTCTGGTGTCGCTCGACCGCGATACCCTCATCGTTCACCTGATGATGAGCGGCGACCTCTTCCTGGCTCCGGCCGGGACCCGCCGCACACCCCACGATCACACCATTTTTCGACTCGCTTCCGGGTGGCAGCTGCGGTTCCGCGACCCGCGCAAGTTCGGCCGGGTCTTTCTCGTGGCGGACCGGGAAACAGTGCTGGAGCGACTTGGACCCGAACCGTTGTCGGAGGGATTCAGGGTCAAGCAGCTCGAGTTGATTCTCGGCCGGCACAAGCGTGCCCTGAAGCCCTTGCTGATGGACCAGGCTGCGATCGCAGGCCTGGGCAACATCTATACCGACGAGGCCCTTCACCGAGCACGCCTCCATCCTCTGCGCGGCAGTCAGACCCTCGGGCCCCTCGAGATCCGGGCGCTCTGGAAGGGCATCCGCTCCGCACTGCGGGCTGGGCTGCGCCACAACGGAGCGAGCATCGACTGGGTGTACCGGGGTGGGGATTTCCAGAACCACTTCCGGGTCTACGGGCAGGAAGGGGAGCCGTGCCCGGTCTGTGGAACGACGATCGTCCGATCGGTGATCGGCCAGCGCAGCACCTTCACCTGCCCGAACTGCCAACCCTGGGGAAAGAACTGAATATGGATCAGGAGCTGCTGGTCGGGGTTCTGCTGATTATCGTCGGGCTTGCGATTGGGCTGATCGCGGTCGCTTTGGTCCTCAATCGCCGCGCCGCCCGGGAAGAGCAGCCGGTCGAGGCTCCGGTCCCGCCGGAAGCGGCCGAGGGTTCCCAACCCGAACTTGAGATCCCGGCGGCAACCCCGAGTGAGGCAGCCCCGGCAGCTGTGATCGTGCCTGAGGTGCCGGAACCGAAGGCCGCGGTGATCGTGCCCGAGCTGCCGGAACCGAGGCCAGCGATGCCCGTGCCCAAGCAGCCGAAACCGGCGGCAGCCAGCTCAGCTCAACGCCAGCTAGTTGCCGAGATCTACCGGGACCAGGGCAGCGGAATGCTGATCCTGCGGTCCGGCGACAAGGAATATCGAACCTTCTCTCAGATCGAAGATGAAATATTCCGCAGCGAGCTGAGTGCCCTCGCCTCTGATCCTACGACGTGGACCGGCGAGGGCCTGCGAGCCGCGGTCAAACCCTCCGAGCCGCGGCGTGCCGCCCGGCCAGGCAGCCGGGGCATGTTGGAAGGCATCAACTCCATCTTGCAGCGGGCCCTCGCCGAGGCGGGCAACCAAGCCAAGGGCGTCCAACTGATTCCGGACGCGACAGGCGGCGTCAAGGTACTGATCGGACTGAAGAGCTATGGGTTGGACGAAGTCCCAGACGAAGAGATCAGGCGCCTGATTCGAGAATCGGTTGCGGAGTGGGAAGCGAGTCAATAATCGGTCGGGCTTCCTCAACCAGAACCGCCTCCAGTCGCCCGTCCTGTTCCTGCAGGCGGGCGACCGGCTTAACCGGATCGTGGATGAAGAAAAGCCAGGCGTCTCGCTCGAGTGCCCAGCGCTGCCAGCGCTGCTTGGTCCTGATATTTTCCAGCGGCTCCACATCGAAGGCGGTCAGCCAGCCAGCCCGGGCCATGTGAACGGAAAAAGTGGCCATATCAGAAACGAAGAGGCCGGACCAGTCTCCCGACTCCAGGATCACCGACTGGTGGCCGCGGGTATGCCCCGGAGTGACCACAAGGCGCACATGCCGGGTCAATGGCTGATCGCCGTGAAGCAGCCGCATCCGCCCTTCTGCGACAAGCGGCGCGAAATTGTCTGAAAAGTACGTTCCACGGGTCCGCAGATCGGGGTGGCTGGCATCGGCCCACTCCATCCGCTGGACGAGATAGGTCGCGTTCGGGAAGCTGGGCACAAGCTCGCCCGCTTCGAGCCGAGTGTTCCCGCCGCAGTGGTCGGCATGCAGATGGGTGCAGACTACCAGGTCGATCTCGGAGGGAGCGATCCCAAGCGCCCCCAGGCTGTCGACCAGCCCGCCGCCAGCCCGCACCAATCCCCAATTCTTAACCTCTTTCGGGTCGAGCTTCGGCCCCAGGCCGGTATCGATCAGGATCGTCTTGCCTTCCGAGCGGACCAACATGCAGGTCAGAGTCTGGGGAATCAGGTGGTTTTGGTTCGGTTCGACGATCCGGCGGTACAGGGCCCGCGGCACCAGCCCGAACGGACCTCCGGGGTCGACCCAGACGAGCCCGTCACTGACGAGCTGGAACTCGAGCTCACCCTTGTGCATCGGGGACCGAGGCGAGCCCGAGCGCCCGCTTCAGCTCACGCTCCAATTCGTGCTTTCCGCGGTCCGGGATGAAGGCTGCCTGAACGGCCGCCAGGATCAGCCCTTTGAGGCTTTCGATGGACAGGCCGAGTTCGGCGACTGCCGTGTAATATTCGTCGCTCAGTCGTATGTTGGAGATGCCCGGGTCGTCGGTGTTTAGCGTCACCTGCAGACCCGAATCGATCATTTGCGGCAGCGGGTGGTTGCCCATCCCGGAAACGACCCCCGAGTGCAGGTTGCTGGTCAGACAAACTTCGAAGACCGTGCGGGCGGCTCGGGCCGCCTGGACAGCCTCAGGATCTTCCATGACCCGGACCCCGTGCCCGATCCGGAGAGCCTGCATCCCGTTGATTGCGTAAAGGACTGAGCCGGCGCCCGCCCACTCCCCGGCGTGCACGGTGATCCCGAGGCCGGCCGCCCGAGCGGAACGGAATAGAGAGACAAACGGCTCGGCCGGATACTCACCTTCGTTCCCGGCCAGATCCAGGCCGGCGATTCCATCCCCAATCCGCGCCGCAGCCAGCTCAACTACCTGCTCAGCCAGCCGGATGGGCTCGTGGCGGTTGACGCTGGCAATCAGATTGACCCGGACGCCAACCTGCCTCGCGGCCTCGGTGGCGAACTCAACCACCCAATCCACGACCTCGGCCAAAGGGAAATCTTTCGCCTGCGAGAGGGCGACCGGGGTGAAGCGCAGCTCCAGGTAGCGGATCTGGTCTTCGGCCGCATCCTCGATCGCCTCGCGAGTCACCCGGCGGATAATCTCGGGCGATCGATAGATCTGACGCAGAGTGCGAAACTTAGATAGGAAGTTCGGAAGAGTCTTTGGCTGTTGCCCGGCCATTTGGACTCGTTCCCTGAGCTCGGCTTCCTCCTGAGGAAGGTCGAGATCTTCCTGGCGGGCGACCTCAAGCAGGGTCTTCAGCCGGAGCGAGCCCTCCAGGTGCCGGTGCAGATCGATCTTGGGCAAAACCGCGAGCTCTTGTTGAAGCTCGAAGGGTGAGCGAGGGGGCACGCGCGGCTTAGCGGCCCCGGCGCCTGCGGCGCCGAGACTTGTTCTCGGGGGTCGGTGCTGCCTGCGGAGCCGAGGGTCGCGGCACGACCGCCGGTCTGGGTGTACCAAACTGAATCCTGAACAATCGTCCGACGATTCCGGCCCGAATGTTGCCGAGCAGGGTGCGGAAGAGATCGACTGCCCGGCTCTTGTATTGGACCAGCGGATCCCGCTGGCCGTAGGCTTCAAGCCCGATCGAGGTCCGCAGGGCCTCCATCTGGGTGAGGTATTCAACCCATAAGCGGTCGCCGACGCCGAGAAAGAGCTGCCGATGGACCTGAGCGATCGCGCCAGCGCCAATGGCCTGAAGCAAGTACTCGCGGGCTCCATCCAGATGGGAGAGGATTGCCTCCTGCAGTTCGGCCGGATTGCGACCCTGCAGCATGCTCGCCGCGTGGTAAGCGTACGAGAGACGTGGGACGAGGACCTCCCTGGCCTGATGGCTTCGCGAATCGAATAAGGTCTGCCGGGAGTAACTGAGCTGGAGCAGGGCCCGAATCTTAAGCGGTTCATCCACCAGGCCGCCTCGCTGCAGCAGGCCCTCCAGCTCGCGGGAAATGTCAGCCACCGCTTGGGCGGCCCGACGCTCCTGAACCCGCCCCAGCGCCGCAAACAGCTCGGCTTCGGCTTGGTCCCAGTCAACCGGGGCCTGAACTTGCAGATTGAGACTCTCGCCGACCCGGTGCTCGAGGGCCTGGATCAACCCGGACCAGACCCGCAAGCCCAGGCTGGCCTCGATCAGCTCGGGGACCGAGGCTCGAAATCGGTCGGGATCATCCCGAATCAGTTGGCGGACCTGCCCGTTCGCCTGCAAGCGGAGCCCGGCCGTCGATTCCACTGCGCTCAAGAGCGCACCGGGATCGACCGTAGCCTCGGACTGCTCGGCCTCCAGGTAGGCTCCATCAATGGCCATCTCGGCCAGGTCGGTCCGCTCTCGGACCTGGGTCTCCAAGCTCGAGAGGGCTCGCTCGAGTTGACCCTGGGCCGTTCGATTCAGGTGTTCTGCCTGAGCCTGCAGCGAGTCCTCGACCAGCTTGGCCAACGCGGCACCGAGCCCTTCGGTCCGATCAATCGCCTGCAACGAAGCGGCAAGCAGCTTCAGCATGAAGGAGGGGTATGGCCGCTCGGTTTCCGCGCCCAGGGTGGGCTGCACTTCTTCCAACCACGCCAGCAGCTTCCAGGGTCCTTCGGGATCCGCCAGGGCCGCGCTCACGTGGGACTCGACCTCGGCCTGCAGCATGGGGCGGAGGTCGTCACTCAGATCTTCTTTGACGAAGATCCGGTTGCGCTGGCTATAGAAGATCTCACGCTGCTGGTTGAGCACGTCGTCGTATTCCAGCAGGTGCTTACGCCGGTCGAAGTTCGCGCCTTCCACCCGGGTCTGAGATTGCTCGATCGTCTTGTTGACGATCCCGTGCGAGATCGGCGTCGCGTCGTCGATATCAAGCCTTTGCATGAGGCTGGATACCTGGGCGCCGCCGAACAGTCGCATCAGCTCGTCTTCCAGAGAGAGGAAGAACTGGGACGATCCGGGATCGCCTTGGCGAGCCGATCGGCCTCGGAGTTGATTGTCAATCCGCCGAGCTTCGTGCCGTTCCGAGCCGAGAACATGCAGCCCGCCGGCCTCCCGGACCAGCTCCTCCTCCACCATGAAGCGGCGGAAAAGCTCCACTTCGGCTTCGTAAATCCCGACCGCGCTCCGGTCAGCTGCCTCCAGCGCGGCCATCCGCTCTTGAAGGTTCAGGGTCTCCGGATCTCGGACGCCAATCCGGCGCAGCACTCGACTCACCCCCGCCAGCACTTCTTCGGCGATCTCGCCCCCGAGCTTGATGTCGACGCCACGCCCGGCCATATTGGTGGCAATGGTGACCGCCCCATAGGCTCCGGCGCTGGCGATAATTTGCGACTCTTCGGCATGCTTCTTGGCGTTCAACACATTGTGTGGAATCCCGGCCTGGAGTGCCTTGGCCAGCCGTTCCTGATGCTCCGGCCCCAACTCAAGCAGGACGGACAGCTGCTCCAGGTTTTCCGGCCGGCTCGGATTGAGGGCGAGCCCGAGTTCGCGGGCAAACTGCCGCAGCCTCCCGGTGTCGAGGGAATCGAGCGGGAGATAGAGCTCCTGAAGCTCCTCCACCCGCCGCCCGTCGTCCGGGATATCGTGCGCCGCCACATAGGCCGCCCGCAAGAGCTGGATCATGGCCAGGCGCTGCAGCAACTCGGCCCGCAGCCGTCCCGACAACCGCTCGGACAGCTCGACCGAAGTGGTCCCCACCAGCAACGGCTGCCCGAGCACGTGCCGCCGGAGGATCTCCAGGCTGACCGAACGCAGCTTGGCTTCTTCGGTCCGATACACCAGGTCCGGCAGGTCCTTCCGCCGCCAAAAGACCGGCGCCTGCTCCGGGTCTGCCCGGCGGGCGAAGTATCCGAACCGGGCCCCATTCTCCTGAATCTGAAGCTCGACGAGCTCGGAATCGGTCTGCTGTGCGATGTATTCCAGATTTGTCGGCAGCGGCACCACGTCCACTTTGTAGATCTTGTTGAACTCTTCCGCTTCGGTGAGCGCGGTCCCGGTCATCCCGGCCAGCTTCTCATACATCCGGAAGTAGTTCTGCAGGGTGATCGTGGCGTAGGTGACGTTTTCCTCGCGGATACGGACCCCCTCTTTGGCCTCCACCGCCTGGTGCAGCCCGTCGGACCAGCGCCGGCCTGGCATCATACGACCGGTGAACTCATCGACGATGATCACCCGTCCCCCCTGGACCACGTAATCCTTGTTCCGCTTGAAGATGAAGTGGGCCCGCAGGCTCTGTTCCAGGTAGCCGAGCAGCCGGGCCTGTTCAGGCGTGATGTCCTCCGGCCGATCCGGATCACGCAAGGGCTGGCCCAGCAAGCGTTCGACGTGGTCCTCACCGATTTCGTTGAGCGAAATAGTGCGGTCCCGCTCGCTGATCTCGTAGTCTTCTGGCTCCAGCTGCCTCACCAGCCCAGCCATCTGCTGGTAGAGGGCCGGGTCTTCCTGGGCCGGTCCGGAGATGATCAGCGGAGTGCGGGCTTCGTCGATCAGGATGTTGTCCACCTCGTCCACAATGGCGTAGTGATGGCCCCGCTGGGAGCGGCCTTCCAGGGTGGGAGCCATGTTGTCCCGCAAGTAGTCAAAACCGAACTCGTTGTTAGTGCCGTAGGTGATGTCCGCCTGGTAGGCGACCCGCCGGTCCACCAACTGGAGCTGAAACACATCCTCCTGGCCGGTCGTCCGGCTCGGGTCGAAGGTGAATGCCTTTCGACCGTGCTCCGTCCGAGCTGCCTCCTGCAATACGCCCACTTCCAGCCCCAGGAAACTGAACAGCGGTCCCATCCAGCGTGCATCTCGGCGGGCCAGGTAGTCGTTGACCGTGACCAGGTGAACCCCGCGACTGGTCAGTGCATTGAGGTACAGCGGGAGCGTCGCGACCAGGGTCTTGCCCTCCCCGGTCTTCATTTCGGCAATTCGCCCCTCATGCAGCGCCGCTCCGCCGATGAGCTGCACATCGAAGTGCCGCAAACCTATCGTACGAACGGAAACCTCTCGGACGACGGCAAACGCTTCCGGAAGCAATTCGTCCAGAGTGGCGCCGGAGGCCAACCGCCCCTTGAATTCGGCGGTCTTGGCTCGCAGTTCCGAATCGGCCAAGGCCTGCAGCTTGGGTTCGAGCGAGTTGATCTCGCGGGCTAACGCCTCATAGCGCCCCAAGTCGCGGCCGAGCGAGTCGCCGCCAAACAGTTTCGATAGTCCCTTTAACATCGAAATCGGCGGGATTATAGCATTCCGGTCGCGGCGGCTCTTCCGGGGGAGGGCCGGGTCCGGCCCAACTCTAAGCAGAGTGGCGACCTAAGCTAGAATCAGGTGGGGCGGTGGCGGAACTGGTAGACGCCGAGGACTTAAAATCCTCTGAGGGTGACCTCGTGTGGGTTCGAGTCCCACCCGCCCCACCCATCGGTCGGCGGCTCAGGCGCGGTCGGCCCCTCGCGCGGAGTGTGCTCCGCGTACCTAACTGGCTCCGCTGGTTTCCCCAAATTCATGATGGGTGTACACTCGCCCGCCGCATGCCCTTCCGATTGCTGCCGCTGCTGGTCCTGGCAGGCACGCTGCTGTCGTGCACGCTGCCAGGCACGACCTCCCCCACCCCGTTCGCCTTCCCGACTCCCGATCTCACTCTGACCGCGGCATTCGCCCCGTCGGCGACCTCACCGGTCGCCACCCGAACCTTGCCGCTGGTCAATACTCCAACCCCCACTGCAACCCAGGTCATTCCCGGCGCGACCGCCGGAGCGACCGGTACTTCATCCCCGGCCACTCTCGACACTCGCCCAAACGGCTCCCCGGTCGAGGCCGCCTTGCTCGAGACCCCACCTACGATCGATGGCGATCTTGCCGACTGGACCGATCCCGGTCGCGAGCTGGGGCAGATCGTGTTCGGCGCGAGCAACTGGTCGGGCGCCGGGGATGCCTCGGCCAGATTCCACATTGGTTGGACCGAGCAGGGGCTGTATCTCGGCTTGCAAGTTACGGATGACAAGCGGGTGCAGGTGTCCAGCGGACGGAACATGTTCAAAGGCGACATCGTTGAACTCCAACTCGACAGCGATCTGACCGGCGACTTCTTCTCGAATTCGCTAACGACCGACGATCACCAAATTGGGCTCTCCCCGGGCAATTTTGGTTCGCTGACCAGTGAGGCCTGGCGTTGGTATCCGATTGGCTCGGCCGGGTCGCTCTCGGGAGTGAGTCTTAAAGCGGTGACCACGACCGAGGGTTACAACCTGGAGGCAATGATCCCCTGGACGACGTTTGGGGTGACGCCCGATGCAGGAGACCGCTTTGGTTTTGCCCTTTCCATTTCAGACAATGACCTGAGTGGGGCACCCGTTCAGCAGTCGATGGTGTCCACCATTAGCACCCGCACCCTGACCAATCCAACGACTTGGGGCACCCTTATCTTGAAATAGGCTCAGCCGCGGCTTGGTGATTCGCAACAAGAAAAAGGGGCCGGGCGAATTGCCCGGCCCCTTAGCTTCCTCGGCCTGATTAGAACAGCACGGAAGCGAGTTCGTCCCTGTACTTGCGGGTCAATGGGTCCTGGTCACCCAGCAGGGAGAACAGCGCTAGCAACACTTGCTTGGGCAAGCCCGCCCGATAGGATTTCTCCTGCCGGAGGACGTCCAGCAGCCCGTCCATCGCCGCCGGAAGATTCCCCCGCCCGATCAGCCGGCCCGCCTGATACAGGCTGGCCTCGAGCGGCGGCAGATCGAGATTCGGGGCAGCCATCTCAACTTCGTTGAGCAGCGAGGCAAGTGGCAGGTATCCCTCTGCCCTCACCCAGGCGGTACCAGGAGGGAAGTTCTGCAGAATGCTGAGCGCTTCCAACCCTTTCCCCTGAATGAGCAAGGACTCGACCAGCCCCAAGGCCGCCTCGGAGTTTGTTTCATCTTGCTCGAACACCTCTCGATAGGCGGCCTCGGCTTCTGGATAGTGACGGGTGGCGAGCAGGCTGTGGGCCTGCTCGACGGCCTGCTCCGCTTCACTTGGGGTCAGTTGCTCGATGAACTTGCGGACGGTCCGTTCGGGCTGCGCACCATGGAACTGAGCCACCAGTTCGCCGTTACGAAAAGCCTTCACCGCCGGAATCCCATGTACTCCATAGCGAATCGAGAGGTTTGGATTCTCGTCAACATTGACCTTGGCCAGGACGAAGTCGCCCCCCGCCTCAATGGCCAGGCGCTCCAGGATCGGGCTCAACACCCGGCACGGGCCGCACCAGGGCGCCCAGAAATCGACTACCACCGGCACCTCGAACGATTTCAGGACGACCTGGGTCTCGAAGGTGGCCTCACTGACGTCAAGGATGTATTCGGAAAGGGTCATGCCGATCGCAAACTTACTCTGATTCTACCTTCAGTTGTCGCCGTTTTCCGGGCCCGTCGGCTGGCGGACTTCGATGACTTCACCGTGAGCGTCAATCAGCACCTGGAATCCCAGCATCCCCATCCAGGCCCGCACCTCATCCGGGAGGCCGGTCTCAATCAGCCGCTCGAATTGCTGGTCGAGGTTCTTGAGCGAGTTGTCGATGATGGCTTTGGTGAAGAGGTCTTCCTGCCCGATGGCCTTCATCGTCCCCTCACTAACCAGATCTTCGTTGCCCCGAATGAACTCTGCGAACTTGGCCAGGACCTGGCGGTCCACGGCTTCGCTCTCGATGTGTCGCTTGAATCCGTCATCGTCGAGTACATAGAACGCCTCGCCGCCGACGGTTGCGACCTCCACCGGCTCGCCGAGTGGGTCAGCGACCAACCCGGCAAACAGCGCATGTTTCGCCATACCGTAGCTGCTCAGGCGACTCGAACCGAGGTTCCGTGACCCTTCCAGACTTCCTGTTCGTGCTTGGGGACCACTGGATTGGTCCAGCGGTACAACCACTTCGCGGCGTCGATGGTCATGTTGATGCAGCCATGGCTGCGAGGCACCCCAAAGTCATTGTGCCAGAAAGTTCCGTGGAAAGAGACCCCTTCTTCATCAATATAAGCGACCCATGGCACCCCCGGCAGGTCGTAGCCGCTGGCCAGGTTGCCGGCCGCCATGTGACGGGAGGGTCGTTTGCGAAACGTCTCGAACTCGCCGGCCGGGGTGGCGTACAGGTCCTGGCCGAATTTCCGGCCGGTCGACACTTTGGTCGTGAATACCAACTGCCCGGCCTCGTAGCAGTTCACCCACTGATGGGCAAGGTCCACTTCGATCAGTTTCTCGCTCGGCGGGACCTCGGATGAAATCGGGATCAGTTCCGACACGGGAATGGGGCGAAAGGCATAGGCCGGTGCGTAGTACACGTAGGTGTATTTGTCATCGAAGATACGATACCACTTTTGCAAGCTGACATCCTGGCTTACCCCGGTCACCCAAAACGTCATTCCATAGTAGAAGCGGTAGGCCAGCTCGCTATCCGTCCGCGGCCTCCAGTGGGCGTTGACATGCGGGACAGAGACCTCCGTCAGCACTCCTCCGTAGGGGATGGTCTCCAATGGCAGGTTTGGCAGGTCCCGAACGGGCTGGACGGAGGCGGAATGAGCAAAGCCAAGTCCGTTGGCCTCGTACCAGGTGCGGTTGTGCTCCGGGATTGGATCTCCAACCCACGCCGCGGCGATCTCGAAGACATCGTCCCGCCAAAGGGTCTTGCGCTTCTCGCTGGCAAAGGAGGGACTGCTGAAGATATCCAGAGTCGGATCCACTACTCGGCCGAGCAGGCCCGGCTCGGCCTCGGCTGCGGCCCGGGTCCATCGGGAGGGAATCCCCAGAGCCAGCAGGCCGGTCGCCGAGAGGCGAACGAATTCCCGTCGTGAGAGTGGAACGCTAACGTCGATTCCGTCCGGCACGGAATTACCCCTTCCCCCGGAATGTCTGCAAGAATCGGACCGCTACGGGTGAACGTTCACCAGCGTCCCGAGGGGGGCGAAATTATATAGCCACTCTGAATCGGGGATAGTGAGGTTGACACAGCCGTGGCTCATCGGGGTGCCAAAGTTGTTGTGCCAATAGGTCCCGTGCAGCCCGTAACCCCGGTAGAAGTACATTACCCACGGAACGCCAGGAAGGTAATATCCCGGGCCGGCCATCGGGGTGGAAGGCAGTTTGATGTAGACCCGGAATTGCCCGGTCACCGTGGGATGGATTGCGGTGCCGGTGGAGACGATGAAGCTTTGCACTGCGGTGTCGCCATCGAAGGCGGTAACGGTCTGAGCGCCCAAATCCACGTCGATCCAACGGCCTTCGTCCGCCAGTTCCGCCGGATCGGTGCTGTAAGTCCACGAGAGCGCCGGCCGCTGGGTCGGGATTTGGGTTGCAGTCGGAGTAAAGGTCGGGGTCGGAGTAGGAGTTTGCGTCGGCGTTGGGGTCGGGGTAGAAGTAGGCGTCGGGGTCGGAGTCAAGGTCGCCTTGTCGAGCGGGGCGGACGCCGAATGCGGCTCGCGGGCATCGGCCGGCTGACCGCCCAGCCAGAGTCCAATCCCCACAGCCAAGAACAGGGCAGGCAAGGCGATCCGCCAGGAGAGGATTCGGCGCGGGCTGAGGGCTTCGAATGGCAGCGGCTGAATCTCTAGTTCACGCAGCGCGGCCTTGCGGCTGCGGGGCGGCAATTGCCGCACCATCCAGCGAATCGCCTTACGGGCCCGCTTGCTGCGCGGATTGATTTCCAGAGCCCGGGCCAGGTAGGCGAGTGCGGCCTTCGCTTCGGAGGCCGCCGCCAAATAGAGCCACGGCTCTTCGGACTGGGGAGCGAGTTTGGCTGCCAGGCGGGCCTGGCGGCGGGCCGTGGCTTTATCTCCCCGGGCGAGGGCCTGATGGGCGCCGTGGATGGCCGCGGCGGCCTGTGAATCGGCGATCGAAAGCCGGTTCAAGGCAGGCTCTCGAGCGGGAGGGTGGCCGGCTCGTTGTTTACAAAACAGAGCAGGCCATCCACGATCCCTCGGGCGACCCTATCCGGCTCCTCTACGAGGAATCCCTGATCGAGGAAGAGAAAACCGACCTCGATGATCGCGGCCGGAGTCTGACGGTGGATTTCGTAGAAGCTGTGGTATTCGGTCATGTCCAGCGTCACGCTGTTCGGGTGAAAGCGGAGCCCCGTGGCTCTGCCGTAGCGATCGGCCACACAGGCCACCAGCCGTTGCGATCGATCGGGGACGGCCGTATCCACCGCTGCGGCGACCTTGTAACCGGTCGCGTCTTCGTTGATCGCAGAACAGGAATCGGCGTGGACCGACACGAGCGCCGCGCCCCGATACCCGGTCAGCCTGGGATCCCACTCTTCCAGTAGATCCACCTCTAAGCCTGCAGCCTCCAAACCCTGGACAACCAGGTTAGCAACCTGAGTGTTCACGTCGAGCTCGCGCAGCCCGTTCGGGCAGACCGCCCCGGGGTCTTCCAATCCGCTTGCCGGATGTAGGCCGGAATGGCCTGCAACCACTCCAATCGGGAGCACCCCGGTGGTCTCCGGCGCTTCCAGGGGAGCATCCAACTGCCCCCCTTCCAGGGCCGCCATCAGGTCCCCGACGAGCTCACCTGGGTCGAGACTCGCCGGCCGCCAGGCGGTCAGCACCGTGGCCACCACCACCGCCACCCCCAATGTGACGGCAAGATGCCGTGGTACTTGGTTTGAAGTCGGGTTGGGGGAGCGACGGGATTCGCCTGCTGCAGGCCTGGACATGGCAGGCCGCATGCTATCCCGACAGAGGCATTATAGCAAGGGGTTTTCATGGACGACCACCTGACCCGGGTCCCATCGGCTTGACCGCCTCCGAAACGTCCCCCCAACCTTGACAGCGCTTCCGCGCTCGATATAATATTGATCAACCAACTTTGAAATATTCGACGATCATGAGCCAGTGCATGTGTTGGAGGCGGGGGCGACAGCCACCCGCCTGAGGGATCGGAGCAGACGGCAGACCCAGCTTAGCTGCCTCAAGCGGATAACGAGTGGCTCGCCCCCGCGATGGTAGGCAAATCCATCGGGCACAACGGGTGCGAGCTACATTTTTTTCTGAGAGAACGGATGATTGAGACCCATCGACTCATCGAGCGGCGAGGAATGATCGACCAGGTCGGCAATACGCCGTTGATCCGGCTGGAACGGGTCACCGCCCATCTACCGACCGCCGTCGAGGTATTCGGAAAGGCCGAGTGGCATAACCCAAGCGGCTCGGTCAAGGATCGAGCGGCCGCGGAGATCCTGCGTCAGGCCCTGGATGCGGGGAACTTAGCGAATGGGCGGACGCTCCTCGACTCCAGCTCGGGCAACATGGGCATCGCCTACGCGACTCTCGGAGCCGCGCTGGGAGTCTCCATCCGGCTCGTGGTTCCCGGGAATATCAACCCCATTCGAAAGCAGCTGCTGCAGGCTCTCGGAGTCGAATTGACGATCTCAGATCCATTGGAAGGTTCCGACGGCGCTCGAGAATTGGCCGCCGAACTGGCCGCCCAGCATCCCGAACGCTACTTCTACGCCGACCAGTATTCAAATCCCGCCAATTGGCTTGCCCACTATCGAACCACCGGCCCCGAGATCGTGCGGGACACCGAGGGCGGCCTATCTCATTTCGTGGCGGGCTTGGGCACCACCGGAACCCTCATGGGCACGGGACGTTGGATCAAGGAGCAGATCCCCAACGCTTCGATCGTTGGCTTCCAGCCGAATAGCCCCCTCAACGGCCTGGAAGGTCTCAAGCACCTGCCAACCAGCCGGGTCCCAGAGATTTACGATCCGAGTCTGCCGGATGAAATCCTCGAGATCTCTACCGAGCAGGCCCACGCGATGGCGCGGCGATTGGCCCGCGAGGAGGGTCTGCTGGTCGGAGCCTCCGCGGCGGCTGCCGCGGTCGCCGCCCTCGAAGTGGCTGAACGTCTCAGCGCAGGCACCGTGGTTGCACTGTTCCCGGATTCTGGCCTCAAGTACCTGGACGAGCCATTCTGGAGGCAACTGTGAGCTTGCGCATCCCGGCTCAGGTGATGGCGGAAATCCAGCGGCACGCCGAGCAGCAGTATCCCGAGGAAGGTGCCGGTCTGATCCTGGGCTCGCTCGACGGGGAAGATCGCACCGCCCATTCGGTGCTCCCGGTCAACAACACGTTCGAGGCCGAGCAGCGCGGACGCCGGTACCTGATCGATCCCCTGGCCATCCTGCGGGCCGAAGAGGAGGCCGAGCGGCAAGGAATGAGCGTGCTGGGGGTTTACCACTCCCATCCAGATCATCCTCCGACCCCTTCGAAATTCGACGTGGAATGGGCAGTCCCCTGGTACATCTACTTGATTACGGCAGTCCGCCAGGGCATCGCAGCGGAGACCCGCGCCTGGCGGTTGCAAGAAGACCACACACAAATGATGGAAGAACCGCTCGCCATCGAGCAGGAGGCCAGATGAGCAGTATCCGGGTTCCGACTGCCCTGCGGGCGTACACCGAAGGGCAGGTTGAAGTACCGACCGAGGCGGCCACGGTGGGCAGGGCATTGCAGGAACTCGCCCAGCGGTACCCCGGACTCGCCCCCCATCTCTTCGGCGCCGAGGGACAGCTCCGGCCGTATGTGAATCTATTCGTCAATGACCAGGACGTGCGGGCGCTGGCCGGCGTCCAGACTCCGCTTGCGGAGGACGACCAGCTCATGATTCTCCCGAGTGTGGCTGGAGGCTGAACAATGACGACGTCCTTGAAAGCCGTTGACCACAGTGCGCTTCAGACCAGCATGGCCGTGCGGCTGGGTGTACTGCTGGCGACCTTCGTCACCGATCAAACCTGGCCGGTCCCGGTCCTGGCCGTGCTGATGCTGATCGGTACTGCTCGCGGGAAGCCGGAATTCACCTTCGTCTATCGCGCGCTGCGCAAGGCGAAGTGGATCAGCCCGGAGCTCATACCGGATAACCCGGAGCCCCACCGATTCGCGTTGGGGGTCGGTGGGGGGTTTCTGGCCGGCGCGACCCTGGCGTTCGTGTCTGGCTTCCCGATCGTTGGTTGGGTGCTGACCTGGATCGTAATCGCATTGGTCGCCCTGAATCTATTTGGCGGATTCTGCGTCGGCTGCGCGGTCTACTACTGGTTGAATCGAGTTCGGCTTCCCGGATTCAGCAAAGCACCCCCACCGGGAAGGCTCCCCGGGCGACGCCCTAGTTGAGATGAACGTGGACCGATTGGTGTTGGCGCTCGCCCTGCTCCTGCTCGGGTATTTGGCGTACCGGGGCTACGGCTGGGCCGTCCTGCGCCGCCGGGCGCGCTACGGCCTCGGGATTGACGAGTACCGGCCGGGGCGGCCGGCGATCTTGTACTTCACCGACCCCGGCTGTGCCCCCTGCCTGTCGGTTCAGGATCCCGCGCTGCAGGAAGTGGGGGCCCTCTACGGCGAGGGTCTGCAGATCATCAAGGTGCAGGCCCTCGAGCGTCCCGATCTCACCGATGCTTGGGGGGTCTTATCGCTGCCGACCACGTTTGTTATCGACTCGGGCGGCCGGCCGCGCGGCGTCAGCCATGGGGTGGCCCGGGCCCCCCGCCTGCTGGATCAGCTGGCTGCGATCGGTGAGGGTGGGGCTGTCCGTCCGGCTAGTGCTAAGCCGGCGGTCGGCGATTGAGGATTAGAATCGAGTTTGGGGGCTGAGGACATTAACCCGATGCAGCCGATCCCACTTTCACCGAACGGTACCGAACTCACCCACGAAGAGATCCTCCGCTACTCGCGGCACCTGCTGATGCCCGAGGTGGGCCTGGAGGGCCAGCGCCGGCTCAAGGCCGCTTCGGTGCTGGTTATCGGGACCGGTGGACTGGGCTCACCGGTCGCCATGTACCTGGCGGCCGCCGGAGTCGGGCGGCTGGGGTTGGTGGACTACGACATCGTGGACTTCACCAACCTGCAGCGCCAGATCCTGCACGGCTCCTCAACCCTCGGCGAACGCAAGGTCATCTCCGCCCGAGCCCGTGTGCTGGATATCAATCCCGAGATCCAGGTGGACATCTACGACGAGCCGTTCGCTTCCGAGAACGCCATGCGGATCGCCGCGCCCTACGAGATCCTGGTCGACGGCACCGACAACTTCCCGACCCGCTACCTGGTCAACGACCTGGCGGTGCTGACCGGCAAACCCAACGTCTACGGCTCGATCTTCCGCTTCGAGGGCCAATTGAGCGTGTTCTGGGCCGAGCGAGGGCCGTGTTACCGGTGCCTTTTCCCTGAGCCACCTCCTCCGGGCCTGGTTCCTTCCTGCGCGGAGGGCGGAGTCTTTGGCGTGCTCCCCGGGACGATCGGCGCGCTCCAGGCGACCGAGGCGCTCAAGCTGTTGCTGGGAATCGGCCAGCCGCTGATCGGCAAGCTGCTGCTCTTCGATGCCCTCGATATGAGCTTCGAAGAACTGCGGCTCAAGAAGAATCCCGCCTGTCGAGTGTGCTCGGAGAACCCCGAGGTCACCGAACTGATCGACTACGAGGCCTTCTGCGGCGTCCCGGGCCACGATCGGGAGGAAAGCTTGCTGGCGACCGAGTTTGAGATCGAGCCCGTTGAGCTTGCGACCCGATTGGCGAGCGGCGATCGGCTGCGGCTGATCGACGTGCGCGAGCCGCACGAGCTCTCGATCTCGCGGATCGAAGGGGCCGAATTGATACCGCTCGGATCGCTGGCGGCCCGGATGCACGAGCTCGACAGCTCTGAGGAGATGGTCTTGTTCTGCAAGTCGGGTTCGCGGTCCGCCCGGGCGGTCGAGCTGCTGGCCGGAGCGGGTTTTCGCAAACAAAAGAACCTCAAGGGTGGGATCAACGCCTGGGCCCGCCAGGTTGACCCGAGCCTGCCGCTCTACTAACGCCGATTGCTGAGGAGGAGAAGATGAGCGATCAGAACCGATTCCTGTTGTCCGAGAAAGACATCCCGAAGACCTGGTACAACGTTCAACCCGACCTGCCCGGCCCCCTGCCGCCGGTGATCCATCCCGGCACCAAGCAACCGGTCGGCCCGGACGACTTCGCACCGCTGTTTCCGATGGCGCTGATCCTGCAAGAGGTCAGCCAGGACCGCGAGATCGAGATCCCCGAGCCGGTGCGCGAGGTCTACCAGCTCTGGCGGCCGACGCCCTTGATCCGGGCCCGGCGACTCGAGAAGGCGCTCGATACGCCCGCCCATATCTACTACAAGTACGAAGGGGTTTCGCCGGTGGGCTCCCACAAACCCAACACCGCGGTCGCGCAGGCCTTCTTCAACAAGCAGGAGGGCGTCAAGGCGATTGCCACCGAGACCGGTGCCGGACAGTGGGGCAGCGCGCTGGCGATGGCCTGTCACTTCTTTGGGATCGACTGCGAAGTTGCGATGGTCAAGGTCTCGTACGAGCAGAAGCCGTACCGGCGGATCATGATGCAGAGCTATGGCGCGAAAGTGTTTCCGAGTCCGTCCGACCGGACTCAGGCGGGCCGAAATGCGTTGGCGATGGACCCCAATCATCCGGGTTCGCTGGGATTGGCCATTTCGGAAGCCGTAGAAATGGTCGCTACCGCGGGCGGGGCCAAGAAGTACAGTCTCGGCTCGGTCCTCAACCACGTACTGCTCCACCAAACGGTGATCGGGCAGGAGGCCATGAAGCAGTTCGAGCTGGCTGGAGAGGGACCGGACATCATGATCGGCTGCATCGGCGGCGGATCGTCGTTCTCGGGCTTCGTGCTCCCGTTCGTAGGAAAGGAGCTCAAGAACGGCCGGGGCACCCGGTTCATCGCGGTCGAACCCACCGCGGCCCCCAGCTTGACCAAGGGCAAGTACATTTACGACTTCGGCGATTCGGCCGCAACTCTCCCGCTGGTCAAGATGTACACCCTGGGCCACTCGTTCATCCCCGCACCGATCCATGCCGGGGGGCTGCGCTACCACGGGATGGCGCCGATCGTCTGTTACCTGTACGACACCAAAGTGATCGAAGCGGTCGCGGTGCCCCAGAATCCAGTCTTCGAGGCCGCGCTGCAGTTCGCCAATACGGAGGGCATCATCCCGGCCCCGGAGCCGGCCCACGCCATCCGGGTCGCAATCGACGAAGCCCTGAAGTGCAAGGAAAGCGGCGAGAAGAAGGTGATCGCCTTCAACCTGTGCGGGCACGGACATTTCGACATGGGGGCCTACGACTCCTATCTGCAGGGCAAGCTCGATGACTACGAATACCCGGCGGCAGCCGTCACGGAAGCGCTCAAGCAGGTCCCGGTGCTCTAAGCGCTCCTTCGCCCTGCACCTCGATTCGGTGTAGCATTCGGGCGTTCGATTAGAGTTCGAAGCCCCACCGATGACCCTCCCTGAAACAGACCACCCCCAGGCCGGCCCTCGTTTCTGGACGGCCTGGGTTTTAGTCCCCCTGCTGGTGGGCCTTGGGCTGGCCGCACTCGTCCCTCGGCCCATCGTCGGCTTGATCTACCTGCAGGACGCCATCTACGGCTTCACCGCCCGGGAAATGATCGCTCAAATCAACTATGCCCGGGACCACTCCGAAGTCCGAGCCGTGGTCCTGGTCCTGGACAGTCCAGGCGGTACGGTGGTGGACACCGAGGCGGTGTACCTCGAAGTTGCCCAGTTGCGCGAGCGCAAGCCGGTGGTCACGATGGCCCAGGGGGTCGCGGCCAGCGGAGCCTACTATCTTTCAGTCGGCACGGACTACATCTTCGCCGGCCCCTCGTCGCTGGTCGGCAATGTCGGCGTGATCTCTCAGCTGCCGATTGCTCCGATGGTCTTCGAGGACCTCGCCTCTACCGGCCCGTACAAGCTGTTCGGCTCTGCCCGCGACACCCGCCTGCGTGAGATGGAAGCGATCAAGCAGGCCTTCTATTCCGCGGTTCAGCTCGGCCGGGGCGATGCCCTGGCTATCGGCCCGGAACGGGTCCTGCGCGGCGAGATCTGGCTCGGGAGCGAAGCCGTGCGGCTGGGTCTGGTGGACGAGCTCGGATCGATTTCGGCCTCGATCGAGAAGGCGGCCGAGCTCGGTCACATTGCGAATTATCGGGTGGCCGATCTGCGCGAATTGGCCGGATTGCCCGCAGGTTTTTCTGTCCCGTTCTTCTTTCAAACTCCGGAGGGCGTCCTGACTCCGTATCCCAACGCCCCCGGCTTCTATCTGCTCTACGTGCCTCCGGGAGAGCGCAGCTTGCCGTGATTCGCAATCGAGTGTGGATCGCGCTGGCGCTGATCGCACTTCCGCTCGCCGGGCGGACTCTGTGGCACTATCGGGGCTTCTACCGTCCGGCCTCTCCGATCCAGGTGCCGGCGTACGCCGAGTTTTCCCCGCCCCAACCCCCGTTGACGGAGGCGGCCTTTGAATCGCGGGAGGCCGCGGCAGAGCCGGAGGGCGCCCACGCCGGCCCGCAGAAGCTCGTCCTTTTTGATCAATCCCATTCCAACCGGTTCTCAATGTCTGAGCTCCGTTCGCTCACCACAGCCCTGAGCGCACAGGGGGCACGTATCGAAGTGCTGGATTCGAGTTCCGCCTTCGACGAACTCGGGCTTGAAGGCCGACTGAAATACGCAAGCTCGTTCGTGGTGGTCGCTCCTTCGGTCGTCTTCTCGCACAGCGAAGTGACCGCCGTAGAGGATTTTGTCGGGCGCGGCGGGCGGTTGCTGGTGGTCCTCGATCCGACCCGAACCGGATCAGGCATCGATGTCTTCGGCTTTCTCTTTCTGGCCCCCAGTGACGACGTCTCCGCCGCCAATCAACTGCTGCGGTCATTCGACCTGTCGTTCTCCGACGATTACCTCTACAACCTCCTGGACAACGAAGGCAACTTCCGCAACGTGCTGCTGCGCGGCTTCGGCGACCATCCGCTCACCGCCGGCTTGCAGACCGTCGCCTTGTACGCAGCCAGATCGGTGCAGACCCAAGCTGGAACGCTACTGCTCTCCGGAGATTCGGCGACCCTCTCCTCGCTGACGGACGCCGGTGGGGGACTGGCGGCCGCTGCCCTCGCTCCAGGCGCCCAAACCCTGGCGTTGGGCGACCTGACCTTCATGACCCCGCCCTACGACGCGGTGGCCGATAACGCCCGATTCATCCACAACCTGGCTGAGTACCTGCTTGGCGGCGAGCGGCGCCTCAATCTGCAGGACTTGCCTTTTGTGTTTTCGGGACCGGTCTCGGTGGTTCAGAGTGACGACTTCTCCCTCCAGGCCGAGACCCTGGTGGCTCTGCGGGCGATGTCCGTGGCACTGGGTCCCGCCGGCGTCAGCCTGTCCTTTCCGGACGACGCTCCCTCCGACGGGGATCTATTGGTGCTGGGGTTGTTTGAGCCGGATCCCGAGCTCGGTGACCTGATCGGGCCCTTCGACCTGGTGCTGCCGGCGAACGCCGAGGACGGCCGATTGGGAACCCCCGAATTCGGTTCAGTCAATCCGGCCGGAATTGGGTTTGTCGGCCTCGCCCGGGCGGATGGCCACACCACCCTGATCCTGCTCGCCAGCGATCAAGCCGGATTGGTCTCCTTGCTGGAAACCGTCGGCCAGGGGTTGCTCTCCGACTGCTTGTTCTCCGAATCGACTGCGTTGTGCCAGATCGGAGAGGGCGTAGGTTTCGGCTCTTCGGAACCCTTGGGGTTCGACCTAGGCTTCGAAGAGACCTTCAACGATTAGTTTCCCGCGGTCCCGGCGCTAACTCTCCATGGTGACAGTTCGGGCCGGTTCAATCGCCCTGTTCATAGTCATTGCGATCGCGGGCTGCAACGCGCCGAGCGGGGTTGCCCGGCCCGCGGCCTCCGAAACTGCCCCGGCTTCCACCCTCGTTTCAGCGCCACCCACACCCTCCTTTGAGCTCGATTCGATCGTGCTGCTCCCCGGAACGGCGTCCGGGGACTGGGATGTGATCGGCCTGCTGCGCAATTCCTCGGGGCTGGGGGTCACAAACGTTCGGATCCGGGTGGCTATCGCTAACGGACGAGGCGAGCAGCTGGCCGAGCTCAGCACAAGCCCGCTCATGGCCACCCTCGCCGCCGGTGAAGCCAGTCCCTTCTCGGTGGAATTCCTTGGCGTTGGCCCGGCCATAACGGCTGAGGCTTGGGTCGAATCCTTCAGGCCCAGCTTCATTCGGCGATCCAAGTTGGAAATTGAGGTGCTCGATGAGTTTGTCACCGAGAGCGGTGAGCTCGCGCTGCTGGGACGCGTCTCGAATCCGGGATCTCAGCCCCAATCGTTCGTCTCGCTGGGTCTGGTCGGCTTCGGTCCCGCCTCCCAACCCGTGTCAGTGGCACCGCTCCGCTACGGCCCGCGGGTGATCGGCCGCGGCGAGACCGTTCCCTTCCTAGCGCTGGCCAAGGGGAACCCGGGCCAGCTGCGGTGGCAGAGCTACCACGATGCCGTCGAAGTGGAGGCCCAGGTTCCGAATTCTCTGGCCATGGACGAACCCCCGCGGCTTCGAGTTGATTCGCAAGGGAAAGTGTTCGTGGTCGGCAGTCTGCGGAACGAGGCCGGCTTGCCGGCTCAGGCTAGCCTCCTGATCATCCTCTGGGATGGAGACCGGATCGTGAGCATGTCCGAGCTTCGGGCGCCGCTGCCCATTCAAGCCGGAGACCGACTCGCTTTCGCAGCCCAAGACTTCCCCGGCCTCAGCCGCCGGCTGGCAGAGGCGGTTCCGGCGAGCCTGCGGATCGAGAGCCGGATTGAGGCTGCGGCCCAGCCCGGGCAAGCCCTGGTATTGCTGGCGAAGGTCGAAGCCCTCCACTCGGTCGGCTCCTCCCTGTTCCTGCGGGGCATCCTGCGCAACGAGACGGCTCAAACCGTAGATCCGGCTGCAGTGCTTGCGGAGCTAAGGTCCACCTACGGCGAACTGCTCTCGGCCGGTTGGTTCACGGCTCCTCGGCCGCTGGCCTCCGGCGAACAGACCGAGTTCGTGATCGACCTGCCGCTGCCTGCTGGAACCGAGCCGGGAGAGGTCGAATTCGACTTGAGAGCCCTTGGGTCCCCTTTGAAGGCAGAGCAATGACCCCTCTGATATAATCTCGCTGGCCCCGGCCAACCGGGGCTAATCGTTGCCGCCCGCAACCCAGCCAATGGCTGGGGGTTGAAGTTCTGATGGAGTCGCCCCATGGCGCAGGTTGACGTCGCAATCAAGGCCCTGGACGAGAAGGAAATGCTCCGTCTCTACCATGAGATGGTGCTGGTTCGCCGTCTGGAAGAAGAGGCGGCTCGGCTCTACCAGCAAGGGAAGATCGGCGGTTTCCTTCACCTGTACATCGGCCAGGAGGCCGTCTCGAGCGGAGTGATCTCGGTCCGGCTACCCAAGGATCGAGTGCTCACCGCATATCGAGACCACGGGGTAGCGATCGCCTGCGGGATTGAGGCCAAGGTCGTGATGGCCGAGCTGCTCGGCAAGTCCACCGGAGCCGCCAAAGGCAAAGGCGGCTCGATGCACCTTGCCGACATCCACAAGAACTTCTGGGGCGGCTATGCCATCGTCGGAGGCCACTTGCCTTTGGCGGTGGGCATGGCAATGGCAGATCAATACCGTGGCGATGATGCGGTCACGATCTGCATGTTCGGGGATGGGGCCACCAACATCGGCTATTTCCATGAATCGCTGAATCTCTCGATGGTATGGAAACTCCCGGTGCTCTGGATCTGCGAGAACAACAAATACGGGATGGGGACCTCGATCGAGCGCTCCTCGGCGGTGCTTGAGATGAGGCAGAAGGCCGAAGGCTATGGAATGCCAAACTCCAGCGTGAACGGCATGGACGTCCTGGCTGTCCGGGCGGCCACCCAGGAAGCGCTGGGAACTGTGCGGGAATCCGGCACCCCCTTCTTTCTCGAGATCGTGACCTACCGATATCGCGGGCACTCGATGGGCGACCCGGAGCGCTACCGCGACAGCGAAGAAATCGAGCGGATGCGCAAGGACGATCCGATCGCCCTCTTCCGTTCGCAACTGATCGCCGAGGGCCAGTTCGACACGGAGACCCTCGACGAGGAGAATGCCCGGGTCGACAAGGAAATCCAGGCCGCGATCGAGTTCGCCGAGAGCAGCCCGGACCCGGTTCCTGCCGACCTTTACACCGACATCTACACGGAAAGCTGAATGCCAGAAATCACGATCCGGGAGGCAATCTCCCAAGCCCTCTGGGAGGAGATGGAGCGCGACTCGCGGGTCATCATCCTTGGTGAGGAAGTCGGGCTGTGGGGAGGTACCTACGCCGTCACTCGCGGGTTCTACGATCACTTCGGTCCAGAGCGGGTGCGGGATACTCCGATCGCCGAAGGTGTGATTGTCGGCGCCGCCAACGGGGCGGCCATGGCCGGGCTGCGGCCGGTGGCGGAGCTGATGACGATCAACTTCGCCTTCCTGGCGATGGACCAGATTGTGAATGGGGCGGCCAAGATTCATTACATGTTTGGCGGACAGTTCCGGGTGCCGGTCGTGATTCGAGCCGTCGGCGGTGGCGGCCGGCAGCTTGGTGCGACCCACTCTCAGACGCCGGATGCCGTGTTCGCCCACTTCCCGGGGCTCAAAGTCGTGGCTCCGGGCACTCCCCATGACGCAAAGGGGTTGCTCAAGGCAGCCATCCGCACCGATGACCCGGTGATGTTTATCGAGCACGCCACGCTCTATCAGGCGAAGGGTGAAGTGCCTGAGGGGGATTACGTCGAGCCGATCGGGGTCGCGAAAGTGCAGCGCCAGGGTTCGGATGTGACCCTCATCACCTACTCGAAGATGCTGCAGTTGTCCATGCTGGCTGCCGAACAGCTTGCGGCTGAAGGGGTGCAGGCCGAGATCATTGATCTGCGATCGCTGCGGCCGCTCGACATGGGACCGGCGGTCGCCTCGGTCAAGAAGACCAATCGGGCCGTCGTTGTAGAGGAAGGCTGGCGCTCCTTCGGAGTTGGCGCCGAGGTGGCCAGCCGGTTGAGCGAAGAAGCCTTCGACTACCTGGATGCGCCGGTCAAACGAGTCGCCCAGGAGGAGGTCCCCCTACCCTACAACCGGGAGCTCGAGCAGCAGGCCCTCCCCCAGGTTGACGACATCCTCAAGGCCGTGCGCGAGGTGCTCTGATGGCCACGGTCATCAAGATGCCCAAGCTCGGCTTCGACATGGCCGAGGGATTGTTGGTCCGCTGGGTAAAGGGCGTGGGCGATTCAGTGCAGAAGGGCGAGGTGCTTGCGGAGATCGAGACCGACAAGGCTACGATTGAAGTAGAGTCCGAGGCCGGGGGGATCGTGCACAAACACCTGGTGCCAGAGCACACCTCGGTGCCGGTGGGAGCCCCGATCGCGGTGATCGGAGAGCCTGGCGAGCAGGTCGATGCCACGGAGCTCGTCGGGCAGGTTCCCGGTCGCGCTGCGGTGGCTAAGCCGGCGGCAACTTCAACCGAAAAGGTGGCGGCGGTGGTGAGCGCCGGTGACGGCGACGGCCACCTGCCGGGAGGCGTCCGGGCTTCGCCGGTGGCCAGGCGACTGGCTGCCGAGGGCGGAATCAACTTACGCGACCTGGCGGGCAGCGGTCCGCAGGGCCGGATTGTCAAGCGCGACGTGCAGGCCAGGTTGGGCGCCGCGGGAACCGCCGTAGCCCAGCGGGTCTTTGAGACCGAACGGGTGCCGCTCTCCAAACTGCGGGCGACCATCGGCCGGCGGATGACGGCTTCCAAACAGCAGGTCCCGCACTTCTATGTGTCTGCCGATCTGGATGCCGGCCCGCTCATGGCACTGCGCAGAGATTTGAACTCGCGGTTGCCGGAAGATTCTAAGTTCTCAGTCAACGATTTCCTGGTCAAGGCCGCCGCATTGGCCCTGCGCGAGTTCCCGAATCTCAATTCGGCGCTTGAGGGCGATCAGATCGTCCGGCACGGCGAGATCAACATCGGAGTTGCCGTCGCCCTGGAAGAGGGGCTGCTCACGGTGGTGCTGCGGGGGGCTGACCGAACGCCGCTGCGCCAACTCTCCTCCGAGCTGCGCGAGCTTGTCGGTCGAGCCCGCGCTGGGCGAGTTCGTCCGGCGGACATCGAGGGTTCGACTTTCACCGTGTCCAATCTCGGGATGTTCCAAGTCGACCACTTCCTCGCCATCATCAATCCGCCGGAGGCCGCGATCCTCGCCGTGGGAAGTGTCCGAGAGGAACCGGTGGTCCAGGCCGGGGCGATCGTCCCGGGGACCCGGCTGCAGGTCACGCTTTCTGCCGATCACCGCGTGACCGACGGGGCCGAGGCCGCCCGCTGGCTACAGGTATTCAGGAGCTATACCGAAGCCCCGGTTCATTTATTGGTCTGAGTGTACAATTCCGCCGCCTCTAGGGCGGCATCGCCAGCGTGACAGAACCTCTCCGAATCCTTGTGGTGGACGACGAGCGCGACACGCTCGACCTGATCGACCTCACCCTCAGCTCGGCCGGGTACACAATCAGCCTCGCCAACAGTGGAGCCGAATCGCTCGAAAAGATCCGCCAGGACAGTTTCGACGTGATCCTGATGGAC
>Ga0209640_10000173_pt1 | contig 45761 bp, 38 predicted proteins | sample RifCSP10_1_FD_184018 | JGI IMG/M metagenome (GOLD analysis project Ga0209640, IMG submission 184018) | Soil microbial communities from Rifle, Colorado - Rifle CSP2_sed 10_1 (SPAdes) (version 2) | ecosystem: Environmental > Terrestrial > Deep subsurface > Rock core/Sediment | place: Rifle...
GATCAAGGCGAGCATCCGCTCGGCCGCGGCCCGAAAATCGAGCTGGCGCGCAAGCTCGTTGCCCACGTCGCGGCAATGATGGCAGGGAAAAAGCGCTAGCGTGCGCCGGCTGGAAATCAGGATCCTCGATCCGAGGATCCGCGAGAACATGCCTTCCTACGGCTCGCCCGGCGCGGCCGGGCTCGATCTGCGCGCGTGTCTCGAGGCGCCGCTCACGCTCGGCCCCGGCGACTCGCAACTGGTGCCGTCGGGCATCGCGATCCACCTTGGAAATCCCGGGTACGCGGCGCTGGTGCTGCCGCGCTCCGGGTTGGGCGCAAAGCACGGCATCGTGATCGGCAACCTCGTAGGGCTGATCGACTCCGATTACCAGGGGCAGATCTTCGTGTCGGCGTGGAACCGCAGCAGGAGCGCGTTTACGATCCAGCCGATGGAGCGCATCGCGCAACTCATCGTCGTGCCCGTCCAGCAGGTGGAGTTTGCCGTGGTCGAAGAGTTCGAGAATTCGGCCCGCGGCAGCGCCGGGTTCGGCAGCACCGGGCGTTGAGAACGCCCGGTGCGCGCGCTAGGCGAGCGTGTCCTGCCAGATGTTCAGCGCCCACGCCCAGGCGTAGCCGCCTTCGAGCGCGTTCCGCGCCGACGACACCCCGCCCGAACCGGGAACCGTCGTCAACGTCTTTTCCTTGTCGTTCCAGGTGTGCACCGAGGCGACGTGTACCGCCTCGTCGTCGGAGACGTAGCTGTAGCACGTATTGGCGATCTTCGGCTCGGGGTTCGGCGCCTGGCCGTCGATCAACGCCGCTACCGCGGCGGCGCAGATCTTGGCGTGCTGGTTCGCCATGCTGCCGGACTTCGGCATCAGGGGCGCCGACAGCGTCGCGTCGCCGAGCACGTGCACGCCCTTGACCGCGGTCGATTCCATGGTCCGCCAGTCCACCGCGCACCAGCGGTTGTTCGCGGTGATCAGGCCGGCCTTCATCGCGATGTCACCTGCGCGCTGAGGCGGCACGACGTTCAGCACGTCGCCCTTCACGTCCTCGACCTCAAGCTTGACCGTGCCCGTCTTGGCGTCGACCCCGACCGCCTTCGAGTTGCCGCGGAACTCGATCATTTTCGGGTACAGGTCGGCCCAGGCTTTCTTGAATAGCGGTCCCTTTGACGTAACATCGGGATTCGCATCCAGAATCAGCACCTTGGAGCGCGGCTTGGCTTTCTTGAAGTAGCTCGCGACCTGGCAGGCGCGCTCGTACGGCCCCGGCGGGCAACGGTAGGGGGCAAGCGGCACGGAAAGCACGAAAACCCCGCCGTCCTTCATCTGCTCCAGCTGCTTGCGGAGCGCGATGGTCTGCTCCCCGGCCTTCCAGGCGTGAAGCACGCGACTGGTTTTCATTGCATCCGCGTAGCCCGCGACTTGATCGAACATGAAGTCGATGCCGGGGGCCACGATGAGTCGGTCATACGCGAGATCGCCCCCGCGCTCCAGCCGTACGACCCGCTTGGTCGCGTCCACCACCGTCGCCTCATCGAACACGACCTGCACGCCGTACTTGCGCAGTCCGTCGTAGCTGTGCCGGATGTCCTCCATCTTCTTCGAGCCGCCGAGCACGAGATTGGAAATGGGGCACGAAGTGAAGATGTTCGCGCGCTCGACCAGCACCACGTCGATCGCCGGGTCCCACATGCGGATGTACTTCGCCGCAGTGGCACCTCCGAAACCGCCGCCGATCACCACCACCCGCGCCTTGGGCGTCGTCGTCGCACAGCCGGCGGCGGCGAGCGCCGCCGCGGCGCCCGTAAGCTTGAGGAAGTCGCGTCGGTCGAAAATCGTTTTCATGGCGTCCTCCTCACTTCTTCTGTGCCGAGAAATACTCGGCGATCAGCTCGATCTGCCGGTCGGTGTAGCCCTTGGAGATCTGGTGCATGACGGTCGCGGGCTTTGCACCGGAGCGGAAGTCGGTGAACTTGCGCACCAGCTCGCCCTTGGCCATGCCGGCAAGCGGCTCGTAGCCCACGGCGCCGCGGCCGTCGGTGCCGTGGCACATGGCGCACGACGCCGCCAGGTTTCGCCCGGCATTCCTGTCCTGCGCGGAAACGGCGAGCGGCGCGGCAGCGAGCGCCGCCGTGAGAACGATAGCGATTCGCATTGGGGACTCCTCCCGGCGGAAAACTGGAGCGAAGTTTCCGCTTGCCGCGCGCGAACTGTCAAGAGCGCCACGCGCAGCCGTAAATCGCCGCGCCGCGAGCTCGATCAGGTCACGGGCGCGAGCGGCGCCGCCGTCTGTTCCTCGAACTGCAGCGTGATCTTCTCGGTGTCGTCGACGTCGATCGTCACCTTGCCGCCGTGCACCAGCTTGCCGAAGAGCAACTCGTCGGCGAGCGCACGGCGAACGGTATCCTGGATCAGGCGCGCCATCGGCCGCGCGCCCATCAGCGGGTCGAAACCCTTCTTCGCCAGGTGCTCCTTGAGCTTCTGCGTGAACAGCGCCTCGACCTTTTTCTCCGCGAGCTGCTCTTCGAGCTGCATGAGGAACTTGTCCACCACGCGCAGGATCGTCTCGTGGCTGAGCGCCGCGAACGAAATCATCGCGTCCAGCCGGTTCCTGAATTCCGGCGTGAAGATCTTCTTGATCGCCTCCATCTCGTCGCCGATCTGCTTGTTCGAGGTGAACCCCATCGAGGTCTTCGCCAGCGACTCGGCGCCCGCATTGGTCGTCATGACAATCACCACGTTGCGGAAGTCGGCCTTCCTGCCGTTGTTGTCGGTGAGCGTGCCGTGGTCCATCACCTGCAGCAGGACGTTGAAGATGTCGGGATGCGCCTTCTCGATTTCGTCCAGGAGCAGCACCGCATACGGTTTCTTGGCGATCGCTTCGGTCAGCAGGCCACCCTGTTCGAACCCTACATAGCCCGGCGGCGCGCCGATGAGACGGCTCACGGCGTGGCGTTCCATGTACTCGGACATGTCGAAGCGGATCAGCTCGATGCCCATGCAGTAGGCGAGCTGGCGCGCGACCTCGGTCTTGCCGACCCCGGTGGGCCCGCTGAACAGGAAATTGCCGATCGGCTTCTGCGGATTGCCGATTCCGCTGCGCGCCATCTTGATTGCGGCGGCGAGCGCCTCGATCGCCTTGTCCTGGCCGAACACGACCGCCTTCAGGTCGCGGTCGAGGTTGGCGAGCGCGCTGCGGTCATCCGTGGATACGCTGCGCGGCGGGATCCGCGCGATCTTGGCGATGATCTCCTCGATCTCCGACTTTCCGATCACCTTTTTCTGCTTCGCCTTGGGCTGGATGCGCTGCGCCGCGCCGGCCTCGTCGATCACGTCGATCGCCTTGTCCGGCAGATGCCGGTCATTGATGTATTTCGCCGACAGCTCCGCGGCGGTGGCGAGCGCGTTGGCCGTGTACTTCACGCTGTGGTGCGCCTCGAAGCGCGTTTTCAGTCCCTTCAGGATTTCCACGGTTTCCTCGATCGAGGGCTCCACCACGTCGATCTTCTGGAAGCGGCGCGAAAGGGCGTGGTCCTTTTCGAACACGCCCCGGTATTCGTTGTAGGTGGTCGCGCCGAGACACTTGAGCTGCCCGCCCTGCAGCGCCGGCTTGAGCAGATTCGAGGCGTCCAGCGTGCCGCCCGATGCGGCACCGGCCCCGATCACGGTGTGAATTTCGTCGATGAACAGGATCGCATTCGGGTTGTCCACCAGCTGCTTCAGCACCGCCTTCAGGCGCTGCTCGAAATCGCCGCGATACTTGGTCCCCGCAAGGAGTGCACCCATGTCGAGCGCGTACACCGTACACTTTGCAAGCAGGTCCGGGACATTGCCCTCTACGATGCGGCGCGCGAGCCCCTCGGCGATCGCGGTCTTGCCGACGCCGGCCTCGCCGACGAGCAGCGGGTTGTTTTTCCGCCGCCGGCACAGCGTCTGCACGACGCGTTCGAGCTCCTTGTCGCGGCCGATCAGCGGGTCGATCTTGCCTGCGAGCGCGAGCGCGTTCAGGTTCTGGGTGTAGTTGTCGAGCGGACTGTTCGCGGTCTGGGCCTCGCTTTCCTGTTCGCTTTCCTGCTCGTTCTTGCCCTGGTGCGGCTGCGGGGTCTTGGTGATGCCGTGCGAAATGTAGTTGACGACGTCGAGCCGGGCGATCCCCTGCTGCTGCAGGTAGTACACGGCGTGCGAATCCTTCTCGCCGAAGATCGCGACCAGCACGTTCGCCCCCGTGACTTCCTTCTTGCCGGAGGACTGGACGTGCAGGATGGCGCGCTGGATCACGCGCTGGAAGCCGAGCGTGGGCTGAGTATCGACCTCCCGGTCCTGGGCGATGCGGGGCGTCTGCTCCGCGATATGCTGCACGAGCTGCTTGCGCAGTTCGTCCATGTTCGCGCCGCAGGCGCGCAGCACCTCGGCCGCGGTCGGGTTGTCGAGCAGGGCGAGCAGCAGGTGCTCCACGGTGATGAATTCGTGGCGCTTCTGCCTCGCTTCCACGAAGGCCATGTGCAGGCTGACTTCCAGTTCCTGAGCAATCATGCTACGTTTCCTCCATCACGCACTGCAGCGGGTGCTGGTGCTTTCGCGAGTACGCCGCCACCTGCTGCACCTTGGTCGCGGCGACGTCCCTCGGGTACACGCCGCAGACCCCGATGCCCTCGCGATGCACCTTCAGCATGACCTGCGTGGCGCGCTCCGGGGTCATGCCGAAAAACTTCTGCAGCACCACGACGACGAACTCCATCGGGGTGTAGTCGTCGTTCAACAGCATGACCTTGAACATCGGCGGAGGCTTCAGCTTCGCCTTGCGAGCCTCGAGTACCGTGTCGCCCCTGTGCTGCGTGGACATGCCGCCTTCCGGCCCCGCTCCTAGTCGCTCCTTGCGCTCCGTTGCAGTAAGTGATCCAACAAGCTCATGCGTGCCTGCATGCAGGCTATCGTAGCCAATGGAGGGGCGGAGCGCAACGCGCTCATCTGGGTCAAACGCGCGTCCGGTCACGCGGATGACTGCGCAGCCGGCCACTTGACGGGGCCGGCGAAGGCGGGTAAAAGCCGCCCTGTGTTTGGATTCAGGCTGTCTGTAACGCCATCGGTAGGGGCGGCGGGGTCGCGAGTTTCAAGCATGGCCCGGGCGGCCGCCCGGAATCTCCAACCAACAGAAGGATGCGGCAATGGCTACAGGCACCGTGAAGTGGTTCAATGACGCCAAAGGCTACGGATTCATCACCCCGGATGACGGCAGCGAGGATCTGTTTGCGCACTTCTCCGCGATCAACATGCAGGGCTTCAAGACCCTGAAGGAAGGCCAGAAGGTCAGCTTCGACGTCGTCCAGGGCCCCAAGGGCAAGCAGGCGTCGAACATCCAGAAAGCTTGACGCGATCGAGCAACAAACAAAAAGGCCGCCCTCGGGCGGCCTTTTTGTTTGGCTCTCTCGCGCCAAACTCGGCAGGATCGGAACAGGGGGAACCGATGGTTTCCCCCGTACCCCCTTCCTCGCCGTCTTACATCCGTTCGATCATCGCCTGGCCGAAGCCGGAGCAGGAAACCTGCTTCGCGCCCGTCATCAGGCGCGCGAAGTCGTAGGTCACGACCTTGTCGGCGATGGCACGTTCCATCGAGCGGACGATCACGTCGGCGGCATCGGTCCAGCCCAGATGCCGCAGCATCATCTCCGCGGACAGGATCTCGGAGCCCGGGTTGACGTAGTCCTTGCCTGCGTACTTGGGCGCGGTGCCGTGGGTAGCCTCGAACATCGCCACCGAATCGCTCATGTTGGCACCGGGCGCGATGCCGATGCCCCCGACCTGCGCGGCAAGAGCGTCCGAGATGTAGTCGCCGTTCAGGTTGAGCGTGGCGATCACGTCGTACTCGGCGGGCCGAAGCAGGATCTGTTGCAGAAAAGCATCGGCAATCATGTCCTTGAGCACGATTTCGTGCCCGCTTTTCGGGTTCCTGAACGCGCACCAGGGCCCGCCGTCGATCGGCTTGGCGCCGAACTCGCGCTGCGCGAGCGCGTAGCCCCAGTCGCGGAAGCCGCCTTCGGTGAACTTCTGGATATTGCCCTTGTGCACGAGGGTCACCGACTTGCGGTTGTTGTCGATCGCGTACTGCAGCGCCTTGCGGATGAGGCGTTCGGAACCCTCGCTCGACACCGGCTTGATGCCGATCGCCGAGGTTTCCGGGAACCGGATTTTCCTGACTTTCATCTCCTCGCGCAGGAACTTGATCAGCTTTTGCGCCTCCGGAGTCTTCGCGGCCCACTCGATGCCTGCGTAGATGTCCTCGGAGTTCTCGCGGAAGATCACCATGTCGGTCTTCTCGGGCTCCTTGAGCGGGCTCGGCACGCCCTTGAAGTAGCGCACCGGCCGCAGGCAGACGTAGAGATCGAGTTCCTGGCGCAGCGCGACGTTGATCGAGCGAATGCCCCCGCCGACCGGCGTGGTGAGCGGCCCCTTGATCGAGACCACATGCTCCCTCGCCGCGTCGAGCGTTTCCTCGGGCAACCAGACATTTTCGCCGTATACCTTGCAGGATTTTTCTCCGGCGAAGATTTCCATCCAGACGATCGCTTTCTTGCCGCCGTAGGCCTTTTTCACGGCGGCGTCCACCACCTTCACCATGACGGGGGTAATGTCCCTGCCCGTTCCGTCGCCTTCCATGAAGGGCACGATCGGGTTGTCCGGCACGTTGAGCGAGAAGTCCTTGTTGACGGTGATTTTCGCGCCGCCGCCCGGGACCTTGATGTGCTTGAACGCCATGGAACGCTCCTTCGCGTTGAAGGGGTGGATCGGGGAACGGCAAATTATATAAGACGCGCCTACCCGGACCGCCGTCGCGTTCAGCCCGGAAACAGGCGCAAGTCAAACAATCTTTCGATCAGCCAGACGCTGGCGATCAGCGCGATCACGGCCGAGCCACCGGAAAAAATCATCCGCCTGTAGATCCACGTGCGGCGCATCCGGAAGGCGAGGGGGAGGAACAGCGAGACGATCGCGAGCTGGCCCGCCTCGACTCCGAGATTGAAGCCCACGAGGGCGACGAGCAGCGCCCCCTGCGGCAGACCGAGATCCGTGAGCACGCTTGCAAAGCCGAAGCCGTGTACCAACCCGAACACGAATGCCACGATCCAGCGGCGGCCGAGAACGAGCGGTTGCAGGTTGTTGAGCGCCGCGAGCATGACCGACAGCGCGATCGCCGATTCGATCAGCCTCGACGGCAATTGGATCACCGCCAGGGCCGCGAGGGACAGCGTGATCGAATGCGCGACCGTGAATGCAGTGACGACCTTGAATACGTCCCAGAACACGGGCGCGAAGCGCTCGGCCGCGTCCCACCCGCGACCGGTCGCGGACAGCGCCGCCGGCAACAGCAGCGAGATCAGGAACAGCACGTGGTCGAACCCGATCCAGATGTGCCAGACGCCCTCGCGCGCGTAATCGAAAAACTGCGACAGGCGCGAGACGCCCGCGAGGGGCAGCGCGAGCCGCGGCCGCTCGGGGCCCAGCACGCCGGCGACCGCACCCGACGGATGCTCCACGCGCAGCAGCCCGCGGTGCGTGGGATCGAGATCGAAAAACAGCGCGTATGCGATCTCGATCTCGCGGTAGCTTTGCGCCTCGCAGTCTGCGGAAAAGCGCAACACCGCGTACGCGCCATCGCTGTGTTCGTCGACGAGATGCCCGGTGGCCGCGAGACGGCATGGACGCCCATCGGCGCGCAGCTCCAATCGCGCCAGCGCGTAGGCGGCAAGATCGGACTGCCGCGCGCGCAGTTCACCCCAGGTGATCGCGCCGTCGCCGTTGGAATCCAGGCCGATCGCGTGCTCGAGGTCGCGCAGCGCAATGTCCCATTGCCCGCTGAGCGCCGCGCCGTCGGCGCGAATCGTCAGGTAGCTGTCGCTCGGCTTGTGCGCGTGTGCGCACAGCGCCGCCAGCGCGAGCAGCAGCGCGACCGCGCTTCTCATGGGGCGAGCGCTTTCAGTGCGTCTGCGGTGCGCCGCAGCCCTGGATTCTCGAACCCGCTCGAATCGATCCAGTCGAGCGCCGGCCGCGCCGCCCGAAGATCGCGCGCCGCGAGCGCCGCCTCGAGGAGGATTCCGGCGTCGCGCGGCTCGCGCTGCGCCTTCCAGTTCTCCGCCGCGGCGACGAGCGCGGCGCGCGCGTCGCGCTTCAGATCGAGCAGGAAGCGCGCTTCTTCCTGCAGATGCAGTCGCTCGCCGCGCCGTGCCGCGTCGGCGAACCGCTCGGCGAGCGCGCGCACATGCTGCTCCGCGGACGGAAGCTTGAGCGCGCGCTCGGCCAGCGCGAGCCTCAGGAGGAGCGTGTCCGAGCGCGCCCAGTCCTTGAGCAGGGGAACCACGTCGGCGGCACGGCCCTGCTCAAGCAGAAAATCCGCGTACGCGGCGAGCAGGAAATTGTCGGTGAGGTCGAGACCGAGCGCGTCGCGGAAGTGGCGCTCGGCCGCGCGCGCCTCGCCCAGCCGCCACGCCATTTCCGCCAGGCGCGTATGGGCCCACAGCCGAAGTCCGGCCGAGGCTTTTGCGTGCCGCGCGAGCGCCGCGCTCATCTGCGCGTACGCGGTGCGCGTTTTCCCTGTCGTCGCATCCACGTACGCCGTGCACCCGACGGCATGAAGCTCGTCGGATACTTCATGCAGCACCGCGCACTCGCGGCGCGCGGCCGGGTAGTCGGCGCGGACCATGTAAATTGCGGCGCGCCAGGCGTGGGGTTCCGGGTTTTGCGGGTCGCGTTTCGCCGCTGCGGCAAGATCCTCCAGCGCGCCGTCGAAGTCGTGCCGGTATTGACGCAGCTGGCCGCGTACGACCAGGACCTCGGGGTGCTCAGCTGCCGACGCATCCCACGGGCGAAGCGCCGCATCCGCGTATCCCACGTAGCGCGGATCGCCCTGGGCCATCGCGAGATCGAAATAGCGTCGCGCAAGCCGGATTGCAGGCGCCGGGTCAGAGGGTGCGGCTGCGACCTCAGCCCGCAGGCGCCTGAGCTCGGCGGCAATCGGGTCGGAGGCGCGAACCGGCAGCCGCTCGAGCACCACCGCATCGTCGCCCGGAAGGTACGGAACCGCACTCGCCACGGTCGCGACCGTGGCGAGAAGGCAAAGGGCGGTGCGATTCAATTCAGCACAATCCTGAAAAAACAGCAGCTTATCATGGCTTGTAAGGAAAACCTCTTTTTTATACAATGACTTGCGTGGGATAGGCCCACAGGGAGGGGCTAACGCGGTGGAACCGGCGGTGCCGGTCAACGTCCGTACGCTACGTGCGTTTCTACGCTGCACGGGGGCGTGGCGGCCGATTCGTTGCGTCACCCCGTTTCCATAGACCTTAACGAGGAGAACCAGATGAGCAAGTTGCTGTCCATGATGGTCGCCGCGATGTTCACCGCGGTCAGCGTCAGTGCGATCGCCGCCTCGCATACCGGCGCTGCGAAGGGCGACATGAAGAAGGACGAAAAGGCGAAGATGGAGAAGAAGGAAGCCAAGGGCGAGAAAAAAGGCGCCGAGAAGGGCAAGAAAGAAATGAAGAAAGGCGAGATGAAGAAGGACGAGAAGAAGGGCGCGATGAAGAAAGACGAGAAGAAGGGCGAAATGAAGAAGGACGAGAAGAAGAAGTAACTCTCTTCTGCCGGACCTGGAAAGGCGGGGCTGTTTCCCGCCTTTTCTTTTTCTGCCATGAGGGACGCACTTTCCGTCCTTGTATTCGTCTTCGCGCTCGCCGCGCGTGCCGAGCTGCCGGTCGTCGAGCTGACGGCCGGCATGCACCTCATCCGGGCCGAGCTGGCGGACACGTTTGCCACCCGGATGCGGGGCCTGATGCAGCGGGAGAGGCTCGGCCAGAACGCCGGCATGCTGTTCGTGTTCGACGAACCCGGCATCCAGTGCATGTGGATGAAGAACACTCTGATCCCGCTTTCGGTCGCATTTCTCGACGACCGGGGCAGGATCATCAACATCGCGGACATGCGGCCCCGGACCGAAGACACGCATTGCGCCGAGCGACCGGCGCGCTACGCGCTGGAGATGAACCGCGGCTGGTTCGCCGAGCGCGGCATCAGGCCCGGCGGCAGGCTGCGCGGCATCGAGAAACTGGTCCCCCGCCGTCAGTGACGGTGGCTGTGATGAAGATCGGGGTAATGCGGGTGGCTGTGCACCGTCCGCTCGTGGCGGTGCAGGTGGCTGTGGGGCTCCTTCCCGTCCCAGTCGAACTCGTGCGCATGACGGTGATGCTCGTCATGCACATGGACGTGTGCGTGTTCCAGCGGTTCGTGAACATGCCCGTGCTCGTGACGCTCGCTCACGTGCAGCCAGACGCCCGCGCCCATGAGCGCGGCCGCGGCCCAGAACAGCGTTCCCGGCGTCTCCCGCAGCGCGACGAACGCGAGCGCGACGCCAATGAATGGCGCCGTCGAAAAGTACGCGCCAGTGCGTGCCGCGCCAAGCTCGCGCAGCGCCACCACGAAAAGCGCGAGGCTCACTCCGTAGCCGAGGAAGCCGATCAGTCCGGCGGCCAGCACATGGCTGGCCGTTGGCCAGGCCGCGCCCGCCAGGATGGCGATCGAAATGTTCACCACAGCGGCAACCATCCCCTTGGTCGCCGCAATCATGACCGCATCGCCTCCTGATACCTTGCGGGTGAAGTTGTTGTCGACGGCCCAGGCAAAGCATGCGCCGGCGACGAAAATGGCCCCCGGATCGAATCCGCCGAGCGCGCCAGGTCCTGCCGAAAGGAGCAACCCCCCGGCGACGATCAGCGCCATGCCGAGCGCGATGCGGCGGTCGAAGTTTTCCCTGAACACGAACCAGGCCAGCAGCGCAGTGAGTACACCTTCGAGATTGAGCAGCAGCGCGACTGTCGATGCGGCAGTGCGGGAAAGGCCGTGCATGAGCAGCGCCGGTCCTATTACGCCTCCGCAAAGCACCGCCGCCGCAAACCAGGGAAGATCCGCGGCCGGCATGAGCGGAACGCGGGGGAATCGACGCAGCGCCATCCACGCGCCAAGGCCGATGCCGCTTCCGGCATACAGCAGGCCGGCAAGCAGGAATGGAGACAACTCGCCCGCAAGCGTCTTTGCCGCCGGCGTGCTGGCGCCGAACAGGAAGGCGGCTGCGAGGGCGGCTGCAATTGTGCGCCCGGGTTGCATGACGGAGTGCCTTCAAACTCTAGCACCCCCGCGCGCCGCGCTCAGGACTGCACTAAAAGAAACGCGGCCGAAGCCGCGTTTCCCTAGCCCTTGTTCGGGACGTAGTTACAGCCCGGCGGGATTCTGGCCCGCAACCATGCAGTAGAGCATGGGGATCGAAAGCATCGTATTGAAGCGTGAGGTGAGCATCGCCATGCGCGCGGCCGCCGTCTTCTCCTCCGGGGTGACTTGCACCATCCCCAGCGCCTTCTGCTGATTGGGCCAGATGATGAACCAGACGTTGAATGCCATCACCAACGCGATCCACATGCCGATGCCGATCGCGTGCGTGCCCTTTTGCAGCGAGAGCGCCTGTACGATGTAGCCGTTCATCCACGCGAGCAGCAGGCCGGTCACCACGGTGGCGAGCGCCGCCCAGCGGAACCAGAACAGCGCCTCCGGCGCTATGACTTTACCTATGGCGGGCTTCTGCTCGTCGGGGATCTTCGGCATCGACGGCATCTGGACGAAATTGAAATACCACAGCAGGCCGATCCACATCACGCCGGAGAGGACGTGCAGCCAGCGCATGAAGAACCTCGACCAGTTCATGTCAAGGCTGATCATCTGCCCGGTGCCCGCGCCGGCCACGATGACGATCACGACGAGAACCACGATCCCTGCAATGACGGTACGGCCTAGGGACTGGAATATCGCTCCCATGTGATTCCTCCTCAGGTTGTTGTCTGACTGGTTGGTGAAAAAAGTCTAGCACAGCCGTGCGCGCGTCGGGATGTCCGCGCTCGTCGGTGATGCGCGGTGCGATCGACGGGATTCATGGAACGATTAGATCGGTCGGGTGGCGCGGCGCCGGCATTTCTGCGACCCTTGCACAATCAGGGATAAGGGGCACCGGCGCAAAAGGACATGAGCAGCCTTGTACGAACCTCGATTTGGGGTGTGGGCAGTCTCGCGCTCTATGTGCTGCTGTTTCTCTTTTCCGATGAAACCATCGAGCTAGCCAGGCGAACGCGCGAGGGCGAAAAGATCTGGTTCGTGGTGCCGATCGTGATCGCGTTGCTGTTCTCGCTGGTGCACGGCGCATTCACCGGATATTTCTGGGACGCGGTCGGCTTGAAGCCGGCCGACAAGAACCGGAAGAAATGAGGGGCTAGACAGGTGGAGGCGGTCGGCTTCATCCACATCGAGATGGGCAGCGCGCTCCAGCTCTTTCTGGTCGGCCTGGTCGGCGGCATGGTCAGCGGCTTCATCGGCTCGGGAGGCGCGTTCGTGCTTACGCCGGCGATGATGACCATGGGCGTGCCCGGCATTGTCGCGGTGGCGTCCAATATCTGTCACAAGTTCCCCAAGGCGATCGTCGGTGCGCTCAAGCGCCACAAGTACGGGCAGGTGGACTGGAAGCTCGGGATCATCATGGGCGTATTTGCCGAGTTCGGCATGTTCGCCGGCAAGCAGGTCATGACCGACATCAAGCGCGCATACGGCGACGTCGGCACGAACCTCTATGTCTCAGCGGTGTTCATCGTCGTGCTCGGGATCGTCGGCGGTTTCGTGCTGCGCGATGCATGGCGCCTGTACAAGGCGGAGCGCGCCGGCGAAGACATTCCCGCGAACCCGGTGACGAAGCTGGCGCGCTGGGTTCAGTCGGTGCGCATCCCCGGCACGATGATGCATTTCGAGTGTATCGGGGCGAGCGTGTCGGTCCTGTTCATCGCGCCGCTCGGATTCGCCACGGGCCTGCTTGCCGCGACCATCGCGGTCGGCGGTTTCATCGGCGTTCCCTCGATGATCTACTTGCTTGGGGCGCCGGCGCTGATGGCCTCGGCGACCGAGCTCGTCATCGCTTTCGTCATGGGCTTGGGCGGCACGATTTTGTACGCGCTGGACGGCGTGGTCGACATCCGTCTGGCGATGATCATTCTCGCAGGCTCGCTTTTCGGCATCCAGATCGGCGCGATCGGCACTACCTACGTGAAGGATCACGCCGTGAAGCTGGTCATGGGCCTCATCATGGTGATCGTGGTCGTCAGCCGATTCTTTTACATCCCGGGATACCTGTCGCAGATCGGCACGATCGGGCCGCTGGATCCGGGTCTGCTTGCACGACTCAAGTGGCTCGGGGACGGTACGCTAGTCCTGGCGCTTGCGGTCGGTGGCCTCGCCATCCTCTGGGCACTCCTGCGCGGTATCGCAGAGCACCGTCAGCAGCACGAGGAGCTCGCCGCAGCCGAAGGCATCGAGGACTGACGAGGGCTCAGGAAGAGCCGGTATCCGCGACGACGGGCGGCGGCAGCCGCTGGCATTCGTCAAAGATGCGCGCGCGGCAGGTGGCGCACACGCCGCGGTCGAGCCGCTCGAAGATCGCTCCGATCGCCTCGCGCTTGGCCGTGAAGCGCGCCACCTCGCCGAATGCGCTGCGGAACGCCGGCCCGTAGAGCATTTTCGACGCCGACTCGCGAAGCCCGTAAAAGTAAAGTCCCCCACCGCGCGCTCGACGGCGGCGGGCTTCCTCTGCGAGCAGCTCGGCGCCGGCGACGTCAACGAAGTTCATGCTCTTGGACAGTACCAGCAGGTGGTTCTGCGCCGGCCGCCGCTCCCCGATCTGCTCCAGGTACTCGCCGACGTGGTTGACCGCGCCGAAATAGAGCGAGCCCTCGATCCGGAGCATTCTCAGCTGCGGGCACTCGGCCTCACCGGGACCGCGCTCGCGGAACCTGCGCAGCGGCGACCGCGGATCGGGAATGATGGAGCGCAGCGCCGGGCGCGACGTGCGGTGCAGGTAGAGCACGAGCGACAGCACAATTCCCAGCAGGATCGCGAGCTCGAGAGGGATCACGAGGGTGGCGAGAAACGTCGCCGCCAGCACGGCGCTTTCGGCACGGCTTGCGCGCACGATGATCGCCACCTGCCGATAATCGAGCAGGCCCCACGCGACCAGAAACAGGATCGCGGCCATCGACGCTACCGGAATGAACGCCGCAAGCGGCGCAACCGCAAGCACGATCAGCACGAGAAAAGCAGCCGATGAAACCGCTGCGAGCGGCGTTCTGGCGCCGGCCTCGTAGTTTGCACCCGACCGGTTGAACGAGCCGCTGGACGGATATGCGGAGAAGAAGCTCCCCGCCAGGTTCGACAGGCCCTGGCCGATGAATTCCTGGCTGCTGTCAATTCGCTGCCCGGACTTGAGGGCGATCGAGCGCGCGATCGAAACCGCCTCGACGAGCCCGAGCACGGAGACCGCGATCGCGGCGCCCGCGAGAGCGCGCACCGTGTCAAGAGTGAGATGAGGCACCGAGAGCGGAGGGAGCGCAGCCGGCAGTGCGCCGAGCGTGCGTATCGCGGCGTGCTCGGTCCCTAGCGCGCGGTTGAGCGCATATCCCGCAACGCCACCGGCAATCATGGCCGCAATCATGTACGGAAAGCGCGGGACCCAGCGACGCGCCGCAAGTCCGGCCGCCAGCGTGATCGTGCCGACGAGCACGGTATACGGCTCCACCTCGCCGATGCCGGAGGCGAACGCCTGCAGGGAGTGAAAGAACGATGCACCCGCCGGGATCTGAACACCGAAGAAATTGCGGATCTGGCTCGTTACGATCAACATCGCCGCGCCGGCAGTGAAGCCCACGACGACCGTGTGAGAAATGAAATTGACGAGCACGCCGAGCCGCGCCAGACCTGCCCCCAACTGGACCAGGCCGACGATGAATGCGAGCGTGATGACCAGCCCCACGTACTCGGCGCTGCCGGGCTCGGCGAACTGCGCCATGGTCGCGAAAACGACGAGCGAAATCGCGTTGGTGGGACCCGATACGAGATGCGAGCTCGAGCCCCACAGGGCCGCCACAACGGCGGGCACCATCGCCGCGTACAGCCCGTACTCCGGCGGCATGCCGGCCAACGTCGCGAACGCGATGCCCTGCGGCAGCACCACGATCGCTCCCACCGCGCCTGCCGCGAGATCGGCGCGCAGCGTTGCGCGGTTCACAAGCGTCCACCACCGAAGCGCGGGCAAGAATCGTTCGAGCCAGGTTGCGCTCATGCTCAATTGTAGAATGCGCCGATGCCGAAGCTCGCCGCGAACCTCTCGACGCTGTTTCCGCAGCTCGCCTTTCTCGAGCGCTTCGGCGCCGCGGCCCGTGCCGGGTTCCGCTATATCGAGTACCAGTTTCCGTATTCGTGGGACCCGCACGAGATCGCGGCTTGCGCGACGGCGGCGGGCGTCGAGGTCGTGCTGCATAACGCGCCGCCTGGCAGCGGGCCCGGCGACCGCGGGATCGCCTGCCTGCCGGGGCGCGAGGCGGAGTTCCGCGAGGGCATCGAGCGCGCACTCGATTACGCGAAGGCGGTCGGCTGCCGCCGGCTGCACTGCCTTGCCGGCGTCGCCCCGGACGGCGCGGATCGCGAGCATCTGCATTCGACCTTTGTTTCGAACCTGAGGCACGCCGCGCAGCGGTTCGCGGCCGAGGAAATCGAGCTCCTCATCGAACCGATCAATACGCGTTCGATTCCCGGGTATTTCCTGAACGGCTCGCGGCAGACGGAGCGCGTGCTCGAGGAGATCGGGGCGCCGAACGCACGAATCCAGTACGACATTTTTCACATGCAGATCATGGAAGGTGATCTCGCGCGCACCATCGAACGGCTGTTGCCGCGGATCGGCCACATGCAGCTTGCGGATGTGCCCGGCCGGCACGAACCGGGCACCGGCGAGATCAATTTTCAATTTTTGCTGCGCCATATCGATCGGATCGGCTACACCGGCTGGATCGGGTGCGAATACAATCCGGTCGGAGACACCGTCGAAGGCCTGGCATGGGCGAAGCCTTATCTTTGAAGCAGGTGGACGCGGAGCGGCAGCGCGCGGTGGTCGCCGCGCTGCGTGCGTTCCTGCCTGAGCGCGCGGTGCTGTGGCAGGAGGAGGACACGCGCCCATACGAATGCGACGGGCTCACGGCCTACCGGCACGTGCCGATGGTCGTCGCGCTGCCGGAGACCGAGGAGCAGGTCGGGCGTCTGCTGAAGACCTGCCATGCGATGGGCGTGCCGGTCGTGCCGCGGGGCGCGGGCACGGGACTTTCCGGCGGTGCATTGCCGCTCGGCGACGGCGTGCTGCTTTCCATGGCGAAATTCATGCGCGTCGTGCGCCTGGATCCGGTCGCGCGCATTGCGGTAGTGCAGCCGGGCGTGCGCAATGCCGCGATCTCCGATGTCGTGGCGACGTTCGGCCTGTATTACGCGCCCGATCCGTCGAGCCAGATCGCCTGCTCGATCGGCGGCAATGTCGCCGAGAATTCCGGCGGGGTGCATTGCCTCAAGTACGGCCTGACGGTGCACAACGTGCTCAAGGTGCGCGGCTTCACGGTCGAGGGCGAGCCGGTCACGTTCGGCTCGGAGGCGCCCGATGCGCCCGGCTACGACCTGCTTGCGCTCGTGATCGGCTCCGAAGGGCTGCTCGCGGTGACCACCGAGATCACGGTCAAGTTGCTGCCGAAGCCGCAGACTGCCCGCGTGATCATGGCCTCCTTCGACAACGTGGAGAAAGCGGGCCACGCGGTCGCTGAGGTGATCGCCGCCGGCATCCTGCCCGCGGGGCTGGAAATGATGGACAAGCCGGCGACGCGGGCGGTGGAAGAATTCGTGCATGCCGGCTATGACCTCGAAGCGGCCGCGATCCTGCTGTGCGAGTCGGACGGTACCCCAGAGGAAGTCGAGGAAGAAATCGAGCGCACCAAGGCGCTGCTCGGGCGCGCCGGCGCAACGCGCATGAGCGTCTCGCGCGATGAAGCCGAGCGCCTGCGGTTCTGGTCGGGCAGAAAGGCCGCTTTTCCCGCGATGGGCCGCATTTCGCCCGACTATTACTGCATGGACGGCACGATCCCGAGAAAGCGCCTCGGCGAGGTACTCGGCTTCATCGCCGGGATGGAGAAGAAGTACGGGCTGCGGTGCCCGAACGTGTTCCACGCGGGCGACGGCAACCTGCACCCGCTGATCCTGTTCGACGCCAACAACCCCGATGAGCTGAGGCGCACCGAGCAGTTCGCTGCCGAGGTGCTCGAGAAGTGCGTCGAGGTAGGCGGCACGATCACCGGCGAGCACGGCGTCGGCGTCGAGAAAATCGACCAGATGTGCGTGCAGTTCGGGCGCGACGAGCTGGAGGTGTTCCACGCCGTCAAGCGCGCGTTCGATCCGAAAGGCCTGCTCAATCCCGGCAAGGCGGTGCCGACGCTTGCGCGCTGCGCCGAGCATGGCCGCATGCGCGTGCGCGGCGGGAAACTCCCTCACCCGGAACTGCCGCGCTTCTGATGGATGCGGCGGTATCGGCGATTGCCGGGACGATCCGCGAGGCGGCCGCTGCGAAGCGGCCGCTCAGGCTCCGCGGCGGGGGGACGAAGGACTTCTACGGCGGTGAACCGTCCGGCGAGGTCCTCGACACGCGCCCCTGCGCCGGAATCGTGAATTACGAGCCGAGCGAGCTGGTGATCACGGCGCGCTGCGGCACCCCGCTCGCCGAACTCGAGAGCGTGCTTGCAGGGAAGGGGCAGATGCTCGCGTTCGAGCCGCCGCACTTCGGTGCGGGTGCCACGCTGGGCGGTTGCGTTGCCGCGGGCCTGTCGGGCCCAAGACGCGCGGCGGCGGGGGCGTTGCGCGACTTCGTGCTGGGAGCACGCATCGTCGATGGCCGGGGGCGGCTGCTCGCGTTCGGCGGCCAGGTGATGAAGAACGTCGCCGGCTACGATATCTCCCGGCTGCTCGCAGGGTCGTTGGGTACGCTCGGCCTGATCGTCGATGTCTCGCTCAAGGTGCTGCCGCGGCCGCAAGCGGAGCTCACGCTCGCGTTCGAAATGCCCGAGCAACGCGCGATCGAGACGATGAACCGGTGGGCGGGCATGCCGCTGCCGGTCTCGGCCACGGCATGGAACGACGGTACGCTCAGCGTGCGGCTCTCGGGCGCGCAGAGCGCGCTGCGCGCGGCGGCGGCAAATCTCGGGGGTGAGCGCGTCGATCCCGCGCAAGCCGAGCGGTTCTGGAGCGGGATTCGGGAACAGACCGATTCCTACTTCGCGGCCGATGCCCCGCTTTGGAGGCTGTCCTTGCCGCCCGCCACGCCGCCGCTCTCCTTGCCCGCCGTCCCGCTGATCGAATGGAACGGGGCCCTGCGCTGGCTGAAGACGGGCGTCGATCCGGCCGCGGTGCGTGCGGCGGCCGCTCAGGCGGACGGCCACGCCACCCTGTTTCGCGGGCGAGACAAATCGGCCGGGGCCTTCGCGCCCCTGGCGCCCGTGCTCGCACGCCTGCATCGCGAGCTGAAGGCTGCGTTCGATCCGTCCGGAATCCTCAATCGCGGCCGTCTCTATGCGGAGATCTAGATCTTGCCGCCCGTCGAGCGCGCTTTCTTCATCGCGTTCACGGCTTCGACCATGAACGCGGCGGCGCGCTCTTCCTCCAGACGCTTGCGCGCCGCGTATTTGCGCAGGCTGACCCAGGCCAAGATCGCGCACGCGGCCAGCAGCGCCAGCGCGAGCAGCGTGAAGGTCTTTCCCATTCGCGCAGTATAGCGAGGGCCGCGCCGTGCAGACGCAGCTTGCCGATTTCATTCGCGACACGCCGGAGGGGCGCGAGGCGGAGGCGATCCTGCGCAAGTGCGTGCACTGCGGTTTCTGCACCGCAACCTGTCCGACCTACCAGTTGCTCGGCGACGAACTCGACTCCCCGCGGGGCCGCATCTACCTCATCAAGCAGGCGCTGGAAGGCTCGCCGGTCACGGAGCGCACGCGCCTGCACCTGGACCGCTGCCTCACGTGCCGTTCCTGCGAAACGACCTGCCCCTCCGGCGTGCAGTACGGCCGGCTGGCGGACATCGGCCGCAATCTCGTCGAGTCGCGCGTCCGGCGCACGCCGTGGGACCGGGTCCGGCGCGCCGCACTGGGCTTCATTCTCCCGCGTACAGCGTGGTTCGGCGCGCTGCTTCGCCTCGGCCAGATGATGCGGCCGTTATTGCCGGCCGGCCTGCGCCACAAGGTGCCGCCGCGCGCCGCGCCCGCGGGCTTGCGGCCGGCGACCCGGCACGCGCGGCGAGTGCTGGCGCTCTCGGGGTGCGTGCAGCCGGCGCTCGCCCCGGCGATCAACGCCGCGGCGGCCCGGGTCCTCGACCGGATCGGAATCTCGTGGATCGAAGCGCCCGGCGCGGGCTGCTGCGGCGCGCTTCGATTTCACCTCGGCGATCAGGATGGGGGCAGGGACGACATGCGCGCCCTGATCGACGCATGGTGGCCCTCGGTCGAGCACGGAACGGTCGAGGCCATCGTGACGACCGCGAGCGGATGCGGCGCGACCGTGCGCGATTACGTGCACCTGCTCGCGCACGATCCGGAGTACCGCCACAAGGCGGCGCGCGTTTCGCTGCTTGCGCGAGACCTCTCCGAGGTGATCGCGCGCGAGGCGCCGGCGCTCGAGAAATTGCTCGATTCCGCCGCTCGCCGCGCCCGGGTCGCGTTCCAGTCGCCGTGCTCGCTGCAGCATGGACAGCAGATCCGCGGCGTCGTCGAAGGCATGCTCGCCAAGGCCGGCTACGAGTTGACGCCGGTGGCGGACGCCCATCTGTGCTGCGGTTCCGCGGGAACCTACTCGATCCTGCAGCCCGAGCTGTCCATGCAGTTGAGAACGCGCAAGCTTGCCGCGCTCGAGGCGGACGCTCCGCAGGCGATCGCGACCGCCAATATCGGCTGCCTCGTGCACCTGCAGGCCGCAACTCCGACGCCGGTCAGGCACTGGGTCGAGTTCCTCGACGACGCCCTAATGGGGTCAGAGTAACTTTTCCGAAACGGAAAGCGAGCAACCACGCTCAGCGCGGAAAAGTTACTCTGACCCCAAGCAGCGCTACGAACATCCGGATGGAAAAGGTGGTCTGTCCCCACTAAAATTTGCCGATGAATGCTCCCGGCACGGTGAACCGGCTCGCGAAGGCCGATCCGGAAGTCAAAGTGGTGCGCACGGCGTGCCCGCACGATTGCCCCGACACCTGCGGCATGCTGGTCTCGGTGAAGGACGGCGTCGCGGTGAAAATCCAGGGCGATCCCTCGATGCCTTTCACCGAGGGCACGCTCTGCACCAAGGTCGCCTACTATCTGGAGCGCACCTACGCGCCTGACCGCATCCTCCACCCGCTGAAACGCGCGGGGCCGAAGGGCAAGGGCGACTTCAGGCGCATCGGCTGGGACGAGGCGCTCGATGAAATCGCGGCGCGCTTCAAGGCGCTCGCGTCCTCGCCCGAAGGCCCCGAGACCATATTGCCGCTCAGCTACGCCGGAACCATGGGAATGGTCCAGTACGCATCGATGGACCGGCGCTTCTTCCATCGCCTGGGCGCCTCGCTCCTCGATCGCACCCTGTGTTCTTCCGCGGGCAAGTACGGTCTGAAGGCGACGCTCGGCGGCTCGGTCGGCATGGACCCGGAGCGGTTCGACGAGGCGAAACTGATCGTTCTGTGGGGCGCGAATCCGGTCGTCTCGAACCTGCACCTGTGGTCGCGGGTGCAGGAAGCGAAGCGGCGCGGCGCCCGGGTGATCGCGATCGACCCGTACCGCAGTCTCTCGGCCGAAAAATGCACGCAGCATGTCGCGCTGCTGCCCGGCACCGACGGCGCGCTTGCGCTCGGCATGATGCACGTGCTCATCGCGGAGAACCGGATCGACCGCGATTATGTCGCACGCCACACGCTCGGTTTCGAGCAGTTGGCCGAGCGCGTCAAGCGCTACACGCCGGAATGGACGGCCGACACCTGCGGCCTCGCGGTCGAACAGGTGGTGCAGCTCGCACGCGATTACGGCTCGATCAGGCCCGCGGCGATCCGGCTCAACTACGGGATGCAGCGCCACGCCGGCGGCGGAATCGCCGCCCGCACGATCGCCTGTCTTCCCGCGCTCATCGGGGCGTGGCGCGATGCGGCCGGCGGGATCGTGCTGACGACCGCCGACTTCTACGGGTTCGACCACGCCGCGCTCGAGCGCCCCGATCTGCTCGGCGGACGCAAGCCGCGCGTCATCAATCACGCCGCGCTCGGCGATGCACTGACGGCGGCGCAGCCCCCGGTGCGTGCGGTGCTCGTCTACAACAACAACCCGGTGGCCGTCTGCCCCGATTCGGACAAGGTCGTGGCGGGTTTCGCGCGTGACGACCTGTTTTGCGCGGTGATGGACTCGTTCCTGACCGACACCGCCGATTACGCCGACATCGTCCTTCCGGCGACCACTCAGCTCGAGCACTACGACGTGCACAAGTCGTACGGCCATTTGTACGTGCTTGCCAACAATCCGGCGATCGCGCCCGTCGGCGAATCCTTGGCCAATTCCGAGGTGTTCCGTCGCCTGGCGGCGCGCATGGGATTCGACGAGTCTTGCTTCCGCGATTCGGACGAGGAGATCTGCAGGACGGCGCTGCGATCCGCGAATCCACGCATGCGCGGGGTGGACTGGGAAACGGTCAAGGAAAGCGGCTGGCGGCGGCTCGCGGTGCCGGAACGCTTTGCGCCTTTCGCCGACGGCGGTTTTCCCACACCGTCGGGCAAGTGCGAACTCCACAGCGCGTGGCTCGAGCAGCAAGGGCTGGATCCGCTGCCGTACTTCAATCCGCCCGCCGAATCGGTCGCGAGCAACCCGGGGCTCGCGCGCCGGTTCCCGCTCGCATTCCTGTCGCCGCCGGCGCGCAACTTTCTCAATTCCAGTTTCGCCAACCTGAAGCGCTTTCGCGACATCGAAGGCGAACCGCGGCTCGAGATGCATTCGGCCGACGCTGCGGCGCGCGGCATCCGCGACGGCGACCGCGTGCGCGCGTACAACGAGCGCGGCGCCTATACGTTGCGCGCACGCGTCAACGACAAGCCGCGCCGCGGCGTCGTTGTGGCGCCTTCGGTGTGGTGGCGCAAGCACTCGCCCGACGGACGCAACGCCAACAGCGTGACGTCGCAGCGCCTCGCCGACCTGGGCGGTGCCGCGACTTTCTACGACTGCCTGGTGGAAGTCGCAAAGATTTGAACGCCCCGGTCCACGTTTTTCTCAGCGAGAAGCTGGGGCACTATGGATTTCCCGAGGGGCATCCGCTGTCGATCGACCGCCAGGGGGCCTTCTGGCGCGAGGCCTGCGCGCGCGGGCTAGACCGCGAAGTCGTCGTGGCGGGATCGGCAGCCGCGGAACGCGGCGCGATCGAGCGTTTTCATCGAGCCGACTACGTCGAACGGGTGATCGAGGCTTCGCGCGTCGGCAATGGCTATCTCGATTCCGGCGACACACCCGCCTTTCCCGGGTGCTACGAGGTCGCGGCGCACCTGGTCGGCGCCGCGCTCGACGGCGCGCGGCGCATCATGGCGGGCGAGGCGCGGTGCACCTTTCAGCCGATCGGCGGGCTGCATCACGCGCGACGCGGATCGGCGGCGGGGTTCTGCGTCTTCAACGATCTCGGCGTACTGATCGAGACCCTGCGCGCCGAGTACGGCGTGCGGCGCATCGCCTACGTGGACATCGATGTCCACCACGGCGACGGGATCTTCTACGAATACGAGCACGACGGGGAACTGATCGTCGCCGATATCCACGAGGACGGCATGTTCCTGTATCCGGGCAGCGGGTTCGCGCATGAGGCGGGGCAGGGCGCAGCGCGGGGCACCAAGCTCAACCTTCCGCTCAAGCCCGGCGCGGGCGACGCGGAGTTCTTCCGCGCGTGGGACGAGGCTGAACGATTCGTCGAGCGGCACGCGCCGGAATTCGTGATCCTGCAGTGCGGCGCGGACGGTCTGGCTGGCGATCCGCTCGCCGACCTGCGCTTCACCCCGGCGGCCCACGCACACGCCGCGCGCAGGCTCGTCGCGCTCGCCGGGCGCCACGCCCGGGGTCGCATGATGGTGTTCGGCGGCGGCGGCTACAGCCTGGAAAACCTCTCCATGGCGTGGTCCGCAGTGCTGGAAGCGCTGGCCAGGGGATGATCCGGCGCCGTCGAGTTCGGACGCGCAGAGCGCTTTCCGCAGCGTATAGTTCTCCGGTCGATGATCCAGGACTATCTTCCGGACCGGCCCGGAAGCCGCGACTGGGCGCAGTTCGCGCGCCTCGCGCGCTTCGTGGCGCCCTACCGGCTGCGCGTGGCGGCCGCGATCGCCGCGCTGCTTGTCGCGGCCGGCTGCGTGCTCGCGCTCGGCCAGGGCTTGCGCACCGTGATCGATACCGGATTCGCCTCGTCCAACGAAGCCGTGCTCGACCAGGCCCTCGCCGCGGTTCTCGCGCTCGCGGTGGTGCTCGCGGCGGCGACCTACGCGCGTTTCTACCTGATGATGAGCCTCGGCGAGCGGGTGGTGGCCGACATCCGGCGTGCCGTGTTCGACCACATCCTCGCGTTCGCACCGAGCTACTTCGAAAGCGTCCGCACGGGCGAAGTGATCTCGCGCCTCACCAACGACACCACGCTCCTGCAAGCGGTGATCGGGTACGGCTTTTCCATGGCAGTGCGCAACACGCTGCTTCTTGCCGGCGCGGTGGCGATGCTCGCCTGGACCAATCTGAAGCTGACGCTGATCGTGCTCGCGCTCGGGCCCCTCGTGGTATTGCCGGTGCTGCTGCTCGGCCGGCGCGTGCGCCGCAAGTCGCGCGCCGGCCAGGACCGGATCGCCGACGTGAGCGTGTACGTGGACGAGGCACTCCACGAAATCCGCACGGTGCAGGCCTATACGCACGAATCGCACGCGCGGCGCGCGTTCGCCGAGCGCGCCGAAGCCGCCTACGCGATCGGGATCAGCCGCATCGGTACCAAGGCCTTGCTGATCGGCCTGGTGATGCTGGCGGTGTTCGGCGGCGTCGGCTTCATCCTCTGGATCGGCGGACGCGACGTCCTCTCCGGGCAACTTTCCGCCGGAAACCTGTCGGCATTCGTCTTCTATTGCGCGGTCGCCGCGGGCTCGGTGGCGGCGATCTCCGAGGTGGTCGGCGAGCTGCAACGCGCGGCGGGGGCGACCGAGCGCCTGCTCGAGCTGCTCGCGACGCAGCCGGCGATTGTCGCGCCACGGCCAGTCGTGGCCCCGCCGCAGGCAGTGCGTTCGCTCGAATTCGACGCCGTGACCTTCGCCTACCCGTCGCGCCCGCAGGCGCGTGCGCTGGAGCGCTTCACGCTGCGGGTGATGCAGGGCGAGCGCGTGGCGCTCGTCGGCCCGTCGGGCGGCGGCAAATCGACCGCGTTCGCGCTTCTGCTCCGGTTCTACGATCCGCAGGCGGGCGCAGTGCGCATCGACGGTGTCGATCTGCGGGCCATGGACCCGCTCGCGCTGCGCAGGCTCGTCGCCGTTGTTCCTCAGGACCCGGTGATCTTCGCGGCGAACGTGCTCGACAACGTGCGCTACGGTCGGCCTGACGCCGGCCTCGACGAAGTGCACGCGGCCTGCGAGCGCGCGCACTCGATCGAGTTCATCGAGCGGCTGCCGGAGAAGTTCGACACGCTGCTCGGCGAGCGCGGCGTCACGCTCTCGGGAGGCCAGCGGCAGCGCCTTTCGATCGCGCGGGCGCTGCTTGCGGACCGCCCGATCCTGCTGCTGGACGAGGCGACCAGCTCACTCGACGCCGCGAGCGAACGAATGGTTCAGCAAGCGCTCGAGACGCTCGAACGCGGCCGCACGACTCTCGTGATCGCGCATCGCCTTGCCACGGTGCAACACGCGGACCGCATCGTCGTGCTCGACCGCGGCACGATCGTCGCCGAGGGCACGCACGCCGAGCTGATGCGCCAGGGCGGGCTGTACGCCAATCTCGCGGCTCTGCAATTCCTCGACACGGGAGTCCGGAGGCTCGAACGCGCTGCATGAGGGGCGCGCTTGCCGCTGCGCTGCTTGCCGCCGCGGGCACTCTGGCGGCTCAGGACCCGCTGCGGGTCGGCTCCAAGCGTTTCACCGAGTCCTACATTCTGGGCGAGGTCGTCGCTCAAGCGGCGCGACGCGCGGGTGCGCGTGCCGAGCACAAGCCGGGCCTCGGCAACACCGGCATCGTCTTTGCAGCCCTGAAGGCGGGCTCGATCGACCTCTATCCGGAGTACACGGGGACAATCGCAAGGGAAATTCTCAAGCTCGACCGCGACCCGGGGATCGAGGAGCTGAACCGGACGCTTGCGCCGATGGGGTTCGGCGTCGCGGTGCCGCTCGGGTTCAACAACAGCTATGCCCTCGCCATGCGCGAGGATCGCGCGCAGGCGCTTGGCATCCGGACGCTTTCCGATCTCGCCCTGCACCCCGATCTCAAGCTGGGGCTGTCGCAGGAATTCATCGGCCGCGCCGACGGCTGGCCGGCGCTGAAGGCCGCCTACGCATTGCCGTTCGCGCCACCGTCGGGCCTCGACCACGGTCTAGCCTACGAGGCGGTCGCCGCCGGGAAGGTCGACGTCATGGATATCTACACGACCGACGCCAAGATCGAGCGTTTCCGGCTGCGCGCGCTCGAAGACGACCGCAAATTCTTTCCGCGCTACGACGCGGTGCTGCTGTACCGCCTCGGCATCGCGAAGCGCTTTCCCGACGCCTGGCACGCGCTGAACGCGCTCGAAGGGCGCATCGGCGAGCGCCGCATGATCCGAATGAACGCCGCTTCCGAGCTGGAGGGTGCGAGCTTCGCCGAGGCGGCCGCGCTCCTGGACGCCGGCGAAAAGCCGAGGCGCGCGTCCGAGCGTCGTTTCCTCGACGCGCTCTTCGCGCCGGATTTCTGGCGCCTCACGGGCGAGCACCTGCTGCTCGTTTTCGCGTCGCTTGCCGCGAGCGTCGCGCTCGGGGTGCCGCTCGGCATCACGGCGGCCAGACTGCCGCGCGCTGCCCAGCCCATTCTCGGCGCCGTCGGGGTCATCCAGACCATCCCGTCGCTCGCGTTGTTTGCTTTCCTGATCGCGGTGGTCGGCACGATCGGCACGCTGCCGGCGCTGATTGCGCTGTTCCTCTACGCGCTCCTGCCGATCGTGCGTAACACGCACGCGGGGCTCGAGGGGATCGGCCGCGGCATGCGCCAGGCGGCGCTCGCCTTGGGGCTGCGCGCGCGCGAGCGGCTCTGGCTCATCGAGGTACCGCTTGCGCTGCCCTCGATCCTCGCCGGCATCAAGACTTCGGCGGTGATCAATGTCGGTACCGCAACCATCGCCGCTTTCATCGGTGCCGGCGGCTACGGCGAGCGCATCGCCTCGGGCCTTGCGCTCAACGACAGCGTCACGCTTCTCTCGGGCGCCGTCCCCGCCGCCGCGCTTGCGCTACTCGTGCAGGGCGCGTTTGAATTGAGCGAACGGCGATTCGGCTGGATGGCGCGGGCGCGCATCCAGTCCTGATCGTGCGGATTGTTCTGCGGCACGCCGCGCGCAGCCCGGAACGCGCGGCGTTCGAATCCGGCTCTCAGTTGATGCAGAATCCGGCGGCGAAATCCGGCTGCGTTCCGGGGCCGGAACGACCATGGGGGCGTTGCTCTTCGGCCTGCATCAGTGCCGCGGCGAGTGCCCCGATCAGATTGCGCTCGCTCTGCGGATAGTACTCATCCCTGGACAAAAGCTCGAGGAAGTGTTGCGCCATCGCCCGCTCCCGCGGACCGATTCCGTCCAGCATATCGCGCCACAATTGTTCGGCGCCGACATAGGTCTCGGTATCGGAGGCAAGGGCCGCGCCCGCCATCAGTGCGACCTGCGCGAAAACGACGCGAGCGATCTCGAGTTCATTCGCCTTGAAGCTCTCCAGGCCGCGGCCATACTCCGCATTGAGCAGCAGCGAGAGTTCGCGATTGCTGGGCGCCAGAGCGGCACGCTGCACGTGCAGCGGCGTGGCGGCATCGTCGAGCCTGATCGAAGAGGTTGCGTCGTCGGGCCTGCCCGAGGATTTCGCATCTTCATGTTCTGATACCGGCTCTTTGTGGGCATAGAACTGGGCAGCCCAACCAAGTTGTGTTCCGGATTCGACTTGGGTCTGCGGAGGTTGCGTGTCGGTGTCCATCAGCGACGTAGCGAGTGCGCCAATCAGTCTTCGCTCGCTCTCCGAATAGTACTCGTCCTTTGACAGGAGCCCGAGGAAGTGCCTTGCCAATGCCCGCTCCTGCGGACCGATTCTGTCCTGCATGTCGCGCCACAGTTGCTCGGCGCCGACAAAGGTCTCCGAATCGGCGACCAGGGCGGCGCCGGCCATCAGCGCAACCTGCGCGAATACGACCCGGGCGAGCGCGAGTTCCTTCGCCCTGAAACTGTCCACCTCGCGGCCGAACTTGGACTGGAGCAGCAGCGAAAGGTCGCGATTCGTGGGGGCTAAAGCGGCACGCTGCACATGGAGTGACGTAGTACTGGCGTACACGTTAATCGCAGAGATCGTATCCATCGTCAATGCTCCTCTCGAAATGGGTCTGGCAGCGTCCCGGCCCGTGTGCTGTTGGTCGGCTTGCGAACCGACAGCATCTTAAGCTCGTCGACAACAAAACAGTTTAGACCGATGAACATGATTGGCCATCCTCCCTTGGTATCGCGACCGCGCTCGGGAGAAGCACCTCGGCTAGTACCTTTGTACGAGCCGCGCCTCTAGGACCGTCGATGAGCAAAATTGTCGGCCGGAGGCAACAATCACTGGCCGTTGCGGAAGCCCTGACAGCCCAGAAGGAATTTGATCGAGCGCAAAATCGCTCGGCCAGGCGTCCGGGTAGAATCTGGCCCGCAATCGACCAGGGAGTTCTTTCATGAGAATCGGCGTGCCGGCAGAGACCCGGGCCGGTGAGACGCGCGTTGCCGCGACCCCTGACACGGTCAAGAGGCTCGCGGCGAAGAACGAGGTGCGGGTGCAGGCGGGAGCCGGAAGCGGCTCGAGCATCCCGGACCGGGACTACGAAGCCGCGGGCGCGAAAATCGTTCCCGGCCCGGCCGAGGCGTTCGACGCGGAGATCATCCTCAAGGTGCGCTCCCCGCAGGAGTTCGAGCTGGAACTGCTGAAGGGCGGCTCGGTCCTGATCGGCCTGCTGGATCCGTTCAACAGCGCGGGCCTCGAGGCGCTGGCAAAGCGCGGCGTCACGGGGTTCGCGATGGAGTGGCTGCCGCGCATTTCCCGGGCGCAATCGATGGACGTGCTCTCGTCGCAGGCGAACATCGCCGGCTACAAGGCCGTGGTGCTGGCGGCTGCGGAGATCGGGCGCTTTTTCCCCATGCTGATGACAGCGGCGGGAACGATCAAGGCCGCGCGCGTGCTCGTGCTGGGCGCGGGGGTCGCGGGCCTGCAGGCGATCGCGACCGCGAAACGGCTCGGTGCCGTGATCGAGGCTTCCGACGTGCGGCCGGCGGTGAAATCGGAGATCGAGTCGCTCGGCGCGAAGTTCGTCGACGTGCCGTTTCTCACCGACGAGGAGCGCGAGATCGCTCAAGGGGTGGGCGGATACGCGCGGCCAATGCCCGCCGACTGGATGCGGCGCCAGGCCGAAGCGGTCCATCAGCGCGCAGTGCAGTCGGACGTGGTGATCACGACGGCGCTGATCCCGGGGCGCCCTGCGCCCCGGCTGATCAAGGACGAAACGCTGCGCCAGATGAAACCGGGCTCGGTGGTCGTGGACCTTGCCGCAGAGCAGGGCGGCAACGTCGAAGGAACCGAGGTCGGCAAGTCGGTGGTCAAGCACGGCGTCAAGATCATCGGCCTCCCCAACCTGCCCGCCTCCGTGCCTTTCGACGCGTCGGCGCTGTACGCACGCAACCTCTACAATTTCCTCGTCCTGATGCTTGACCCGAAGACGGGCGAGTTCAAGATCGACCGCTCCGACGAGGTCATCGGCGGAACCCTCGCCTGCGCGGACGGCGCGCCGGTCAAGAAAGGCTGAACATGGGCGGCACCGTAGACCCTACCGTCATCAACCTCGTGGTGTTCGTACTGGCGGTCTTCGTCGGCTACCACGTCATCTGGAACGTGACCCCGGCGCTGCACACGCCGCTGATGAGCCTCACCAACGCGATCTCGAGCGTGATCATCGTCGGCGCCATCCTGGCGGCGGGGGTGGAGGCTCTGGACCTCGGCTCGACGATGGGACTGGTCGCAGTGGGGCTTGCCTCGGTCAACGTCGCCGGCGGCTTCCTGGTGACGCGGCGCATGCTGGAGATGTTCAGGAGGAAAGAACGGAAGGGGGACGCGTAGATGTCTGCCAATCAGGTCGCGTTGGCTTACCTCGTGGCGTCGGTCTTCTTCATCCTTGCGTTGAAGGGGCTGTCCTCGCCGGTGTCGGCGCGCCGCGGCAATGTGCTGGGCATGATCGGCATGGCGCTGGCCGGGCTGACCACGCTCATGATCATCGCCGGCGGCGGGCTGATGTTCATCTTCGTCGCGATGCTGATCGGGGGGAGCATCGGTACCGTCGTCGCGCGGCGCGTGCAGATGACGCAGATGCCCGAGCTGGTCGCCGCGATGCACTCGCTGGTCGGGATGGCCGCGGTGCTGATCGCGGCGGCTGCGGTCAACAACCCGGCCGCGTTCGGCGTGCCTGACCCGATGCCCACGGGAAACCGGCTGGAGCTGTTCATCGGCACGTTCGTCGGCGCGATCACTTTCACCGGCAGCGTCATCGCCTTCGGCAAGCTCGCCGGCCTGGGCAAGCACTTTCGCCTCTTCTCCTCGGCACCGGTGGTGTTCCCGGGCCAGCACTGGCTCAACCTCGCGCTCGCGCTGACGATGATCGGTTTCGGCGTCGCGTTCTTCCTGTCGCCGGACAAGGCGTGGACGCCGTTCTGGATCATGACCGGGATCGCGTTCGCGCTCGGCGTGCTGATCATCATCCCGATCGGCGGCGCGGACATGCCGGTGGTGATCTCGATGCTGAACAGCTACTCGGGATGGGCGGCGGCGGGCATCGGCTTCTCGCTCAACAACTCGATGTTGATCATCGCGGGATCGCTGGTCGGTTCCTCGGGCGCGATCCTTTCCTACATCATGTGCAAGGCGATGAACCGCGCCTTCATCAGCGTGATCCTGGGCGGGTTCGGCGCCGCCGAGGGCACCGCGGCGGCGGGCGCGGGGCAGCAGACGGTACGCTCCGGATCTGCGGAGGACGCCGCGTTCCTCATGGCGAACGCCGAGTCGGTGATCATCGTTCCGGGCTACGGCCTGGCGGTGGCGCGCGCCCAGCACGCGGTTCGGGAGATGGCCGATTTTCTGATCGAAAAGGGCGTCAGGGTGCGCTACGCGATCCACCCGGTGGCGGGCCGCATGCCAGGGCACATGAACGTGCTGCTCGCCGAAGCCGAAGTCCCCTACGACCAGGTGTTCGAAATGGAAGACATCAACGGCGAATTCGGCACCACCGACGTGGCGCTCGTGCTTGGCGCGAACGACGTGGTCAATCCGCTCGCCTACGAGAAGGGAAGCCCCATCTACGGCATGCCGATCCTCGACGTGGTGAAGGCGCGCACCGTGCTGGTCAACAAGCGTTCCATGGCGGCGGGATACGCCGGGCTCGACAACCCGCTCTTTTACATGGACAAGACGATGATGGTGTTCGGGGACGCGAAGAAAGTGGTGGAGGATATCGTCAAGGGACTTGAATGACGGGATCGCGGGAACGGATTCTCGCCAACGTCCGCCGTCGGCAGGGGCGGGGCGGTCCGCTCTCGGTCGCGGAACGCGAAGGCGTCGCAACCTATCTCAGGCGCCACCCGCGCGGGCCGTTGCGCCCGCCGCCCGGCGACGTCGTGACGCAATTTCGCGCGCGCGCCGAAGCAAGCGCGAGCACCACCGATCGGATCGCGGTCATGAGCGCAGTACCGGCGGCGGTGGCGCGTTATCTGAACGCGCACAAGCTGCCCAGGTCGGGCTGCGTATGGCCGGGACTCGCAACGCTCGACTGGGGCTCTGCGGGCCTGGCGCTCGAGCCGCGCGCGGCACGCAGCGACGATCTGGTCGGTGTCACCGGCGTATTCTGCGCGATTGCCGAAACCGGGACGCTGATGCTGTGCTCGGGACCGGACACGCCCGCAAGCGCGAGCCTGCTTCCCGAAACGCATGTCGCCATCGTGCCGGTGCAGCGGGTCGTGGCGTACATGGAAGACGGCTGGGACCTCGCCCGCGCAGAACTCGGGCGGTTGCCGCGCTCGGTGAACTTCATCTCGGGCCCGTCGCGCACGGCGGACATCGAGCAGACCATAGCGCTTGGCGCGCACGGGCCGTACCGCGTCCATATCGTGCTGGTCGGCTGATTTGAACGGCGCCACGGTATCGAGCGCCGGCGTACGGACCTTCCGAATCGACGCCTCTGGAATAAACGCCGCGTTCGCCAGCCCCGGGCGCGCCGTGCTGCACCTGCGGCCGCTTCACCAGCGCGCGCAAATGGCGCTCATCTCCGACGTCGACAGCAACATCGCGAAACGCTCGCGGAGATCGAAAACGCGAAGCGCCGCGTCGGCGAAGAAGCGTATCGCGCTCGTACGCACGCTGACGAGGTGAGCGCGGCGGCGATCGCCGCGCGGCGGGAACTTCGCGCCTGGAGCCGGGCTCCAATCCCCATAAAGCGAACGCAATCCCGCGTCCGCGGGGCGCGCAGTCCGCAGCCGTTCCCCGTTCATCCGACCGAACCGAAAGGAGCATCTCATGTGGCACCGCAGAAACCCATATACCGAGCTGCGCGCGCAAGGAATCCGCGCCCGGACTCGCAGCGGGTACGGCAGGGCACGATGAGCGAGTGGCTCGAGACCCTGCGGCATTCCCTGCTCGGCGCTTCGGTGCCGGCGCTGCGCGCCGCGCTCAATGTGCTGATGATCCTGGCGGCGAGCGGGGCGGCGTTCGTCGTGGTCAATCGCGGCGTCCGGCGCTTTCGCGCCTACATGGAAGCGCGCATTCGCGATGGCGAGGAGGTCAAGCGCGTCGGCACGCTGTGCCGGGTGTTCCGCTACACCGGCTCGGTCGTGATCGTCATCGTCGCGGTCATGCTGGTCATGAACGAGCTCGGCATCTCGATCGCGCCGGTTCTCGCGACCGCCGGCGTGGCGGGGATCGCGATCGGCTTCGGCGCGCAAAGCCTGGTGAAGGACTATTTTGCCGGCCTGTTCCTGCTGCTCGAGGACCAGATCCGGCAGGGCGACGTGGTGTCGGTGGCGGGCATCGGCGGGCTGGTGGAGGAAATCACTTTGCGCTACGTCCGGCTGCGCGACTTCGAGGGCCACGTGCACTTCGTGCCGAACGGCGAAATCAAGACCGTGACCAATCGCACGCGCGAATACGCGCAGGCGCTCATCGAGGTGGGCGTCGCCTACCGGGAAGACACCGACGATGCGCTTGCGGTGATGCGCGAGATCGGGCGCCAAATGCGCGAAGACCCGGCGTGGCGCCCCCGGATCCTCGACGACATCGAGCTGGTCGGGGTGGAACGATGGGCCGATTCGGCGGTGATGCTGCGCTGCCGGCTGAAGGTGGTCGGTATCGAGCAGTGGAACGTGCGCCGGGAATTCCTGCGGCGGCTGAAGAAGGCGTACGACGCGCGCGGCATCGAGATTCCGTTCCCGCACGTTACGGTCTATGCCGGGCAGCCGAAGGACGGCAGCGCAGCGCCCCTGCACCTTCAATGGCGCGCCGGCGGCGATGGCGCGCCGGAACCCGGCGGTCCGCGGGAATGATCGGAGTCGGAGCAACTGGGGAAAACGGGGACAGACCACCTTTTCCGAAACGAAAAATGATCATCCGCGCGTCCGGACGAAAAAGGTGGTCTGTCCCCGTTTTCCAAAAAGCGGCGCGCGCGCGCCCAACGCGTGATAGGCAATGAGAAAGGTCGCCGCATTCCACGACTGCCCCGGCATGCCGCGCGGAGCGTGCGTGCGGCCATGCAGCCATTCGCTGAAGCGCCAGCCTCCAAGCGCGTTAGCGCGCGCCAGGGCGAGCAGTTCGCGCGCGGCGCGGCGGCGGCGCCCGTGTTCGGCGAGCGCCGCGACCCAGAACCCGCCGATGAACGGCCACACGCCGCCGTTGTGGTACTGCCAGGCAAGATTCTGCCCGTGGCGCGCCATGTACGGCCGCCACAGCAGATGCCCGTCCGTGATCGGATCGCAGAGCGCGCGCACCGGATAGGGCGTGGCGACGCGCGCGCGCTCGATCGCGCGCAGCGTGCGCCGCGCCTCGGCTCGGCCTGCGAGCCCGCAGAGAACGGCGAGCAGGTTGCCGAACACGTCGCCCTCGTCGCCGAAGAAGCCGAAATTGACGAAGCTGAGGTAGAAATCGCGGTTGCGCGCGCCGCGCAGCGCGTAGCGCATCAGCAGCCGCGCGCGCCGGTACTCGGCGATGCCGGCCGAGTACGGGTGAAACAGCTGATTGGCATTGCGCCGCGTCGCCGCGGCCCCCGGCAGGCGATAGAGCCGCTTGACGAGGTACCACAGCGCATTCGTGTACAGCACGAAGCCGGAGCGCGGCATGATGTCGGCCCAGTCGCTCGCCTCGTTCTGTTGCAGCAGGTGGAAGCGCTGATGTTCCTGGCAGGCGAGCCAGGCGAGCGCGCGACGCTGCCGGGCTGCCAGGCCCCGGCGCCGCTCCAGCAAGCCGGTGCGCCGCAGAAACGCGGTCGCGATCAGCCACCACAGCGTGGCATCGATGCAGCCGAGATACCAGAAATCGGCCTCGCCCCGACCGGGCACCACGAACATCGGGATCTGGCCGTTCGGCGCCTGGTGCAGAGCCAGCGTATACAGGCCGCGCGCCGCCGCGCGCTCCAGCGCGGCGTCTCCGGAGAGCGCCATGCCGACGGCGCAGATCGCGGCGTCGCGCCCGAACACCGCGTTGTAGCCGCGCCGCGCAGCGCGCGCCCCCGGGTACGCGGCAAGGATGCCCGCACGCGAACGGTTACGCTTGAGCAGCGCCACCGATTCCCTGCGGCAGCGTTCGACAAGCGCGCGTTCCGGCGCATCGAGCGGGTCCAGCGCCGAAGCGGGCGCGCTGCTGCCCCGCGGCCTAGCCATGCGCATCCATGCGCGCGCCCGGCGCGAAATGCAGCAGCGCGACCGGAAGGTGGCGCAACGCATCGCCCACCCGCAGCGACCCGCCGCTCCGGCGTGGCTTGCCGGGCGCGAGCGCATCGCGCAACTGCGTCTCCGGGGGCAGGAAAGCAAGTTCGAGCGCGCAATCACCCCAGGCGGCGTCGCCGAGCGGAGCGCTTCCCGGTTCGAGCCCGAGCGAAGCGAAAAACCGACCCGCGACCGCGATCAGGACCTCGTCGCCCGCGCGGCGCGCGAATGCGACCACGTGCCGGCTGCGCTCGCCGGTGACCCGCAGCGGAACGTATGCCGCGCCCGAAAACAGCCGCGGGCGCTCGCAGCGCAGGGCGAGGCAGCGCCACGCGATCCAGAGCTTGGCGCGGCCGTCGTGCGGCGTTGCGAGCAGTTCTCGCAGACCCTGCGCCTGCGCGTCGTCCGGCGCCGCGGCGAGTTGTTCGAGCGCTTGCAGCAGCTCGCTGCGATGCGCGAAATCGACCGGGCGCCGGTTGTCGGGATCGACCAGCGACAGGTCGATGAGCTCCGTGCCCTGGTAGGTGTCGGGCACGCCCGGCGACGCGTGCTTCAGGAGCGTCTGTGAGAGGCTGTTGAGCGCGCCGTACCAGGCGAGCACCGCCGCCTGCGCGCGCAGGTCCTCGAGAAACGGATTGGGTCGTGCATCGTCCAGCAGCGCGCGCACGAACCCGCCGAGCGCCTGCTCGTACGCCTCGTCGGGATTGATCCAGCTCGTGTGATGCTTCGCCTCGCGCGCCGCCTTGAGCATGTACCGCTCGATGCGCTCGCGATACGCGGCCAGCTCCGCGCCGCCCGCCGCGCCGGCGGGAAACGTGCCGAGCAGCGTCTGGTAGAGCAGGTACTGATCGTTGCGCGACGGCGCTTCCTCGTCATGCAGCGTGCGCAGCCGGGTGCGGTTCAGCGTGCGCCAGCGGCCGAGCAGAAGGCGCCACGCGGCGGGCATTTCGGACAGCACGTTGATCCGCTGGCGCACGTCCTCGGCGCGCTTATTGTCGTGCGTCGAGGTCGCCAGCATGGTGTGCGGCCAGCGCGCGGCGCGATCGGCGCTCGCGCCGTGGAAGGCGCGCAGCGTGATGCCGAAGGTGTCCGGATCGGAGCCGACCTCGTTCAGCGACGCGAGGCGGCTGTACTCGTAGAGCGCGGTGTCCTCGACGCCCTTGGCGGCGACCGGCGCGGTGAACTGCTGGAACTTCATCGCGAAGCGCTTCACCTGCGCGTCGAGCTCCGGCGGCGCGCCGGCCACCGCGTGCCCGAGCAGCGCCGCGCGCACGAACGCGAAAATCGAGGTGTCGGCGGCGCGGCTGCGCCGCATCGCGCGCGCCACCGCCCACTCGACGTAATGCCGGTCCTGGGCCGACACGCGCCGGCCGATATAGGTGCGGTACACGGGGATGCACGCGGCGACCTCGGCGAGCGCCTGGCGCAGCGTGTTGAAGGTGTGGTCGCGCGTGCGCCGGTCGGCGCGCGCGATGCGCAGCAGCACCGTCGCGAGTACCGTCAGTTCGGAGGCGAGCGCGCCGCGCGCAATGGCGCGCCGGCCGCGGTAGGCGGCCTCCTCGAAGTCGCCATCCTCGCCGCTGAACCTGCGCCAGATGCGATCCATGCGCCCGCGTGCCGCGCCGTCGACGAACAGGCCGTTGACCACTGCGGCGAAGCGGTAGCCGGTCGTGCCGTGCACCGGCCAGCGCTCGGGCACACGCTCGTGCGCTGCGGCGATCTTCTCGGCCACGACGTAGAGCGGCCGCGGCCGGCGGCCGTCGGGCGCGCGTTCGGGCAGCTCCAAGCCCGCGCGCTGCGCGTAGGCGCGCTGCAGGCGCCTGAAATACTGCTCCGGGTCGTACAGTCCGTCCGGGTGATCGATGCGCAGCCCCTGCGCGATTCCCTCGGCGCACAGCTCGAGCACCCGCGCGTGCGTCGCCTCGAACACCGCCGCATCTTCGATGCGCAGCGCGGCCAGCTCGTTGATGTCGAAAAAGCGCCGGTAGTTGATCTCGTCCGAGGCGACGCGCCAGTAGGCGAGCCGGTAGGCCTGCGTCTGAAGCAGCGCGTGCAATGCGTCGCGCGCCGGGTCGTGCTCGCCGCCGTTGATCTGCGCGGCCGCGGCGGCGATTGCCCGCGCCGCCTCCGGGTACGCCCGGGCGAGTTGCGCAAGGCGTGCCCGGAGCGCCTGCGCGTTGCGCACGCGCTCCGCCGCCGAGCGTTCTGCGGCCTCGCGCGGCGGGAGCCGCGCGAACGCCGCGGCGAGATTGGCCAGTTCGTCGCGCGCCGTCGGCGCGGCATCGGCCGCGAGCAGCGTTCCGGCGCGCCCCAAAGGCGCTGCGTAATCGCGCGGGTCGAGCGCAAAGCGCTGTTCGTGGTAACGCACCGCGAAACCGCCGCTCTCCGCATCGAATCCCAGAGCCAGCTCGCCGCGCCCCAGCACCTCGCCGTAGTGATCGCCGAGAACCGGGAGGAGCACCTTGCCGGCCAGTTCGGGATCGACCGGGGTCCAGTCGATATCGAAAAAGCGGGCGTACGGCGACCCCGGACCGTTTTCCAGCACGTCCATCCACCACGGATTGTCGGCGCCGATGCCCATGTGGTTGGGTACGACGTCCAGAATGAGCCCCATGCCCCGCGCGCGCAGCGCGGCGGCGAGGCGCTGGAGCGCCGCGCGCCCCCCCAGCTCCGGATTGATCTCGCGGTGGTCTACGACGTCGTAACCGTGCCGGCTCCCCGGGCGCGCGCGCAGCAGCGGCGAGCAGTACAGATGGCTGATCCCGAGCCGCGCGAGATAGGGCACGATCGCCGCGGCATCGTCCAGCGTGAAGTCGCGGTGCAACTGCACGCGGTAGGTCGCGCGCGGAATCAGCGCCTGCGCTCCGGGGCGCGGCGGCCGCGCCGGATGCGGGCGCTGCTCGCGCAGCCGGCGTGCCCAGGCTTCGAAGCGGGAATCGCCCTCCATCTCTTCGAGCGTGAGCGGCAGCTTGCGCAGCCAGTTCGGATGCTCGGCGATGGTCCCGGGCAGGTTGGCCTGCTCGGTGACCCCGAACACGTCTTCGGGCTGAACCATCAGCAGGAGCGCCGGCGTGCGCGCGAGGTAGCTGTGCACCGCCAGCGACAGTCCCGGGGCGAGCGCGGGGAGCGCATCGGCAACGCGGCCGCGAGCAGCGGGTAGCAGCCGCTCGCGCTCGAGCGCGCGCAGCAACCGAGGCCGGTCGGCGGCGCGCGCGGCGCGCTGCGCGTCGCGCAACCGCTCGTTCGGAAAGAGGGCCAGCGCTTCGCGCAGCGCCAGATCCCGGCCAGCCCACCACCCCGCAAGCGTCGGCAGGTCGTGCGTGCTCGCGGCAACCAGCGCCTCGCGCGGATAGTCCGCGGGCGCCTTGAATTCGTCCTCCGCCGAGCGCTCGAAATAGAACAGGCGGTAGGAGAGCACGCCGGCGCGGGCGAGCGCCGCGCGCACTTCGTCCGGGACCGTGCCGAGATCCTCCCCGACGACGAGGCAGCGATTACGCTCGCTTTCGAGCGCGACGATCCCGAGCAGCTCGTCGAGCGCATAGTGCACATAGCCGCCCTCGAACGCGCTGGCGCCGGTGGGGATCCAGAACAGCCGCATCAGCCCCATGACGTGGTCGATGCGGATGGCGCCCGCGTGCCGCATCGCTGCGCGCAGCGCCTGCGCGAACAGTGCGTAGCGGCCGGCACGCAGCCGGTCCGGGCGCAGCGGCGGAAGCCCCCAGTTCTGCCCGTTCAGGTTGAAGTCGTCGGGCGGCGCGCCGATATTGGCGCCGAGCGCGAAGCAGGGGCGCTGCGCCCATGTGTCGGAGCCGGCGCGATCCACCGACACGGCGAGATCGAGGTACAGGCCGACCGCCATGCCGTGCGCCCGGCAATTCGACGCCGCCTGAGCAAGCTGGATCTCGGCCTGCCATTGCAGGTATTCGAAGTACTCGACGCGCTCGAGATTCTCGGCGCAGAAGCGCGCCACTTCGCCCGAGGCCGGATTGCGGAACGCCTCCGGCCACGCTAGCCAGCCCCAGGCGGCGGGGTCGGCGCGGTGGAAATGCTCCTGCAAGGCTTCGCACAGCGCGTGCCGGCGCAGCGCCTCGCCCTGCTCGGACTGGAACGCACGGAAGGCGCGCGCGCGCGCGCTGCCGCGGCGTACATGGCGTTCGCGAAAGTGCGCGTACAGCGTCCCGAGCACCTCGAATTTCGCCCGCGCGACGCCGGGATAATCGACGAGCGGCGCAGCGCGCAGGCGCGCCAGCCGCGCTTGCCAGGCGGGGGCCTGCACCTGGCGCTGCGCGGCCTCGCATTCGGAAAAATCGTCGAGCGCCTCGACGTCGAGGTAGAGCACGTTGAGCCGCAACCGCGACGACGGGCTGTAGGGGCTCGCATGCCCCGGGTCGTGCGGAAATAGCGCATGCAGCGGGTTCAGTCCGATGATGCCTGCGCCGCGCGCCGCCCACTGCGCCGCCAACCGCTGCAGATCTCCGAAATCGCCGATGCCCCAGTTGCGCCCGGAGCGCAGGGCGTAGAGCTGAATCGCCGGGCCCCAGACACCGGGCCCTTCGGCGAGCGCGGGCGGGAGGTGGCAGCGCTCCGGCGCCGCGATCAACAGCGTCTCGCCGAGAAAGCCGCGGCGCCGCGCCGGGTCGTACAGCTCGAAGCTGTGGTAGCCGGGCGGCAGCGCGGCCGCGAATTCGATGTCTCGGTAGGACTGCGCATCGGCGGCCGGGTCCAGCTCGCCTTCGTGGCGCGCGCCGTCCTCCAGCGTCAGGCGCCAGACGAGACGCTGGCCCGCTTCCGGCGCGGCGAAATGCGCGCGCAGGCGCCACGGCGGGCGCCCGGGCGCCACGCGCACCACGGGCGGCAGCACTTCCTGCGCGGCAGCGGCGCGCAACGCGCGTTCGGCCGCCAGCGCGCGCTCGGGCGTGCTCGCGTCGATGTCCAGCTCAAGCAACAGCGCAACGAGGCTCTCCTGCGGGACTTCGCGCCAGCGGCCGAAGATGTCGTGGTACCCCGGAGCGAGCCCGCACAGCGCGCACAGTCGTTCGAGCGTCGCGCGCGGCTCGCTCACGGCAGCTCGAGGCTCACATAAACGCCGCCGCGCGCGAGGCGCAGCGCCTCGCCCTGCGCGTCGGCGCCGTCGCGGTAGACGGGCGTGCCGCGGGGCGCGCGCGGCAGCAGCGCCGGGTCAGGGAAGAAATTCACCGCCACGTGAAGCCGTGCGCCGTCGCTCAACGCCCACTCGACGTGCAGCGCGCCATTGACGATGACGAACATTCCGCCCCGAACGCCGGCCAGCCGCGGCACGACGTAGCGATGGCGCAGCGCGAGCAGCGCCGCGGTAAGCTGCAACCACTCGCGGTGCGGCGAACGCTCGCGCTCCTCCCAGCGCAGCCGCGAGGCGCCGAACGTCGCGGCATCGCCCGGGTCGGGGATGCGTGCGCGCGCCTCCGGATCGCGGAACGCGGCGAAGCGTGCGAATTCCCCGCGCCGGCCTTGCGCCACCGCAGCGGCGAGATCCGGGGCGAAATCGCAGAAGAAGAGAAACGGCGTCGAGGCGGCGAACTCCTCGCCCATGAACAGCATCGGAACCTGCGGCGCAAGCGCGACGCAAGCAAGCGCGGCGCGCGCCAGCGGGCCGGGTGCGAGCGCCGACACGCGCTCGCCGAAGGCGCGGTTGCCCACCTGGTCGTGGGTTTGCAGGAACGAGACGAACGCGGTGGCCGGCAGGTGGGCGCTCGCCTCACCGCGCGGCGTGCCGCCGCGAAAGGGTGACGGCTCGCCCTGGTAGGCGAACCCTTGCGCGAGCGCCCGTCCGAGGCGCGCAAGCGGCGCGTCGGCGTAATCCGCGTAATAACCGTCCGACTCTCCGGTGACGAGCGCATGCAGCGCGTGGTGCACGTCGTCGTTCCACTGCGCGCTCGCGACGCGCGGCTTGCGCGAGCCCGGATCGCGCTCCAGATAGCGCGCCTCGTTGCGGTCGTTTTCGAGCACCAGATGGACGTGGCGCTCGCGCCCCGGTCCCGCCGCCAGGGCGTGCGCGATCTCGGCGACGATATCGGGGTCGCTCGAGTCGCGGATCGCATGCACCGCATCGAGGCGCAGGCCATCGAAACGGAACTCCTCGATCCAGTAGAGCGCGTTGTGGACGAAGAAATCGCGCACCGTGCGGCTGCCGGCGCCGTCGAAATTGATCGACGCGCCCCAAGGCGTTGCGTGCGCCGGGTTGAAGAACTGGGGCGCGTAGGCGTGCAGGTAGTTGCCCTCCGGACCGAAATGGTTGTAGACGACATCGAGCAGCACCGCGAGGCCGCACGCGTGCGCCGCCTGGACAAGGCGTTTCAAGTCCTCCGGCGTGCCGTACGCCGCGTCCGGCGCGAACGGCAGCACGCCGTCGTAGCCCCAGTTGCGCCGTCCGGGAAACTCCGCCACCGGCATCAGCTCCAGCGCGGTGACGCCGAGCGCCGCGAGGTCGTCGAGCCGTCCGATTACGGCGGCAAACGTGCCCTGCGGGGTGAACGTGCCTACGTGCAACTCGTAGAGCACCGCCTGCTCCCACGGCCGCCCGCGCCAGTCCGCGTCCTGCCACTCGAAAGCGAGAGGATCGACCACCATGCTCGGCGCGTGCACGTCCTGGGGGTTGGAGCGCGATGCGGGGTCCGGCACCGTCAAACCGCCGTCGATGCGAAAGGCGTAGCGACCGCCCGCGGCGGCGGCGGCGAGGCATTCGTACCGGCCATCCTCGAGAGCAGTCATCGGCAGCTCTGCGCGCGAAGCAGCCGAGGCCAGCACCAAGTCCACGCGCGCCGCCGCAGGCGCCCAGAGCCGGAAGCGCGTCGCCCCGCCGGGCCGGGTCTCCGCGCCAAACGGCATCGCGTGGCGATAGCGAACCGCGGCCATCGCTTCAGCGCCGGGCGGCGACGTGCAACAGCAGCGCGAGCGAGCGCGGTTCCAGCGGGTAGGCGGCACCGGGCTGCATCGCGGGATGCTCGGGCACGCCGTCCCCGCGCGCGGTGTCGAGCAGCGGGAACCACTTCGCCCCTTGCGGGCTCGCGGGCAGCGTGAACGCCAGCGGCTCGTGGTGCGCGTTGAACAGCAGCAGGAAATCGTCGTCGCGCACGGGCCGGCCGCGCGCATCGGTCTCGGTAAGACTGGCGCCGGACAGATAGACCCCGAGGCAGCGCGCGAATTCGTGGCTCCACTCCTGATCGCTCATTTCCGTGCCGTCCGGCTTGAGCCAGACGATGTCCTTCGCCTCGCCGCCGTGGATCGGCCGGCCCTGGAAAAAGTCGCGCCGGTGGAACACCGGGTGCGCGCGCCGCAGCGCCATCAGGCGGCGCGTGAAATCGAGCAGTCTCCCCTGGCTGTCGTCGAGCTGCCAGTCGAGCCACGAGACCTCGTTGTCCTGGCAGTAGGCGTTGTTGTTGCCGCGCTGGCTGCGGCCGAACTCGTCGCCCGCGAGCAGCATCGGCACGCCCTGCGAAAGCAGAAGCGTGGCGAGGAAATTGCGCTGCTGGCGGGCGCGGAGCGCGAGGATCGCCGGGTCCGCCGTGTCGCCCTCGGCGCCGCAGTTCCAGGACAGGTTGTGGTTGTTGCCGTCGCGGTTGTCCTCGCCGTTGGCCTCGTTGCGCTTGTCGTTGTAGGACACCAGATCGCGCAGCGTGAAGCCGTCGTGCGAGGTGACGTAATTGATGCTCGCGTGCGGCCGGCGCCCGGACCGGCCGTAGAGGTCGCTCGAGCCGGTCAGGCGCATGGCGAACTCGCCGATCACGCCGCCGTCGCCCTTCCAGTAGGCGCGCATGGTGTCGCGGTACTTGTCGTTCCACTCCGCCCAGCCGGCGGGGAAGCCGCCGACCTGGTAGCCGCCCTCGCCCAGGTCCCAAGGCTCGGCGATCAGCTTGACGCGATTGAGCACCGGGTCCTGGCGCACGATGTCGAAAAACGCGCCCAGGCGGTCGACTTCATGCAGCTCGCGCGCCAGCGCCGAGGCGAGGTCGAAGCGGAAACCGTCGATGTGCATCTCGGTCGCCCAGTAGCGCAGGCTGTCCATGATGAGCTGCAGCACGCGCGGATGCACCATGTTGAGCGTGTTGCCGCAACCGGTGTAGTCGACGTAGAGGCGGCGGTTGTCGGGCTGCAGGCGGTAGTAGGATGCGTTGTCGATGCCGCGGAAGGCGAGCGTCGGCCCGAGGTGACTGCCCTCTGCGGTGTGGTTGTACACCACGTCGAGGATCACCTCGATGCCTGCCGAGTGCAGCGTCTTCACCAGGGTCTTGAATTCGTTCACGTTGCCGCTGGCGCTGTAACGGACCTCCGGCGCGAAGTAGCCGATCGTGTTGTAACCCCAGTAATTGCGCAGCCCCCGGTTGACGAGCGGGCGCTCGTCGATGATGGCGTGCACCGGCAGCAGCTCGACGCTGGTCGCGCCGAGGCGCCGCAGGTGCTCGATCGCGGGCGCGCTCGCCGCGCCGGCGTAGGTGCCGCGCAGCGCCGGCGGCACCTCGGGATGCAGCGCCGTGAAGCCGCGCACGTGCATCTCGTAGATCACCATGTCCTGGCGCGGGATCTCCGGACGCCGGTCTTCGCCCCAGGTGAACGCCTGATCGATCACCTTGCACTTCGGCATGCCAGCCGCGCTGTCGCGCCGGTCGAACGACAAGTCCTCGCGCTTGTGGCCGATCGTGTAGCCGAACAGCGCGTCGCTCCAGCGCGGCGCGCCGACAAGGCTCTTCGCGTACGGATCGAGCAGCAGCTTGTTCGGGTTGAAGCGGTGGCCTTCCTCGGGCTTGTACGGCCCGTGCACGCGGTAGCCGTACATCAGGCCCGGACGCGCCTCGGGCAGGTAGCAGTGCCAGACGTCGTCGGTGCGCTCGCGCAGCTCGATGCGCTGCAGCTCGCGCCGCCCCGCCGGATCGAGGATGCATAGCTCCACCCGCGTCGCGTGCTCGGAAAACAGCGCGAAATTGACGCCCTCGCCGTCCCAGGTCGCGCCGCGCGGGTTGGGACGACCGGGCCAGACCGCGGTGACCGGCCCGCTCATCGGCGCGTCTCCAGGAGGCCGCCACGCCGCGCGAGCAGCCCGGCGAGCGTGGCGAGGAATGCGCGCACCTCGGCCGGATCGCGCAGGCGGTAGCGCGCCAGCGTCGGGCGTGGCTTGTCGCGCACCAGGATTCCCAGACCGCGCGAGGCGAGGGCGCGAAACGCGCGCTCGTCAGTGAGATCGTCACCCACATAGATCGGCAGCCCTTCGGCGTCGTCGAGGTCGAGCGCACCCAGCAGCCACAGCACCGCCGCGCCCTTGTCCCAGCCGATGTCCGGCAGCAGCTCGATCACTTTCTTGCCGCGTCCCCGGCGCAGGCCCGCGTGGCGGGCGCGCACCGCGTTCACCGCGCGTTCCACTGCGGCCACCTCGGCGGTGCGCACCAGGCGGTAGTGCGTCGCGACGGAAAAACGCTTGCGCTCGACGCGCGCACCCGCGATCGCCGCGAGCGCGGCACGCAGCTCGCGCTCCGCCGCCCCGAGCACGGGCTCGGCCGCCACGGCCTGCGGCGGGGTGTGCAGCGTGCCGCCCGGACCTGCGATGTCGAAGCCGTGGCTGCCGGCGTAGTACACGTCCAGGCCGACCCGGGCGCGCACATCGGGCAAGTCGCGGCCGCTCACCACGGCCAGCGGGCACAGCGCGGCAAGACGCGCCACCAGCGCGCGCACTTCCTCGGGCAACCGCGCTTCCTCCGGGCGGTCGACGATCGGGGTCAGCGTGCCGTCGTAATCGAGGAACACGGCGGGGCGGCGCCCGCGCAGCCGCGCCGCGATTTCCGGCATCCGGTCGAGCGCGTTTGGAATGAGCGTGCTCATGGCGTCGCGGTCAGTTCATGTCGGTGAGGCCGGCGTACGGGAGCGCGATTCAGCGCGTCGGCGCACGCGGGGCCCGCTGCGCGCGGTGACGATAGTCTGCCACGGAAAGCCGCGCACCCGGCACGCAGGCGCGCGCGGAAAGGCCGCGGCGGGCGGGGCCGAAGCGTGCAGCGCGCCCGCGGCCGCTCGCCGCGCGCATCGCACCGCGGGCGAGGGACTAGGTTCCGCGCATGCGGCGTCGCGCATGCGTCACGGACGTGCGCGCGCGCGACAGCATCCGCTTGCCGCGCGACATGGCGCCGCTCCACGCCTGCCCGCCGCTCGCGACCGCGTTCCTCCAGGCTTTCCCGCCGCGCTGTTCGGCCGCCACGCCGGCGGCGCGTGCCGCCGCGGTCGCCTTGCGCAATGCGCGCCTGGTGCCCGCCTGCAGGGAGCGCAATTCGCGCGAGTTCGAAAATGTGCGCGCATGCCCGCCGCCGGCGCGCCATGCCACCCGGATCAGCGTCCCCGCGGCGCCGGCCGCCTTGGCGAGCGCGTCCACGGCGCCGCGCGCGCGCGCGATCGCACGCCGCGCCTCCGCGCTCGCCGCGATCTCGGATGCGGCAAGTCGCGCCTCGCGTCCCGCCCTGCGAACCGCGGCGCCCGTTCTGCGCGCTGTGCCGCTCATGGGAGCGGCAACGGGCCGCCGTCCGGTTGGTTTCGTGCTGCTGGTCCGTCGCGCCATGGGAACTCCTTGTCGATGTTCTGCCAAAATACCATTATGGCAGCGCTGCCTCCATTATTCTTGACGGTTGTCAATCGCAACCGGGATCATCGGTAGCTCGCTCAGCCCGAGTCGTCCGCATCGCGCGGCAGCAGCACGAGCGGCGGCGGCTCGGGCTCCACGACGTAGGCGAAGCGCCGGCTGAAGTCCTCCGGCGTCAGGCCGACGCTCTGCGCGAGCCGCGCGAGCTTTTGCGGGTTGTCGAAATCGTCGCGCCGCAGCCGCAGCATGTAGCGGCGCGCGATTGCGTAGCGCGTGGAGCGGATGTCGACCGTGCGCACGCGCGTCCTTCCGGTGGCGGGATCGAGCAGCGACGCGAACGGCACCGGGACGAACTGCCCGCCCTGCAGCGAGATCAGCGCGTTCGATCCGCCCTCGAGGAGGAACTTGGCGGCGCAATAGCCGAGGTCGCGCGCGTACTCGATGTCGAACGGGATCGGGTCGGCGCAGCGCAACTCGTAGCCGATGTCCTTCGACACGAGCGTGGCGCGGATGCCGGCCAGCCCGCAGTAGGCGGAGGGGAGCCGCACCGAGCCCCCGGTGTCGGAGCCGAGCGCGGCCAGCGCCAGCCCCCCCGCTACCGCCGCCCCCGAGCCCGAGGAGCTCCCGGCGGTGGTGCGGTTCGTGTCCCAGGGGTTGCGGGTGGGGCCGAAGAAGCTGTCCGCCCCGGTGCCGCCCCGGGCGAACTCCTGGAGGTTGGTCTTCCCGAGGATGACCGCCCCCGCCTCGATGAGCCGCCGCACGGCGAACGCGGTGGAGGAGGGAACCTGGTCCTTGAGGATCCGGCTCCCCGCCGTCGTGGGGAAGCCCGCGAGGTCCAGGAGGTCCTTGAGGGCGACGGGGATGCCGTGGAGCGGCCCCCGGCAGCGGCCCCGCCTCAGCTCCTCCTCGCGCTCCCCCGCCTGGCGGCGGGCGAGGCCGAAGGTCCGGGCGATGAAGGCGTTGAGGGTTGGGTCGTGGGCCTCGATGCGGGCGATGCAGGCTTCCAGCACCTCCCCCGGGCGGACCTCCCCCTTGGCGATGCGGGGGGCGAGG
>Ga0209640_10000174_pt1 | contig 45629 bp, 40 predicted proteins | sample RifCSP10_1_FD_184018 | JGI IMG/M metagenome (GOLD analysis project Ga0209640, IMG submission 184018) | Soil microbial communities from Rifle, Colorado - Rifle CSP2_sed 10_1 (SPAdes) (version 2) | ecosystem: Environmental > Terrestrial > Deep subsurface > Rock core/Sediment | place: Rifle...
GCGCCTGTGGCTGCGCCTGTTCGCATGCACCAGTCTCATCGAGAACCACATTCGCCAGCGGCTGCAGAGCGGATTTTCAACCACGCTACCGCGCTTTGACCTGATGGCGCAGCTCGAGCGGACGCCGGATGGGCTCAAAATGGGCGAGCTGTCGCGACGCATGATGGTCACCGGCGGCAACGTGACCGGGATCACGGATCTGCTGGAGAAAGAAGGTCTGGTCGCACGTGTGATCGACCCTGAGGATCGGCGTGCGACGCGGGTGAAACTCACACCCGTTGGGCGATATCAGTTCGGTCGCATGGCCCGAGAGCACGAGCAATGGGTGATCGGACTGTTTGATGGTTTGCCGCTGAAGACAAAAAAGCAGCTTGCCGAGCTTCTCGGCGATCTCAAGCAGCACGTCGTTCGGGCAAAGACCGACTGATTTCGTGGGAGATCGCATGCAACTGCAAAGTGACCTGCCACAGCACGTTCTCCGGTGGGTCGAAAACAGGGTCGGCGTAGGCATCTGGAACCGGCTCTACCATGATATTCGCGCTCTGCGTACTCGCCAGGGCGCCACTGAAGTTCAGCAACTGATGATTGGTCAAAAGCTGCTTGCAGAAGAGGAACGCTCATGACTTCAATGCTCCGTGCGCTGCAAGTGCTGCAGCCAGCCGATTGGGAGCGACCGAAAGGCTATAGCAACGGCATTCTGGCGCGCGGTCGCCAGGTGTTCGTCGCAGGACAGGTTGGCTGGGATGGCGCAGGCCGCTTCCGCAGCGAACGCATGAGCGATCAGGTCCGCCAGGCGCTCGAAAACATCGTCACGATCCTCGCCGAAGCGGGCGCCGGGCCTGAGCACGTCGTGCGACTGACCTGGTTCATCACGAGCCGCGAGGAGTACTACGGACAACTGCCCGACATCGGCGTCGCTTATCGATCGGTCATGGGCAAGCACTTTCCAGCGATGACGGTGGTTCAGGTCGCTGCGCTCATAGAAGCCGGGGCCAAGGTCGAGATCGAAGCGACGGCGGTGTTACCGGATCCCGAGTGAGTCCACGTTGATGTGGCGGCCTCCTGAGAGAATCCGGCACGACGCCCGCCCGGGGCGCTGGCCTGGTGCCGCAAAGGCGGCAGCCTCGCGCTTGTTCTCGCCGCTCTCTGTGGGCCCGGTCCCGCTCCTGCATCGCACCTGGGTACCAGCGATGGTGCCGTGGCGCGCGACGGACGACGGGTTCGTCACGCGCGATGTGCTCGACTGGTACCAGCGATTCGCTCGCGGTCGGCCTGCGGCCATTGTCGTCGAGGCCACCGGCATTCGCGACATGCCGAGCGGACCGCTGCTCAGAATCGGGCATGATCGCTTCCTGCCGGGCTTGCGCGAACTAGTTGAAGTCGTGCGCGCAGCGAGCGACGGCGAGACGCGCCTTTTCATTCAGATCATCGATTTCCTTGCGATCCGGCGCCGACCGCAGCCCGCGAAGTTCTTCGAGCGCTTTCTCGAGATCACAGACTCACATCGCAGAGCCTTTGTTTCCGCGACGGCCGGACCGACGCCTGCGAGCGACGCGCCGATCCGCGCATGGCTCGCCGGGCTCAAGCGAACCGAACTGCTTGGCGTGCTCGAGTCGCGTGAGCTCGAAGCCCTGGATTTTGGTGCACGCGAGCGCGTCACGGACTTGCACCTGCCACACATCCGAACGTTGCCTGAGCAATTGCCCGGGCTATTTGCCGACGCTGCGAGAAGGGCACGCATGTGCGGCTTCGATGGCGTTGAGCTGCACTACGCCCACGCCTACACCATGGCGTCCTTTCTTTCGCCACACAACACGCGCAATGACGGTTACGGCGGAACGCTGGCGCAGCGTGGTCGCCTGCCGCTTGAGGTCTATCAACAGGTGCGCGCCGAAGTTGGCGCCGACTTTGCGGTTGGCTGTCGTCTCTTGGCGGAGGAGTGCATTGACGGCGGCGGCACAGCGGATGATGCGAAGTACTTCGCGATCGAGCTGGCACGTGCGGGCATCGACTTTCTGTCCCTGTCGCGCGGCGGAAAATTCGAGGATGCCAGGCAGCCTAAGCTCGGTGAGGCTGCCTACCCGTACACGGGACGCAGCGGGTATGAGTGCATGCCGTCGTACTTCTCGGATAGGCGCGGCCCCTTTGGCCGTAATCTCGGTCCCGCGGCGAGCGTGCGCGCCGCCGTGCGCACAGCGGGCTACGACACGCCCATAGTCGTTGCGGGTGGCGTGCACAACTTCGAGCAGGCGGAGGCAATGCTGGCTGCCGGCCAGGCAGATATCGTCGGCTTCGCGCGCCAGGCGCTTGCGGATCCGGACTGGTTCCTAAAGGTGCGAACTGGTCATGGCGCAGAAGTCCGTCTGTGTATCTACACAAATTATTGCGAGGCCCTCGACCAGCGCCATCGACAAGTGACCTGCGAGTTGTGGGATCGGGTGGCCTTGCATGCACCGGATGTGCGACGGTCGGCCGACGGCAAGCGGCGGCTGGTTGCTCCGGGCTGGGCTCCAGGCCGGTTGCGCCACGAGTGATCTTCCGTTGTTCGCCAGCGCGTGATGTCGCGCACGCCATTGCCACAACCGAGGGGGACGGACAGCTGCGGCCGAACTTCACAGGTCGGCGACGCCATAGTCGCGCTGCGCATTCGCACGGCTTACCTTGCCCTCGCGAAGGTCGCGAGCGAGAGCACTGCGATCGCGTTTGCGCGGGTCGCCGAATCCGCCGCCGCCGGCAGCGTCCATGGTGACGGTATCGCCCGGCTGCAGCCTCGTCAGACCATAGGGGTTGCCTGGCCGGCCGTTGATCAGGAACTGCGCGCGCGCGCCCGGCTTGCCGTCGAACAGTCCCTCGGGCGGCAGACGAAAGCGGCCGGATTGCATCGCCAGGTTCATCACGGACGGCGCACTGTCATCATCTGGCACCTTGAACACCTCGCGCCGGCCCAGTGCACCGCGCTGCTTGCCGGCACCTCCGGAGTCGGGCAGCAGTTCGCGCCGCTCGACGATCAGTGGGGCATCGCTTTCCAGGATCTCCACCGGCGTGTTGGCGCCGTTGGCAGGGAAAATGAAGCAGCCTTCGCCGTCGCGCATCGCACCGGCGCCCATTCCGCCGCCGCGGATCAGCACCGCATGAAACGGCTGGCCATCGCCGCGCGTGCCGTAGAAGATCTGCATCGTGGCCGGTGTGCCGCCGGCTGCGGCTATCACGCGGTCGGGCAGGGCCTGGGCCAGTGCGCGGTAGATGACCTCGGTCATGAAGTGCCCGATCTGCATCCGCGCGGCCACCGCCGCCGGATGCTTGCAGTTGACGACCGTGCCTTCGGGCGCCACCAGGTGGATCGGGGCTGCGATGCCGTCGTTGTTCGGGATCTCAGGATCGAAGATGCTCTTCACCGCCATGTGCACGTAGGCGTAGGTGAAGTTGTAGACAACGTTGCCGCCCCAGTCGACCTGCGGCGAAGAGCCGGTCAGATCGACGGTGATATCGCTGCCAGCAATCGATACCGCGCAGCGGATCACGATCTCGGGTTGGCCCTCGGTCTGTTCGATTATGCCTTCTGCGCGGTAGGTGCCGGCCGGTGCCTTGCCAATCGCATCGCGGATGCTCTTTTCGCTGCGGCCAATGATCTCGTTGGCCAGAGCGTCGAGGTCGTCGAGATCGTACTCTGTCAGCATGCGCACGATCTGCTCGGCGCACACGTGGTTGGCGGCAATCTGCGAGCGAATGTCGCCGTTGACCTGGTCGGGCGTGCGCACGTTTGCGCGGATCATGTCAAGCACGCCTTGGTTAAGGTTGCCGGCGTCGTAGAGCTTCACCAGCGGAATGAACAGGCCCTCTTCGAACACCTCGCGGTTGTCCGAGGCCACGCGCCCGCCGATGTCCGAGTGGTGCAGGATACAGGCGGTGAAAGCGGCCAGCCGACTCTGGTGAAAGATGGGGCTCAATACGCACACGTCGTTGAGGTGCCCGGCCAGCGCCCACGGATCGTTCGTAATAAAGACATCGCCGGACGCGAACGCTCCCGGCGGCAGACCCTGCACCAGTTTCTTGATGCCGAGCGCCATCGCGCCGGACTGGCCGGGTGTGGCGAGCGTGCCCTGCGCCAGCTCTCGGCCGCGCGAATCGGTGAACATGCAAGTGTAGTCATGCGCATCGCGCAGCAGGCTCGAGAAGGCCGTGCGCGCGACGGCGGCGTCGGACTCGTCGACGATCGAGATCAGCCGTCGCCACAGAATTTCGAGCGTGATCGGGTCAAAGCGTCTTGTCATCGTGTACCAGCCCAGCACCAGGTGCTGCACTCATTGCGGCAGATCTATCCACAGGAAGCCGAACTCGTCGATCCGCGCGCGCGCGCCTTCGCCGACGATCACCGTGGATTCGCGTTCCTCCACGATCGCCGGGCCGGCGAACTCGGCGCCGGCCAACAATGCGTAGCGGTCGTAGACCACGTAGGGGATGAATTCATGCGTGCGTGCCGACCATGCGCGGCGCTCGCCCTTGATCGCGTCTGACACGCGGCGGTTGCCCTGCGCAGCCCGCCTCGGCAGCGCCAGCAGCTTGACCGGCAGGCTTGCGCGCACGCAAAAGTTGACAAATTCCACCGGCGACTCCGGATAGGTGCGGCCGTAGAGCTTCGCGTAGGTGTCGTCGAAGCGGCGTCGCAACTCGGCAGCGTCGACCTGCGCGAAATCGCCGGGCGGAACGGGCAGGGCAGTTTCGGATCCCTGGCCGATGAAGCGCGCCTCCACAGTGCGGGTGAACGCGATCGGCCCCTCGGCGCCGGCCTTGCGCAAGGTGCGCTCGCCATCGGCCTCGAGTTCGCGAAACAACGCCTCCAGTTGCTTCATGTCCGCTGTGGCAAACGGCACTTTATGGCTGCGTACCAGATCGAACGCGCGCGGCGCGGTGAAGAAGCCGAGTGCCGAGCCAACGCCGGCGTTCGGCGGCACCACCAGCCGCGGCGCACCCAGCTTATGACCGAGCCCGTAAGCGTGCACCGGGCCGGCCCCGCCGAATGCGGCCACCGTGACGAGTCGCGGGTTGCCGCCGCGTTCGGCGAGATGCGTTTTCGCGGCAGCGGCCATGGTCTCGTTGATCAGGTCGTGGATGCCCCAAACCGCTTCGATTGCGGAGATGCCGAGCGGCTTGGCGACCCGCTCTTCGATGCCGCGTTGCGCGGCCGCGGCATCGAGCTGCATCGTGCCGCCGAGAAAGTAATCGGCGTCGAGGTAACCGAGCAGCAGATCGGCATCGGTTACCGTGGGCTCTGTTCCGCCGCGCCCGTAGCAGATCGGGCCGGGCTCGGCGCCAGCGCTGTCGGGGCCCACCTGCAGCGTGCCGAGCTTGCTTGCGCGCGCAATGCTGCCGCCGCCGGCGCCGATTTCCATCAGGTCGACCACCGGCACTTGGATCGTGAGCCCGCTGCCTTTCTCAAAGCGCTGCACGCGGCCAACCTCGAAGGTCGGCACCACGCCCGCGACGCCACCCTGGATGAGGCATGACTTGGCCGTGGTCCCGCCCATATCGAAACAGAACATCTCGGGTGTGTTGAACAGGCGGCTGTAGTACTGCCCGGCGATCACTGCGGCGGTCGGTCCGGATTCGATGATCCGCACTGGGAACTCGGCTGCGATCTCGGCCGATGTCACCCCGCCCGAGGACAGCATGATGAAGAGCCGCCCGCGGAAGCCGATCGAGCTCAGCCGTTCGCGCAGCCGCTTCAGATATGTCTCGGTGAGCGGCTTGACGTAGGCGTTGGTGACAGTCGTGCTGGTGCGCTCATACTCGCGGATCTGCGGCAGCACCTCATAGGAGATCGAGACCGACGCGTCCGGCAGTTCCTCGGCGAGCATGCGCTTGATCGCGAGTTCGTGTGCCGGGTTCTCAAACGAGTTGAGCAGGCAAACCGCGACGGATTCGACGCCGTGCCGCTTCAATTCGTGCACTGTCGCACGCGCTTGCGCTGCATCGAGCGGCGTGAACACGCTGCCGTCGGCGCGCAGACGTTCGTCAACCTCCAGCCGGCGCTCGCGCGGTACGAGCGGCTCCGGCATCTGCGCGAAGGCGTCGTAGACCGCGTAGCGGATTTCGCGGCCGAGTTCCAGCACGTCGCGAAAGCCGCGCGTGGTGATCAAACCGGTGCGCGCGCCTTTGCGCTCGATGATCGCGTTGATGATGAGTGTGGTGCCGTGGATGATCTCTTCCAGTCGGCCGATGCAGCCAGCCACCTGCTTCTCCAGCACGTGCAGCCCCTGCTGGATCGCGTCGGACGGGTCGCGCGGCGTGGTCAGGCACTTGTAGGTGTCGACCTGACCGGTCGCATCGTCCAGCAGAACGAAGTCCGTAAAGGTGCCGCCGACGTCGATTCCGATGCGCATGGCCTGATGCCGGTCTGGGAGGAGTAGTGCGTTGGTGTGGGCGTGAATGAAGGCGTGTTGCGCGGGGATTGCACCCCTTCTGTATGCCGTATACTGTACACGCAATGACTGGCCCCCGGAACCCCTTGTTGCAATCGCCCGCGCGGCCGCTGTTCAAGCGCATCGCCGTGATCGGCGCCGGCACGATCGGCCCCGACATCGGCTACTACCTGAAGAGCGCGTTGCCGGACCTCGAGCTGGTACTGGTGGATGTCCAGCAGACGGCGCTCGACGGCGCGCTGGCGCGCTTCGGCGAATACGCGGCCAAGGAGCGCGCGCGCGGCAAGATGGACGAGGGGCAGGCCGCGGCGGTGACGCGCGGCGTCACCGGCACCACCGATTACGCTGCCATCCGTGGCGCGGACTGGGTGCTGGAGGCGGTCACCGAAGACGTGTCGCTGAAGAAGCAGATCTTTGCGCAGGTGGAAACGCTGATCGCACCGGAAGCGCTGCTGACCTCGAACACCAGTTCGCTGCCGGCGTCGCGCATCTTCGCGGATCTGAAACACAAGCGCCGTGCCACCGTCACGCATTTCTTTGCGCCGGCGTGGCGCAACCCGATCGTCGAGGTGGTGCGCGCGCGTGACGCCGATCCCGGCGTGATCGATGACCTGAGCGGGTTCTTCTGCATGACCGGCAAGGTACCGCTGGTGACCGAGGATGCGGCCTGCTTCATGCTCGATCGCATTTTCGACAATTGGTGCAATGAGGCAGCGCTGTGTCTGCCGCGCGTGACCGCGGCGCAGATCGACACCATCGCGGACGAATTCGTGCACGCGGGGCCGTTCTTCGTGCTCAACCTGGCGAACGGCAACCCGATCATCATCGAGACCAACACGCTGCAGGCCGACGAGGAGGGCGAGCACTATCGCCCGTCGCTGCTGTTTCACTCGGTGGCCCGGTGGAACACCGTCGCCGCGGGCGAGCGCGTCAAGGTAGCGGACGACGTTTGGGCCACCGTGCGCGAACGGCTGCTGGGCGTGCTGTTCTCGCAGACGGTCGATATCCTGGACCGCGGGATCGGGGCGGCGGCTGATCTGGATCTCGGCTGCCGGCTCGCGCTGGGATTCAAGCAAGGGCCGCTCGACCTGATGAGGCGGCTGGGGGATGCCGAGGTGCAGCGCGTGTTGCAGCGCTTCGCTGCGGAGCGCCCGGGAATGCCGATGCCGACGCGGGCGCTGGCCGAATACCAGCGGTTCGAACGCAGCGTGCTGGTCGATCGCGTTGACGACGTCGTCGTGATCACGCTGCGCCGCCCCGAGGCGTCCAACGCGCTGCACGACGAAATGAACGACGAAATCCTGGCCGTCATCCGGCGCCATGAAACCGATGCCGCCGTGGCGGGTTTCGTGGTGACCGGCTACGGCACGCGCGCGTTCTGTGCCGGTGCCGATATCGGTCGCTTCCCCGGCGTGTTGGGCAATGCCGAAGCATCGACACAGTACGCGCGCGATTGCTCGCGTCTGCTGGTGCACCTGGACGCGATGCGCAAGCCCGTCGTCGCGGCGCTGAATGGCATGACACTCGGCGGCGGGTTTGAACTGGCGATGCGCTGCCACGCACTGGTTGCACACCGCGATGCGTGGCTGCAGTTGCCGGAGGTCACGCTCGGCATCGTGCCGGGCCTGGGCGCGGTAGCGGTGCCCTACCGGCGCTGGCCCAGAGCGGCGAGCTTGTTCCACGGCATGCTGCGCAACGCGGAGCGGATCGATGCCGCGCGTGCGCGGGAGGCCGGTATCATCGCCGAGCTGGCCGACGATCACGGTGCGCTGCTGCGCCAGGCGGTGGCGCGCGTGCGTGCGCTGGCCGGCACGTCGCGCGCAACGCTGGATGGGGCAGTGTCGATTGCGGCGTTTACCCCAGTGGCTGCAGGCGTGCAAGCGCTCAGCCGTGAGGTAATCGGCATCATCGAGCAAGCGGTCATGCAGGCCGCGGCTGTGCCGACGCTCGCCGCAGCGCTGGAGATCGGCTACCAGGCCTTCGGTCGCAGTGCCTGCACCGCAGCGGCGCGCGAGGGCATCGCGGCATTTGGCGAGCGGCGCAAGCCGGATTTTTCGAGGACAGGCTGAAGGATGGAGGAACGCGCATGATGGTCAACCTCCAGACAATCGAGCGGCCCGAGCCGCTGGGCGACCGCGTTTACGCCGCACTGCGTGAGTTGCTGCGCGCGGGTCGCCTTGCGACAGGACAGTCACTGCAGGAGGCCGAACTGGCGACGCGACTTGGCGTGTCGCGCACGCCGGTGCGCGAGGCGCTGGCACGGCTGGCGAGCGAGGGATTGATCGTTGCTGAAGGGCGCAGCTTCGTGGCGCCGGCGCTGACCGTCAGAGACATCGACGATATCTACGCGTTGCGGTTCCTGCTCGAGCCCGCTGCGCTGCGCCTGGCCGCATTGAGCAAACCGGACCGCAAGCAGCTTGCCCCGCTCCGCCAGGCGCTGGACGATATGGCTGCAGCACACGCGGCGGGCGACGGAGCCGCTTTCATGGACGCCAACTACCGCTACCGCGATACCTGGACCACACTGGTGCCGAACAAGCGCATGGTGCGTGCGATCCAGATTTACGCCGACCATGTGCGTTACCTGCGTGCCTTCACGCTCGATGCGCCGGAGGTTCGCGTCGCGGTTCTGAAGGGCCTGAAGCGGCTCGCGCTCGCACTGGCCGCCGGCGATGGCGCCGGCGCTGCCGCGGCGATGCGCGCGCATCTGACCAAAGCCAAGTCAGTGCTGCTCGAAATGATGCACGAGACCAGACGATGACCTACAAGGCAGAAATCCCGTACGGTTGCTACTGGAGCACGCCGTTTGCGCGTTGGCAGGGCGCATTCGCCAACCTGCATTCGGTCGAGTTCGCTGCGCATGTCGCGCGCAGGGAACTCGCCCGGCGCAACATCGACCCGAAGATTTTCGATTACGGCGTGCTTGGCTTCAGCGTGCCGCAGAAGCATTCGTTCTACGGGCTGCCGTGGCTCGCCGGGCTTGCGGGCGTCGGACAGCTCGGCGGCCCGACGCTGATGCAAGCCTGCGCCACCGGCGTGCGCGTGCTGCTGGCGGCGGTTCAGGAGGTCGAGTGCGGACTGGCCAGCGTGGTGCTGTCGTTGACCTGCGACCGCACCTCGAATGGACCGCACATCTATTACCCCAATCCGCGCGGTCCGGGTGGCACCGGCGCAGCGGAGGACTGGGTGCTGGACAACTTCAACCGCGATCCGCTCGGCGGACACGCGATGGTGACGACCGCCGAGAACGTCGCGAAAAAGTACGGCATCGGCACCGCCGAGCAGCACGACATCGTGTTGCGTCGTGAAGCGCAGTATCGCGAGGCGCTTGCCGATGACAGCGCCTTCTTGAAGCGCTTCATGACGCTGCCCTTCGCGGTGCCCGACCCGGCGTTTCGCAAGACGGCTGCGACATTGGCGGGTGACGAAGGCATCAACTTCTCGACGCCTGAGGGGCTCGCGAAACTGAAGCCGGTGATCGAAGGCGGCTCGGTGACGTACGGCGGACAGACGCATCCGGCCGACGGCAATGCAGCGCTCGTGGTTGCCAGTCCCGAACGGGCGCTTGAGCTGTCGCGCGACCCGAAGATCCGCATACGGTTGCGCGGCTTTGGCCAGTCGCGCGCCGCGCTCGCGCTTATGCCCGAAGCACCTCTCCCGGCGGCGCAGCGCGCGCTCGCGCAGGCCGGCGTGACGATCGATCGCATGCACGCGATCAAGACGCACAATCCGTTCGCGGCCAATGACATCCTGTTCGCACGCACAACCGGGGTCGATAGCGCGCGGATGAACAACTATGGCTGCTCCCTCGTCTGGGGTCATCCGCAGGCGCCCATGGCCACGCGCGCGATCATCGAGTTGATCGAGGAGTTGGTGCTGCGTGGTGGCGGCTGCGGCCTCTTCACCGGGTGCGCGGCGGGCGATACGGCGATGGCGATGGTGCTCGAAGTAGGCGGCTAGTCATGGACCTTGCGCACTGGATCGATCGGCACGCGCGCTTTGCGCCAGATGCGGTCGCATTGCGCTTCCAAGGCCGAGCGATCCGCTACGCAGAACTCGCGCGCATGATCGAGCACGCCGCGGCCGTTCTGGCGCGACGGGGTACAAGGCCAGGCGACGCGATTGCCTACCTCGGTATGAATCATCCGGCCGCGCTGGTGCTGTTGTTTGCCTGTGCGCGGCTCGGGGCGATGTTCGCACCGTTGAACTGGCGACTTGCGCCGCCGGAACATGCGCGCGTGCTAGCCGACTGTCCGCCGCGGGTGCTGTACGTGGAGCCGGCATTTGCCGCACACGCCGCTGCCATCGGCACCGCCACTACGACTGCCGACATCGCCGAGTTGGAACGAGATGGCGCCGGCAAGCCGCCGGCCCGCGCGGGCAGCGAGGATTCGCCGGTACTGCTCAGCTACACATCGGGCTCGACCGGTGCGCCGAAGGGCGTGGCGCTGACCCAACGTGCGCTGCATTGGAATGCGGTCAACAGCACGCACATGCATGACCTGACCAGCGCTGATCGCGTCCTCACCACGTTGCCGCTGTTTCACGTGGGCGGCCTGAACATCCAGACCACACCTGCGCTGCACGCCGGCGCCAGCGTCACGCTGCACGCGAAGTTCGACCCGCAGGCTACACTCGATTCGCTGGAGCACGAGCGCATCACGCTTACCGTGCTGGTACCTGCGCAACTGTCCGCGCTGATGGACCTGCCGCGCTGGAACAGCGCCGACCTGTCGAGCCTGCGCATGATCAGCACCGGCTCGACGATCGTGCCCGAAGCGTTCGTGCGCAAGGTGAGCGAACGCGGCGTGCCGGTGATCCAGGTGTACGGCGCGACCGAGACCTGTCCGATCGCGGCGTACGTGCGCGCCGCCGACGGACTGCGCAAGGCCGGTTCGGCCGGCCTTCCGGCGCTGCACTGCGAGCTGAAGATCGTCGACGATGCGGGTACGGAGCTGCCGGCGGGGCGCGACGGCGAGATCCTGGTACGCGGGCCGAATGTCGCGAGCGGTTACATCAACTCACCGCGCGAAACCGGTCAGGCCTTCGTCGACGGTTGGTACTGGTCCGGTGACATCGGTCACTTCGATGACGAAGGCCATCTGTACGTTGTGTCGCGCAAGAGGGACATGATCATTTGCGGCGGCGAGAACATTTACCCGGCCGAGGTGGAGAACGTGTTGATCGAGTGTCCATCGGTCGACGAGGCATGCGTCGTCGGCCGGCCGGACGCGCGCTGGGGCGAAGTGGTCGTAGCCGTGGTGGTGCCGAAGCCAGGCTGCCGCCTGACGCAGGCTGAGGTGCTGACGCTCTTCGACGGCCGCATCGCGCGCTACAAGCACCCGCGCGAGGTGCAGTTTGTCGAGCGGCTGCCGCGCAGCGCGCTCGGCAAGGTGCAGAAAGAGGCCGTCAGGGCGGCCGTGTGTTCCGAGGCGTGAGGGCGACATGGACTACGAACTGAACGCCGAACAACTCCAGGTCCGTGACGCGTTCGCGCGCTTTTCCGACAAGCGGATTGCGCCGCAGGCGGCGGCTCTCGACGCAGCGCATGCGTTTCCGCGCGAATTGTTCGGCGAACTGGCGCAGATGGGTTTGTTCGGCATGCGCTATCCGGAAGACGTCGGCGGCAGCGGCATGCAGCTGACCGAGTTCTGCCTGGCGCTGGAGGAAATCGCGCGTGGCTCGCTGTCGCTGGCGGGCTGCGCGGCAATGCAGGCGCTGATGGGAACGAAGTTTCTGCACATGCTTGGCAGTTCCGAGATCATCGAGCGCCTTTTACAGCCGGCGCTACGCGGCGAGAAGATCGGTGCGATTTGCATGACCGAGCCCAACGCCGGCAGCGACCTGGACGGCATTGCCACGGGCGCGAGGAGGGTCGACGGCGGCTATGTGCTGAACGGCCAGAAGACCTGGGTCACTTCCGCGCCAGTGGCGGACTTTTTCACCGTCTTCGCGCGCGCCGGTGAGGAAAAGAAACTTACGATCTTCCTGGTCGAGCGCGGCTTCAAGGGCGTGAAGCTGGGCCGCGAGATCGAGAAGATGGGCGTGTGGGCGCTGCCGACCTCCGAGCTGGCGTTCGACGATTGCTTCGTTCCCGACGGCCACCGCCTGTCGAAGGAGGAGGGCGACGGCGAGGATCATCTGCGCAAGACGCTGGCCGAGATCCGTATCCTCACCGGCGCGATGGCCAACGGTCTGGCGCGCGCCGCCCTTGACGCGGCGGTGCGCTACAGTGCGGAGCGCAAGCAGTTCGGCAAGCCGATCAACCGCTACCAGGCGATCCAGATGAAGCTGGCCGACATGGCCACCGAACTCGAGGCGGCCCACCATCTGGTGTACTACGCGGCCTCGCTGCGCGACGCTGACAAACCGCATCACAAGCAGGCCGCAATGGCAAAACTGTTCGCCAGCGAGACCGCGGCGCGCATCGCCGATCAGGCCGCACGCGTGTTCGCCTCATACGGCTATGCGATGGAGTATCCGGTGCAGAGGTACCTGCGCGACGTGCGCTTCACCCTGATCGGAGGCGGTACCAGCGAGATCCTCAAGCTGATCATCGCCAAGGAGGTTTCCGCGTGAACGACAAGACGCGACGCATCCGCGTCGTGCTGGCCAAGCCGGGGCTCGATGGCCACGACCAGGGCGCCAAGGTCGTCGCGCGCGCATTAATGGACGCCGGCATGGAGGTGATCTACACCGGTCTGCGACAGACGCCGGAATCGGTCACGCGCATCGCACTGGAGGAAGGCGCCGACGTGATCGCGCTGTCCAGCATGGCCGGCTCGCACCTGCCGTTCTGTCGCAAGCTCAAGCCCCTGCTCGAGCACGAGGGTCTGGGCGACAAGCTGTGGATCATCGGCGGAAAGCTGCCGGAACGGGACCACGACGAGCTGCGCGCGCTCGGATTCAAGGGCGTCTTTCCATCGGGCTCGCGGCTTGACGAGATCGTCAACTTTGTCAGGACCAACGTGTCATGAACTCGAACGACGCCTCCCAGGAAAAACTGCGGCCCGTCCGCAACGAGTCGGGCATCGATATTCAGCCGCTATACACCGCGGAAGACGTGGCGCGCTCGGGCGGCGCCGCCATGGTGGGGCTGCCCGGCGAGTACCCGTTCACGCGCGGCATCCATCCGCTGATGTACCGTAAGCAACCGTGGACGATGCGCCAGTACACCGGCTTCGGCAAATCGTCGGAGACCAACCAACGCTTTCACTACCTGATTGCCAATGGCCAGACCGGGCTGAACGTCGCCTTCGATCTGCCGACGCAGTGTGGCTACGATTCCGATGACCCGATGGCGGAGGGCGAAGTCGGGCGCGTGGGCATGGCGGTGGACACGCTGCGCGATGTCGAGATTGCCTTCGAGGGCATCGATCTGGACAAGATCACCGTGTCGCTGACGATCAATGGTGCGGCGGCGATCCTGATCGCGATGTACCTGGCGATGGCGGAGAAGCGCGGCTACGACACGAAGACGCTGCGCGGTACCGCACAGAACGACATCCTGAAGGAGTTCATCGGTCGCGGCACCTGGATCTACCCGGTGGAGCCGTCGATCCGGCTGGTCGGCGACACGATCGAGTACTGCGCGCAGCATGCGCCGAAGTACAGCCCGGTGTCGGTGTGCGGTTATCACATTCGTGAGTCCGGAGCCAACCCCGCGCAGGAGATGGCCTACGCGTTCTGCATCGCCAGAGCCTACGCGGACGAAGTCCTGCGGCGCGGGCTGCCGATCGACGAGTTTGCCGGCCGGCTGTCCTTCAACTTCAACATTCATGGCAATCTCTTCGAGCAAGTGTGCAAGTTCCGCGCCGCGCGCGGGCTGTGGGCGAAGATCATGAAGGAGCAATACGGCGCAACCCGACCGGGCTCGATGTGGATGCGGATGATCGCCGGTGGCGGCGGCAGCGGGCTCACCCTCGAGCAGCCGGAAGTCAACATCGTGCGCGGCGCCTACTACGCGCTCATCAGTGCGCTGTCCGGTGCGCAGACGATGGCGCTGTGCTGCTACGACGAGGCCTACACGATTCCGTCGGAATACGCGCAGCGGCTGTCGCTGCGCACGATGCAGATCCTGATCGAGGAGATGGGCTTGTGCGACACCGTCGATGCGCTGGCCGGGTCGTACTACGTCGAGACGCTGACCAACCAGATGCGCAGCCGCATGGAGGAAATCATGGCGGAGGTCGATGCGGGTGGCGGTATTGTCAGGCAGATCGCCGATGGCACGATCCAGGCGCGCGTCTCGGCGCAGGCGTACAAGATGCAGCGCGATATCGAGTCGGGCGCATTTCGCAAGGTCGGCGTGAATTGCTACCGCACCGAGGCAGCGTCACCGGATGTGGTGTTCCACCCGTATGATGAGGTTGCCGCCCAGGAGCAGATCGAGAGCCTGAACAACGTGCGCGCGACGCGCGATAGCGCGCACGTACTGAGCACGCTCGCCAGGGTGCGCGACGATGCGCGCTCCGGTGTGAACCTGATGCCGGCGATCATGGACGCGGTGAAGGCCTACGCGAGTGTCGGTGAGATCACGCGCGAGCTGGTCAGCGTGTTCGGCCACTGCCGCGAGCCGGTGCGGTTCTAGATAACGGGAGCAACCATGTCAGCGATCGAGCGGTACTGCGCACCCACGTCGCTCGAAGAGGCGGCTGAGATCCTGCGCGGCGGTAATGTCACAATTGTCGCAGGCGGCACTGATCTGATGGTACAGACGCAGATCGGCAAGCTGCAGTTCAAGCCGGCGCTGATGAATATCCGGCGCATTGCGGGCATGGGCGGCGTCCGCGATGAGGGCAAGACGATCCGCATCGGCGCATTGACGACGATGACCGAATTGCTCGACAGCGCGCTCGTGCGCGACCGGCTCGGCATTTTGCGGCAGTCGTGCGACCAGTTCGCCAGCGACCAGTTGCGCAACGCCGCCACGCTCGGCGGCAACATCTGCAATGCCTCGCCGGCCGGCGACACGCTCGTGCCCCTGCTGGTGCTCAACGCGCGCGTCGTGCTGGTCAGCAAGCCCAACGGCAACGTCGTCCGGCGCACGGTACCGCTGGCACAGTTCTTTGCCGGCCCCGGGCGAACGCATCGCCTGCCCGGGGAGCTGCTGAGCGAAATCGAGCTCCCGGCGCCGCCCACGGGTTTCCACGGCACGTTTTTCAAATTCGGCGTACGGCCCGCGCTCGAAATCGCGACGATCTCGATCGGACTGGGTGCGGTGCGCGACGGCAGAGCGCTGCGCGATGTGCGCGTGGCCTACGGCTCGGTTGCGCCGACACCGATCCGCGGCCCGCGCACCGAAGCGGCGCTGGAAGGTCGCACGCTCGACACGGAAACGATTGAGGCGGCGCTGCGCGCAGCGGCTGAAGAGGTACACCCGATCTCCGACGTGCGCGCCAGCGACTGGTTTCGAAGTGAGTTGATCCGCAACACCCTGCGCAGGATGCTGAGCCATGTCCATCAAGGTTGAAATCGGTTTCAGGCTGAACGGCGTAGCGCGGCGCGTGTCGGTGCCGGCTGATTTGAGCGCTCTGCGCATGTTACGCGAGGAGCTTGGGCTGACCGGCACCAAGTACGGCTGCGGCGAGGGTGAGTGCGGCGCCTGTACGATCATCGTCGATGGCGTAACGGTGAACTCTTGCCTGATGTTTGCCGCCGATTGCGATGGGCGCGACGTGGTAACGATCGAAGGACTCGCAGCGGATAAGCGCGGCGAGCGGTTGCGCGATGCATTCGTGCAACATGGCGCGGTGCAGTGCGGTTTCTGCACGCCGGGCTTCGTCGTCCAGGCCACGCACCTGCTGGAAAAGCACCCGCACGCGTCGAGCGCCGAGATTCAGCGCGGCATCGAAGGTAACCTGTGCCGTTGCACAGGCTACCGCAAGATCGTCGAGGCCATCGCAGACGCGACACCGGCTGCCAGGTAGAGGAAGACATCATGGGCGCAACAGAGCAAGCCGCTGCACAGGAATCGCTGATCGGCCGGCGCATTCCGAAGATGGACGCGCCGGACAAGGCCAGCGGCCGGACGCGCTACATCGATGACATCAACGTGCCCGGGCAATTGCATGCGCACATCCTGCGTTCGACCCAGGTTCACGCGAAGATCCGCTCGATCGACACGTCGGCCGCACGCGCGCTGCCGGGCGTGCACGCGGTGATCACTGCCCGCGACGTGCCATGGCAGCGGCCGATCGGTGTGGCCAAGGACCACCTGCCCCTCAAGACCGACCGCGTGCGGAGCCTGCGCGACGAGGTCGCTGCCGTGGCGGCCGACACGCCGGAAATCGCTGCAGCCGCGGTGAAACTGATCAGGGTCGACTACGACCCACTGCCCGTTGTAAGCGATCCGCACGATGCGCTGAAGCCGGACGCGCCGCTGATCCACCCCGAGCCGCACGGCGACGACGGCAGCCCGCATCTGAAGCCCGGCGCACCGGTGGCTTTTACCGGCAAGCCGGATAACGTGGCGATGACTTTCGACTATGCACAAGGGGACGTGGTAGCCGGCGAAGCCGAGTCCGATATGGTGGTGGAGGACACGTTCAAGCTGCATTACGTGACGCACTGCTGCATGGGCGTCTCCGGCGTGATCGCCGACTTCGATCCGAAAGGCAATCTGCTGCTGTACTCGAATACGCAGGTGCCGTTCCTGCACAAGCGCGAATTCGCCGAACTGCTGGGCATCGAGCCGGGGCGCATCCGCATCATCCAGCCACCGATCGGTGGCGGTTTCGGCTCCAAGCTGGATATCTACCCGTTCGAGCCGATCGCGATCTTTCTCGCGCAGATCACCAGGCGGCCCGTCAAGCTGGTGTTCACGCGCGAGGAGGAATTCATCGCCTCGCCGACGCGCCAGCCGGTGCTGCTGAAACTGCGCTCGGGCTGCAAGCGCGACGGCACGCTCACGTTCCGCACGGTGGAGACGCTGCACGACAACGGCGCCTACACCTCATGGGGCGCGACAACGCCGTTCGTGATGATGCAGACGATCTCGTCGCTGTATCGCGTGCCGCACTGCCAGTATCACACCAAGGCCGTGTACACGAACAACCCGTATGCCGGGTCGTTCCGCGGCTACGGCAATCTGCAGGCGACCTTCGCGGTCGAAGCGCACATGGACAAGCTGGCTGACGCGATCGGCATGGACCCGCTGGAGTTCCGCCTGAAGAATGCGCAGGAACCGGGCGAAGTCACTCCGCAGGGCATGAACTTCAAGACCTGCGGGCTGAAGGAGTGTCTGACGACAGCGGCCAGGCGCAGCGACTACCAGCGCAAGCGGCGCGAGAACGCGGCACGCTGGAACGACGGCAATCCGATCAGGCGTGGCGTGGGCATCGCCGCCATGCTGCACGTGGGCGGCGGCGCGAAGATCTATCCGTCCGATGGCTGCGGCACGATCCTGAAGATCGACGACTTCGCGCACGTGACGCTGATCACCGGCGCCTCGGAGATCGGACAGGGCTCGGAAACCGTGCTGGCGCAGCTGGTCTGCGAAGAACTGGGTCTGCCGCTTTCCGCGGTGACGGTGGTCAACAACGACACCGACATCACGCCGTGGGATGTCGGCGTGCACGCCTCGCGCACGACGTTCATTGCCGGCAATTCGGCCATCGGCGCCGCACGCCAGGCCAAAGCCAAGATTCTTGCGGCGGCGGCGCAGAAAAGCGGGCTGGCCGGCGGGGAGCTCGACCTGAAGGGTGGCCACGTGGTGCGCACGGCCAGCAATGAGCGCGTGCTCGAACTCGGCAAGTTCATCCGCTCGCTGCACTTCTCGGACAAGGCGCAACTCGTCATGACCAGCTTCTATTACGAGCCGCCGAGCAAACACCAGGACAAGCAGTTCAGGGGCGATGTGTCGGCGGCCTATGCGTGGGCGTCGCAGGTCTGCGAGGTCGAGGTCGATACGGACACCGGCATCGCGCGGCTGCTGAAGGTCACCGGCGCGCATGACGTGGGCCGCGTGTTGAACCGCCTGGGCATTGAGGGACAGATTGAGGGCGGCGTGGTGATGGGGCAGGGTTACGCGCTGACCGAGAACCTGCTGGTCGAGGGCGGCGTGACGCGCAACCCCAACTTCCGCGACTACAAGCTGGTGACCGCGCCGGAGATTCCGGAGATGGACATCTCGTTCATCGAAACGATGGACGGTGAAGGGCCGCAGGGCGCAAAAGGTGTTGGCGAGGCGCCGGCGATCTGCATTGCGGCTGCCGTGGCCAACGCGATCCATAACGCGACGGGGACGCGCATCTACGCCGCGCCCTTCACGCCCGAGAATGTCTACCGCGCGCTGCACGGCGCAGCCGAGCCGCCGACCTGGAATGCTGCGTGAAACGGCGCACCGTGCTCAGCGTGGAGCAGGCATTGTCGATGCCGTATGCGACGCTGCGCTTCGTGCACCTGGGCTGGCGCGTGATTCGCATCGAGGCGCTGGGGGCGGGCAAGGGCCTGCCGGGTGACCCGAACCGTTACATCGGCAGCCGCGTAGTCGATGACGACCGGCGCAGTTACTACGTTGCACCCAACGTTGGCAAGGAAGCGATTGCGCTCAACCTGAAGAGTGCCGAAGGTCGGGCCGTGCTCAAGCGGCTGGTGCGCGAACTTGACGCGGACGTGTTCTGCTGCAACACCATTCCGGGACGCTATGTGCCGCTCGGCATCGATTACGCGACGCTGTCCGCCGTGAAACCAAACCTGATCTGGGCGGGCATCTCCGCGCTCGGCCCCAACTATCCGGAAGTGCCGGGCTATGACCCGGTGATCCAGTCGATGGCGGGCTACGTCGAGTTGACCGGCGACCCGGGCGGCACACCGGTGCTGTGCGGCGTGCCGGTGATCGATCTAAAGGCCGGCGACGAGGTTTATGCCAACGTATTGCTGGCGCTCGCCGAACGCGCCGAAACCGGGCGCGGTCGCGAAATTCATGTGTCGATGCTGCAGGCCGCCGCCTCGTGGCTCATCACGACGCTGCCACTGCTGGATTTCAACTGCGAACCCTGGGAGGTCGCGCGCGCTGGCAACGAGCATCGCAAGTTCGTGCCGACCAATGTCTACCCGACGCGTGACGGCTACTTCTACATGGCCATCGGCAGCGACGTGCAGTGGCGTCGCCTGATCGAACTGCCGCGCTTCCGATCGCTCGCGACGGAGCAGCGTACGACCAACGAAGGTCGCATCCAGTGTCGCGCTGAACTGCAGCGCGATATCACGGCGATCACCTCGATCGCGACCACCGAGGGAATCCTTGCCGAGCTGCGCGCGGCCGCGGTTCCGCATGCGCGGATCAACGGCGTGGCCAGCGTGCGCCAGCTCGACGAGCTGCGCGAGCGGCTGACGACCACCGTGATGCCGGACGGCCAACGCGTGCGCATGCAGCCGATGGCGGTGGACCTTCCGGGCGCGTCGCGCGAGTTTGCTTTCCCGCCGAAGTACGGTGAACACACGCATCCGGTGCTGCACGAAGCCGGTCTCTCCGAGGACGAGTGCGGCGCACTCGCGAAGGCCGGAGTGATTCCGCACGCTGCGCGCGCCGCAAGCCGCGCCACGTTGGCGTGATCCGCTCTGCGCCGATCTGGTCAAGCGGATTCCGGCCCTTCTTTCTGGCGGCCGCGGCCTACGGCCCGGCATTGCTGATCTGGTGGCTGGGCGCGCATCTCGGCTGGTGGGAAACGCCGGTGACGGGACTCGCCTTGCCGCTGCTGCATGCACACGAAATGCTGTTCGGGTTCGCGGCGGCATTGGTCTGCGGCGTGGTACTGACCGCGCTGCCAAGCTGGTCCGGCGCGGATGAATTGCGCGGCCTACCGCTGGCAGCGCTGGTGCTACTCTGGCTGGCCGGTCGTGTTTCCATTCTCTGCGCGCAAGTCTTTGCAGACCAATGGATTGCGCCGCTTCTGATCGGCGTGATCGACAGCGCGCTGTTTCCTGCCCTGTGCGCGGTACTGCTGGCGTCGATCGGGCGCGCGCGGCGGCGCCTGTTCTGGTGGACGCTGCCGCCGCTGGCAGCGTTCGCCGCTGCGAATATCGCCTTCCACCTTGCGCTTGCCGACGGTTCGTACGCCGGTGCGCAGCATGCACTGTTGCTTGGCGTCCACGCCCTGGCATTTCTGTTCACCCTTTACGGGGGCTTGTTCATCCCGGCTTTTACGCGCCGCTGGCTGCGCGAGCGCGGCGAGCATGCGGCCGCGATTCTCATGCCGCTGGAGTACGCCACGGCCATCGCCATGGTGACGTTCGCTGGCGCCGACCTGCTGGGCGCGTCGCGTGGCTGGGTGATCGCGGCGGCGGGTGCGGCGGCGGTGGTGCAGGCATGGCGCTTCGCGCGGTGGCGCGGCTGGAGAACAGCAAGCGAGCCATTGTTGTGGTGTGTACATCTCGGTTACGTCTGGTTGATCGCGGCGCTCGTGCTGCGTGCGGTGGCCGAGCTCACTCCCAACGTGCCGCGCGAGGCCTGGATCCATGCGTTCACGGTCGGCGCATACGGCCTGCTGAAAATCGGCTTGATGACGCGCGTGGGACTCAGGCACACCGGTCGACCGTTGCACGCCGGCCGGTTGATGTCGTTCGCGTTCGTCATGGTGCTGGCTGCTGCGTTGCTGCGGCTGGCGTACGCGGTGCACGAATTGGGCGAATGGGCGCTGGCGAGCTCGGCCCTTCTGTGGTCCGCGGCCTTGCTCGTCTACCTCGCGCGATTCGGTCCGCTTCTGTTGCGTCCGAGCCTGGACCGTTAGCGATCGGGTCGCCCGAGCCAACTCGACTGACGCGGCGATCAACGGACGGGTCCGATCAACGTGAATACAAGGGCGACTATCAGATAGACCGCGATGATCCCCCAGCAAGAGGAGTGGAACTTGATGCCGTGGTACATGCAGCGCATGGAATCACCTTCCATGCCTCCCTTTGACAGCGCTGCCCCGCGATGCGGGCAGCGGTCATTCAGCGCAATGATCTTGCCGCTTTCGCCCTTGTAGAGCAGCACGTGGTCTTCTAGTAGAGTGCGTCGCAGGAGTTTGCCGTCGATCAGCTCATGATCCGAGGCGGCGACATACCAGCAATTTCTGAGAAACATCAGTGCACCTCCACAGCAGACGGCGCCCGGGCGCGCTCATGACGGCGGGGAAACGCCAGCGTCCCGTGCATTGGAGACCATGTCCTCGCGAACAATGATTGCCAACGCATACGATCCGATCGAAGCGGCAAGCGTTGATGAATTGCGTGCATTGCAGCTCGAACGCATGCGCCGTTCGCTGCGTCATGCCTACGAGAATGTCGCGCATTATCGGCAGAGCTTCGATGCAGCCGGAGTCCGCCCCGAGAGCCTGCGCTCGCTCGAGGACCTGCGGCTGTTTCCCTTCACGACCAAGCAACATCTGAGGGACAACTATCCCTTCGGCATGTTCGCGGTGCCGCGCGAGCAGGTGGTGCGTATTCATGCGTCCTCTGGCACGACTGGCAAACCGACCGTCGTGGGTTACACGCAGCGCGACATCGACACGTGGGCAGGGCTGGTTGCCCGTTCGATATACGCAGCCGGTGGCAGGGCAGGTGACCTCATTCATGTCGCCTACGGTTACGGGCTATTTACCGGCGGGCTTGGAGCGCATTACGGAGCGGAGAGACTTGGCTGCACGGTGATTCCTGTATCCGGTGGATTGACCGAAAGGCAGGTACAGCTCATCTGCGACTTCAAGCCTCGCATCATCATGGTCACTCCGTCCTACATGCTCGCCATCGCCGACGAGTTCATCCGGCAAGGACTGGATCCCCGGCAATGCTCGCTCGCCATTGGGATATTCGGCGCCGAGCCCTGGACGAATGCGATGCGTGCCGATATCGAGTCCAGGCTCGCGCTCGACGCCGTGGACATCTATGGGCTCTCGGAGGTCATGGGTCCTGGCGTCGCGCAGGAGTGCATCGAGACAAAGGATGGTCCCGTCGTCTGGGAGGACCACTTCTATCCCGAGATCATCGATCCGGCCACCGGCGAGGTGCTGCCGGACGGACAGGAGGGCGAGCTGGTCTTTACCTCACTGACGAAGGAAGCGCTCCCCGTGGTTCGTTACCGCACGCGAGATCTCACGCGATTGCTGCCGCCCACGGCGCGCTCGATGCGGAGAATGGCCAAAGTCGTCGGTCGGTCGGATGACATGCTGATCATTCGAGGGGTGAACGTCTTTCCGTCGCAGATTGAAGAGCTGATCCTGAAGGTCGAGGGTCTTTCTCCGCATTATCAACTCGAAGTGTCCCGAGTCGGGCACCTCGATGCGCTCGCGGTGAACGTGGAATGTGACCTCGAGCATGCGCGCGATGCCGAGATGTTCGAGCGCTGCGCGCAGGAGCTTGCGCGTCACGTGAAGGCGTATGTCGGTGTCAGCATCCACGTGACAGTGCATCCGCCCGGCGCGATCGAGCGATCCGTCGGCAAGGCCAAGCGAGTCGTCGATCGCCGAAGTTGAGCGGCTCGATGACTCATCGAAGAGGAGCGACCATCTGATGACCAAGGGTTTCGCGTCGCAGGCCGATCTTACGGACAAGGTCGTCACCTTTCAGGAACTGGTGCCCGGTCGCGCGTACGCCTACACGGCTGAAGGTGACCCGAATACCGGTATCGTCATCACCGACTCCGGTGTAGTCGTGATCGATACCCAGGCCACACCGCTGATGGCGCAGGACGTCATTGCACGTATTCGCGCGGCGACGGACCGTCCGGTCACGCACATCGTCCTGACTCACTACCATGCCGTGCGGGTGCTGGGTGCATCGGCTTATGGAGCCCACACGATCATCGCCTCCGAACCGACGTTCGACCTCATCCGCGAACGTGGCGAAGCGGATAGGGCCTCCGAGATCGGGCGCTTTCCACGGCTCTTTCGCGGTGCCGAATCGATTCCCGGCCTGACGTGGCCCAACGTGATTTTTCGCGATTACCTCGAGCTGAATCTTGGCGGTGTTGAAATGCAGCTCATGCGGTTGGGAGCCGGCCATACGCGCGGCGACACGGTCGTCTGGCTGCCCGGGCATCGCGTGCTGTTCTCCGGTGATCTGGTGGAGTATGGGGCAACGCCCTATGCAGGAGATGCTCATCTGCGGGAGTGGCCGGCGACGCTGGATCGTCTCGCGGCGCTCGAGCCGAAAGCGCTTGTCCCGGGACGAGGTGATGCGCTGTTGGGCGCCAGCGAGTCACAGGCGGCGATCGCGGGGACGCGGCGCTTCGTCACGGATCTGTATGAAACCGTTCAGGGTGGAGTTAAACAGGGCAAGCCACTCGATCGCGTCTATCGTGAGACGGTCGATCGGCTGCGGCCTTCCTACGGGCAATGGGTCATCTTCGATCACTGCATGCCCTTCGATGTTTCGCGCGCGTTCGATGAAGCGGGTGGCATCGATCGGCCCCGCATCTGGACCGCCGAGCGAGATCGCGAGATGTGGGCAGCGCTCGAGAGCTGATTGACCGCCTGACGCTCGATGATTCACCAAGGATCCGCCCGCATGCAGTTTCCTGCGGCACCCTTGCCGAAGGGCGCCGCTGCCGGACCAGAGCGGGTCCAGGTCGTGATTGCCGGGGCCGGGCTGGTCGGCCTCACGCTCGCGATCGATCTCACGCTGCAGGGCGTTCCGGCCGTCGTGCTGGAAAAGCGGGACGCGGCCGGCGAAGGATCGCGCTCGATCTGCCAGGCAAAACGCACGCTCGAGATCTGGGACCGGCTCGGGGCCGCCGCACCCATGCTCGAAAAGGGCATCACCTGGAAGACGGGCCGAGTCTTCCACCGCGACCGGCTTCTGTACAGTTTCGATCTGCTTCCGGAGAGCGGGCACAAGATGCCTGCCTTCATCAATCTGCAGCAGTTTCACGTCGAGGCAGCCCTCATCGATCGGCTGTATGCGCTCGGGGGAGCCGTACGCTGGTGCCATGAGCTGACCGGCGTGGATCCGCACGAAAAAAATGTCTCGATTGCAGTGCAAACGCCAGCGGGTTCCTACCGCATGGATACCGACTGGCTCGTCGACTGCGAGGGCGCGCGCTCGTTGGTGCGCCGCGCGCTTGGATTGCAGTTCGGCGGGGAAGTCTTTGCAGACAAGTTTCTGATCTGCGACGTCAAGATGGGTCATGCGGACTTCCCGAGCGAGCGTTGGTTCTGGTTTGAGCCCCCATTCCACACCGGGCAGACGGCGCTGCTGCATCGGCAAGCCGATAACGTCTGGCGCATCGATCTGCAACTTTCCCCGGAAGCCGATCCAGAGATCGAGCGAGAACCCGCGCGTGTCACCGAGCGCATCCGGCGAATGCTTGGCCACTCGGACTTCTCTCTCGAATGGGTCTCCGTATACGTCTTTCAATGCCGCACGCTCGAGCGTTACATCCATGGCCGCGTGGTGTTTGCCGGCGACGCTGCGCACCAGGTCTCACCCTTTGGTGCACGCGGTGGAAATGGCGGTGTGCAGGATGCCGATAATCTGGCGTGGAAGCTTGTACGTGCGGTTGACGGTCGCGCGTCGCCGCGTCTGCTCGACTCGTACGATGCAGAGCGACGCACGGCGGCGTATGAGAACATTTTGAACTCGACGCGATCCACCGACTTCATGAGCCCGAAGACAAAAGCGAGCCGCGCGCTGCGCGATGAAGTACTGGCACTGGCTGCCGAGGCACCCTTTGCGAGGACTCTGGTCAATCCCGGCCGGCTTTCGGTACCGGCACACTTGACTGACTCGCCGCTCAACACACCGGATCGGGAGTCGTGGTCCACGGGTCAGTTCGCGCCCGGATCACCGGCGTTCGATGCACCGATTCACTCTCCGGCAGGCAAGCGTTGGTTGCTCGAGCTGCTCACGGGCCAATTCGTACTTGTGCTCCAGCCAGACCAGGACGAGCAGTTGATTCCTGAGCAGATTCCAATCGACGGTGAGCGCGTGACGGTGCTTGCGTTGGGGCGGGATCTGGAAGACGAGCAGGATGTGCTCGCGCGCCGCTACAATCTGCTGCCAGGATCAGCCTATCTGTTTCGGCCCGATCAGCATCTCGTCGCACGCTGGCGACATTGGTCGGTCCGCGGGGTCGAGGAGGCGGCGCGAAAAGCGCTGGGACAATCGTGACGGGTGACAAAAGTCCTGAATTTCTCGCGGGGCTCGCCCCATCCTTGCATGAGGCCAGCCGCTTCGAGGGTCCGGACGCTTTCTATGCGACCCTCGTCAAGAAACTGGAGGCAGCGGGGGATGACGGAGCTCTGCAATTTCTGTGTCGGCTGGTACTGATCCTCGCAAACGAAGTCGGGCATCAGGATACATTGCTCGCGGCCCTCGGACGGGCCGAAAGAAAGCCGCAGTCCTCTGATAACCTCTAGCCAGACGATGGCAACGACGCGCAGGGAACCTGGCATGGTGGACAAGCGAATCGTCGCAGGCAGCGTTGCGCTCTTGCACCGGATTCCGTTGCTGGTTGTGATCATCGCGGTGACCGCGTGCAGCGGTCTGCGCAAGTCCCCCGATCCGGCCCCGGCGACACCCGCCAGCGATGGCGCAACGGTAAGCTCGCCAGCCCCCCAACCCGCGGTCGCGCGTGACCCGCAGCTCGAGCGGCGGCTCGCACGGAGCGAGCTGCAGCTGCTCGAAAAGGAGGCGCAGGTCCAGGAACTGCGTGCTCGCCTCGACGAGGCGCGGCAGGAGGTCGTGCGCGCCATGGCCAAGCTGCAATCGTCGGCAACCCGCGCCGAAGCGGCATCCGGCATTGCGGAGGCGGAGATTGCTCTCGAGTCACTGCGTAACACTGCAGCGGCTCCGGGAGTCGAGGATGCGAGCCAGCTCATGAAGCTCGCTACCGGTGAGTTCGACAAGCAGAACTACGGCGGGGCGCTGTATCTCGCCAACCAGGCAAAGAGCACGGCGTTGGCTACGCGAGGACGGCTCGCGAGCACGGAGCGCGGATCGTTATTGCCGGACGAGGTGCCCTTTGCGCTTCCGCTGGACCTGCAGACAACCGGACGAGCCAACGTACGGGAAGGACCGGGAAGTGGCTTCAAGGTCCTCGTCACGCTCCCAGCCGGCGCGTCGTTGACCGGATATTCGTTTTCGGAGCAGTGGGTGCGGATTAGCGACGATTCGGGTCGCAGCGGCTGGATCTATCAGGGCCTCATCGGCCGGAGGCCCTAGCGGGCTCGACGACAGGCGCCACGACGACCTGGTCTCGACCCTCATTCTTCGCCTGGTAGAGCGCGGCATCGGCAACCGCGATCAATGTCTCACCGCTGTCGCCATTGGCGGGGAATTCGGCCACTCCGAAGCTCATCGTGACGCTGCCGGCGGAGAATTCCTCGGCTGCGAGCCTCTGCCGGATCCGCTTGACCGCGTCGGCGGCACCACGACTGTTGACCTCAGGCATCACGACGAAAAACTCCTCACCCCCGTAGCGCGCGATGAAGTCCACATCGCGAGTCGAGTCTCGTAACACGGCGGCTACCCGCTTCAGCACCTGGTCTCCCGCCGGGTGGCCATGCGCATCGTTGTATCGCTTGAAGTAATCGATGTCGGCCATCAGCACGGCGAAGGTGTGCTTGAGCCGCCGCGAGCGGCGAACCTCGTTCTCCAGCACTTCCATCATTCGCCGGCGGTTGTTGAGCCCGGTGAGGTGATCAGTAACCGACAGCCGCTCGAGCTCGCGCCGGCTGGCGCGCAAGCGAGCGACCATGTCATTGAAGACTTCGGTGAGATAGGCCGCCTCGCCGCTTTTGGCAACCGGAAGGTCCACATCGAGGTCTCCCGCCGCAACCTTGGCTGCGCCCCTGGTGAGCCGGTCCAACGGCCGAACGATGAACAAGCCGAGCGCATAGCCCAAAACGCCGGCGATCACGAGCATCGCTGTGACGATCAGCAGTGTGACGTTGCGAAGATGTACGAGCTGGCGGAACACTTCGGTCGACGGGATCTCGGCGACCACGACCCAGTTGAGTCCTGGAACGCGCCGCATGCTGCCGACGACCTGTTGGCCCGTGAGGTTGGTGAACTCGACGGTGCGCGCTTCATTGCCAATGTATGCGCGAGTTGCCTCCGGCGTGTAGCGCGGGGTCATCGCGGCCGCTGAGCTGTCGCGCGAGCTGGCGATGACGCTGCCGTCTTCCTTGAGCAGATAGACCTGGCCGGATTCTCCCGGCGCAAAACGCTTCAGCGTCTGCGCCAGGGTCCGGAGATTGACCTTGGCGGCGATCGCGCCGAGCAATCTGTCGCCGGCGACCCCAATCGGCACGGCGATGAGCATTTCCGGCTGCTTGCCGGTCGCGTCCCAGTACGGCGTGCCGAGCACGAGGCTTTCACCCCGCATCCGCGTCTGCCAGTCGGTCGGGAGCACGAGCGCGTCGGACTGCTCGCTACTCGACGCGACAACGCGCCCTGTTGGATCAAGGATCAACAGCTCGCTGTAGTCGGCGAATCGCTCGCTCACCGAGTTCAAGTAGTCTCTCAGGCGCTGGTAGGGGCGTCCGGTTCGCACGGTCACGCCGCCCTCGCGCGGAATCCGCTCGAGGTTTTCCGTGACCTCGTAAGAGCTTGCGAACACGCGCAAGTCGTAGCGGCGTTCCTTGGTCCACAGGTCGAGTTCGCGCGCGGTCTGCGTGCTCGCATTCAGCAGCGCTTCCGACGCAGTGGCGGTGAGGGAGCGCTTGTTCTCGAGGTAGGAGAACCACGCGGTGGCCAGCGAGGGCAGCAGCGTAGCGAGAATCGCGAACACCAGGATCCTGCTCCTGATGCTGTCGGGGCGCATGACCCTGATCCGTTGCGTGATCGTGTACTTGGACGGGCTCAAATGTGCTCACAGGCCTCGGGAACTGACCCGATCGAAGTCGCGACACTACCCGAAGGCGAGTTTGGTGACCGTGCGCGGAATCACGCCGTGGTAGCGGCGTAACCCTGGAAAAGCGCAATGAATTCTGTTACTTATCTGAAGGATATCAGCATCTTCTCGAGCATTTTCGACGCCGGGCTACGGCGGTGCCGGTTGCAGGAACTTCCACGGCGATACCTCCGATCCGCGCTCAACCGGGACCTCGATCAGGCTCGGCCCCGTTGCCGTCATCGCCTGCTCCAGTGCCGTACGAAGTTGCGCGGGTGTGGAGGCGCGAAATCGCGCAACACTGAAAGCCTCTGCGAGCTTCATGAAGTCTGGATTGATCAGGTCGGCGCCGACGAGGCGGCCGTCGAAGAGCGTCTGCTGGTCGCGGCGCACGTTTCCGAACGCGTTGTTGTTGAAGACGATCGTGATGACACCAATGCCGAACTGAACAGCGGTGGCGAGGTCCTGCACGCCGAACATGAAGCCGCCATCGCCGGTCAGCGCGACCACGGGCTTGTCCGGCTTCGCGATCTTCACTCCGAGCGCCATCGGAAATCCGGCGCCGAGCGTTCCCTGGTATCCGGAAGAGATGAAGGTGCGGGGCTGATACACCGGAAATCCGAACCACGAGGTGAAGCCGACCAGCGAAATCTCGTCGACGACGATTCCATCGCGCGGCAGGGCCGAACGGATGGCTTTGAGGTAGGCCATTTGTGGCTGAACCGCCTCGATTTCCTTAGCCGCGATTTGTTTCGCCGCATGCACCTGCACGCGTCGTCCAGGCTTAGCGGCGCCCAGACGCCGAATTGCGGCCGTGAGACTTGCGGCACCATCCTTCGCGTCGGCGACGATTCCGACCTCGCATGGGACGCGCCGCATCTCCGCGGGATCGATGTCGATGCGAATCGTCTTTAGCCCAGGAGGTCTCCAGCTCCAACGCCAGGAAGTGACTTCGAGACGCGTGCCGATGCCGATGAGCACATCGGTCTCAGGCCACAATTTGTATCCAGACGCGACGGTTACGCCCAAGTCGTGATCGTCACTCACGATGCCGCGACCGCTCCTGAACGACATGACAGGCGCGCCCAGCAGCTCGGCCAGCTCCACAATCGCATCACCGGCATCGATCGCGCCACCACCGACTTCAATCATCGGTGCGCGCGCCTGCATCAGGACACGAGCGGCGTTCTCGATGAGCTCTGGGTCCGCTGCGGGCGCTGGCGCCGGAGGCACCGGATCGGGAATGACCACATCTGCTGTGGCGGCAAAACAGTCCCATGGCACTTCGATCGCGGCCGGGCCGTTGCGCCCCGATAGCATCTGTCGAAAGGCCTCATTGATTCGTGCCGGCGCATCGGCAGGGCGCTCGATGCGATCGGCCCACTTGGTCAGCAAACGCATCGTCGCGAGCTGATCCGGCAATTCATGGAGATGGCCGCGACCACGACCCAAAAAGGCACTCGGTACCTGCCCGGTGAGGCACAGCACCGGCGCGTTGCACCCGTAGGCCGTGATGAGTGCCGCAGTCGTGTTCAGCATTCCGGGACCCGGTACTACCGCGTACACGCCGGGCCGGCCGCTCGCTTTGCTGTAGCCCAGCGCCATGTAACCGCAGGTCTGCTCATGACGCGGGGTGATCACCCTGAGCGCCGTTCCGCAGCGCGCCAAGGCATCGAACAGATCGTAAATCTGCGCGCCCGGAAGGCCGAAAACCGTGTTGACGCCATGTCGCATGAGGCTTGCCGCAATGGCTTCCGCACAGCTCATCCTGGCCATGGACACTCTCGCTACTCTTCTACAGCTTCCGACTCTTCCGCTTCGTCATCGCCGCAGTCTGCAGGTTTCGTCTCCTCGCCGAGCTGCTTGAGGGCTGCTTCGTGCTCGCGGTAGAAGGTCACGTTGTCCATGGAAACGTTCGGCGGTAGCTTGCCGCCCGGCTGGTCGAGGGCCCACGCGGTCATCCCGCTCTGGAACAGCGACCACGTGAATACGACGTACTCGCGGGTCGTCAGGCCTGTGGATTGAATGGCCGCCCTGACTCCGGCGATGGCATCGAAGCGCGCGACCGATTCATCGATGCTCTTCGCATCCCCGTCATCTTCGCCTTCGCTATCGTCACCGCCATCATCGCAGTCATCGGACATCTGTTTCGCAAGCGGGCCCAGATTCCGCGTGGCCTGCGTATACTTTGCCAGTCCCGCTTCCGTGAGCCTGTAAGCATCGATCTCTCGTGCATCGCTGCCCGCGTCGGAGCGGGCGGCCAGCGGCAATAGCAGCATCAAGCCCAGTAACGCCGTGGCGGTTAGCGCAGTGCGAAGTCGGTGACCGATGAACATGACAACCTCCATCGTGGATTGGTAGAGCCCGGCGGCGCATTGTGCCCGGATTGTCAGAGTGGAATACGCTTTGAGCGAACTGGTCAAGGGTGATCGTCGTCCGGGCTCAATCTTTGTTCGGCCGGAGTTGGCATGAATGGTCAATGGCTGCCGAAGGTGCAATAGCATCGACATCGTCAGGCGGATCCAGGCTGTTATGCTGTCTGGCATACACTTCGAGCGACAAGAGTTGGATGCCATGTATTTTGAAATCAGCATTCGGCAGCTCGTGCTGCGGACATTCATCGTGACCATGGCTGTTGGCGCTGCGGTTGCACCCGCAGCGCAGGAAAGCGCACCGCGAGGATCGTATGAGGATCTGGTCGCGCTCTTTTCGGATTGGCGGGCGTTCGAGCGTCCGGCAATGCGGGAGGGCGTGCCCGACTACACCGCCGCGACCCTGGCGCGAAAGCACGACGAACTGAAGGCGTATCAGGCGCGCTTGAACGCCATCAGTCCGAGCAGCTGGCCGGTCGAGCAGCAGGTGGATTATCAGCTGCTGCGCGCCGAGATGAACGGCTTGGATTTCTACATTCGCGTCCTCAAGCCCTGGGCACGCGACCCGGCTTTCTACAAGTCGATCTGGACCGAGCAGAGCGATACACCAGCCCACGAAGGCCCGACTCATCACGACGTGGTCGAGCTCTGGACCTATTCTTTCCCGCTGACGCCCGCGGCGGAGGCGAAGCTCAGCTCCGAACTGCGAACGATTCCGCCGTTCCTTACGCAGGCCCGGCTCAATCTCGTTGGCAACGCCCGCGATCTCTGGATCACCGGCATCGGAACGATTCAGCAGCAAGCCAAAGACCTCGCTGCACTCAAGCAGAGAACCGCGAAAACGGGGCCTGATCTCAGGGGCGCGGTAAGAGCTGCCGAGAAGGCGATCAACGAGCTCGTCGCTTGGCTTGAGGCGCAGGCGCCGTCAAAGAACGGCCCGTCCGGAATTGGCAAGGACAACTACACGTGGAGCCTGCGTAACGTGCACCTGGTGCCAATGTCGTGGGAAGAGGAAGTCAGCCTCCTCAAGCGCGAACTGGCTCGATCCCATGCCTCGCTCGAGCTGGAAGAACACCGCAATCGAGGACTGCCGCAGCTGACCGCGGCCTCGAGCCCGGAGGAGTACCAGCGGCGTGCCAACGACGCCGTCACGAAGTACATGGCCTTTCTGCAGGCCAAGGACATTCTGCCCATCCGGGACTACATGGACCCGGCCCTGCGTGCGCGCATCGGCGAATACTCGCCCGAGGAGACGCGCAACTTTTTCGACATCGCGAGCCATTACGAGCCGATGACGCTCTTCACTCATTTCTATCACTGGTGGGACCTGGCGCAAATGCGGGAGGAACCGCACGCGAGCCCGATCCGGCGCGGCGCGCTGCTCTACAACATCTGGGACAGCCGCGCCGAGGGCATGGCCACCGCGATGGAAGAAATGATGATGCATGCCGGCTATTACGACGACAATCCGCGCGCACGCGAGATCGTCTGGATCATGCTGGCGCAGCGTGCGGCGCGTGGCCTCGCCTCCCTCTATGCGCATGCCAATGAATTCGACATCAAACAGGCAAAGGATTTCCAGGTCGAATGGACGCCGCGGGGCTGGATGCGCCCGGATCTCGACCTGCTGCATTTCGAACAGCAGCTTTACTTGCGCCAGCCTGGGTACGGCACGAGTTACGTCACCGGCAAGTACCTGCTCGACGAGCTCATGAAGGACCGTGCGAAGCAGTTGGGCGAAAGCTTTACGATCCGCCGCTACTTCGAGGAAGTGAATGCCGCCGGAGTGATCCCGGTCTCGCTGGTCCGCTGGCAGATCACCGGCAAGGACGACGAGATTCAGGCGCTGACTCAGGCCGGGAAGTGAGGTTCTATCCTCTGGGCAGGGATCGTCAGAGTCCTCGAGGATGAACGGCGTTCGACTGTCGCGCTATCTGTCTGGCATTCGATGTTTCGCGTGCGAATTCAGCCATGATCCACGTGCGCTTTTGAGCGTATGCACGCGATGCGGCTTGCCATTGCGTGTCGACTACGATCTCGCGTCGATCCGCCTCACGCTCGCTGATGTGGCCGGCCGCGCGCCGACGCTTTGGCGCTACCGTGAAGTTTTGCCGCTGGAGGAGGGCGACGAGATCTCGCTCGTGGAAGGTTTTACGCCGCTGCTCCCGGTCGGGCGCAATGTCTGGGTGAAAGACGAGTCGCGCAACCCGACCGGCTCGTTCAAGGCTCGTGGCATGGCGGTGGCGGTGTCGGTGGCGAAACATCTGGGCGCCAGAGCGTTGTCGGCGCCTTCGGCCGGCAACGCCGCCGGAGCCCTCGCGGCCTATGGGGCGCGGGCCGGACTACCCGTCACCGTTGCGATGCCCGAGGATACGCCGAAGCCGTTCTTCGAAGAATGCCGGTTGTATGGAGCCACGATCCATACGGTGAAAGGCAACATTGCCGACGCCGGAACGTTTCTGCGTGAGCACGGCCCCCGGAACTGCTTTGACGTATCGACGTTGCGTGAGCCGTATCGCATCGAAGGGAAGAAGACGATGGCCTACGAGCTGGTCGAGCAGATGAATGGCGCCGTTCCGGACGCCGTGCTCTATCCGACCGGTGGTGGAACAGGACTCGTCGGGATGTGGAAAGCCTTCGATGAGATGGACATGCTGGGCTGGATTCCGAGCGGGAAGCGGCCGCGACTCGTATCGGTCCAGGCAGAGGGTTGCGCGCCGGTGGCGAAGGCCTTTCTGGAGGGACGCGAACGCACGGAACCCTGGCCAAATCCACGGACACGCGCGTACGGACTGCGCGTCCCGTCGCCCATTGGTGGTTTCCTCTGTGTGCGCGCGCTGCGCGATACCAAAGGAACTGCCATCACCGTTGGTGAGGATGAGATGGATCGGGCGACGGCAGCTCTCGCGGGACGCTCGGGTATCGATGTGTGCCCGGAAGGTGGGGCCGCTTGGGCGGCCCTGCAGAAGCTGCGCGACAGCGGATTTGTGCGATCGACGGATTCCGTTGTCGTATTCAACACCGGCACGGGGTTGAAATATCGCTAGACTGGCTCGGGATTATCGCCACTGATTTCCGCCTTGGTCCTGGATGCTCGCCAGCGAGTCGCGGCGCGACAAGCCTTTGAAGGTCGAGCCGCGCACGTACAGCTTCGCGCCAATACCGGCCTCGAACGAGGCAGTTCCGCCCTCGACATAAGTGTTGTAGATGTGAACCACCGCTTCATCGGCGATCACGCCGGTGCCAGAAGCGACGATTCGGCTGTTCGTGATGTAAAGCTCGCAACCGCCGCGCGCGGTGACCGCATCGCCCTCGACGTAAATCGTGCGGTTGTCGAGGTGCAGCGTCCGTCGACCTTCACAGATGATCGGATCAACGCTCTTCTGTCCCGCTTGACCTTGCGCGCTCGCGCTGGCCGCGGTTCCCGAGGACACGATGCTGATGCCCGGGCCGCTCACCTTCAGCTGACCATCCGTGCGCTCAATTGTGTACTCGGTGGCCTGCTCCGCTGGAGCGGTGGCTGCGGTCGAGGGCGCGTCGGATGGTGTCGGGACGGCCACAGTGGGTGCTGGTCCACCGTCCGGTTGCGGTGCCGCCGGCGGTGCCGGGGCCGTTACCGGCTGGGCCGCAGCAGGTGCGGCCTCGCCGGTCGCGGATGAAGTCGGTGCGGCGAGTTGCGCGATCGGTGCCGCTGCGATTTCCGTCAGCTTGATGGTCTTCACCTCGCCGGTGGCCCTGTCGCGGATCGTGAACAGCGCCCCCTGAGGATCGGAGGCGACGACCTCGATCTGAGGATTGCGCTCGAGCGCGATGCGCGCCCACTGCATCTCCGTGATGTTCCCGCTCTGTCCTGTGCCCCGATCGCAGGCCGCGAGGGCGAGCGCCGCGGCACACGCCAGCGTCACACGCATAAGAAAGGAGTGGAGGTTGCTTACATAACGCGGCATGGCGGTCTCCGGCAGTTCTCGACGACCTATCCTCACTCTCGGGCACCCGTGAGTCCAGTCGCGCCCGATAAGCCGGCGGGAAAAAAGACGAGGACGGGCAGTTGCTGGTGCAGATCAGCGAGCGCTTTCTCGACAACGACGCCACCGGGCAGCGAACGTCCCTGCAACGCACGCTCGACCTCGATTCCTGAGTCCATCCCGGCGCGAATTACGTGGCGGCGGCCGCGTTGTGATAGAGTCGCCGCGCCGCTGGGGGGCGGAAAAATAAGCAAGAGCGGGAACCGACCTGCTGCCTTTGGCGACCCGATGTTTGCTGCAAAGCACCGGTAATCTCTCCACTAACCTTCCGGGAGGTCACGTCATGCCAGCATTAGTCGCGTTATCTCTAAGCATTGCTGTCCTGGGAGCGATCTGGGCCTACTTAGCGCTGGGTCCCCTGAGCCCCTTGCTCGTGTGGGCCGGATTCATCGCCTGGGGCTGCTTCTTCCACACCGGCGGAGACACCAAGGCGCTCGTCAAGACCATCTGCGGCAACGCCTACGGCGCTCTCATCGCGTGGATCGCCTTGTTGCTCATCTTCAAAACGGGCGTCGGCGACGCCGGAACGATCGCCATCGCCGGCGTCGTCGGAGTCACCGTATTCTTCCTGGTGATCGTCGCCTCCATCGAGCAACTGTCGGCGGTTCCCGCGAACGTCTACGGCTACGCCGCCACGGTCGGTTATTCGCTCCATCAGGCATCGGCAGCCGGCGCTACGGCGGACGAGCGCGGCACCGGGCCCCTTCAGAACCTGATGACTGCAGGTTTCGAGAACCCGCTCATCCTGCTGATCATCTCCATGGTGATTGGCGCGGCCGCGGGCTACCTGTCGGGACAGCTCTCCAAGGCGCTCACGAAGAAGACCGCCTGATCGGAAACGGCATCGGTACGGGGTGGGCGGCACGGCCGCTCACCCCGTCGTTTGCCGTTCTCGTTCGCAGCCTCTACGCCATCCCACCACGATTCCGCCCCGCGCGCTTACGCACCGCGCCAGGGCGCGCCGGCGGTTGCGGTGGAGCGGGGCGTCGTTCAGTGACGACGGTAATCAATCTCACCTGGCGAGATTCGCACGCCAGCAAGCGTCACGCGCCGCCCCTTCGGGTCGCTTCCTGGCGCGGTTGCAGCGTGACCAGCCGTGCGAGCAGCATGAGCTCGCGGGCGACGTACGCGAACAGATCATCGGTGGAAATGACTCCAATGAGTGCGCCGCTCGATGAGACTACCGGCGCGCGGCGGACGCCCCGCGCGCGCAGTTTCGCGATCGCTTTGTCCAGCGAGTCTTCCGCGTTGATCTCCAGCGGATTGCGCGTCATCACCTCCTCGGCACTCAGGCTGGCGAGATCCGACCTCCGATCGAGTTGTGCGCACGCGATATCGCGATCGGTGATGATGCCAGTCGCGACAGGCCGATCGAGCGGTGCTTTGGTCACGATCACGGTGCCGATGTGACGATCCTTCATCAGGCGAGCCACCTCGGCAAGCGTCGCGCTCGTCGAAACGGTAGCTGGATTTCGCGTGCAGATGTCCCCGATTTTCATGGCCCGCTCCTGGCCTCGTTAGCGCACTGCATATCGCCACATCTGGACGATTGAGGCAATGCGTAACAACCCTGATGCATTTGGCGTGCGGGCTCGCGTCTAATGCAGGCACGAGCTCGAGGAGGCACCATGATAGTGGGCGACGTGTGCAGTCGTGAGGTCTACGTCGTGAGACGGGGCGAGCCGCTCGCAGAGGCGGTTCGCGAAATGAGAAATCGACATGTGGGTGCCGTAGTGGTCGCGGATCCGGCAGGTGAGCTGCTCCGGCCGGTCGGCATCTTGACCGACCGCGATGTCATCTGCGGACAGATCGCCCGCCAGGCGGATCTGTTCTGTCTCGCCGTCGACGACGTCATGACGCCTGATCCGCTGACCGTTTCCGAGTCGGCCGAAGTCGCCGAAGCGGTCGAGAGTCTATGCAAGCGTGGTGTGCGCCGGGCACCCGTCGTGGCCGAGACTGGCGACCTGGTTGGCATCGTGACGCTGGATGATCTACTGCCCGTGGTCGCCGATGAACTGAGCTCGTTGGCGCAACTGATGGGAAATCAGGCCAAGCGCGAGATACGAAGCTAGATCGCCCGATACGAATTCGAGTCATCGTCGCCGATCAGGGCGTAACGCCCTTCGACGACACCGAGCCTCCTGGCGACGGAGGACATTCTCACTCGGCCATCACCTCTGGCCGCCCAGGACCGAGCACGCCGTCTGCACGTGCCCTGAGATAGGCATACAGGTCGAGCAGATACGGGCGCATGTTGGAATCACTTTCCCAGGCCGGCATGACCAGTTCCCCGCGCTCGCGCCGCAGAACTTCCTCGAGGAAGGCCTGGCGGAGTGCCGTTGGATCATCACCGCTCACTTCGCCGGATTCAAAGACGAGCCGATAGCTCGTCAGGACCTTGATGCTGAAGTCCTCGGCTGAAAGCTGCCGGACTCGTTCGATGAGACTTGGCGCGACGCTCGTGCCCGTTGCGTCGACGCCGTGGCAGGTGTGACAGGCCGAATGATATGCCCGCCAGCCGAGAAACGTCGCCTCGTCGACTTTGCCATCGCGCACGCGATAGGGCTTGGTGTCCGGGTCGGCCTGGTTTTCGTCACTCGCCGCCGACAGGGAAGCGACTGACGCCAGTGCAGCGACACACATCAATGCCCAGCTGCCTTTCACGACGCTGTAGAGACTACGCATTTAGAACCGTCCCTTCTGGCTGAACCACGCGACTTAAGTTTACGTTGGACCGGGCTCGCTGAGATGTAAATATGGAAATGTACGCACCTGATTGTCCAAGGCAGCCATGCATCTCTAGGGCAGTCGATCAGCGGTGATCAGGTCATCCAAATACGACCGGAGCGGCGCGAGTTGCCGCGCGTAGTGCCGCCAGCGACCCGAGGAGCGTGAATAGAGCGGCTCGCGCACCTGCCAAACGCTCGCTGTCTTGACGGCATTACTGAGGCGCTGAAAGGCGAGGCAGCTCTCGTCCCAATCGAGCCCGCAGAAGGCGAGCAGCCTTTCCGCGGCCGGTCGTGGTTCGCGAACGAAAACGTCATAGTCAAAATCAAGAATGTCATTGCCGTAGAGTGACTTCCAATGTGCCATCAAGCGGCGGTACTGCCGGTAATAATGACCGATGTCCATCAGGTCGAATGCGTAGCTCATGCTTTGATCGAGGTGCAGAAAAAAAATCGACAGGCAATTATCCAAAGGATGTCGCGTCGTGTGAATGATCCTGGCGTCCGGAAACAGGCTCTTGATGAGACCGATAAAGAGGAAATTGTCGGGTCGCTTGTCGGTAACGCACTCGGCACCGGGGTACAGGTTGCGAAGCGCCTCGAGATAGCGCGCGGCGAAACGCCGCAGCTGATCCGGGGAGGTTCGGGCCATAGCTGACGGAAACGGTGACAGCTCGGATCGCACGAAGGTCGGGAGCAAATCGATCTCGCCTCCTGCCGTCACACGCGGATGCCCGGCCAGCACTTGCTCAGTCAACGTCGAGCCCGAGCGAAACATGCCGCAGATGAAAATTGGCGGGACGGTGGAGAGGGGCGCTCGGAGCTTGAATCGATCCGGTGTGAAAGTCTCAATCAGTTGATCGATGAACTGTTCCTGCAGCCGATGGTTGTAAGACACGCCGGGCGGCAAAGCGCTCTCGCGGCTGTGCCGGTTTGCCGCGACATAGACGTCGAACGCCTGGTCATAGGCGCCGCATGCATCCAGTGTCTTGCCTAGTGCAAAACCGAGACTCGCTTTGTCCGCAGGCGTTGCGCTGGCATTCGCGAGTGCTCGTCTCAGCCGGTCGATCAACGGATCATCAAGTGCCGCGACGAATTTGAGATTTGCATAGCGCGCCAAGGCTGCGAAACACATGGCATCGAGGGTCAGAATTCTCTCGTACAAAGCGAGCGCCTCTTCTCGCTTGCCACGATCCTCGTGGAGATTGGCGAGGTTCAGCAGCGCCGGAACGTAATTGGGATTCAGTGTGAGAGCAGCGTGTAACTCTCTTTGTGCCGCGTCATCCTGGCGCAAATGGTCGGAGTAGATGACGCCGCGATTGAGATGCGCTTCTTCGGGTCGCTTCACTCCGTGGTCGAGCGCCTGCTGATACGAAGCAAGTGCCGCATCATAGCGGCGGGCCCTGCGTTGCAAGCGAGCCAAATTGAACCAGCAGTCCGGCAGATCGGGCCAGCGCGCGAGCACGCGCTCGTAAGCAGCCTCCGCATTTGCAAAACGGCCCGCGCGCTCCAAAAACATTGCCTCGCGGACCAAGGCTTGAGGATTGCCATCCGCAGTCATAGCGCAAGCTCGGCAAGGAACCGACGATCGCTGACGAAGTTCTCACTCATGATGTAAGTGGGGCCGACATCCGGAATCATAGCGCAGGCGAGCTAGCTCTACGTGATCCTGATGCCGCCTGAATACCCTCGTGCTGGGCTGCAGCTCGACGTCGCGACGGTGGGCTACCCAAGCGAGCCCACTGACCGCAAGATGACGAGGTGGGTTCGAGTCGCCTTCGCTATCTTCGCCGCGCCGAGTTGCCGGTCGACACAGTCGAGTTGGCGCGCTTCCTGATCGGCAAGTTCGTCGTCCACGATACCCCTGCCGGCCGGCTCAGCGGGCGCATCGTCGAGACGGAGGCCTATCCCATCGGTGATCCGGCAGCGCATTCGTATCGCGGCCAGACGCCACGGAACCGCTCAATGTTCCTGAAGCGAGGGCATGCCTACGTTTACTTCATCTATGGAACCTCGTACGCGCTAAACGTCTCGGGTGAGATTCCCGGCGTCGGCGGTGCGGTCCTGGTGCGCGCGATCGAGCCCCGCGCAGGGATCGAGCTGATGCAGCGCCGCCGCGGAACGACGCGCCTGATCGACCTGACGCGGGGCCCCGGCCGCCTGGCGCAAGCCCTCGGCATCGATCGCGCATACGATGGGCTGGACATGTGCAGCCCGGGTCCGTTGCGGCTGGCTGTCAACGCCGAGAAGACGGGTCGTATTGGTACGAGTGTGCGCATCGGCCTGACGCGCGCCGCCGATCGCGCGCTGCGCTTTTACGAGCGCGACAGCGAGTACGTGAGTGGCCCGCGAACGTTGCGTGTCTAGAATGTAGCGACGCGGCTACGTGGCGCCGCGGCCACTTGGCTGGGATCAGGCCTGCCATTCCTCGCGTGTCTGGCCCCAGATCTCGAGCCCTTCGTGTTCGACCGGCGGTGGAAAGCGTCCGGGCCCACGATTGCGCGAGCCGAGCTTGCGCGCGACCGACTGAGACGCGTGATTGCGCGGCGCGATGGAATGAATGACTTCACTCCAGCCAAGGTGCTCGAAAGCCCAATCGATCGCCGCGGTGGCGCCTTCCACGGCATAACCGCGACCCCAGCATTCGCGAATGATGCTCCAGCCCACTTCCGGGCCAGGCCAGCCGTCGGGCATCCAGGGCCCGAGGCGCCCGACCCAGCGACGGCTGGCCTTCTCGACCACCGAAAACATCGATGGCTGTCGCAGATACCACGCGCCCGCCATCGTCATCATCGTGCGCCACGCCAGCGGACGAGGCTGCGCACCGCCGAGAAAGCGCGTCGCGTTCGGATCGGCCATGAACGCCGCCCACGCGTCAAAATCCTCCCAGCGGATCGGTCGCAGGATCAGGCGCGACGTCTCGATCTCGATATCGTCGATGCTCATGCGATGCTCCGCGCCTCCCGTCATGGGAGCTTGAAAGCCAGTCCATCCTTGATCACGACCGCAACGTCCTGCAGGCAGCCGATATCCGCTAGCGGATCGCACTTCACCGCGATCACGTCGCCGAATCGTCCCGGCGCGACCTGACCGACGCGATCCGTCCAGCCCATGAAGCGGGCCGCGACCGAAGTCGCTGCCTGGATGGCTTCCATGGGTGTCATGCCGCGCTCAACCATGATCGGAAACTGCCGCGCGTTGAAGCCGTGCGGATACACGCCGGCGTCGGTGCCGTAAACGATCGGGGCCCCGGCCGCGTGAGCGCGTGTAAATGCCTGGCGCTGAGCTGCGGTTGTTTCGATGTTCTTGCGCAGGAATTCCTCGGCCCATCCTTGTTTGCGGCCCTCGGTGTCGATGTAGTCGCCGTTGTAGACATCCATCGACAACGCCACGTCATGAAGGCGGGCCAGTTCAATTCCCTCGTCATCGATCAACGACGCGTGCTCGATCGTGTCGGCGCCGGCGAGGATGGCCTCCTTGATCGATCGTGCGCCGTGGGCGTGAGCCGCCACCTTGCGGCCGGCGGCATGCGCAACTTGGACGACCGCGGTCAACTCCTCCGGTGTCATCTCCGGCTCCCCAGGGACCCCGCCGTAAGCAAGCACGGCACCCGAGGCGATCACTTTGAGAAAATCCGCACCCTCGTCGATGGCACTTTGCGCCTTGAGGCGAAACTGCTCCGGTCCGCGCGCGACGCCGGCGCGGAATCGAAGAGGAATGGACGCCTCGGGAACGCCCGGCACGATCAAATCGCCGCCTCCACCGGGGATAGTCAGGTAAAAGCCGCTGACCTGCACTCGGGGTCCGATCAATTCGCCACGATTGATGGCATCGCGGAGTTCGCGGTCCGACCATGATCTATATGCGCCGACGTTCCGCACCGTCGTGAATCCGGCCAGCAGCGTTGCCTCGGCTTGCTGGCGCGACAGCGCCCATTGCTCCTCGGCAGTGCGCCGGAGATAGATTGCCATGTCGGCCATATCATCCGGGCGTTCGGTGATGTGGTCGTGCATCTCGATCAGCCCGGGCAGGCAGGTATAGCCACCGAGATCGAGCAGCGGCAGATCGGCGGAGCGCCGCAGTCCCTGTTCCACGGTGATGATGCGGCCGTTGCGGATGATGATCGTGGCGGCGGGCCGCGGTTGCGCGGCCACGCCATCAATCAGCAATCCGCAGTGGATCGCAAGCGAACCGAGACCAGGCTGATAAGGAGCGGTCGCGAGAGCAACGCTGCGCAGCGGCGAAACCGCGGCTTCGTGTGAGTTGTTGCAACCCACCGCGACGATAGCCGTGAGCAAAGTGACAAGGGTGCGCAGGAGGTTCATTCGCGTCGGGATTCTGCCACAGACCGAAAAAAGAAAGCCGCCCGAAGGCGGCTTGAAAATTGATTGACAGGGAATCTCAGGGCATCAGTCGCTTGACGAGATTGCGCAAGATGATGATCAAGGCGGCGCCGGCCGCGAACACACCGACGTTGGCGAGAATGCTCGACAAGTATGGACCCGCTTCGGGTATCGCATCAAAGGCATGCGCGAGCCCGTTCAGTACCAACGCGGAGACCAGGACCCTGACATGCTCATCATTGATGGTGTAGCCGACGACCAGGCCAGCGACCAGCAGGATCGCTGCCGCGTAGGGGATGGTGATGAATGCGCCGATCACCGCCAGTGCAACAGCAATCCATCCGACGATCTTCTGAATGTTCATCGATGACCCCTCGTTGAGTGTTGTTATCAAGGGCGGCACCACTACTGTGATGCTAGGCGGCAGCATAGGCCAAGTCGAAAAGCGAGTCGAATTGACGCCGAAAGCTGCCGGTCAGACGGCGGGAGCGACCTAAAGCGGGGGCCGGAATCGATGTGAAGAAAATGTGCTCCCTGACAGTTAGTGAGCGAGCCCCATAAGTATCTTCACGAATGGATTCTGGGACGATTCGGTTGCATCGTCTTTTTCAACCGGAGGTGACGAGCGGCGATGCAAAAACCCTGGCTAAATGCCTACCCGCCCGGGACGTCGGCGGAGATCGACACAGCTGCGTATCCTTCCCTGGTCGCACTGTTCGAAGAAAGCTGCCGCCGCTTTGCGGAGCGGCCGGCCTACCACAATCTCGGCGTGACCCTCACATTCGCCGAGGTCGAGCGGCTGTCGCGGCAATTTGCCGCTTACCTCACCGGGCTGGGGCTGGCGCGCGGCGAGCGCATTGCGCTCATGATGCCGAACCTCCTGCAGTACCCGGTGGCCTTGTTTGGTGCGCTGCGCGCCGGACTTGCGGTGGTCAATACCAATCCGCTGTATACGCCCCGCGAGCTGCGCCATCAGTTGCAGGATTCAGGCGCGCGCGCCATCGTCATTCTGGAAAACTTCGCGCACGTGCTCGCTGAAGTGCAGCCGAGTACGCAAGTCGAACACATCGTGATCACCAGCATCGGCGACCTGGCTCCGTTTCCGAAGCGGGCAGCCGTCAATTTCGTCGTCAGGCGCATCAAGCACATGGTGCCGCCGTACCGCTTGCGGAGCGCCGTGGGGTTCCGCGATGCGCTGGCACGTGGGGCCCAATCCGGGTTCCGGCCGGCCGAGATCGGTCCCAACGACCTGGCGTTCCTGCAATACACCGGTGGAACGACCGGCGTCGCCAAGGGAGCGATGCTGACCCATCGCAACATGATCGCCAACCTGCAGCAGGTGGCCGAGTTCTGGAAGGCCCTCATAGAGCCCGGCCGCGAGACCGTGATCACTCCATTGCCGCTCTACCACGTGTTCTGTCTCACTTGTAACTGTCTCGTGTTCATGCACCACGGGGGGCTCAACGTGCTGGTGACTAACCCGCGCGACATTCCCGGGTTCGTGCGTGAGCTTCGCAAGTGGCGCTTCTCGATCATCACCGGCGTCAATACGCTCTACAACGCCCTTCTCGGACATCCGGATTTCGCCAAGCTCGACTTCTCGCGCCTGAAGCTCGGTGCGGCCGGCGGCATGGCGTTGCATCCGGCCGTTGCGGAAAAATGGCAGGCCGTGACGGGGCGGCCGCTCGTCGAAGGCTATGGCTTGACCGAAACGTCCCCCGTTGTGACGTGCAATCCCTTCGATGCGCCGCGGATCGGCACCACCGGGGTCCCGCTGCCATCCACCGAGGTTTCCGTGCGTGAAGGAGAGTCCGAGGTTCCGGCGGGCGAGGCGGGGGAGTTGTGGGTGCGCGGGCCGCAGGTGATGCGCGGTTATTGGAACCGGCCCGATGAGACAGCGAAGACGCTCACCGAGGATGGCTGGCTGCGCACCGGCGATATCGCGAAGATCGACTCGGACGGGTTTGTCCGTATCGTGGACCGGAAGAAGGACATGATCATCGTTTCCGGCTTCAAGGTATTTCCCAACGAGATCGAAGCCGTGGTTGCCGAGCACCCGGCGGTGCTCGAGGTCGGTTGCGCCGGCGTTCCCGATGCAAGGTCGGGCCAGGCGGTGAAGATCTATGTGGTCGTGCGCCCGGGCGCCTCGCTGACAGCCGACGAGCTCACGGAGCATTGCCGGCAGGGACTCACCGGCTACAAAGTGCCGAAGCACATCGAATTCCGCGCATCGCTGCCGAAGACAAACGTTGGCAAGATTCTGCGACGCGCACTCGCCGAGGAGGAATCAACGCCGCGCGCCGCTTGATAGGTCACCGGTACCGGTTCGCTAGCGCCGGATGAGCAGCCGCAGGATGCGGTCGAGCCGCGGCCCGTACGGTGGCCGCAGTCCGAGCAATCCCGCCACGTCGAGTCCCGTCTGACGGTAAACGGCTCGCGCGTGGCTGAAACGGCGAAAGCCGTGCTCGCCATGGTATGCGCCCATCCCGCTCGCGCCGATTCCGCCGAAGGGCAGGTCCTCGACCATGACGTGCATCGCCACGTCATTGGTCGTCACCCCGCCTGACGTCGTGCGCGCCAGCAGCTCGCGCTCCTCGTTGCGATCACTGCCAAAGTAGTAGAGAGCCAGAGGTCTTGGCCGGCGATTGATATCTGTGATGACCTCGTCCAGTCCGTCGTACGCCTTCAGCGGCAGCAGCGGCGCGAAGATCTCTTCCTGCATCACCCGCATGTTGTCGGTGACGCCCAGTATGAGCGCGGGCGGAATGAGCCGCCGGCGCGATGGCAGCCCCTCTGGCGTCACTCCAAGCTCGACCACGTCCGCACCCTTGGCACGTGCATCCGCCAGCAGCTCGGAGACCCGGCCCATGTGTCGATCGTTGATCAGGCTCGTGTAGTCACGGTTCGACGCCAGGTCGGGGTATGCGCGCTCCATCCAGCGGCGTGCCCGCTCTACGAATGCCTGCAGCGACTCGCGCGCAACGTAGGCGTAATCCGGTGCCAGGCACATCTGGCCGGCGTTTGCGAGCTTTCCCAGGAGAATGCGGTCCACCGCGCGGCCAAGGTCGGCAGAGCGGCCGACAATGGTCGGACACTTGCCACCGAGCTCGAGCGTCACCGGTACCAGATGTTCGGCTGCCGCGGCCATGACGCGCCTGCCAACGGCGGTCGAGCCCGTGAAGAGCAGATGATCGAAAGGCAATCGTGAAAACCTCTCCGCGACCGCTGCGTCGCCGGTGATTACGCTCACTTCCCGTGCATCGAAGGCGGCCGCGACCAGCCGCTGCATCAGGCCAGAGGTCTGCGGCGTGATCTCCGATGGCTTGATCATGCAGCGATTGCCGGCGGCCAATACGCCGGCGAGCGGACAGAAGCTGAGATTGACCGGGAAGTTCCATGGGCTGATGAGGCCCACGACGCCGAGCGGTTGATAGAGAATTTCCGTGCGCACGCCAGCGAGCCGAAACGGAAGCCCGGGATCGCAGCGCTGCGGTCGCATCCAGCGCCGAACGTGCTTGCGGGCGTGTTGCAGGGCACGCACCGCCGGCACGATATCGGTGAAGCGTGTCAGGGCCGGTGGGCGTTGGCCGAAATCGGCCGCAACGGCGTCGATGAATTCTCGCTCGTTGTCGACGAGGAGCCCGATTGCGCGCTCGATGCGGTCGATGCGAACCGCTGCGCTCGCGCCGGCTTCCACCATGAATGCCGCGCGCTGAGCTTCGAGCGTTCGCTCGAGGTGCTCGTCGACCTCATTCACTGAACTGACCGACGCCGTTGCCGGGGCCATTCGCCATCACCAATGGATGCCTTTCATGATGGAAGCGAAGGCAATCGCATCGGCGGATGGCTTGGCGTCGCCGCCCCGGGCGCCACCCGCGGCTTCCGATTCCGGATACATCTTGAAGCTCTCGTTCATGATGATCTCGG
>Ga0209640_10000176_pt1 | contig 45535 bp, 40 predicted proteins | sample RifCSP10_1_FD_184018 | JGI IMG/M metagenome (GOLD analysis project Ga0209640, IMG submission 184018) | Soil microbial communities from Rifle, Colorado - Rifle CSP2_sed 10_1 (SPAdes) (version 2) | ecosystem: Environmental > Terrestrial > Deep subsurface > Rock core/Sediment | place: Rifle...
GGTGGGGGCGACCGGCTCGCTGAAGGTGCTGGGGTAGAGGATCTGGTCTTGCTGGATCTCTTCAATGATCTCCGGATTGACCGGCTGAATGACTTCGAAACTCCAAGGGCTGTAATCGGCATTGAGCAGCGAGCGGGTATCGGCGCTGGCGACCGGCAATCCCAGGGTGGCCATCCAGCCGCAGCCGAAGAGGGCCAGGAAGATCAGAGGGACCAGCAGCAGCCAGCGCAGCAGCTCCCGCAGCTCGGCCTTCTGCTCTTCCTGCTCGCGGGCCTTGCTCGGTCGGGCCGCCTTGACCGCCGCCTCCCGCAGCTGGGTGAAGGGCGAATCGGGCTTCACGGGCGGGACTCCTGGGCCGGGTTATCGGCACACGAGTGTTCGCCTGGGCACGAACGATTAGTTCCAGGGCACGGAGCGTGGGTAGTGGACCTGCCGGTCATCGCGCTGGTGAGTGATGCGTTTTCGACGTTCGTCATGGCCTGATCGAAACACTGCCCACAGCCCAATCATCGGCCGCAGCGGCGCCCCAGGTCCACGACGTCACGACCGAAGCCGCACCTGCCTCTGTGCTGCCTCCGCCGTTCGCCTCGTTTGTCTTGAGGTCCCATTGCTCCGTCTGGCCCGCGTCGGGAGCCAGGTTGTAGTCGGTGCCGTCGTCCACTCCGACCACGCCGAAGACAAGCTCACCCACGGCGGAGCTAACGGTGGTGGAAGCGCTTGTGGAAACGCCCGCAGCCGTTTTGAGGCCTCCCAGGGGGGTCGTCTGGTTGACCCCCGTGAAGGTCATCACGCCGATGGTCGCGCCGTCGATGGGAGCGCTGCTGAAGTTCACCACCACGTTGTAAGTCCCAGTGGGCGGCGCGACGAGAGACCAAATCTCGACGCGCATCTGATTGCCGGGAGAGTTTTGAAATCCAACGCTGGTGAGGTTGACACCGTTGTACGTGATCGAGGTGATCGTCTCCGTGGTAGCTTGGCCGATGGAGGCGCCCACCAGCATCAGGCGGTTCGTTCCAGAGGTCGTGTGGGAAATGGTCACGCTGGAGCTGGTGGTCGTCGCGGTAGACACGGCGTCAACCTGGGGCGAGCCACCCGGGGTGGGCGTTGGCGCAGGAGTGTTGGTTGCCGTGGGCGTGTTCGTCGGTAGCGGCGTGGGAGTGGCGGAGGGCACTGGCGTGCTGGTGGGCGTGGACGTGGGTGGTACCGGAGTGTTGGTGGGCGTGGTCGTGGGTGGTACTGGCGTGTTGGTGGGCGTGGGCGTGGGTGGCACCGGCGTGCTGGTGGGCGTGGGCGTCGGTGGCACCGGCGTGTTGGTGGGCGTAGCGGTCGGCGGCACAGGCGTGCTGGTGGGCGTAGCGGTCGGCGGCACCGGGGTGTTGGTGGGCGTCGGCGTCGGCGGCACCGGGGTGTTGGTGGGCGTCGGCGTCGGCGGCATTGGGCTGCTGGTGGGCGTGGCCGTCGGCGGCACCGGCGTGTTGGACGGCGGCGGCGTATTGGTGCGGGTCGGTGTTTGAGTAGGCGTCGGCGTCCTGGTGGGCGTAGGAGACTGAGTGGGAGTCGAGGATGGTGTCGAGGTGATGGTCGGCGTGGCGGTCGAGCTGGCAGTGGGCGTCAGGCTGCTTGCCGGGGTTGGGGTGGGCGTCTCCAGGGTGGGCGAGGCCGAGGCAGTGCTGGTTGGTTCGGGAGGATTGGTCGGGCCGGCCGCCGGTGTCGCAATGGGCGTGGGGGTGGGCCAGAAGGCGGCCTGGACGATCGTGGGGGCGACCGGCTCGCTAAATGTCTCGGGGTAGAGGATCTGGTCTCGCTCAATCTCCTCAATGATTTCCGGACTGACCGGCCGGATCAGCCCGAAGGTCCAGGGGCCGTAGTCGGCGTTCAAGACCGAGCGGGTATCGGCGCTGGCGACCGGCAGGCCCAGCGTGGCGATCCAGCTGCAGCCGAACAGCAGAATGAAAATCACCGGGGACACCAGCAACAAACTCAGCAGCCCCCGAAGAGTGCCCTTCCGAACTTCCTCCCTGCGGGCCTGGCTGGGGAGGGCTGCTTTGACCGCGGCCTCCCGCAGTGGGGTGAACGGCGAGTCGATCTTCATCGCCGCACGACCCTCAGAATTTGACTGCTTAGGAGGGGGTTCTTAAACGCAAAACTGGCGTGGACAGGGAAACGCGATCCACGGCTGGAGTCGAAAGACAATACACGGCTTAGAGCCATCATTTGTACGGCCAGCCAATTGCGCGCTCCACTCTTTGACGCGCATCGACTTTCACCTCATGTCTAGGGGGCTGCCCGCGGCGGCCCAAGCTTGGCTAAACCGCGGCGGTCAGTTTGCCCACCCCTGAGTTGTGCCCGCTTCCCAATCGCGTCGGCTCGGTGGCCCCGCCCACTGCAGGCCTTCGGAGCGACGTGGTCAGGCGATCGCCAGTTCCTGCTCAGCCTCCTGCGAGACTTCCTCTTGATCGATGGGCAGGAGGATCGTGAAGGTCGTGCCGAGCCCGGGTTTGCTATCGACCTCAATCCGACCCCGGTGTCGAGTGATGATTCCAAAACTCACTGATAGTCCCAGGCCGGTCCCTTCCCCTTCCGGCTTGGTGGTGAAGAACGGATCAAAGATCCGCTGCAGGTTCTTCTCGGGGATCCCGATGCCGTTATCCTGGACTGCGATGGCAACCGCCCCGCTGGCTTCGCTCAAGTTGATCCGAACCGTCCCGCCCTTCTTGATGGCCTGGATCGCGTTGCTGATCAAGTTCATGAGCACCTGCTCGATCTGCTGGGCGTCGTAGGTCACCATAACCGGCGTGCGCGGCAGATCCAATTTGACCTGGACGTTCGACTTGCGAGCCAGGTACTCGGTCAGCCGGACCGAGGACTCGATCGTTTCCTTGAGGTCGTGCCGCTCCATCTCGGGTGTGGACTGGCGGGCGAACTTCAATAGATCCGTGACGATCGTACTGGCTTTGGCTGCGCTCTCTCGAATTGTCTTCAGCTGGTCGCGGGTGGTGGGATCCAGGCCGAATTCCTCGGCGAGCTCCTCGGCTATGCCCTTGATCACCGCCAGCGGGTTCTTTACGTCGTGCACGATACCGGCCGTGAGCTGCCCGACCGTGGCCAGCTTCTCCGATTGAATCAATTGAGCCTGGGCGGATTGCAGCCGGGCATTGATGTCGCCCAGCTCCTGGTTGCGCTGCACGCTCTCGTCATAGAGCTGAACGGCTTCGGCGGTGCGTTCGCGCAGTCTCAAGGTCATGATGTCGAATGCGCTGGCCAGTTCGCCGATCTCGTCGGCTCCCCGGACGCCGGTGTCCTGGTTGAGGTCTCCGGCTGCCACGGCCTGTGACACGCTCCGGATGCGCAGGATTGGGCGGGCGATGCTCTGGGCCAACAGATAGCCGACGACGATCGTAGCGATCGTTGCCGCGGCAAAGATCATGCTGAACGTCCCACGGCTGGTCGCCATGGTTGTGACCACGAAATTGCTCGCCAAAGCCACTCCCAAGATGCCGGCCTCGGACTGTCGGACGACGAGCGGTGAGTAAGTGGACTTGTACTTACGGCCGTAGAGCTCGAAATCTAAGGTGACCGAGCTGTTGTTGTCATTGAACAATCCCGGGTTGATCTCGACGGGACCAAAGCCGGATTCCGGCTCCACGAAGGTCGTGGCGACCAGCTTGCCATCCTTGTCTAGCAGAACCACATCAGCTAGGGACTGGCTCTTCATCTCGGACAGCAGCGATTCGAGCCGGGTGCCGGCCAGCATGACACCCAAGAGCTGGCCACTTGAATCGCGCACGGGGGCGCTCGTGAACAGGTATGGCCCGAAGGAGGTGACCAGCAGCCCTGCGAATTTGTCTCCCAGCCCATCCTGCTGGTTGGCCAGAATCTCGGCAACGATTCCGAACTGGGAGAAATCGCCGGCCTCGGAGGTGATGTATTCACCGGAGACCGGATGCTTGGCCAACGTGATCACTTCGATGCCGTTGAGATCGATGACCGTCACGGCGTGGATGTCGTTGTTGAGGGCGAGCGGGAAGAGCAGGTCCTGCAAGGCCTGCGCATCGTGGGCGACCAGGGCTTCCGGCACTCCCTCGGTGAAGGCCATCAGCCGCAGGTCTTCCAGGTGGGTGCGCTCTTGACGCACGATGCCGTCGCCGGCCACTCGGCTGGATTCCAGGAGCTGGTTGTTGAAACGCTCCACGACCGAGGAGGTCACCAGCCGGGTAATGACATAGACCCCCACGCTCGCGATGAGCAGGGTCAGAATGACGTAGGGGATGATCAGCTTGGCCCGCAGGCCGGCAAACACCGAGAATAGCCTGGAAAGCAAGGTGGCCTGGGCATCTTGCTCAGGCCTGGGCTCTCCGCCTACCCGTTCGAAAGCAGTTCCAGTCATTTGCATTTTGGCATTCCCCATTTCAGCGGGCCTCCCGATCGAAGGCTCAACATCGAGGCCTGTTAGTTATCTTCAACGACCGTGGCCTGCTCGACAACCGGCAGCATGATCTGTGCACCGCCGGCTCGTTTGGCCCGATAGAGAGCCTCGTCCACTGCTCGAATGAAGTCCTCCGCAGAGGCATGTTCCTCTCGCAGTTGAGCGACACCACCGCTGAGGGAGAACATGTCCTTCTGCTCCTGGCTGGGTTTGATGTTCTCGCTGATGCGCTCCGCGATCCGGACCGCGATGTCCAGCGGGACTTCGGGCAGGACGATGATGAACTCATCCCCGCCGAAGCGGGCCGGCAAGTCGACTCGCCGGATGGTCTTGCGGATCGCATCGGCGACGATCCTGAGGGCTACGTCGCCGGCCGGGTGTCCGTAGGTGTCGTTGATCGCCTTCAGTCCGTCCATGTCGAGCATGATGATGGAGAGTGGCCGCTTATAGCGGCGGGCGCGTTCGAATTCGGTCGCCAGAACTTCGTCCAGCTTGTGTCGGTTGTAAAGGCCGGTGAGTGCGTCGGTTACTGCCAGCCGCTGAACCTCTGCAAACAGCCGCTTGTTTTCCTGCAGCAAGAAGGCGTGCTCGAGAGCGCGGCCGACCGTGATCTCAAAGTCGGAGAGCGATTCGAGCGGCTTGGTTAGATAGTCGTAGACCCCGCTGCGCAGTGCCTCGATGGCGGTCTCAATGGTGGCACTGGCGGTCAAGATGACGGCGTGTACCTCAGGGTCAACTTCTCGGGCCTTCTGGATGACCTCCAGCCCTGAGTACCCGGGCATGTATAGATCGCTCACAATGAGGTCGAACCGTTCGATCCCCAGGGCGGCCACCGCCTGCTCACCGTCCTCGACCTCCAAGACCGAAAGTCCCATCTTGGTTGCCCGCCGGCTAAGCATCGATCGGAACTGGGCGTCGTCGTCGGCGATGAGCACCCGTCCGGTCAGTCCTTCGGTGCGTGGCTTGCCATTTCCCTGCATTCGGCTCATTACCTCCTGAAACCCTGGCTGGACAGAGCGATCCGCAGGCAAGCTACTGCCCAGCAATTCCCTTACCTAGGCCTGATCTTACAGCCGGGGGGTCGCGGCTGACCTTTCAGTCCCCATACAGGTTCGCCCCCTTTGTTCAAGGCGAGAGTGCGCTTTGACAATCGCTACGTGGATTGGGAGGGATGAGAACGGAGGTTCTAGATTGGGGCTGCCAGGGGAGGGTGTGAATTATGGGGCGGCCCGGCGCTCGCTCCAGGCCCAAAGCCGGACCCCATCCGTTGCCAGTTCTACCCATCCAAGCTCCGATCGTGGCAGGAGCTGGATTGGGTCGGGCCGAGCCTCCGCCGGTCTGTGACCCGGAAGGATCACGATGGGTGATCCAGTGAAGGGGAGCGAGATCAGACTCGAGTCATCGCTCAGAATCCAGGCCGTAACGTCCCTGGAGGGTAGCCACGGGGTCGCGAGCGCTGAAGCCTCTCCAGGCACGAATACGACAACGGAGTTCCCGTGCACGAGCCTCAGCAGGACCGCGCGGTCGGTCGTGAAAAGGACCTCGAGTCGGATACCACCACCGAGATCCAACGCCTGGCCGGTCGTGGCCGAGACCGGCGAGACTTCAGCCTCCGCCAGATCGGCCATCAGGCGCACCAGTCCCGGCGTGACTTCCCCACCGGGGAGCAACGCATCCCGAATGCGTATTCGCTCGGTCAGGCCGATCAACCCACGGATCTGGCTATCGCCCGTTTCGCCCACGACCAGCCAGTCGACCTGGCGCTGAAACAGCGGCAGCCGGCGACCGAGCTCGTGGACCAACGCGGTCGGTGAGTCACCGCCGTTCAGCAACAAAAACCGCCCGGAGGGTGTCTCGATCAGGCCGCCGCCATTCTCGAACATGGTGATGCGCAGCAATCCATCCGGCCGGTCGGAGGCAGCCCGCCAGATGAGACCGGTCGCAATTGCCAGAGCGATAACCGAGGCAGCAGCAGACGGTTTGGGCAGAACAGGGCGCCGCTCCGGCGGGAGGGCGGCCCAGGCGGTTGCGCCGAACAGCGCGGCATAGAGTGCAACCACCGTCGGGAGTGCGACCGGATTCAGATCGATCGCCGCCCCTGGGAAGCTGGCGAAGAGACTCACCGTCCGGACTGTAAAGGCAGGAAAGGGCCAGGCCACTAACGCCAGGAGCTGGCCGATCGGCTGCCAAATCAGTCCAGCGATCACTGCCAGCCCGCCAAGCATCATGAGCGGGGGCTGGGCGGGGAGGACGAGCGGATTGGCGATGAGTGACACCAGCGACAATCGGCGAAAGTGCAGAGCGGTGAGCGGGAGGGTCGTCAATTGGGCCGCTAAGGTGAACAGCAGGTATTCGCCGACCGGCCCGGCCCAGCGCTCCGCCCGTTCCGGGCTGACCCAACCCGAAGCGAGCTGCACGAACCGGACTTTGATCGGATCGGCGTAGAGTACCAATCCAAGGGTGGCCGCGAAGGAGAGCTGAAAGCCGACGTCCCAGAGGACCTGGGGATTCAGCAGGCTCATCGCTACTGCGGCCGCCGACAGGGATGCCAGAGCATGAGCCTGGCGGCCGAGATAGCGGGCCAGCAGCACCAGACCGCTCATGATCGCCGCACGCACGACCGCGGCATCGGCCCCGACCAGCAAGGTGTATAGCAGTATCGCAAGCCCCGCGGCCACCGCGCCCCGGCGCATCCCCAACCAGCGTCCGAACAATGAGATCACCAGCCCGGCCAGCACAGTCAGATTGAATCCGGAGATGGCGATGATGTGGGCCGTGCCGGTATCGTTGAAGGCCTGGCGGACCTCCTCGTCGATGCCGCTCTCGATTCCAAGCAGGATGCCGGCCATGAGGGAGGCTTCCGGTTCCGGAAAAAGGACGTGCACAGTTTCGAAAGCCCGTTGTCGCAGGTCGAACATGAGCTGGAGGATCGGACTACCTTGCCGCCCGGCGACCCGCACGACGGCGGCCTCCTCCATCAGGCTATGAATTCCTTGACGGGCCAGGTATTCCCGATAGGAAAACTCCTCGGTTTCCTGGGGCGTCTCCAAGAATCCGGTCGCCCGGACTCGGTCTCCGTAGGAGTAGGATCCAAACCGGCTGGCCTGTACCAGTGCGGTACCGGTGACCGGCAACGCGCCCTGAGTCGAGGAGTACTGCACGCTATCGGCCACGACCCGCAATCCAACATACCGGTCGCGGACATCGGGGAAATCCGAGACGATTCCGTTGAGCACGACGGGTCTGAGTTCGTCATTGTGGTAGGCGAGCTGGGTGTCATCGATCACAGGGACGGCCAGCGCTATCCGGAACGCCCCGAGGGAGAAAATCAGGATCGCTGGCCCCATCCTGCGCAGCCAGTCCTGAGCCAGCAGCCAACTGGCCAGGCCGAGCCCGGCCCCGATAAGGTAGATCCAGGCCGAGAGCCCGCCGGCCTTGCCGACGACAATCCCCGCCAGCCAGAGGATTCCGAGCCAGAACAGTTTCACTGCCGCCGAACCCCCTGAGAGAGCACCCCATTCACTGTCGGCCTGCTCGCAAGGCCGATCTCCCCTGGGTTAGGGAGCTGTGCTAGACTTCGCAACGGGGCAGTCCACTTCTCATCTTCAACAATCCATGAGCGGTACAAAGAAGGCTAGGCGATGCAGCAGTACCTAGATCTGATGCGCCACGTTCTCCAGCAGGGTGTGGAGCGAGGAGATCGGACCGGCACCGGCACCCTTTCCATCTTCGGCTATCAAATGCGGTTTGACCTGCAGGCCGGCTTCCCTCTGCTGACCACCAAGAAGCTTCATCTAAAGTCGATCGTTTATGAACTGATCTGGATGCTGCGCGGCGATACCAATATCCGCTTTCTGAACGAGCACGGCGTCCGGATCTGGGACGAGTGGGCCGATGCGAAGGGGGAGTTGGGCCCGGTCTATGGGGCCCAGTGGCGCTCCTGGAACGGCCCAGATGGGCAGGTGGTGGATCAGATCGCGGGGGTGGTGAGCGAGATCAAGCGCAACCCCACTTCGCGCCGTCTGGTGGTGAGCGCCTGGAATCCGAGCCAGGTCGATCAAATGGCGCTCCCACCATGTCCCACGCTCTTTCAGTTCTACGTCGATGCGAACCGGCTTTCGTGCCAGCTCTATCAGCGGTCGGGCGACATCTTTCTGGGGGTTCCATTTAATATCGCCTCCTACTCGCTGCTCACGATGATGATTGCACAAGCCACCGACCTCCAGCCAAGCGAGTTCATCCATACTCTCGGAGACGCCCATCTGTATCTGAACCATCTGGAACAGGCCCGGCTCCAGCTCGAACGGCAGCCCCGGCCGCTACCACGGATTGTGCTCAACCCTGCCGTCCGTTCGATCCTCGACTTTGAGTATTCCGACGTTACCCTGACGGGCTACGAGCCGCACCCCCACATCCAGGCCCCGGTTTCCGTGTGATCGTTTCCATCATCGCCGCCATAGCCGAGCCCAGCCGGGCGATCGGACTACGGGGCGGCTTACCGTGGCGGCTGCCGGCTGACCTGGCCCGTTTCAAACGGCTGACCCTGGGGCACACCCTCATCATGGGACGAACCACCTGGGAGCCGCTGAGCGGGCGCGGACTGCCGGGGCGGCGGATCATTGTGCTCAGCCGAACCGGCTTGCTCGGTGGGAACGAAGTCAAGGTGGCGTCTTCGCTGAACGAAGCGCTCGAGCTCGCCAGGCACGATCCGGCCGAGACCGAGGTTTTGATCGCCGGCGGCGCACAGGTCTATCGGGCAGCGCTGGCTCAAGAGGTCGTGGACCGAATGTACCTGACCTCTGTTCACGGTGAGGTGGAGGCCGATACCTACTTTCCCCCGTATGAGCAGGCGGACTGGGAAGTCTCCGCTGCTGAACACCGCCCAGCGGATGCCGAGAATCCCTACGCTGTCACTTTCACTACCCTTGAGCGAAAGCCAGGCCGCTGAAGCCTTCCGTTCTGATCAGGAAATCTGTACCACAGCGGTGGCCCCCGGCCTCAAGTAGTATCTTCAAAAGGATGCAGCCGAGCTCGCCGAGCCAGTTCAGACGGCTTGACCGAGCCTTGCGTCGATAATCATATCCAATGTCTGACGACCAGTTCGAAGTCGCTCAAATTCGAGAGATCGTTCGGGAGGTCGGCCGCTTCGGCGGGATCATGCGTTTGCTTTACGTGGCGGAGAAAATCTCGGCCGAGGACACTGAAACCATCGCGATGTCTACCGAGTTCGAGTGGCAGAAAGACGTGAAGATCTCCGACTCCGACAAGGAGCATGCGACCCGCAAACTGCACACCGCAGTGCTTCAGGCTCTACTCGCGGACGCTTGGGAACCGATCGGGACCGATGACAAGGGCCGGGTCATGGCGCTGCGCCGCAAGATCGCCCAAGAAGTGGCGGAAGGTATCCCGGCCGAAGAGTATTCATGGCAGATCACTCACCCCTGGCGCAGCAAGCAGGAAGCTCGAACTTCCTGAGCCGCCGAAACGCTCCCACTCCGTCTAACCATCGACCGACCTAAGAAGTCCTAGGCCGCCCGAGCGCTCTCCGGCCTGGCTCCAGATTCCGGCCCCGCGGCCCGCGGCCGCTCGCTCAAACCGCGGCTTTGGCTTTCTTCGGGTCATCCACCGCGAAGACGAACTTCATCCCAGTCGAAATGTAGAACAACTGGATATTAACCCCCGCGTCGGCCAGCTTGCGTGTGATCCGGCCAAGCTCGCCCGGCCGGTCTTTGGCATCGACCACCAGCACCTCTCGCTCGCCGGCCACCGCGATTCCGGCTGCTTTCAGGGCGGATCGAGCCGCGGCGGCGTCCGGTACGAGGATGTGGACTTCGCCCTTCCCACCGCCGGTGACCGCGCAGGCGCCTTCAATATTGATGCCGGCTTTGCCCATGGTCTCGCCCAGCTTCGCCAGCGACCCGGGGCGATCCTCCATAGTGATCATGAAGTCGGTAGCCATCTCTCTCCTCCTCGCGCGGTTTGCGGCGCGAGGAATTCTACCCTGAGAGGCGTGGCAGCCAGGGGTACAAAGCTCCAATCGGCTGTAGGGGGTTAGTCGAAGAGTGAATCTTCCCAGCGCTGCTGGGCGATTCGAGTGGGGATCAGGAAAGTTTCGGCGAATCCGCGCAGATCCTTACCCTGCCGGCGATAGGCGGCGATGAGCGGGTCAGGAGCTAGCAATACCCGAGCAAAGTAGTCCTGGCAGTCCTCGAGGTGGCTGAGCAGCAGCTCGGGCAGTCCCATGGCGCGGCCATGTCCGCTGCCGCCGACTGCAATGAGGATCTCGCGGGAGATGGCATAGCGCCGTTCGTCGATTGAGAGCTCCCACGGCCGAGTGGTGCGCCCATTCTGGTAGATCGGGCGTTCATAGATCGGGCTCCAGTCCCCATTCGTGGTCCGGATCTTGTTGAACAAACCGGCATACACCGCCGGTGGGCTCTTGAGAATGTTCTCGACCCAGATCGGTGGATACAGGGCCCCGAGGTAATCGACCAGGCCCAGGGCGAGATTGCGGAGCAGCCAGAGGCGCTCTTCACGGGTGATTTGAATCACGGTCTCATGTCCTGCATCGTCCTCTTGTTGACCACCAATCAGTATAGGAGTCCGAAAGGCGGGTTGCGCTTACAGCTTGCTTACAGGGGCGAACGGGTCCCACCCGGAAGAGGGCGGGACCGTTCCGCTATAATCCACGGGCTATGGGTGCGAGAGTCAGTGCGCTCGGCCTCTCCCTCCTGATTGCGGCTTGCGCCAACGGAGCCGTTGGACCAGCGGGATCCGGTTCCCGCGCGGAGGGGCTGGTTCGGGAGGCGGACGGGCGGCTGGCCGCGAGTGATTTGGAAAGGGCGGTTGCGGGCTACCGGCAGGCGATTGAGGCAGACCCTCAGTTCGCCCACGCTTACAGCCGGCTGGCCTATGCCCAGCTCTTCAGCCCCGCCTCCCAGGCCGAGGCGATCGCTCAGGCAAGAATGGCGACCGAGCTTGCGCCCAATTCGGGTAGGGCCTGGGCCTATCTGGGCCGGGCCCTGGATTGGAACGGCAATTTCGACGAGGCCCTGGTTGCGGCGCAACGGGGAGTGGAGCTCAGTCCCCAAGAGGCGGACGTTCAAAGTTTCCTGGCCGAGATCCTGGCCGATCTGCGAATGTACGACGAGGCGATGGTGGCTGCCGAGAAGGCAGTCAGACTTGACCCGGACAACGCGGAGGCCCATCGCAACCTTGGATACGTTTATGAGTTCGTGGGAAGGCGAGACGAGGCGCTCGCCGAGTACCTGAGGGCCCACGAACTGGAGTCCGAATTCGTGTACCGGCACAGCTCGCTGGCGGGCTACTATCTCTACGGGGTCGACGAGTTGCAGGCCGGCGAGCAGTGGTTGGAATCGGCCCAAGCACTGGCGCCGGATGATTACATCACCTTGTTGTTGCTCGCCCGAGTCCACAGTGGTCGAGGCGAACCCGACCAAGCCATCGCCTACTGCGAACGGATCCTGGAATTGGCTCCCTCCGCCTCCGATGGACACGACTGCCTGGGTGGGGTGTACCTCGACGCGGGTCGCTACCAGGATGCGGAAGCCGAACGCAAGGCCGCGATCGAGGCCGATCCGGAAAATGAGGCCGGGTATCTCGGACTCGGGTATGTCTATTACGGTCAGCAGGATTGTCAGGCGGCCCTTACCCAGTTCACGAAGGCGCTTGAACTCCACCCTCGCACCGGGACCAATCACGCCGCGGTGGGGTTTGCCTATGCCTGCCTAGGGCAGTGGGAGCAGGCGGAGGCCGCCTATGAGCAGGCGATCGAGCTCGAGCCGTACGAGGGTGATCACCATATTCTGCTCGGACGAATGTATCTGGACCAAGGCGATCCAAACCGGGCCGAGCGCGAATTCGAGAAAGCGGTCGACCTGGATCCTAAGAACGATCAGTATGTGGCCTGGCTGGGCAGATTGCATTCAACCCAGGGCGAGTTGGAGCAGGCCGTGGCCGAATACGAGCGGGCTGCTGCGATGGATCCGGACGACGCCTCGCATGAGTTGAGCCTCGGATACGCCTATCTGGGTCCCGGAGGCGATCCTGCCCAGGCCGAGCCGCGCTTCCAGGCCGCACTGGACATTTACCTCGAGCAGGGTGCTACCGCGAGAGAGACCGCCCAGGCCGTTTACGGGCTGGCGCTGGTTCAGTTGGCGCAGGCCGATTGCGTCGGCGCGCTGCCACAGTTGCAGGAGGCGGTCCGGTTGGATAGCGCGCTGTCCGGGGCCCGCGACTACCTCCTGCGGTGCCGCCGAGTGGCGGGTTTCTCGGGGGCGAATCTGCCGCCCGAGCTGGCCCAACGCAGCCAATATGCCGGCCGAGATGCGCTGGATGCGCTCCGGGAGGGGTTGGCGACTGTCGGGATCGAGGCCCGAGCCGAGTTCCGGCCTGGGGAGGGTGGGGAGAACTTGCTGCTTCTGGCCCACGTAGCTATCGGCGAGCCCGGGTCCGCCGAGTTCTTGGCTCAGCAAAGCCTGGTGTCGTTCGCCGGCTCGCAGGTGGCCGCCCGCTTGCTGGTGCCGACCGTGGATCGATTGCTCGTGATCTCGCTCAACGCCGAGGGGGACTCGGTCGGGCTCTTGGAAGTCAGCATGCCGAATGCCCGATGGTGGGAGCTCGGAGTGCTGAACGATGCCCAATTCACCTCCTTCTGGCGAAACCTGAGCCCCTAAACGGCACGGTAGTACCCGAAAGCCTCCGCACAAGAGCCTCGACCTAGCCTCAGGGGGTTGACTCCAGCCCAAAGTCGTCGTAATATGAATCGCCTGTAATCCTAGGATACTAGATTAGTAACTACATAATCATATTCTGGCACGCGCCGGCCCCGGCAGAAAGCGATCGGGATTAAAGCCAGAATCGATCGCCGGTCTCATACCCCCTACTACTTGCAGTTGAAAACTCAGCTGCAGGAGCGCATCGAGCAAGGGGAATGGCGGCCGGGAGACTTGATCCCAAGCGAGGCTGAGCTCGGCCAGAGCTTCGAGGTCAGCCGCACGGTGGTGCGGCAGGCGCTGCAAGACCTGACCTATCAAGGCCTGGTCGTGCGCCGGAAGGGAAAAGGGACGTTCGTGGCCCAGCCGAAAATCGCCAGCCGTGGCCTGGTTCAGTCTCTGGAAGGCTTTTACCAGGACCTGGCGGAACGCGGGGTACCGGTGGTGAATCAGATCCTGGAACAGGTGCTGGTGCCGGCCGACTCCGAAGTGGCCTCCAACCTTGGGCTCGAACCGCTGGTCCCGGTCGTCAAGCTGGTCCGGCTGCGTCTTGTGGAGGGCGAGCCGATTGTCCTGGTCACTTCCTATCTTCCCTACGAACGCTGCCGCTCATTGATTCAGGCCAACCTGCAAAAGCGCTCCTTGTATGCATTCCTGGACGAGGAATGTGGATTGAAGATCGGGCGGGGCAGCCGCAGCATCGAGGCGGTCCTGGCCGGCGAAGCCGAGGCCAAACTGCTCAAGCTCAAGGTCGGGGCGCCACTCATGCGGCTGCGAAGCGTGAGCTACACCTCCGACGGCGCGGCGCTGGAATTCTTTGACGCCTTGTTTCGAGGCGATCGATCCCGATTCGAAGTCGAGATCATGGCGATCGCCGGGCACGGCGAGCGGCGGGCCCGGCGTACCCGATGAACCGATCCGCGCATCACCCGCCCGGACGGGAAGCCCGCCGGCGGTGCCGACCGAGCCCAGGAGGCTGCGATGTGGGCTGAGGATCAAGTTCGGCGGATCGTCCGCCGGGTGGTGTACCGCACTCTCGGGCGGTCGCCCCGCTCTCAGGCTCGCCCACTGATCGCGGAGCAGGCCGTGCAGGCCGTACCCCCAGGGGGATCGTTGAGCGTGCCGGAGGGAGCCCTGGTCACGCCGCTCGCCCGCCAGCTTGCGTTCGAGCGAGGGATCTCGATGGATGCGTCCGGTCGCAGACCGGATTCCGGAAGCAGCCAGGCGGTTGCGCTCGGCGCCGACCATGGTGGGTACAAACTGAAGGAAATTCTTATGGCCAGTCTGGCCGAGTGGGGCTACGAGGTCTTGGATTGCGGAACTCAGAACGACAAGCCGGTGGACTATCCCGACTACGCCTTCGCAGTAGCCCAGCTGGTGGCCAACGGCCGGGCCTGGCGCGGGGTGGTGGTGGACGGTGCGGGGATTGGTTCGTGCATGGCGGCCAACAAGGTACCCGGAGTGCGGGCTGCCATGTGCTATGACCAGGCCACTGCCTTGAACAGTCGGGAACACAACGACGCCAACCTGCTGACCTTGGGCGCCGGGCTGATTGGCGAGAACCTGGCCAAGTCGATTCTCAGCACCTTCCTCGCGACCGCTTTCGACGGAGGCCGGCATACGGCGCGGGTGGCCAAGATTTCAAACATCGAACGCCGGTTCCTCCGCCAGGGAGCACCCTCCCGATGAGACCTCCAGAGCTGGACGAGGTGGGTATTGAGCGCCTCATCGAAAGCATCACCAAGCAGGTGATGCTCAAGCTGGACGGCGGGGCCAACGGAAATCGCAGCAATTCGCCCGAAAGCTATTCTGATCGGGTCCATCCGATGATCGCGGCCGGAGCAGACCGGTTGGCCAGTACGCTCGGAATCGCGCCTCCTGAAGGACGGCTCGCCGGACTGATCGATCACACCCTGCTCAAACCGGAGGCCAGCCACGACGAGATCGCCCAGCTGTGCTCTGAGGCCCGCAAGTACGGATTCGCCTCGGTCTGCGTGAACCCCAGTAACGTCAAGTTGTGCGCCCAGTTGCTGAAAGGCAGTCCGGTGGCCATCTGCACCGTAGTGGGCTTCCCGCTGGGGGCCACCCCAACCGACGTCAAGGTCTTCGAAGCCCAGCAAGCGATCCGGGAAGGTGCGACCGAAATCGACATGGTGATCAACGTCGGAGCGGTCAAATCCCGCGAGTACGAGCTCGTGCGGCAGGACATCGCTTCGGTGGCTACGGCCTGCCACGCGGCCAATGCCATCCTCAAGGTCATCCTTGAGGCGGCCCTGTTGACCGATGAAGAGAAGGTGATCGCCTGCCAGCTGGCCAAGGTGGCCAGCGCCGATTTCGTCAAGACCTCCACCGGGTTCGGGCCGGGCGGGGCGACCGCCGAGGATGTGGCGCTGATGCGGCGGGTCGTCGGACCGAACATCGGAGTCAAAGCCGCCGGCGGAATCCGCACGACCGAAGACGCCCGCCGGATGATCGCGGCCGGCGCCAGCCGGATCGGCGCCAGCGCCAGCGTCAAGATCGTCGGCGGTACAGAAGCAAAGGAGAGAACCTATGGCCGTTGATCTGCGTACCTATGCGTTCCTGGACAGTCTGCAGCTGCAGCACGCCGGATTCCTCGGCACGGTGATGCAAGGCTTCCTGCCCCTGCCAAACGACACCTCGCTGTGGGTAGAGATCTCGCCCGGGATTGAGATTAACCGGATCACCGACATCGCCCTCAAGTCCACCAAGGTCCGGCCGGGGATGCAGATCGTCGAGCGGCTCTACGGCTTGCTGGAGGTGCACCATGAAATCCAGGCCGAGGTGCGGGCGGCCGGAGCGGCCATCCTGGAAGCGCTGGAACTGAAGGAATCGGACCGGGTGAAACCAAAGGTCGTGTCCAGCCAGATCATCCGGCACGTCGACGCCCACCAGGTCCAGCTGATCAACCGGCTGCGGCATGGGCACATGCTGCTCGCCGGCCAGACCCTCTATGTGCTGGAAGTTGAACCAGCCGGATACGCCGCGCTGGCAGCCAACGAAGCCGAAAAAGCGGCCGAGATCAACATCCTGGAAGTCCGAGCTTTCGGGAGTTTCGGACGGGTCTACCTGGGTGGGGAAGAGCGAGACATCATGGCCGGCTACGGGGCGGCGGTGGCCGCCATCGAAGGTGTAACCGGCCGGGAAGTCAGTGAACAACGTCGAACGTAAGGATCGAGAAACCAACGAGAGGAGTCGTACCACAATGGCCAAGAAGGAGGTCAAGATGTCAGAGCAGTATCCAGCTACAGAAGCGTTAGGCATGATCGAGACCAAGAGCTACCCGGCGATGGTAGAGGCCGCCGATGCCATGGTCAAAGCCGCCAGGGTTGAGTTGGTGGCGTTTGAGAAGACCGGCGGCGGGCAGGTGACTGCCATCGTGCGGGGCGACGTCGCAGCGGTCAAGGCTGCCGTCGAAGCCGGGGCGCGGGGCGCGGAGAAGGTGGGCGAGGTGGTTGCCATCCATGTCATTCCGCGACCGCATGCCAACGTCGATCGCACCTTGCCGCTTGGTCGCCAGCCAAGCGAAGGCGGCGAAGAAGCTCGCGCCGCGTAGCCGCACAGGCATTCGCCGGCGCCGCCCCTCGGGCTCGAATCCGGCTTTTGGGGTCCGAGGGGCGCGGAACAGGAGGAGTTGGCGATGTATCTAGGCAGAGTCGTCGGTACGTTGGTGGCCACCCGCAAGGAACCCTCCTTGGAAGGCCTTAAGTTCCTGGTGCTCAAACAGCTCGATGTGGCTGGCCAGGAGACGGGAGCCTACCGGGTCGCAGCCGATGCGGTGGGGGCCGGTTTGGGCGAGGTGGTGCTGTATGCAACCGGCAGCGCCGCCCGCCAGACCACCCACACCCATGAGCGTCCCTGCGATGGGGTCATCATGGCCATTGTCGATCAGCTTGAAGTCGGTGGCGAGCTGCTCTACGACAAAGCGGAGGCAGGCTGATGTTGGATGAAACGCAGATCGAGACCATTGTCGAACAGGTGATGGCCGAGCTTGGGCAGGGTGAACGGGTGCGCCACGGGCCGCCGCCGCTGGCGATCACCACCCACACCCCGCCTGCGGTGAGCCACCCTCTCCGATACGGGACCAATCTATTTCCAGACCTGGACGGTGCAGTGGCTGCCGCCCGGCAGGCCTTTTTCCAGCTGCATGAGCTGCCGCTCGAGCTGCGGGAGGCGATGATCGCTCAGATCCGGCGCACGGCGCGGGAGAATGCGCAGGTCTTGGCCTACGAAGCCTGGCAAGAGACCGGCTTGGGCCGCTACGAAGACAAGATTCAGAAAAACCTGCTCAACGCCAACAAGATGCCCGGCACCGAGTTCCTCACTCCGACCGCCTGGACCGGTGACCACGGCTTGACCCTCGTGGAGTGGGCGCCTTACGGGGTGATCGGGGCGATCATCCCCAGTACCAATCCCACCTCAACCGTGATCTGCAACACGATTGCCATGGTGGCGGCCGGGAACGCGGTGGTGTTCAACGCCCACCCGGGCGCCAAGGCTTGCTCAAACCATGCAGTTCGGCTCATGAACGAGGCGATCGTGGAGGCCGGCGGGCCGGCCAATCTGGTGTGCGGGGTGGCGGAACCCACTATCGACAGCGCTCAAGCCCTGATGGCCCACAAGGATATTCGGCTGCTCACCGTGACCGGTGGAATCGGGGTCGTTCGGGCGGCGATGGCCAGCGGCAAGCGGGCCATTTGCGCCGGGCCGGGCAATCCGCCGGTCGTGGTGGACGAGACCGCCGACTTGGAACAGGCTGGACGCGACGTAGTCTTCGGCGCCTCCTTCGACAACAACGTGGTGTGCACCGACGAGAAGACCCTGATCGCGGTGGACTCGATCGCCGACCCGCTCAAGCGGGTCATGGCGCGCTACGGCGCGTACGAGGTCGACCCGGGCCAACTCGATCGATTGATGAAGGTGATCTTCGAAGAGCTGCCGCCACCCGGCAGGCACGGCACGATGAACAAGAAGTTCATCGGCAAAAACGCCAATGTGATCCTGCGGGAGATCGGGATTGAAGCCGGCGATGAAATCCGGTTGGTACTGGCCGATGTCCCCAACGACCATCCGCTGGTCTGGTCGGAGCAGATGATGCCGGTATTCCCTCTCACTCGAGTTCGCAACGTCGAGGATGGGATCCAGCTGGCGAAAGACTCCGAGCACGGATTCCGCCACACCGCCGTGATTCACTCGAAGAATATCGACAACATGAGCCGCATGGCCCGGGTGATGGACTGCAGCATCTTTGTCAAGAACGGCCCAACCCAGGCGGGACTTGGGCTCGGGGGGGAGGGGTTCTGCTCCTTCACGATCGCCAGTCCGACCGGGGAGGGAATGACCAACCCGCGCAGCTTTAGCCGAATTCGGCGCTGTACTTTGGTCGATGCCTTTCGGATTGTGTAATGTTTGACCCGGCCCTGAGTCTGGTCGAGTTCTCGAGCATCGCGGCGGGCATTCAGGCTGCCGACGCGATGGTCAAGCGGGCGCCGATTGAAGTGATCCAGGCCGGCACAGTTCATCCGGGGAAATACCTGGTTTTGATCGGGGGCCTGACGGCCGACGTGGAAGAGTCACTGGCTGCCGGCCGGCAGGTCGGCGGCGCGGCAATTGTTGACATTGTTTACCTGCCGCAAGCCCACCCTGAGCTGGTGGCGGCCCTCCACGGCGGGCGAGTTCCCAATCCAAAGGATGCGCTGGGGGTAGTCGAGACCAGCTCGGTGGCCGCCGCGATTCAAGCCGCCGATGCCGGGATCAAAGCCGCCGCGGTTCGACTGGTAGAAGTGCGGCTGGCGGATGGGCTGGGGGGCAAGGGAATCGTGTTGTTTTCCGGGCTGGTGGCCGATGTCGAGATCGCGGTCGAACGCGGGGTGGCTGCCCTCGATCGGCAGGACCAGCTGGTCCGGCAGGTGGTCATCCCGCAGCTGCACGAGGAGCTGTGGGCGAACCTGTCGCAGGCGACCCGCTTCCGGGAGATTGTGACGGCATGAAGTTGGCGCGGGTGATGGGCACCGTAATCGCGACCCGCAAGTACGAGGGGCTGGAAGGGATCAAGCTGCTCGTGGTCCAGCCGCTCGATGAGCAGCTTATGCCGCGCGGCCTGGCCGAGGTGGCAGCCGACGCCACCGCTCAGGCCGCACCCGGCGAGCTGGTGTTTATGGTCGCCAGCCGGGAGGGAGCCCAGGCGCTGCCCGAGACCTTCGTCCCGGTCGATCTGGCCGTGACCGGGATTGTGGACGCGGTCGATCTCGCTGAGGCCGGCATCCGGGGCGCGGCAACGGCCCGCTGGTATCGAGACGCCGGGTCGAGCCCGGTGCCAGAGGACTGACCCGTGTATATCGGCAAAGTGATCGGAACGGTGGTCGCCACGGTCAAGATCCCACATCTACACGGGCGCAAGCTGCTGATGGTGGATCAGCTCGACCTGGAGGGCGGCTTAACCGGGAACTACGACATCGCGGTAGATGTGGCTCAGGCTGGAGTCGGGGACACGGTGCTGGTGATTGATGAGGGCAACGGGGCCCGCCAAATCCTCGGGCTCAAGCCGGGAGCAGTTCGAGCGGTGATCGTGGGAATCGTCGACGAGGTCGACCTGGCCGACGCCGGGCGGGTGGGCCTAGAGCCGTATTCCGTTTCGCTCTGAGCCGATCTGGGTCAGGTTCGAGCGGCGGCCGCCCGAGCCAAGTCCACAAAGCTGGCCTTCAGGCTGGCACCCCCGACCAGGGCGCCGTCCACCTCCGGCATCGCCATGAACTCGGCGATGTTCTCAACCGAGACGCTGCCCCCATACTGGACCCGGACCGCCTGGGCGGTGTCTTCCCCATATAGCTCGGCTAAAGCTCCCCGCACGCTGAGCCCGATGACTCGATTGGCATCCGCCGGGGTGGCGGCCTCGCCGCTGCCGATCGCCCAGATTGGCTCGTAGGCGATCACACAACGCTCGACCTGGCTGGCGGCAATCCCCGCCAGGGCGGCCGCGACCTGCCTGGTGACGAACTCGTGGGTTTGCCCGGATCGGTTCTGCTCCAGGTTTTCACCTACGCACAGAATCGGGGTCAGCCCGTGTTCCAGCGCGGCGGCAACCTTGTGGTTGAGGGCCTGGTCGCTCTCCAGGTGGCTGCCCGTGGCGCGGCGCTCGGAGTGCCCCACGATCACGTATTGACAGAGCTGGGCCAGCATGGCGGCCGAGATCTCACCGGTATGAGCCCCGCCGGCTTCCCAGTGGGCATCCTGGGCGCCCAGCGCGATCCGAGTTCGGGCCAGCAGTTCGGCCACAGCATAGAGCACCGTGAAGGGAGGGCAGAGGACCAGATCCACCCCTTTGATCTCGCTTAACCCGCGGCGGATCGTGCGCAGAAAGGCGACCGCCTCCTCGGCGCGGCCCAGGTTCATCTTCCAGTTGGCGGCCAAGATCGGCTTACGCGGCATCGCACCACCCACTCGGCTCGCGCTCGGATTGTCCGGCCAACGGAGGGGAACTTGTGGGGTTGGTGAGGGCCGGGCTCAGGTGAGGGCCTGTGCCGTCTCAGGACTGGAACGTGGGGGAATGGCTTCTTTGGGAAGCAGGGCGATGGCATCCACCATCTCTCGGTTGAACAGCATCGCCGGCGAGCTGGCCCTAATATCGGGGAAAAGGATGGCGATCAGCTCGGTGTTGTACATCGGGATAAAGATGCGGTCGCCCTCGATCATGAAGCTTCCGTAGTTGAACTTGCCCGGGGTCTCGACCTGGCCGCGCAGCTCGTAGCCGCCCAGGACCAGGTGAACCCAGTGTGCGACCATTGTGGAGTAACCACCCCGCGCCACACCCGAGGGGCCGATCTCGCCCCGAGTGCTCAGCAGGACGGTCACAATCTCGTCCTTGACCACCCAAAGAGTCTGGTAGCGGGCTACCATCCGGCTGGGTTGATGCAGCCGGTTCAGCAGGGCGCCTTCGACCTCCAGGTAGTTTGTAGTGGGGATGTTGAGATAGCTGAACAAGCCCATCGGCCCCGGTTCAATCCGACCGAGGATCCGGTGGCTGGCGGTGTACATCTCGACCGAGATTGGCCTGGGCATGCTAGCTGCCGGTGGGGAGAGCGAAGGTGATCTTTGTGGCGGCCGGGGTCTGATCGTACCACAGGACCCCACCCATGCTTTCCACGATCATCCGGATCTCCCCCAACGTGAGCCCATAGCCGAGATTGCCGGCGGAGGGGTCGGCCGAAGGATCCTTGAATGCCCGGATGGTATCGGGCGAGAGGCCAGGGCCGGTATCGGCAACCGTCACCGCAGCCCAGCTTCCATCTTCAAGCTCGATCTCTTCGGGGAGCAAGATTCCTTCGCTTCGGCCGTTCTGGATGTTCAGGAGGTGAGTCTGGATTAGCACTCTCCCGTTCGGAGTCCGCCGAATGGCGGCCCCCACCAGGGCCTGCAGGATTTGAAATACCCGGTTTCGCTCTCCGGGGAAGGCGGGGATCAGGGCTTCTGCCTCGACGATGAGGCCTATCCCGCGGCGGGTCGCCGACAATTGATGCTCGCCCGCTGCTTTGTGCACCAGGCGACTCAGGTCGACATATCGCGTGGCGAGCTCAGGCTCCATGATCGTAATCGGCAGCCGGCGCAGGGTTCGGAGCTGATCCAGCAGTTTGAGCAGCTCGGATTTCGCCGTTCGTCCGGTCCCCATCGAGGCCCCATTGAGTAGGCCATCCAGCGTGGAGAGCGCTTGATCGAGTCCTTCGATCAGCCCCTTGGGCGCCAAACTGATCGGACCCGTGCCACTGGTCGGAACCCCGGCCTGCTGCACCAGGGTAGCCCGCTCCAGCGCCACTCCGGCCCAATCCGCCAGCGACATGAGCACGGTCACGTGGTGCTGATTGAATGACCGCAGCGCCATGCGGTTGTACACCCCCAGCACCCCCACAATTTCCTTCTGAACCCGGATCGGGACCTTGACCACCGACTGGACCATGAATCCGGTCTGGACCTTGACCGGGCCGCTCTCCATGTTGGGTTGGCGCAGGATCGGCTGCCCGGTCCGGAATACTTCGCCGACCAACATGTCATCGGCCCGCAGCCGCTGCAGGGTCGCGTGTCGTTCTCCCGCCTGCTTGGTGGCGCGCAGCACAACCTCATTGGTCTCCGGGTCCTCCAGGTAGATGCTCGCCTCTTCGGCGTCGGTAACGTAGGCGGCCGCCTCGACCAGGCGGGCCAGAATCTGATCCAGGTTGTCCAGCCCGGCAACCACCCGGCCAATCTCGCTCAACATCCGAACCTCGTCGGTGCGGCGACGAAGTTCTTCGCGCAAACCCTCCACGTTGTGAGAAAGTTGGGCAGTCTGGCCTTCGCGGGCACTCGATCTGCCGAGGGCCTGGATGGCGTCTCGTAGCTCTTCTTCCCGATATGGCTTCAGCAAGACGTCCCGGACCCCCATTTTCAGGAAGCTCCGCAGCCGGGAGGCCGGAAAGTGGGCGGCCAGCACGATGGCGGGAGCATCGTCGCCCATCTCGCGCCGGTTGCGCAGGCCGGACATTGGATCCCCCCGAATCTGGGTGACGTCGACCAACAGAACGTCGGCCTTTGGCGCTCCCTCTTTGGCCGGCCAAGCCGGAATGCCGGCCGGCTTGAGGACCCGCTCAATCAATTGGGTGGCGTTGGTCTCAACATCGGCGATGACGACGACCGTCGGGGAGGCGTCAGAGCTGTCGCCAACTGGCGTCGGGGGAGCAGGCCGCGGAACCGAGCGGCGCTCAATCATTCGCGGCCACGGCTAGATCGTAGTGCGGAATCCAGCCCAGGTTTTCCAAGGGCCAATATACCAGGACTGCCTTGCCGATGATCCCTTCCAATGGGAGCGGTCCCCAATTCTGCGAGTCGGAGGAGTTGTTCCGGTTGTCTCCCAACACGATGACTTCGTCCTGGCCGACCCTCCAGGCGCTGGTATACGCCGGCTGGACAGATAGGTACGGTTCGTGAAGCTGGACGCCATTAATGTACACCGCGCCTTCCTGGACCCGGACCTCATCACCTGGCAGGCCGATGACTCGCTTGATGAAGCGCCGCTCGGGATTCAACGGGAAACGAAAGACGATGATGTCTCCCCGCTGCGGTTCGCTCTGGAAGAGGGGCAAGTCGTATGCCAGCCGGTTGACCACCACAAACTGCCCGTCATGGAGGCTGGGCTCCATGCTGTCGCCTTCCACCCGAATCCGGGCGGTTACCAGGTTTACCGCAAAGAAGAGAACGCCCGCGAACAAGATCGTTTGCAGCACACTGCCGATGAACCGCAGCAGGTGGCGCAGGAAGCTGACGGGTTTGGGGCGGGCGATGACGGGCTGGGTGGGTTGGTTAAAGGGGAAATCGGCCACGAGAGGCATTATAAGACCCGCTCTAGCGGCGTGACAAGCGTACCGGGGTTAGGCTGGCCAGGTAAGGCTGCCTTCCAGTCGGGCTAGGCTTGTCGGGGCCGGGTGCGGAATGTCAGGCGGATTGGGGTGCCGAGGAAGCTGAATTGCTCGCGGATCCGGTTCTCGATATGCCGGGCATAACTGAAATGGACCAGCTCGGGATCGTTGACCTGGAACACGAATTCCGGCGGGTCGGTGTCTACCTGACTGGCAAAGAAGAAGCGCAGACGTACGCCTGCCTTGGAGGGCGGGGCGTGGGCCTGCTGCGCACTATCGAGGATCTCATGGAGGCGGGGAGTCGGGATCCGGGCCATCCGTTCTTCCTGGATCTGGAGCGCCAGGGGAAGGATGGCTGCCACCCCGGTCCCGTGCAGGGCGGAGATAAACCGGACCGGGACGAAATCCAGGAACTTGAGCTGGGCCCGGGTCCGCTCGGCGAAGGACTGTTGTGAGCCGGCTTGTTTGGGTGCGGCGTCCCACTTGTTGATCAGCAGTAAGCAGCTCTTCCATTTCTGAAGGATGATCCCGGCGATGTGGGCATCCTGAGCCGTGACCCCCTCCACCGCGTCGATCAAAAGCAGGGCAACGTCCGCCCGCTCGATGGCTTTGACTGCCCGCAGGACCGAATACTTTTCGACCCCCGGCAGAACCCGGCCGCGGCGTCGGATGCCGGCGGTGTCGATCAGGGTCAGTTCCGTCCCTTGAAAGGTCAACGAGGTGTCGATCGCGTCTCGGGTAGTTCCCGGGATTGGGGAGACGATGACCCGCTCTTCACCCAGCAATCGATTCAGCAGGCTCGACTTTCCGACGTTTGGGCGGCCGACAATTGCGATCTTGACCTGCGCTTCAACTGCTGGTTCCGCGGTGGACGAGTCGAAGGTGGCGGTGAGCAGGTCGAGCAAGTCTCCGCATCCGGTTCCATGCAAGGCCGAGATCGGAATTGGGTCCCCCATCCCGAGCTCGAAGAATTCTACGGCCTGCTCGCGCCGAGGCCGGTTGTCGGCCTTGTTGACCACCAACAGGACCGGCGGGTGGGGTTTTCCATCGCGTATCGTTTGATGCCGCCGCAGCACTTCCGCCAGCTCATGGTCAACTGGCGAGACTCCGCTCTGGCTGTCGACCAGGAAGAGGATTGCGTCGGCTTCCTGCACAGCCAACTCAGCCTGGGCTCTGACCTGGCCGACCAACTCTCCCTCGCCGCCCAGTGGGTCGACCCCTCCAGTATCGACCAGGTCGAAGGTGTGGCCGTTCCATTCCGCCTCGGCCAGCAGCCGGTCGCGGGTAGTCCCAGGCTGGCTGTCGGTGACGGCCAGCCGCTCGCCGGCCAGGCGATTGAAGAGGGTCGATTTGCCGACGTTGGGGCGCCCGACCAGGGCGACAACTGGTTTGGGCACGGGGAACCTGGATCAGGGTGAAGGAGGCGGCGTGTTGCTGATCGTCACTTCGATCGTCGCCGGGAAGACCGGCTCGTTCTCGACATCGGTCTGCGAGATGATCACCTGGGGCGGAATCTGATGGGTGCCGGGTCCAAGATCCAGCAGGTCGACGATTACCCGCACATCCTCGAGCTGCAGCGAGTTCAAAGTGGGAAGGGGGCCGGTCAGGATAATGTCCACGGCTTCCGGCGAGAGGGTCGCGAACAAGCCGACCGCCAGGCCGCGGACCTCCACGACCCGGCTTAAGGTGATGGTGCCCTCGACCGGTGCGATGCTCACCCGCACCAAGACCCCCTGGTTTTCAACCGGCGAGATACCGTCGGGCAGATCCAACGAGAGCCGGCGTTCGAGATCTCCGGTTGCCCCGGAAAGGTCGAGCGGCAGCGTAAGGACAAACCCCGGCAAGGCTTCCAACGCCTCTGGGTCAGCGGAGAAGACTGTCACGACCTCCGGAGTCACCGAGACATCGGTCAACCGGTAGCCGGCTTCCGATAGGGCCTCTTCGCCTTCCAAGTTGGGAACCACTGAGACCAGCTGGAACCGCTCGCGCGGCTCGATCTGCACGCTGATCAGGACTCGAGCCGGGTCGAACTGCAAGCCCAGGAGGCGATTGCCTGCGCGGTCGAGGGCCACCAGGGTTACTTCTTGCTCGAAATCCTCCCGCCGGTCGGACACATTGACTTCGGCCCGCACCGAGGCCAGCTGGTCGACCTGTGAGACGGCTCCCAGCAAGATCGTGCGCGCCGGGGAAGCGCTGGCCGCACTGGTTCGATACCCAAGCTGCGGCTCGCCCAGAGTCACGACTTCGACATCGATGCTGGTCGTGGCAGCCCGCTCGAGGGTAATAGTGACCGTTTGAGGCTGATGGTCCTCCACCCGGGCGGGCTCAACATTGAGGATCGGCCGAACTTCAAGGCTGTGGGTTCCTTCTTCCAGCCCGGTCAGATCTACCGTTAGCCCGACGCTGTCGAGGCTGATGAGGTCCCAGACCGAGAGCGGCGCCCGGAGGGTCACTCTTCCACTGGCAGGTGGGGGATCTCCGACAATCAACAGCCCCTGCCGCAGGCCGATGTAATCAATCGCAATTGGAGATATCAGCTCGCGAGTGTCGGTCGGGTCTTCACTGATGACCGCCACGATCCAGACTGCGACGGCCAAGGTGAAGGCCAGCAGCAGCGAACTGAGGTTGCCCCAGACCCAGCGCAGCGGTCGCACGGCCTCAATCTCCCGGAGCTTCGACCCGCGACCGGCCAGATCGGACCAGCCAGTCGCTCAGCCAGCTCGGGACGCCCGCGATCCGGCGGGGACGGTAGAAAGTGGCCAGGATGTTCCGCAGTCGGCTGCGATCCAGCTTGCGGATCATCTTGCCGTTGTGAGTGATGGAAATGCCGCCGGTCTCTTCGGATACCACAACCGACACGGCATCGCTGACCTCGCTCACCCCCAAGGCGGCCCGGTGGCGTAATCCAAGTTTGCGCCGGGTATCGGCGGTGAGAGTACCCCCCGCGGATAGCGGCATCACGCAGGAGGCGGCCGCGATCCGATCGCCGCGCAAGATCACCGCGCCGTCGTGGAGCGGAGTATTCACGTAGAAGATTTGGACAAGCAGCTCGGTCGTGAGCTTGGCATCCAGGGGCACTCCGGTCTCGACGTACTCGTCGAGCCGATCCTCGCGTTCTACGGTAATCAGCGCGCCGTGCCGTACTTCGGCCAGCCTTTCGGCCGCGCTGACGATCAAGTTCACGGTGCGCTCCGCCTCCGCCGGCACAGAAAATAGGCTGAAGAACGTGCCGGCCCGCCCGAGGCGCTCGAAGGCCCGCCGAATCTCCGGCGCGAAGACAACTGGAATCACAAAGAGCAGGGCGGGCAGAGTTGCAGTGAGTAGGGAGGAGAACGCCGGGAGCGGCAGCAGGCTGGTGAGCAGGACCATGATGATGATGAGTAATACCATCCCCCGCAGCAGTACTACCGCGCGAGTGCCTCGCAGCAAGCTGATCACCAGGAAGAAGATCCCGGTTACCAGCAGCAGGTCGAGGATCGCCAGGGCATCCAGCCGCTGCAGGAAGAAACTGACTTCAGCCAGTAGTTCGCTCATCGCGGATCAGCGCGGCGTGCGCACCTGCGGGTCTTGCTTGCCATATGCTCCATAGAATGAGAACCCGAGAGGGTGCCGCTCGCCGCGCTGAGATTTCGGCCGACGCTCGGATCTAGCCGCTATGCAGGTTACGCAGCAGCTCCACGTACCCTTCAACGTCAGGTGGGTTGAGGTCGATGATCGCCTGGATGCTGCGGATCGCGTCTTCGTGCTGACCGGCGTCCAGCTGGACCTCGCCCAGGGCGTCATATTGGGCGATAGCGTCGGCGATCCGGCCGGCGGCCTTGTAGGCTTCCGCAAGCCGAGCGTGAAGCGACTGCTTGCCAGGATGCTCGCGGGCCATCTCCTCCAGGAGATTCAGTGCCTCCGGCCCGCGGCCGGACTCGACCAGGAACTCGAGATAACTATCCAACTCCTTAGCAGCCTGATCCTCCTGCCCAATGCGCAGATTGAGGTCGATCAGGTTTACCCGAGCTTTGTCATCCCCAGGGTCAAGGGTCCGGATCTGTTCATACACTCGCAGGGCCCGCCGCGTATCGAGGCGGGAGAGGTCGATATCGCCCATCATGTGCAAGATCTTTAGCGACCAGCCATTGCCGGTGGCCATCTGCTGCGATAGCCGCAGTGAATTGGCCAGGGTCTTGCGGGCCATGTCGGTCTCGGCCATGTCCCGATAAATCCCGGCGAGCTCGAGCGACTGGGTGAGTGCTTCATCGCCCCGGTCCTGCTGCACGAGCAGGTCGATCAGCCGAGTGCGGGCCGGAATATCCACCGGAGTGAACTGCAGGATTTTCATGTACACGTCCGCAGCCTGGGCGCTCTCGCCCCGAACCCGGTGGGTTTCGGCGACCATCGAGAGCTTGGCATAACCGGCTTCCGGTCGTCCGGCCGCGATCTGAATCTCGGCCATTCGGCGGTGCAGCGACAAGTAGGTGGGGGCGTAATCCAGTGCCAGCATCGATTCTTCCAGGGCGGAGGCATACAGACCCTGGTCCATCATCCGGTCGACCCGCTGCATCGATCGGAGCACCCGATCGGTGTCGCCGACAGCCAGCATCTCGGCGATGGGATGCACCCCGGCGCCCTCGGCTTTCTTGTTGAGCTGCTCTCTAGCCTGCTTCAGCCGTTTGAGCCATTCCGGACCGGTCAGGAATTTGAGGGTACTGTCGACGATCTTAGACAGTTGCTTCTTGTCCCCCTCGGTCTGGGAGGCCAGCAGCGTTTCGTAGAATTGATTGAGCTCATTCGATTGGCCCACCTCGACGGTGAGGCTGTCGGCCAATTTGAGGGCCTGCAGCAAATAGCGGGTGGCCTCCCGGATATCGTTCTTATCCTTGGCCAGCCGTCCCAAGGCCAGGTTGGCGCCCAGGGCCAGGCCAGGGTGCCCCAACGAGGCCACCAGATGCTTGCGGGCCTCGTCGATCTTGCCCAGCTCCTTGAGCAGCATCGCCAGGTTGTAGTGGGCGGCGGGGTGCTCTAGCCCGGTTTCCATCGCCCGGATGAACTCTTTGACTGCCTGTTCTTTGTGGCCGCGGGTCTGCAGGTCGATGGCTTGGGCCAAATAGCGATAGATCGCCGAGGAAGGTTTGAGTTCGGCCGTCTGGCCGCTTGCGATCCTGGCCATGCCGAGCCCCTGCTCTTTGCCGTTGTCCTTTGGCTCCTCGAAGAGGATCCCGGCCAGGATGGTCAGCGCTTCGCCCTGAGCCGCCGTCTCTGGGTCCTTCAGTTGCTCGTCCGGCTCCAGGGGCTGGTCGGTATCCTTCCGGAGGAATTCCTGGACCTGGGCCATGCGCAGCGGGGCGGTGCCGCCGCGGGGCTGTGGTGGGGCAGGCAGCTTCTTGCCCTGGTTCAGCAACCGCAGGTAGCGGGTCGCGTCCGGATCCCCGGGCAGGATCGCCAACGAACGTTGGACGGCCTCCTTGGCCCGGTCGATCTTGCCTGCACTGGCGAGGATTGAGGCTACCGAAAGATACTCGAGGGCCGAGTCGCGCGTTCGACCTAGGCGTTCATAGGTCAATGCCAGGCGGGTGCGGGAGGCCAGGTTCCTCGGGTCGAGCCGGGCGATGTGGCGCCAGTTATCTACCGCTTTGCCGGCGTCCTTGCGTCGGATGTACATGTCGGCCGAGTCCTCGCGGGCCTGGATGGACTCCTTGATTTTGCCCAGGCGCTCGTAGATCTCGGCGCACTTTTCGACCGGGATGGGATCTTCCGGGCTGGCTTGGGAGGCGGTCTTGTACACGAGCAGGGCCTCGTCCAGCTGCCCGGTCTCGAGCAAGGCCAGCGCCAGACTATTCAGCGCGTTGGCGTGGTTAGGAAACTCAGCCAGTGCCTTGCGGTAGAACTCGATCGCCCGGTTCCATTGGAGGTCCCAGGCCGCCGAGTGCCCCAGGCGCATGGATTCGTTGAAGAGGTCTTCGCGTCCAGCCATTGCAAATTGGGCATCGATTCTAGCACAGGAGCCGTAAGAGCACCGCGCCAGGCCGTTCTGGTGCGCGGAAAACCGTGCCTACGAGGGAGTTCGGGTAGCCGGTCCTGCGGGCCGCGGCCGGCCGAGCTTCAGCCGAGCGGCTCCATCTGTTCCCAGTTGGGGCCGGCCTTGGCGTCGGTCTTCAATGGCACTTTGAGCTTGTAGGCCGATTGCATGACCTGCTGGACCACTTTAGCGGTCCGCTTGAGCTGCGGCGTCGGAACCTCGAAGACCAGCTCGTCGTGGACCTGGAGCAGCATCCTGGCCTTCAGTTTGGCCGCAAGCAGCGCGTCCGGCAGTTCAAGCATGGCAAGCTTGATAATGTCGGCCGCCGAGCCTTGGATCGGCGAATTCACCGCTTCCCGCTCGGCCCTGGCCCGCACCTGGGCCGGGCCGGGCTGTCCGCCTTTGGTGAGCTGTGGGAAGTAGCGCCGCCGACCGAGTAGGGTTTCAACATAGCCTTGCTCGGCGGCCTGCTCGCGGGCCTGATCCAGATAAGCCCGCACGCCGGGAAACCGCTCAAAGTAGACCTTAACGAACTCTTCGGCCTCGGCCAGGGTGAGGTCGGTGGCCCGGGTGAGGCCGTAGGGGGACATCCCGTAGATCAGGCCAAAGTTCACGGCCTTGGCCCGGCGCCGCTGCTCAGGGGTCACCTTCTTTAAGGTGGTGCCGAACACTGCCGCGGCAGTGGCCGCGTGGATGTCCTGATCTTCGTGAAAGGCCTTGATCATGGTCTTGTCGTTTGCAATGTGGGCGACGACCCGCAGCTCGATCTGGGAGTAGTCCACGGCAAGCAGGGTGTTGCCGGGCTCGGCGATGAAGGCCCGCCGGATCTTTCTCCCCAGTTCGGTGCGGATTGGAATGTTCTGTAAATTTGGGTTGGCCGAGGCGAGCCGGCCGGTCACCGCGCCTGCCTGGCTATAGGAGGTGTGCACCCGCTTCGTTGTGGGATTGAGCTGCTCCGGAAGAGCATCGGTATAGGTCGACTTCAGCTTGGAGATCTCCCGGTGCTCCAGAATCAGCTCAACGACCTTGTGTTCCTCGCGCAGGGACTCCAGTACATCGGCGGCGGTCGAGTACTGACCGGCTGCGGTGCGCCGCGAGCCGTCCGCCGGCTTCAAGCCCAGCTCATCAAACAGCACCTGCGAGAGCTGCTGGGTGGAGTTCACGTTGAAGGGGTGTCCGACCAGCTTGAAGAGCTTCGTCTCGAGGGTCTCCACCCGGGCGGCCAGCTCCTTGGACAGTTTGGCCAGAAACTTGGTGTCCAGGGCGACCCCCGCGATTTCCATGTCGGCCAGCACCCGGACCAGCGGCATCTCAAGGTCGTAGAACAGCGGGCCCTGTCCGCGCCCGGCGAGCTCCTTCTCCAAAACCTTGCGCAGCCTCAGGCAGACCTCGGCGTCCGCGGCAGCGTAGGGAGCGACCTCTGCAATCGGGACCTGAGCCATCGTCCGCTGTTTGCTCCCGGTCCCAATCAATTCGTCGATCGGCGTCATTTCGATCCCGAGCCGGACCCAGGCCAGGTTCTTGAGCCCCAGGCTGTGAGAGGAGGGATTGAGCAGCCACTCGGCCAACATGGTGTCAAAGCTGAGCGGATCGGCCTCCAGCCCGTAGCGGGCGAGGACCGTAAAGTCGAACTTGAGGTTGTGACCGACTTTCTCAATCTTGGCATCGGTGAGCGGACCGCGCAGCGCGGCTATCACGGTCGATAGTTCGAGCTGGCGGGCACCGGAGAGATCTGGTAGATGGCCGACCGGCACGTAGTAACCCTCGGCGGGCTTGACGGCCAGCGAAATCCCCACCAGTTCGGATCGCATCTCGTCGGGCGCAGTGGTCTCGACGTCAAAGGCGATCGACTTTGCCTTCGCCAGGCGTGCCGCCAATGACTGCAGGGCCTCCGGCGTGTCCACCACGTGGACCGTCGTCTCCGGCCCGGCCTTGGCCTCGCTCGCATAGAGCTCCGCTGATTCCCCGGCTTGCTTGGTGAGCCGATCGAGCAGCGTCCGGAACTCAAGTTCGCGGAAGAGCTGGACAATTCGCTCGCGATCATATTGGCGGGCCCGGCAGGCCTCAAGATCGAATTCGATCGGGACATTGGTCACGATCTCACCCAGCTTGCGGCTGAGCTGGGCATCTTCCCGTCCGGCTTCCAGCTTGCCCCGAAAGCGCTCCGGGACCTCGGCCAGGTTCCGGTAGACGCCCTTCAAGTCGCCGTAATCTTGAAGCAGGGAGACCGCGGTCTTCTCTCCGATGCCCTTCACACCGGGGATATTGTCACTGGTGTCTCCCACCAAGGCTTTGAGATCGATCAACTGGGCCGGGTCGAGCTGGTATTTCTGCTTGACTTGCTTCGGGCCGTAGTCGATCGCTTCGGCCAGCTTCTGGCCGGCGAGCCGGATGACTACCTTATCGCTGGCTAACTGGAGCAAGTCCCGGTCGCCGGTCAGGATGATGACTTGGACGCCCTTCTTGCTGACTTTTCTGGCCACGGTGCCGAGCACGTCGTCGGCTTCATATCCGTCGGCCTCCAGAATCGGGATGCCGAATGCCTCCACGACCTCTCGGATCCGGTCGATTTGCACTCTCAGGTCATCCGGCATCTTCTCTCGGGTGCCCTTGTAGTCGGAAAACATGTCGTCGCGGAAGGTTCGGCCGGTGTCGAAAGAGACAGCCAGGTACTCAGGGGATTCCTGTTCCAGCAGGCGCAGGATCACCGAGGTGAACCCGTAGGTGCCGGCAGTCGGCTCTCCGGAGGCGGTCATCCAGCGGGCCGGATCCCCGCCCCGGGTCAGGGCGTAGTACGCCCGATAGGCCAGGGCATGGCCATCGATGAGGTACAGCCTGGGGGAGGGGCTCACCGAGGCGGACCGACAATCCGCGGCGCCAGCCAGAATGCCCAATCCTGGCTGGCGGGACCGTTGGCAAGCACCGCAAGCACGAACTCGACGGATTTGCCGGCCAGCGAGGAGAGATCGATGTCCAGCGATTGGATGCTGCCGTCGTAGGTCTGGTCCCATTGTTGAAGGTTCTGGAGTGCGCCGCCGTCGGCCCGGTAGTTCAGCTGGAAGCGTACATTGCAGGCCAGGCCGTTGAACAAGCAGCCGATCACGGCCCGGAACCGGTCGCCAGACTTGACCTCGAAGGCCGGGAACTTGCCGGTGATCACCCCATTGTCGATCCACTGCGGGTGGGTTTCCAGGGCCGGCTCGTTCTCCGTGATCCCGTTCTCCAACTTCGGCGCATCCAGCTTGATGATGAAGCCCTGATTGTCGGTGTCGGTGCCGGGGCAGCTTAGGTTGCCGGCTCCGCTCACCCACGCCGCGGAGCAATAGGTGGCAACGAAGTCCTTAACCACCGCAGGCTGGGGGGTGGCAGTCGCGCCCACGACGATCTGGACGAAGAATGGCTGATCGAAGTTGGCCCCGATCCCGAAGAGTACGCCAGCGGCTGAACGCAACATCCAGTTGCCGCGGTGGGCGCCATCCGCGCTCGGCGCCTTCAGCGAGACCCGAATGTCCACTTCAGTTCCGGGTGCGACCGTCCCCGGCAGCGGAGACGAAGGCGGGCCGGACATGATGTTTCCGCTCTGAAAAACCAGGTCGTAGTCCGAGGTCCAGGAACAGGTCCCTGCGTTCTGTAGTCTCCAGATCTTCTCGAACGAATTCCCGGCGGGGATGTTGGTGTTGTCCGGAATGCTCACGTCGCGAATGAAACGGGCCTGGTTCGTGCAGGAGGGGGTCGAGCTGGTGGTTGGCGAAGGAACCGGAGTGGAGGAGGGCGTGGTAAGCGGCGCAACTGTCTCTGAAGGTTGCGGGGAAGGCGCTCCAATGGTTCCGGCAACTTGGGTGAGCTGGGCAGCCACCGTCTGGGCGGCTGCCGTGGCCAGACTGTCTTCTTCCGGCTGAGCGGTCTGGAATCCCGGGAAGTTGCAGGCGGCAAGCCCGAGCAGTGCGGCCGCACCTAGCCAGCTAAACCGGCGCATCGATAGTCGAGTCATTGGAATGAGACCTCGGGGATCGGTTGGTCTGGAACGGAGAGCGGCAGGAGCGAGGGCGAGGGTTGTGACCCCGGCTGCCTGCGAATCGAGCCGCGCAGGCTCCACGGGCCGGTATGGGCGATTCTCACCTGGACCAGCTCTCCGCGCAGCTCGGTCTCCGCCTCAAAGAAGACCAGTTTGTTGGTACGGGTACGTCCCATCCACCGGCCGCGGCGCTTGCCTTCCACCAGCACCTCGAGCTCGCGGCCGATCAGCCGGCGATGGTTTCTCTCCGCAGTGCCGGTTTGCAGCTCCTCGAGCAGCTGAAATCTGCGCATCTTCTCTTGCTCTGGAACATCGTCAATCAGGCGTCGGGCGGCGACGGTCCGCGGTCGAGCGGAGTATCGAGCAAGATGGGCGACGTCCAGCTCGAGTTCGGCGAGCAATTCGTAAGTCCGCTGAAATTGGGATTCACTTTCGCCCGGAAAGCCAACGATGATGTCGGTCGCGATCGAGGCGCCGGGCAGTCGCTGGCGAATGCGGTCGATCAGGCGGCGGTAGTCGTCCGCGCGATATCCGCGCCGCATCTGGCGGAGCACCTCATCATCGCCGGCCTGGACCGGGACTTCGATATGTTCGCAGACTTTCTCGAGCTCGGCTACGGTCTCCAGCAATTGCTCCGACATCCAATTGGGATGGGAGGTCAGGAAGCGGATCCGCTTGATTCCATCGACTCGATCCACCGCCCGCAGCAAATCGGACAGATTGGGCCCGTCCGGGACATCCATGCCATAGCGATCGACGATCTGACCCAGCAAAGTGACTTCTCGCACTCCCTGTTCCGCCAAGGAGCGGACCTCGGCCACGATCTGCCCGACGCTCCGGCTGCGTTCCGGCCCGCGCCGGAAGGGAATGATGCAGAAAGTACAGGCATGCGAGCAGCCGTAGACGACCGGGACGTGAGCGCTGACCAGGCGACCCCGCTCGTGCAGCGGAAGCAGCAGGTCCCCATCCATGGTCGCATGGCGCTGCCGGGTATCCTGCTCGCCGAGCGAGCGGCCGTCGGCCTGGATGAGATGGTCGATGAGCGGTTGAGGATCGGAGGGCGGCGAGAAGACATCCACATATGGGTAAGCGGCCGCAAGCTCAGGGCGGGCTTTCACTCCCACCAAGCACCCCATCAGGTTGATGACGACTTCCGGCCGCCTCTCCTTCAGCGGGCGAAGCGAGGTCAGCCGCCCGTAGGCCCGATCTTCAGCGCTCTGGCGTACGACACAGGTATTCAGGACAACCACATCGGCCTGTTCGGCTACGGGGGTCGAGCGGTAGCCCAGGCTCTCCAGCGCGGAGGCGACCCGCTGTGAATCCGCAACGTTCATCTGGCAGCCGGCGGTCCAGATATGGTAGCGCACGGGCGCCATTATACTGTGCGCAAATTGCCGGGCCTGGAGGTCCAACTGGCGGAACGAGTGGGGAGCGGACTTGGGAGAGGCGCCCTATCAGAGAAGACTCACGGCGCGGCACGGCCGAGCTCGCGGCGAGGGTCGGCGCTGTGGATCGCCCTCATTGCACTGACCGGCTGCCGCCCGCTCGAACCACAGGCCGCGGTCACGCCGGGCCCGGCAATCGCGCCATCCGCCTCGGCAGTCAGCTCGCTGAGCCAAACCGAGCAGGCAACGGCCGCAATCGTGGCCGCGACCGAAACGACCCGAGTCTGTGACCAGGCGCAAGGAGAAATCGAGGCCGGCACCTATCCCGCGGTGGCGGTGCCCGGCGAGCTCCCGTACCTGATCTACCTCCCTCCGTGCTATCAGGAACTCGGCCGGGCGTACCCGGCGGTCTACCTGCTGCATGGCTACCCGTACGACGAGCGGCACTGGCTGGAGCTTGGAGCGGAGCAGGTCGCCAACCAGGGGCTCGACCAGGAGAATTGGCCGCCGTTCCTGATGGTGATGCCACTGCAGCCCGACCCCCTTTTCCGGAATTCTGATGGGGGCCCGGGTTCGTACGAGACCGAGCTGCTGGATGGCATAGTCGCTTATGTTGACAAGACATACCGCTCGGACCCCTCCCGCCGCGGGTTGGCCGGGGTCTCACGGGGCGGGGTCTGGGCGCTCGAGATTGCCTTCCGCAACCCGTCCGACTTCGTAGCGGTTGCGGCGCTCAGCCCAGCCCTTGCGGTCAACTCCGCCCGGCTACCGTATGACCCCTTTGAAATCGTGAAGTCTGCTGAAAAACTGCCTGGGGACATCCTTTTGCTCGTTGGTGATCAGGACTGGGCCGCCCCGGCGACCGAGCGGCTCAGCGCCGCTCTGGAAGCCGAGGGCTTCCTGCATTCGCTCGTGATCGTGCCGGGGGACCACAGCGACCCGACTTGGGCCGGTGCGATCTCCTTTACGCTCGGGTTCTTCGCTTGGGCGCTGTCTGAGGGCCGCTGAAAGGGCTTGGCCGTGTACCAGAGCATCGGTTTCTTCCTCTTGCGGCGCTCCCAGGCGCTTTGAACCCCATCGGCGGGGCCTGAGCAGGCGTATTCAGGTACAATGGCCGGCCTGGAGGGGGGTTCTTCGCCCACTTTAATGCCCGAAGACGAGCGGTTGGCTTCGGATGTGATCATGGCCTACCGGCGCCGCCGGGAGCGGATGGTGCCATTCCTGCTCGGGGCATTGGCCGTGGTCCTCTTGGTGGTGGGCCTCGTCCTGGTCGTCATTTGGTTCACCGGCGACAATCCACCCCAGCTTCCCGCGCTATTGCGGGCCGATACCCCGACCTCTCAGCCGACCGACACGCCCCGTCCCCCCACCCAAACCGCCCTTCCAAGCCCGACTTCCGCGCCCTCTGAGACGCCCACCCCGTCCGGCCCGATCACCTATGTGGTCGAGGAAGGCGATACGCTGTTTTCGATTGCCGAACAGTTCGGGGTGAGCATCGATGCTCTGATCTTTGCCAACACGATCCTCGATCCAAACAACATTGGGGTCGGAACTCAGCTCATCATTCCCGATCCGAACGCCGAGCTCCCGACCGTCACCGCCTTGCCTGAGACCCTGGTTCCGGGAACCCGGATTGAGTATGTCGTCAAGACCGGCGATACCCTCCAGTCGATTGCAACCCAATTCAACAGCACGGTTGAGGCGATCGCCGACGCCAATGATCTCGATCCGACGGATGTGCTGTTCGTCGGTCTACGACTGCTCGTCCCGGTGAATATCGCCACCCCGGTCCCGACGAGCACCCCCAGTCCTTTCACGCCGACTCCTAGTCCTCGACCCTAATCGGATCGCCCGCCTGCGCCCTCCACGGCGGTCTCGGTCAGAAGCACCACCCAATGTGTATAGGCAGAAACTACCAGAGCCAGGAGATTGAATGAATAGACGCTGGATTGTGATCGGTGGCGTGGTGGTGGTGATTGTGGCCGGCGCGGCGCTGCTCAGCGGCGGCCGGCGGGCCCGGGCGCAAGCCGCCCAGACCGAACGGACCACCGAGCTGGTTGAAGGCCCGCTCCAGATCTTCGTGACCGGTACCGGCAAGGTCGAGCCGGAGGCCCAAGCGGTCCTCTCCTTTAAGGTAGCCGGATCGCTTAGGAATCTGACGGTGGAAGTCGGGCAGCGAGTTTCCTCCGGCCAGGTGCTGGCAGAGCTCGACCCCACCTCGCTCGACCCCAGCCTGGTGGCGGGTGAGGCCGACCTGATTACGGCCCAGCAGGCGCTGGAGGATCTCTTAGCCGGTCCAACCGAGCAGCAGCTGGCCCAGGCCGAGCTGGCGGTCGCCACTGCTCGGGACGGGCTGCACGATGCGGAGTATCGTTGGAGCGTCCAGCAGGAAGGGAGGCGAGCCTCCTCCTCGACCATCCGGGGTGCCGAGGCCGGGCTGGTGCTCGCAGAGCAGGAAGTGGATCAGGCCAAAGGCAATTACGATCAGTTCTCCGGATTGCCCTCGGATGATCCGGTCCGAGCATTGGCGCTGACTCAGCTGGTCGCCGCCGAACAGGCCCGGGATGCTGCGCTGCGGAACTTGAATTGGCTCACCGGCCACCCGACCGAGATCCAACAGGCGATGCTGGAGGCGGAGTTGCACAACGCATCGGCGAACCTGGCACAGGCCGAAGAGGATCTGGCCGAGCTGCGGGCCGGCCCCGACCAGCAGGCGGTCACGGCAGCCGATGCCCGGGTGCGGGCGGCCCAGGCAGTCGTCGATCAGGCCCGTCTGATTTCCCCCATCGATGGGACGGCGATGGCGATCAACCATCGGCCGGGAGACAGCATCGTCCCGGGTGAGGTGGAGATCGTGATTGCCGGGCTAAGCAAGCTGCATGTGGACACGCTGGTCGATGAGCTCGACATCGCCTTGCTCGACCTGGGCCAGGAGGTGGAAATCACGTTGGACGCCTTGCCGGATCTGATCCTGAGCGGGCAGGTGGCTGGTATCGATCTGGTGCCGGCTGCAGGAACGGCCCAATATCCGGTTCGAGTGGAGCTGGAGGGCTCGGAGTCCGGGGTGCGGGTCGGGATGACCGCCGCGCTCAGCATCCTGGTCGCACAGCGGGAGCAGGCGCTCCTGGTTCCTAACTGGGCGCTGGGCATCGACCCAGAAACCGGAGCAGTCATTGTTACGGTTTACCGGGGGGATGTTCGCGAGGTTCGAGTTGTCACCCTCGGCTTGCGCAACGAGAGTTTCAGCGAGGTGCTGTCTGGCCTGGAGCTGGGCGAGGTGGTCGGGATCACGATCGCGGAAGGATCTCCAGGCTCACCAGGGGGGTTCTTTGGGCCCGGGTAACTCTAACCACAACGTTATCGAGATCCAGAACCTGACCCGCACCTATCGGCTCGGGAAGATCGAAGTCGAGGCGCTGCGTGGGGTGACGTTTCGGGTGAAGCGTGGCGAACTGCTCTCGGTGATGGGCCCCTCAGGATCTGGCAAATCTACTCTGATGAACCTGCTGGGCTGTCTCGACCAACCCGATGCCGGCAGCTATCTCCTGGATGGCGAGGAAGTCGGCCAGTTGGGGGACGACCAGCTGGCCGGAATCCGCAACCAGCGGATCGGATTCATTTTCCAAACCTTCAACCTCTTGGCCCGGACGACCGCTTTGGCCAATTGTGAGCTCCCCATGCTGTACGGCGGGGTTCTGCCCGGGGAGCGCAGGGAGCGGGCCAGGAAGGCGCTCGCTAAGGTTGGGCTGGCCGACCGGATGGACCACCATCCGAACGAACTCTCGGGAGGCCAGCAGCAACGGGTAGCCATCGCCCGGGCCTTGGTCAACGAACCGGCCATCATTCTGGCCGACGAACCGACCGGCAACCTCGACAGCAAATCGGGAATTGAAATCATGGGCATCCTGCAGTCCCTCAATCGGGAGGCCGGGATTACGGTGCTGATCGTCACCCACGATCCCTTCATTGCTCGCCACACCCAGCGAGTCATCCGTCTGCAGGATGGGCGGATCGTCGTCGACGAGGCGGTGGCCCATCCGCTGCGGGCCGGGGAAACGGAGCGGCCCTCGGAGGTCAGTCTGGAAGAGGAGGCCCGCACCTGATGAACCTGTTCGAGAGTGGACGGGTGGCACTGGGGGCGCTTTCGGCGAACAAGCTTCGGGCGGTTCTGACAATGCTCGGCATCATTATTGGAGTTGGAGCCGTAGTAACTCTGATGTCGGCCGGCAGCGCGGTTGAGGCCTACATCACGAATCAATTCCGGAGTATCGGCTCCAACCTGTTGTTCGTGGCGCCGGGGACGTTCGATTCGCAGCGGGGGGGTGCGGCGTCCGCCGCGATCGGAGGCAAGGGTCTGACCAATGGAGACGCGGCGGCGTTGCTGGATCCGCTCTTGGCGCCGGACGTGCTGGCGGTCGGGTTGGAGCTAACCGGTGCGGCCGTGGTCGACTACCGGGGGGAAAGCCGGATCCTGTCCATTTCCGGGGTCGGCCCCAACTATGACGATCTGCGCAACGCCGAGCTGAGCGCGGGCCGTTTCCTGGATGAGGGGGATCAGGTCGCCGAGTCGCGGGTGGCGGTCATCGGGCCGTTGGTCGTGGACGAGCTCTTTCCGGAAAATGCGCTGCCCATCGGCGAGCAGATCCGGCTGGATGACATCGCATTTCGGGTGGTGGGGGTGCTTGAATCCCGGGGCGGATCGGCCTTTGCCAACGAGGACAATATCGTCTACATCCCGCTGTCAACCGCCCAGACCCGGGTTTTTCCCTCTCGCGGCAGCCGGGGGGATTTCCACATCTCGCTGATCTATGTGCAGGCGATCACAGAAGACCGGACGGCGGCGGCCGAAGAACAGATCACCGCAATCCTCCGCCAACGGCACGCGATCCAGCTCGACGACGATGAGGATTTCACGGTGATCAGCCAGGCCGAAATACTGGCCTCAGCCGCGGATGTGTTGAACGTAGTTACGATTTTCCTGGGAGCCATTGCCGCCATCTCGCTGCTGGTCGGCGGAATTGGAATCATGAATATCATGCTGGTTTCTGTCACGGAGCGCACCCGCGAGATCGGGCTGCGCAAGGCCGTCGGCGCTCGCCGGCGGGACATCCTGCTGCAGTTTCTGTTGGAGAGTGTGGTTCTGGCGGTCGCCGGCGGATTGCTGGGAGTCGGGTTGGGCGGCTTAGGCACCTGGGGGATCGGCCAGGCGGCGAGCGACCTGGCTCCGAACCTCTCGCTCCAGGCGGTGCTACTGGCGACCAGCTTCTCCGGCCTGGTGGGACTCTTCTTCGGGATCTACCCAGCGACCCGGGCCGCCTCGCTCAACCCGATCGACGCGCTGCGCTACGAGTAAATCCATCCGGCGGCTCAACCCGCAATGCTGTACTCGTAACGGCCCCGAACCGGGTCGCTTTCTTGAAAACGGGCCAAGCGAAATAGGCGGCGATCCATGCCAGCGGTGGATTGGCCAGTAATCATGTCGGCCACCATCAGCCCCACGGCCGGACCAAGCTTGAAGCCGTGGCCGCTGAATCCCGAGCAGATGTAGAACCCGCTTCCCTCGATCAGCTCGTCAATGACCGGATGCCAGTCCGGCGTGATGGCGTATAGCCCGGCGTAGCCGGAGGCGCTGGCGCTCTGCTCCATCGCAGGGAAGCGCCGAACCAGCCGGTCCCCCGCATCCGCTACGAAATCCAACCCCACCTTTTCGTTGTATGAATCGGGATCGACCACGTGGTTCAATTCGGAGGGATCGATCAGACCGACCAGGGTCAAGCCCCCCGTCTCCGGCCGCCAATAGCTGGCAGTCGTGAAATCGGCGACAACTGGGTGTTCGGCAGTATAGCCATCCGGCCGGCGGAAGAAAGCCACCTGCACTCGGCAGGAGCTGACCGGCACTTCGATCCCAGCCCAGCGGGCAACTCTCGCGCCCCACGGGCCGGCGCAATTGATCACAAGCGGAGCTTCGAATGTCCCGTGCGAAGTGGTTACCCCTCGTACCTTGCCGGATCGCAAGCGAAGACCCGTCACCTCGGTATCCAGCTGGAACAACGCACCCCGGGCTTCGGCTGCCATGGCGTAGCTGCCGTTCGTGAGGTTCGGGTCGGCATAGCCTGAATCGGGCTCGTACGCCGCGGCGACCAGATCGTTGGTTTTCAGGAATGGCCACCGGTGCCTGACTTCTGTCTCTGAGAGGATATCGGTCTCGATGCCGACCCTCTGCTGGAGGGCGACATTGGCTCGCAGTCCTTCCAAATCCTTCTCGGCGGTCAGGACCAGGAAGCCGGCTCGGCGGAAGCCGGCGTCGCCACCCACGACCTCCCCGAAATTCTGGAAGACCCGCAGGCTGTGAAGTGCCATACGGGCCGTGATCTCGTTGGAGTAATGCTGGCGGATGATGGCGGAGGACTTCCCGGTGGACCCGGCTCCCAAGCCACGCTTGTCAAATACACCCACTTTCATCCCACGACCCGCGAGTTGAAAGGCTGAACTGCAGCCCATGATCCCGGCTCCAATAACGATCACGTCGAATCCCTGAGGCATGCGCTGCTCCTGGTTATCCATTCACTCTACGGGAGGAGCGCACCTTCAGTAAAGCATCCGTGACCAGCCGAGGAGCAGCGGCGGTGGATTCGATGACTTTTGGCTGACTTCGAGCGGGGTTGCGAGCTATCCGAGCTGGCTAGGCCTTCGCCAGGTGGGGCTTAAGGTATTGCCCGGTGTAGGAGGCTTTGACCCGGCTGACCTGCTCGGGCGTGCCCTCGGCAATTAGCCGGCCGCCGCGGTCGCCACCTTCCGGCCCCAGATCGATCACCCAGTCGGCGACTTTGATGATGTCGGGGTGGTGCTCGATGATTAAGACGGTGTTGTCCTGGTCCACCAGCTGCTGCAGCACTTCGATCAGCTTGTGCACGTCGGCCGCATGCAGCCCGACCGAGGGTTCATCCAGGACATAGACCGTGTGGCCTGGGCCGCGCTTGGAGAGTTCCCGCGAGAGTTTGACCCGTTGGGCCTCGCCACCCGATAGGGTCGTGGCCGGCTGTCCGATCTTCAAGTAACCCAGTCCGACATCACGCAGAGTCTCGATCTTGCGCAGCATCGCCGGGAAGGCCGCAAAGAACTCGACGCCCTCGTCAACGGTCATTTCCAATACTTCGGCGATGGACTTTTCTTTGAAGCGCACCTGCAGGGTCTCCCGGTTGAAGCGGGCACCGTTGCAGACCTCACAGAGCACATACACATCCGGCAGGAACTGCATCTCGATCCGGAGCTGGCCCTGGCCCTGGCACGCCTCACAGCGGCCGCCGTGCACGTTGAAGGAGAACCGCCCGGGTTTGTAGCCGCGGACCTTGGACTCGGGAAGCTCGGCGAACAGCTGCCGGATGTGGTCAAACAAGCCGGTGTAGGTGCCGGGGTTGGAGCGGGGGGTGCGGCCGATCGGGCTCTGATCGATATTGATCACTTTGTCGATGTGTTCGATGCCCTCCAGCGCGTCATGCTCACCCGGCAGCTCACGCGAGCCGTGCAGCTTGCGCGCCAGGGCCTTGTACATCACCTCCACCATCAGGGTGGACTTGCCGGACCCCGACACTCCCGTAATGCACACAAATTTCCCCAGCGGAACATCGACGGTTAGATCGGCGAGGTTGTTCTCGCGGGCTCCCCGGACCCGCAGCACCCGGCCATTCCCAGGCCGGCGGTTCTTCGGGACCTCGATCCGCAACTTTCCCGCGAGGAACCGGCCGGTAACCGAGCTTCGATTGAGGGTGACCTCTTCGATCGTCCCCTCAGCTACCACCCGGCCTCCGGCTTCACCCGCCCCTGGGCCGAGATCGATCAGCCAATCGGCAGCCCGGATGGTGGATTCATCGTGTTCGACGACGATCACCGTATTGCCCAGATCACGCATTCCCACAAGGGTTCGGATCAATCGAGCGTTATCGCGCGGGTGCAGTCCGATCGAAGGCTCGTCCAATACATAGAGCACTCCCATCAGGCGCGAGCCGATTTGAGTGGCCAATCGGATTCGCTGGGCTTCGCCGCCGGACAGGGTGGCAGCCGATCGATCCAGGGTCAGATAGTCGAGCCCGACGTCGACCAGGAACCCCAGCCGGTCGCGAATCTCCTTGAGCACCCGCTCGGCGATCTTGCGCTGTCGGGCGCTCAATGCCCCTCGAGGGCTCTGGAGCTTTTGGACCCACTCCAGAGTCCGGGCCACCGGCAGACCGGACAGATCTACGATATTCAGGTCATCGATGGTGACCGCCAGGGCCTCCGGCCTCAGCCGCTTACCTCGGCAGGCGGGGCAGGGCCGCTCGGACATGTATTCCTGGATCCTGCTCCGAATGAACTCGGACTGGGTCTCCTGATAGCGGCGCTCCAAGTTGCCGATCACGCCCTCGTAGGCAGTGCGGAAGGTGGCCTGGCGCCCGTCGCGGCTGGAATAGTGGACCGGCACCTTCTCTCCGTCGGTCCCGTAAAGGATCAGGTCCAACTTCTCGCGCGGTACCTCATCAACCGGAACCTCCAGGTCGATCCGATAATGCTTGGCGACCGCCTCGGCCATCTGCCAGTAATACCCCTTGTGTTCACGGGTCTGATTCGCCCATTCCATGGCCACGATTGCACCCTCGGCTAAGGAAAGGGAACGATCAGGGAGGATTCGGTCCGGGTCGATCTCAAGCTTGCTTCCCAGGCCCTGACATTCCGGGCAGGCTCCGTGAGGCGTGTTAAAGGAGAAGGTGCGCGGCTCGATTTCGGCCAGGGTCGTTCCATGTTCCGGACATGCCAGCTGCTCCGAAAACGGGATGTCCTGCGCCGGTTGGGCGCTTTGGTTCGAGACCAGGATCATCCCTTCTCCCCAGCGAAGGGCGGTTTCGACCGAGTCAGTCAGCCGGGTCCGAAACGGGCCGTCCGCTTCTTTAGGGATGACCAGCCGGTCTACCACCGCCTCGATATTGTGGATTTTGTAGCGATCCAATTGGATTTCTTCCTCGATCTCATGCACGGCCCCGTCCACCCGGGCCCGGACGAAGCCAGATCGCTTCAGCTCATCCAGCACCGCCAGGTGAGTCCCTTTCCGGCCGCGCACCAAGGGGGCCAGGACCAATAGCCGGGTCCCGGCCGATAGACCTTCGATGGTGTCGACGATTTCCTGGGCCGACTGCTGGCGAACCTCCCGTCCACAGATGGGACAGTGGGGGAGGCCGACCCGGGCATAGAGCAGCCGCAGGTAGTCGTAGGCTTCGGTCACCGTGCCGACCGTCGAGCGCGGATTGTGGGTGACCCCCTTCTGATCGATCGAGACCGCCGGGGAGAGGCCTTCGATGTAGTCGACGTCGGGCTTGTCGAGCTGACCGAGAAACTGTCGGGCATAGGCGGAAAGCGATTCGACATAACGCCGCTGCCCCTCGGCGAAGATCGTGTCGAATGCCAGCGAGGATTTCCCCGAACCCGAGATCCCGGAGATGACTACCAGCTTATCCCGCGGAATCTCGACCGAAAGGTTCTTGAGGTTGTGCTCGCGCGCGCCGACTACCTTGATGAATTCCTGAGGCATTCGTAGACCAGCTGTTCTATTTGGTAAGGCGAAAACGGATTATATCAGAGCGAGGCTTATCGCTGGTTCAGGGCTGTTTCGGAAGAGGCATAGCAGGTCGGTGGCTGGCGATGGGTCGGCCCGCCGAGCGGCCGGGCCTGTCGGTCCGAGCGGCCCGGTGCTGCTCAGGGACTGGGTGCCGTGGGGAGGGGCTCGCCGCACCATTGGCATTTAGACTGACCAATGGGGCTCAGGCCCTGACACTTCGGGCACACTGGAAGCTGGCCGCGGGGCTTCACGCCCCCTTCCAACTCTGCCGCCAGCTTGACCACATCCGAAGGGCTGAGGGCGGCCGGCGGGCCGCCAACCCGGGGAGCCCCGCTAATCCGGGCACCATGCAGGTCCTGGGAGACCGTGTAGCCCAGGCCCCGCAAGGCTTGCGCGGTGTCCTCGCCAAATTCGCTCCGGACCTCGGGAGTGGGTGTACCCAGCCGGCTGGCAAGAATCTCCCGCAGGTCTTCAGGGACCTGGTCAAGCAGATCTTCGGAGTTGTTCACTTGTTCCGCTAGCAGTTGTCGAAAGTGATTTGGACCGGAGGGGACCCGCCTCTCGGGAGCTTGCCAGCCGCAGTACTGGCAAACCGGCGGGGCCGGCGGAGGGATGGCCGACTGGATTGGCGCTCCGCAGCCCGGACAAAGCGGAACGTCCTGCTGCATACCTCTATCCTAAGGGCTGGGTCAACCGCCCACAATCACCTAAGTGTCATCGCGACTCGGACCCCCGGCTAGGGGCCATTCGACTCGCCGACCCGAGCCACATCGCCCGCCCCGTTCGCGGCCGCGAACCGTTCAGCGTAGCCTCGATTGCGCCACAGGTAGCCGGTCGGTTCACCATCCAGCGCGGGCCGGATCTGGAGGGTTGAACGCACGTACGCCGAGTCCGCAGAGGGAGGCAGCCGGGAGAGTCTTCCGAGCAGCAGCCAGGCCGGGAGGGTGTAGCCGATCAGCCCCAGCGCCCCCAACCCCAGGA